>OIWT01000674.1_pt1 | contig 46526 bp, 34 predicted proteins | sample 1587701 | NCBI WGS metagenome assembly OIWT01 (sample SAMEA3888904, study PRJEB22519) | human gut metagenome | biome: human gut; feature: human-associated habitat; material: faeces | place: Denmark | collected 2009 | reverse complement strand
TCTGCGTAACTTAGCTTGAACGAGCATTTTTTCAAAATTTCTATATTTTTATTATGATAGTACTAATTTACAAAGGACAAAAGTGACCCGTCCCAATTGTCCTTTGTTATTTAGCTTCGTACCAGTTATTTGCTTCTGATATTTCAACAATTAACGGTACTGTTAATTGTATTGCATTTTCCATGCAATTTTTTAGAATTTGTTTTGCTTTTTCTTTATCTTCTATTTTTGACTCTAGAATTAATTCATCGTGTACTTGTAAAATTATTTTTGCATCAATATTTTCTTCTTCTAATTTAGAATTCAAGTTAACCATTGCTATTTTCATTATATCTGCTGCAGTTCCTTGAATTGGAGTATTCATTGCTACTCTTTTTCCAAATTCTCTAACCATATAATTGTTAGATTTTAATTCCGGAATATACCTTCTTCTATGAAATAAAGTTTCTACATAACCGTTTTGCTTTGCTTGTTCAACTATTTCATCCATAAATTTCTTTATTCCATTATATTTTTCCAAATACTGATTAATGTATTCTTTAGCTTGTTTTCTTGAAATTCCTAATTGACTTGCTAGTCCAAAGTCAGATATCCCATATACTATTCCAAAGTTTACTGCTTTTGCTGCACTTCTTTGTTCTTTAGTTACTTCATCTTGTGGTATTCCCAATACTTTGGAAGCAGCTTGCTTATGAATATCTTCTCCATTTTTAAAAGCTTGTAACATATGTTCATCTTGAGAAATATGTGCAAGAACTCTTAATTCTATTTGTGAATAATCTGCATCAATAAATATATATCCTTCTTTTGGTTTAAATACTTTTCTTAGTTTTTTGCCTAGCTCATATCTTGTTGGAATGTTTTGTAAATTTGGTTCTGTTGAACTTATTCTTCCTGTTGCTGTTACTGTTTGATGAAAGTATGAGTGTATTCTATTTGTTTTTTCGTTTATATATGGAAGCATTCCTTCTACATATGTAGAGTTAAGCTTCATTAATGCTCTATATTCTAATATTTTTTCTACAATTGGATGTTCATCTTTTATTTTTTCTAAGCTATCTACATCTGTTGAATATCCTTTTTTATTTTTCTTAGAAGATGTTAACCCTAATTTTTCAAACAATATATTTCCTAGCTGTTGTGTTGAATTTATATTAAATTCTTCTCCAGCCATTTCATGTATTTGATTTGTTAATTCATTTAGTTGCTCTTTTAGTTCTTTTCCAAAGTCTACTAATTCTTCTTTATCTAAATACATTCCATTGTATTGCATTTGTGCTAATACTTTTACTAAAGGCATTTCTATGTTTTTAAATAAATTTATTTCATTATTTTCTATCATTTTTTTCTCTAATACATCTTTTAGCTTTGCTATTGAGAAACAAATAAATGACTCTTCATACATATTTGCTTTTTCTTTTTGGTTGATGTTTTCAAATAAATTAATTTGTTTATCAGATTCCTTTTCTACATTGTTTTTATTCAAGTATTCTTGAATATCTAATTCTAAGTACTCCCTAGATAAATCTTCTATTATATATTTGTCATTTGTAGGGTTTAATAAATATGCAGATATTTCTATATCAAAACTCAAATTGTTCATTTCTATATTTTGTTCTTTTAAAATTACAAAATCTTCACCTAGTTTATAACCAATTTTTTCAATTGAGCTATCTTCAAATATTGCTTTAAATATTTTTTCAAATTCGTTTATATCATTTATTTCTATATAATAAACTATGTTTTCTGCGTATATACTTATGGAAGTAATTTCTTTCTTTATTATTTTTGTAGAATCATTGCATTCTTTTTTTCCAAAATAATATACAAATTTTTCTTTTCTTTTTATTTCTTTTTCTATGTTTTCAAATTCTTGTAAGGTTATTTTTTTTATTTCAATTTTACTTTCTAATAATTCATTTTCACTAGTATTTTTAACTATATTTTGAGATAGATTAAATCTTTCAATATATCTATTAAATTTTAAAGCTCTAAAATCTTCATATACTTCTTCATAATTCCATGGTTTTACTTTTAAATCTTCTATGCTTTCCTCTATTGGCACTTCTCTATTTATCTTTCCCAATGTTCTTGAAAGTATTGCTAAATCTTTGTTTTCAATAATCTTTTCTCTAGTTTTTCCCTTTATACTTAATGCTTGTCCTTCTTCAATTTCTTTATATAAATTATCAATACTTCCATATTCTTTTATTATACTTAAAGCTGTTTTTTCTCCTATTCCCGGAACTCCTGGAATGTTATCTGAAGTATCTCCTTGTAATCCTTTTACTTCTATTAATTTGACTGGCTCTATTCCATATGTTTCTATTATTTTATTTCTGTCAAAATCTTCTACTTCTGTTTTTCCCATTTTTGTTCTTGGAATTCTTACTGTTACTTTATCTGATGTTAATTGAAAATTATCTCTATCTCCTGAAAGTATTGTTACATCTATTCCTTCTTGTTCTCCTCTTTTAGATAAAGTTCCCAAAACATCGTCTGCTTCATAGCCTTCCTTTTCTATAATAGTTATATTCATATCTCTTAAAATATCTTTAATAATTGGCATTTGCATAGCTAATTCATCTGGCATTCCATGGCGATTTGCCTTATAGCCTTCATACATTTTATGTCTTGCTGTTGGAGCCTTTAAATCAAAAGATACTGCTATATATTCAGGGTTTAAATCTTCTATTATTTTAAACAATATAGCTAAAAAGCCATATACTGCATTTGTATATGTTCCATCATCTGTCATTAACATTTTTGAGCCCATGATTCCATAAAAAGCCCTATTCATTATACTATTTCCATCTACTAAGACTAATCTACTCAAAGTTTTTCCTCCTTAAATTTAAATAGCATTGCTATTGTTAATATCTTAAATATTAGTTTACTAATTCTAATAGTTGTTTTTTTAATTTTTCTGATTTATTAGAAACTATTATAGATCCTTGCGTAAATTCATACTTTGTGCCATCCATCTTATATAATGTTCCTCCCGCTTCTTGTAATATTAACATTGCAGCCATAATATCCCATGGTTTAAGATCATATTCAAAATATGCATCGCATTCGCCTGAAGCAACTCTACATATATCTAAACATGCTGGTCCAATTCTTTTAACATCTGCCGCACCAGCTTGTTTTATTTTTAATACATTTTTTAATATATTTTCTGTTTTACTAGCGTTATAAGGAAATCCGAATTCTATAACTGTATCTTGTATTGAATCTCTTTGGCTTACTTGTAATTTTATGTCATTTTTATATGCACCTTTTCCTTTTATACCATACCAAAAATCCTCTGTAATTGGACTATAGATACATCCTATTATAGGTTCTCCATCTTTTACTAATCCTATTGAAATTGCATATTGTAATCCATGTATAAAATTAGTTGTTCCATCAATAGGGTCAACAACCCATGTATAGCCTTTAGATTCTATTTTTCCTCCAGTTTCTTCTCCTAAAAATGTGGATTCTACTATTAACTCTTTTAAAGCTGTTTTTAATTTATTTTCTACTTTTATATCAAAAGTAGTAACATAGTTATTTTTTCCTTTTTCAGTAACTTCTTTTTCTATTTCTTTTAAAGAATTTATATTTAAAATTTGTTTAGAAATTTCATAAACTAATTTTTTAATCTGAGTTACAATAAAAATTTCATTATCCATAAAAATTCTCCTATTTACAAAATATAATTATTTTCTACTTTTCTATTTTGAATTCTGTTACAGATTTATCTATTTCCACTAGTATTAATTTTCCATTAATATTATCTGTAATTTCATTTCCAGACTCTATATTAGCCTTACATACTAATATATTATCTATTACTGATATATCTATGTTCTTTAGGCTATTACTACTATTTCCTATAATAATATTAATAATCGCTAAAGATTTATTATCAAAATATTCTTCATCATATTTTTCAGAATTAAAATTATAAACTTTTCCATAATTTTTATTTTGAAGATTAATATAGTTAACAAATTCAATATATTCTTGATAATTTGATATTATCTTACTTTCATAATCAGAATATCTGTCTTTTATAACTATATATTTAATATTGTTTTTAGGTATAATTAATATAATAGCTCCAACTAATACTACTAACAATATAATTACCAATATTATTTTTTTACTCATATAATTTCTTCATATAAATTACTATTTGTTTTCCTTATCTTTCTTAATCTGTTTGCTATATCTATCTTCCTCACTAAACACACAACCGCAATACTTCTGCATATAAAGTCCTAAATCATGTGCCTTTTGATGTCCTTCCCAGAATCCAACTCTAAAATCTCTATATAAAAACTCTATTCCAAATTCTTTACTTAAATTTTCCATATATTCTTTTATAAAGTCATGTTTTTGATAAATACTATAAAGAAGAGTAGTAGTAACTGCATCATATCCATGTTCTTTTGCATATTCAAAAGTTTTTCTTAATCTAACTGGATAACAATAATTTATACATCTATTTTTTAAATCACCAGCTACATTTTTACAAAATTCATCTAATCCATAATCTTCTTCAAATATAGCTTGTACATTTATATTTTTAGTATATTCTTTTAAGCAATCTCTCCTTGCTTTATATTCCATATATGGATGTATATTAGGATTGTACCAATATATAGTTGGCTCTATTCCTTCTTCTCTTAATTTTTCTATACAATACACACTGCATGGTGCACAACATGTATGCATTAATAATTTCATTGCTTCACCTTCTTATTATTTTTTCTAACATAACTTAATACAATAACTGTACATATCATAACAATTAAATATGGTATTCCGACTGTCTCATTATCTATTTTAGTAGCATACGAAATAGCATATGAATATATTACTCCAACTGATAAATATAAAGTATATCTAATGTTTTTAGCCTTTTGAAAAAATAATGTTGGAAATAGCCATATAACATACCAAGCATTAAAATTAGTTATTAATACAAATGTAAATAAGAATAAAAATATCTGATAAACTCTCATTAATTTACTAAATTTAAGTTCTTTCGTTTTATTTGTAAAAAATAATTTAAATACTATTGTTACATATGAAATAGCAAAAATTCCTAATGCAATTATTTTGGCTACTCTTAATATATTTTGGTCTCCATTTAACAAGTAGTATATTCCTAAAAATATTGACCTTCCATATTTGTTTTGTTGGATAAATATTCCTGCTAGTACATTTAAATCTCTTATATATATTAAATAGAATGCGCATAAAATTACTAAAAACTCTAAACCATATATTATTGTTTTTATTATTTTGTTTTTTATATTTTCATCTTTTAATGCATAGATTATTATAAAAGGTAATAGTAAAATGCTCAAATACTTAATAGCTGTTGCAATCGCAACACATGCAACAGAAAGAATTACATTTTTTCTATTCTTTATAAAATATATTGATAGTAAGACAAAAAATACTAAAAATATATCATTATGTACATTACTCAAAAATTCAAACAATATATATGGATTCAATCCAAACATTGCTACAAATATTTTCTTTTTTGTTATTTTATATATTAAAAACAAACTTCCTACAAAAATAATTAATGTTGCAAATTTAAAGATATACAATGCTGCTGTAATATTTCCAAAAGACAAAGATGTTAATGTTTTGCATATAATACTCCATGCTGGTCCATATATTACCGGTTCATTTCTCCAACATCTTGCAACTTTTCCTAACATTTGGTCTGGTCCGTTTTTATCCCATACTTGTTGTACTGATGTATAATATGGATTTTCTGAATATTTAAAATCTACCCATCCATTTCCTATATAAGAATATACATCATAGCTTGTTATTGGAATTATTATTAAAAATAAAGCTGCAATAACAACTATATATATGTACATACTTTTATTACTTTTAAAAAAATTATTTATGTTTTTTATTATAAAATAATATAAATAAAATAATATAGAAAAAAACAATACATATATTACAACATCAATACAATTAGATAAAGGCGTTGTTTCTTTTTGAAACATATATTTAAATATATATGAAAATCTATATATACTCTTATTTTCTATAAGATACATTATAGATGGTATTGTAAATATAAATGAAATAATTACATATGCTATTTTTATGATATTTTCTTTATTTAATATTCTCTTCACTTTGTTTGTCCTTCCATTATTAATTATAAATGAAAAATTGCTACATTTACTATAACAAAAATTTGCATAATTAATATTAATAAAGCTAAATTTTTTGTTGTATTTTCATCATCTAAAAATCTTCTACTAAATAGTAGTAATATTAGTGGTAATAGTGGCAAAAAATATCTTCCTTGTATTCCCTCTATGTAATTAAGTTCTAATCTTGCCCAGCCTAAAAACATTGAAGTAAAAATTAATATTGTTGTAGATATTACTATAAATAAACATAAAACTTTCTGCCAATTTTTAAATTTAAAGCTCTCTTCTTCTCCTTTTGTTATAAGTAGTATAGTTGTTATCAATAAAATAATTGGAAACACATATATTTTTACATTCTCATTCCATTCTAAATATCCACCAAATATTTCTTCTAAATATATACATCCTCTATTTGCTATCGTATATAGCACTTTTCCAATATATTGGATTGGATTTAATATTATATATTCAATAGCACTTTGATTTTGCCCTCCTACATTTGTTTTTGTTCCAGTTAAAAACCATATAAAATCAACTAAGCTTGCAAGTAAAAATATAGAACATAACCAAGAATATTTATTATTTTTAAATCTTTCTTTAGGTATAATAAAAATGAACAATATCATAGGCAAATATACAGTTTTGCTAATAGCTAGTACTATAGATATTAACAACAATATTATCATTTGTTTATTAGATACTTTTTCTTTTACTCCATACGCTAAATACAAAACAAAACTAATAAATAAAATTGCTGTTGCTATTGTAATGCCATCTGCAGATAATGCCACATATCCTTCTATTGCAATTGGTATTAAAGATATTAAAAAGATAACATTTTTTCCAAAAGGAATAAGTTTAACTGCATAATAGAGCATAGTTATACATACAATCATATTTAATATTCTTGCAAAATATAGTTGTATTAAAGCATTACTAGTAAATATCTTTCCTATATATATTCCAATTATTTGAGGTAAATATGTTATAGGAGAATAAGAGGCTATTCTACTTTCTATATTAACTATTTCTGTATTTGTATTGTAATTATCTTTTGATTGTTTGAAAAGACTATTATATGAAGGTTTGTCTCTTAATGCATCTACTACTTCTCTTTGCAAATTTACATTTTTCCCATCACTTACTATTTTCCCGTTTGCATATTCATAAATTCTAAAGCCATGAATAGTTTCATCATGTCCTTTTGTTATAGGCATAGCTATACAAAGCAATGTACAAAATGATACTGCTACAACTAAAAATATTTTTTCTATTTTCAATTTACTATTATTTATATATGTATATAAACAAATCATAATTAATATTAGTACAAACATAATTATATAAGCAATCAATTTTTGATATAATTCAAAATCGTTAATTTCCACTTTATAATTAAAATATAAAAATATTAATATTATAGAAATGCATATAATAAATATTTGTTTTGTATTACCTACATTCTTTTTTAATATTGATTTTTTTTCCACTTTAAGTTTCCTTTCTGTTAATATGATTATTTATTATATACATACAATTTTGAATTTTCTGTTGTATATATTAATTTACTATTTTCCAAATTAATATATTTCTTAAAAGCTTTATAAATTTGGCTATCTTCAAATACTACTAAATAATCAGTTTCTCCATTATTCCATTTTTCTATATATTCATAATAATTATTTTCTTCTAATGGATATCTATTTCTATATTTAAACATAGATCTTATCCATGCTTCTCCCATAAAATCCTGAATAAATAACACATTATTTTCTTTTTGGCTTATAATATTATTATCATATAAATACTCTAGCATTTTTATCTCTTGATTATCTAGATTTTTTTCAGTATTTATCAATTCTATATTATCTTCATATATATTATAAATTGATAATATATATTTATTAGTTGTTAATGTAACTAAAGCTAAAATCACATATACAATTAGATATACATTAGCTATATCTTTTTGTTTTTTATATTTGTCTGTAAATTCAATGAATCCATCAAAAAATAAGATAATAGTTATTGCCCACAATATATATGCCACCTTATAAAAATAATATTGTGAAAATATTTTTTGTTTTGTCATCAAAAATGAAATTAATACATATATAATTAATATTATAAAATATATTATTTCATAATCTATATCTTTTTCTTTTATTTTTTTGAATAATAAATATGCTACAAAAGGAATAAAGAATAATATATTCACTAATAATTTTTTATTTATATATCCATCTAATGTTATGCATCTTATTACATTCACATCTGGAACAATTAAATATAATACTCCTATTATGCCTGGTAAAATTAAGGTTACTATCGTATTTATAATAAACTCTTTATTAAATATTTTATTATATTTTTTACGTGTAATTATTAAATAATATATAAACATAGATAAATATACTACTGGAGCAAATAATGAATACGATAATATTAATGTTACATTTAACAAGCTAAGTGTTGTTACCATATTCTTATTTTCTTTTTGTTTTAAAACATATAATATTCCATTTATTGCTAAACATCCTATTCCTAAGTAGTAAAAACCACTTAATAAATTATTTAAAGGATATCCTAGCATGTATATTATTGTAACTACTATTCCAATCAAAAAATCTATTTTTGTATTCATCTTATTTTTTATTATAAAGTAAAATAAGATTGCACTGAATAAAAATATTATTATATCAAACAATATAAATGCCCTATAAAAATTCATTTCTCCTATAATTGGTTCTAATGCTTTAAAAATTAATCCCACATTTGTATATGCAATAGGCATCATTTGACCAGACGTTTCAGTTCCTTCTGTTTTATACAATAATTTATCATTTTGATAAAATTCTTTTGCAGCTATATAGTGAATACTTGCATCTGTTGAATAATAACGTATATCTTCAATTTTTCCTACATCACAATAGCTTATAGTTGAAACCAATACCAATAAAATTATTATTGCTAAAAAATCTTTCTTTTCTATTTTAAAAGATTGTATACCTTTTTTCTTTATTGCTATTGTTAATAAAAAAATAGTTATTAAATTAATAATTGATAAAATATTTAAGCTTATTGGAATATTAATATAGCTTAATAATATACATTCTAATGTTTGGTATGCTAAAACGCATAAAAACATTATACATGTTTGCGGAATTAAATCTATTTTTTTATCTTGTCTTTTTATTATAAGAAATAATATTCCTACTGTTAAAATATTAATAATATAAAAAATATTGGTCATCTTTCTTTTTCCTCTTTTGTTATTATCTATTCTTGGTTAAATGGTATTCCCATGTGTTCATATGCTTGTTTTAATGGAATTCTACCTCTTGGAGTTCTAGATATAAACCCTATTTGTATTAAATATGGCTCATATACATCTTCTATTGTGTCTACTTCTTCTCCTACTGTTGTAGCTAATGTATCTATCCCTATTGGTCTTCCTCCATACTTTTCTATCATAACTTCTAATATTTTTCTATCTATTTCGTCTAATCCTAATTCATCTATTTCTAATCTATTTAAAGCCGTTTTAGCTATTTTTATATTAATGTTTCCATCCCCTAATACTAAAGCATAATCTCTAACTCTTTTTAGTAGTCTATTAGCAATTCTCGGTGTTCCTCTCGAACGTCTTGCTATTTCTACACTTGATTCATCATCTATTTCTATTTTTAATATATTGGCTGATCTTTTTATTATTGTTGTTAAATCTTTTATTGTATATAATTCTAATCTATGTACAATACCAAATCTATCTCTTAATGGAGTAGTAAGTGAACCTGCTTTAGTTGTGGCTCCAATTAATGTAAATTTAGGTAAATCTATTCTTATTGATTTTGCAGTTGGACCTTGTCCTATTACTATATCTAAAGTATAATCTTCAAGAGCTGGGTACAATATTTCTTCAACATTTTTATTAAGTCTATGTATTTCATCTATAAATAAAACGTCAAATTCTGATAAGCTTGTAAGAACTGCTGCTAAATCTCCTGGCTTTGTAATTGCTGGACCTGATGTTATTTTTATATTAGATTTCATTTCATTTGAAATAATATTAGCAAGTGTTGTTTTTCCAAGTCCTGGTGGTCCATATAATAAAACATGGTCAAGAGGCTCGCCTCTCTTTTTAGCTGCCTCTATATATATTTTCATATTTTCCTTTACTTTATCTTGACCTATATATTCTTTTAAAAATTTTGGTCTTAATGATAACTCCATATTTTCTTCTTGAATGTCTTCTATTTCTGGTCTTATTAATTTATTTTGTTCTAAATTCATGTTATATCTCCAGTTTTAAAATAATCTATTTGTTATTCGTTTGTTTCTTTTTTTCCATTATATTCATCAACAAAGTATAATGGTCTGTTTTTTGTTTCATTAAATATTCTTCCTAAATATTCTCCTATAATTCCAAACAACAATATTTGCACTCCTGAGAAGAATAGTATAAGTAATATTATAGCTTGATATGCTTGTACAAATGTTGATGTTACTATTGATTTAACTATTACATATACAAGATATATAAATAAAGCTAAAAATGTTGGTATACTTAAGTATGTTGATATTCTAAGTGGTGATGTTGTAAAAGATGTTATTCCATCTATTGCTAAATCTATTAATCTTTTATAATTCCATTTTGTTGTTCCTGCAATACGTGGATCTCTTTCATATAATACTTCTTTCTTATTATAGCCTATCCAGCTAAACATACTTTTAGAGCATCTTTGTGATTCTCTTAGTTTTTTAAGAGCATTAACGCAACGTCTATCTAATAATCTAAAATCTCCTGTATCTTTTTGAATAGGCACTCTTGTTAAGCTTTGTAATACTCTATAATACATTTTTGATGTAAATTTTTTAAGCCATGTTTCTCCTTTTCTACTACTTCTTCTTGCATATACATCATCATAACCTTCTTCCCAATATTTAATTAATTCTGGTATTAGCTCTGGTGGATCTTGAAGGTCTGCATCCATAAATATAACACAATCGCCTGTTGCATAGTCTAATCCTGCAATCATTGCTATTTCTTTTCCAAAATTACGTGAGAAATCTACGTAAGATATTCTATTATCTTTTTCTCTTAAAGATTTTATTATTTCTAATGTTCTATCTCTACTTCCATCATTTACAAATAGTACCTCAAATTCATAATTAGTTACTTCATTCATTAGTTTATTTAATCTTTCGTATAGCATTGGAAGAGATTCCTCTTCATTATATGCTGGTATTATAATAGTTATTTTTTTCATTATTTTCACCCCAATTATTGCTATTTTTTCTAATGCTTAAATTATATATTTTTTTATAATTTTATGCAACAAAAAAGGCAAAATTTATTCTTATTTTGCCTTTTTATTAATTATTTTAACCATTCTGGATGTGCTACATACCAATCAATTGTTTTAACTATTCCATCTTCAAATTTTGTTTTTGGAAGCCATCCTAATTCTGTGCTTATTTTTGTAGGATCTATCGCATATCTATAGTCATGACCCTTTCTATCTTCAACATATTTTATTAATGATTCTGGTTTGTTTAATCTTTGTAAAATTAATTTTACTATTTCAATATTTCTTTTTTCATTGTGTCCACCAACATTGTATCTTTCTCCATCTTTTCCTTTATGGAATACTAAATCTATTGCTTCACAATGATCTTCTACATATAACCAATCTCTAATATTTTTACCTGTTCCATAAACTGGTAATGGTTCATCATTTAATGCTAGTTTAATCATATGTGGTATTAATTTTTCATTATGTTGATATGGTCCATAGTTGTTAGAACAGTTTGTAATATTTACATTCATTTTAAATGTTTCATGATATGCTTTTACTAATAAGTCTGAACTTGCTTTTGATGCTGAATATGGACTACTTGGTTTTATTGGAGAAGTTTCTGTAAAGTATCCTTCTTCTCCTAATGCTCCATAAACTTCATCTGTTGATATATGCATAAATTTATTTGGAGATCCTTCACCCCATTTTCTTTTTGATACTTCTAATAAAGTATGTGTTCCAAGTACATTAGTTTGTGTAAATATAAATGGTGTTTTTATACTATTATCTACATGGCTTTCTGCTGCAAAGTGAATTACCCCATTAATATCATATTTGTCAAATATTTCTGTCATTCTTTCAAAATCACATATATCAGCTTGTTCAAATTTAATTTTATCTATTACATTTTTTAAGTTATTCATGTTTCCTGCATATGTTAATTTATCAACCACTACAATATTGTATTCTGGGTATTTGTTTACAAAATATTCTGCAAAGTTTGCTCCTATAAAACCTGCGGCTCCTGTTACTAATATATTTTTCATTTTCATTTCTCCTTTACTCATCTATTTTTTCATCTATATATGCTTGTTCTATTAATGTCATATTCTTTTCATCATTATATTTAATTTCATATATAACTTTTTCTTTTATGTCATCTACATTATTAAAATATTTTTTCAAAACTTTTATCAATTCTTCATTTTTACTACATATGTAAATATATTTATAATCTCTACTTTTTATATATTTTTCTAAACTACTTAAACTATTTGCATTTTCTTCTGTTATATTTTCTAAGACTTGTACTTTTTGATTAGGATACAAATAATATCTTAACATTAAATTATATAATATAGACCTTTTTTCTTGTGATATGGTAATTATTTTGCTTTTATCTTCTATTTGTGAACTAATTTCATTGGCTATATTTTTAGCAGTGCTAACAAATTCTATTGATTTTATATTATACATTCCAGAAGTGATAGTTGCTTCACAAACATATTGAATAGGTGTGATTAAAAACATAATTAATAAAATAATTATATAATCTCTTGCTATATATTCTTTTTGACTAAGTTTTTTAATTATGCTAGCTATTAATAAATACAGCATTCCTAACAAAAATGTAGGGAAATATCTATCTATTCCATTGTGTCCTATCATCTCGCTGTTTGAAAATTTTAATATATACGATAATTGTAAAAATATCATATATAAAATTAATCCTATTATTATTGCTATAATTTGATATTTTAAATCTTTATTATTTGATTTGTAATAACAATATACATATCCTGCAATTATAATTATTGATGTTATTGCCAATGATGTTTTAACTGGAACTGTAAATCCATTTACGCTGTATATTTTAGGTATAAATTTTGCATTGGAATCTGCTGCATCGTTATTCTCTTCATATTTGCCAAATATAGTTGTTATTAAACTATTTGTAACATATTGTACAGAGCTATCTCCCACCCTATCTTGATCTGTTCTATCTGCATTTACTTTATATAGTTTTAATACTAACTTCCATGATACAAATATTAATATAGCTACTAGAAGTGTTAAAAATATAATTTTTACATTTTTGTTAGTAAATATTTTCTTTATGTTTTCTTTTTTATAATATCTATTTTTTAAAATCTCATAAATTCCGAACATAGCAATTATTATTAATACTATTGCTATTCCAGAAGGCTTAGTTAAAGTCATTATAGCAGTTGCTATTATAATTGCAATTGTTTTATATTTTGTATTGCTATCTGTAAAAAATGTATATAATATATATCCTATTAATAGTCCTAAAGTAGCGTCTGGATATGAACTTTGATAAAATACTAAATTTGTAAATACTGCAGGTAAAAATAATATAGTCAACCCTACTACAATATTAGCTAATTTAGATTTTTTAATATTTTCATATATAGGCAATAATAAAGCTATTCCATACATTTGCATTGCAAATGCTTCTATTCCTTGTATATATATTCCTGTTAGTTTTAAAAAATAATATTCTAAAAGAGTAGTCATTGGCGGGTATATACGTACATATTCTTCTAAAATATTATTGTTGTAAAATACCATTTTTGTATTTATACTTCTATATAAATATTGATCAAATTGTATTAACTGTTTATTAAAGTTTGTTATCATTAATATAAAATACATTAATGAAAAGAAAACAAATCCTGGAGTTAAAACTTTTTCTAATACTTTTTTTCTTTTTACTATTATGGTAATTATACCTAATATTATATTAGCAGTAGCTATTATATATACTCCTTGTGCTAATAGATTTATTGCACTAAATAAATATAATTCTAATACAATTATACCTATATTTATCGCAATTGTTGTTTCTATTTTCTTGTTTAATATACTAGACCAGAAAATACTTCCTAAAACTATTGATAAATATATTATTATAAATCCTAATATCATTGTCATTAGTTTTTCTCCTTAATCATCTAAAAATTTTCCATTTGCTAAGTCTTTTAAGTATTTTCCATATTCTGTTTTTTCTAATGGTTTGGCTAAATTTAGTAATTGTTCTTTTGTTATCCATTTATTTAAGTATGCTATTTCGTCTGGTGAGCATACTTGAAGACCTTGTCTTTTTTCTATTGTTTGTACAAAACTAGCTGTTTCTAAAAGTGCATCATGTGTTCCTGTATCGAACCATGTTGTTCCTCTTCCTAGTCTTTCTACTTTTAATTTTCCTTTTTTCATATATTCTTCATTTATTGTTGTAATTTCTAATTCTCCTCTTGTAGATGGTTTTATTGTTTTTGCTATGTTTACTACATCGTTTGTATAGAAATATAAACCTGGTACAGCGTAATTTGATTTCGGATTTTCTGGTTTTTCTTCTATAGATATAGCATTACCTTCTTCATCCATTTCTACAACCCCATATGCTGTAGGATCTTTTACTAAATATCCAAATATTGTAGATTCGTCTTCTCTTTCATTTGCTTTCTTTAAAATTTTGGCTAAATGTTCTCCATAGAACATGTTATCTCCAAGTATCATAGCTACATTATCTTCGCCTATAAATTCTTCACCTATAATAAATGCTTCTGCTAATCCCTTTGGCTTTTCTTGGATTTTATATTCGAAATGCATTCCCCATTTTGTTCCATCTCCTAAAAGAGCTTCAAAAGTAACTATATCTCTTGGCGTTGAAATAATTAAAATATCTTTTATTCCAGCATCCATTAAAACAGATAATGGATAATATATCATTGGTTTATCATATACTGGCATTATTTGTTTAGAGATAGCAAGTGTAAGAGGATATAATCTAGTTGCGCTTCCTCCTGCAAGTATTATTCCTTTTCTTGTCTTCATTTTTATTCTCCTTTTCTTATATAAACAAAAATTTTTAGTTAGTACCCCAACTAATTTTACACCATCATATCATTATATATGTTATTTTTCAATAAAATTCGTCATATTTAATAATATTTTTATATAAAAAGTGGACCTAAGGATTTTCAACCTTAGATCCAACATTAATTTTTTTATTATTATAATAACTTTTCTTTCTATCTTGATTTAAAAGCATTTGCTGTACTTCCTGGTGCTGCTTTTCCTTTTTCTACTAATAAAATTTGTATTCCTTCTAATCTGTAGCTGTATCCTGCACTTCCTGCAGATTGACCATTTTTAGCCCAGCCCATCCAGCCAAACTCTTGGCAATGAACTCGATAATATATATCATATTTTTTTGCCATTTCGCCTGTTAATCTTATTTGTATAGCTTCTAACCTTAGACTTCTTCCACTCGTTCCTGATATTTGACCGTTTTTTCTGTATGAACTTTCCCATCCTATATTTTGTATATGTGTTTTATATTCAATATCTCCGGCATATCTTTGATTATCTAAACGCATTTGTATAGCTTCTAGTCTTAAACTTCTTCCACTTGTTCCTGACATTTTGCCATCATTAGTAGCTTCTTGCCAGCCTATATTTTGTACATGTGTTGAATATAATACATATTTTTGAGTAAAACAGTTTGTTGTACTTCCTGGTGCTTTTTGACCTTTTTTCACTAAGACAATCTGAATTCCTTCTAATCTGTAACTATAACCTGCACTTCCTGCATCTTCTCCGTTTTTAGCCCAGCCCATCCAGCCAAACTCTTGACAATGAACACGATAATATACATCATAATAATTTGCAATTTCTCCTGTTAATTTTATCCTTATAGCTTCTAATCTTAAACTTCTTCCACTCGTTCCTGACATTTGATTATTTTGTACATAATTTTGCCAGCCTATATTTTGTACATGTGTTTGATAAGAGATTCCTCCACCATATTCATTATTATCTATTTTAATATTTATTCCTTCTAGTCTTAAACTTCTTCCCGTTGTTCCAGCAGTATTTCCATTTTGCACATAACTTTGCCAACCAACATCTTGCACATGTGTGCGATAACTTACTCTTGGTTCTTTCTTTTGTGTTGGTGTTACGTCTGTAGGAACTGTTATTTTACATGTTGCTGTTTTTCCATTTGAAGTTTTAGCTGTTATTGTTGTTGCTCCACTTGCTTTTGCTGTTACTACTCCAGTACTACTTACTGTTGCAATATTAGTATTGCTACTTGACCATGTTATTGTTTTACTTTGTGTTGTGTTACTTGGTGTTATTGTTGCAACTAAAGTACTTGTTTTTCCCTTATTTAATGTTAAGTTTGTTGTATTTAATTTTACTGCTGTAATAGGTATTGTTGTAATTGTTTGAGTAGGAACTGTTATTTTACATGTTGCTGTTTTTCCATTTGAAGTTTTAGCTGTTATTGTTGTTGCTCCACTTGCTTTTGCTGTTACTACTCCAGTACTACTTACTGTTGCAATATTAGTATTGCTACTTGACCATGTTATTGTTTTACTTTGTGTTGTGTTACTTGGTGTTATTGTTGCAACTAAAGTACTTGTTTTTCCCTTATTTAATGTTAAGTTTGTTGTATTCAATTTCACTGCTGTAATAGGAATCTCTGTTTTATATTGTACAGTTACTTTACAACTTGCTGTTTTTCCATTTACAGCTTTAGCAATTATTGTTGCACTTCCATTTGCTTTTGCAGTTACTACTCCTATATCATTTACAGTTGCTACATTAGTATTAGAAGATGACCATGTTATTTTATCACTGCTTATATGTTCTGTTGGACTAATTGTTGCTGTTAATTTTGCTGTTCCTCCTTTAACTGTAAAGTTAATAGATGTTCTAGATAAAGTTACATTTTGTATAGCATTGGCTGTTTTTATAGTAATTGGATATTGGAAAGATCCATATTGTGTGTCTGTACTTCCATAGTAATGATATCTTACCTCATTCATATCAAACCTGTTCTCTGCATATACTGCACTTTCTTTTGCTTTTATAGTAATTTTAGCTAAATTTTTCTCTATTTTATAGATATTATTTTCAGAAGTCACATCATAAGAAAAATGTATTTTTCCTTCTGATACTTTTTGACTCGTTAAACCTTTTAATACTGGTTCTATTTTTACTATTTCTATATTAGTTGGATCATAATATAAATTACATTCCATTTTATCAAAGTATACACTTTGGCTTGCTTCTTGAGTGAACATTATTGTTGAAGTTACTCCTGGTTCTAACAAATCATAATATCCCATTTCTGAACGTAGTCTAAATGTAGGATGATAATTATTGTATGGCAATATTTTTACAACAGCTGTTGCAGTTTTCCCTAAATAACTTGCTGTAATTTTTGTTTTCCCTTCTTTTACTCCTATTATGTTTCCATTTTCTATTTTAGTCACTGATGAATTTTCAACTTTCCATGTAATTTTGCTATTATCTATTGCTAACCCTGAAGTTTCTAATACTTTAACTTGTGTGCTTTTATTTTCTTTTAAGATGTATATATTTTTTTCAAATTTTAATCCATTTATTTGTGTAGTTCCATTTACTGTACATGTTGCCGTAATTCCATTTAAAGTTTTTACTGTAATTACTGCAGTTCCTGCACCTACAATTGTAACTTCTCCATATTGATTAACCTTTGCTACATTTGTATTAGAAGATGACCATATAGTTCTAACTTCTGTAGGAGAATTATTAGAAAATGTAGGTTCTAATACAAATTTTGCTCCTTGTGTTCCTTGTATACTTGTTTTATTTAGACTAATAGATGTTGGGTAGACAATCTCTGTTCCACTAGTCAATGATTTAAACACTGACCTATATGTATAGTTTGTAAGATTTCCATCCTTTTTTACATTTTTTATTGTAATAACAAATATATATCCATCTTCACTCATTTCTTGCATATCTTCATTATAGAAAGATACTTGATTATTTTCTATATAAAATCTATTATTTCCAGTAACTGATTTTTCTGTGAAGTTCCATTCTCTGTTATTATTTAAGCATTTTACATTTACCGTGGTATCCGAAGTCACTGTATAATCTTCATAAAACTTACATGTCCAATAACCGCCTGTATATGCTTCTAATGGTGTAATACCTATACTTGGCCACGCAACTGCATTTACAGTGTATGGAGCATATCCTGAAAGTTTATGTGCTCCCTGTCCGTTAGTACAACCTATTCCTATTTTTACAGCACCTGGTCTTAAAAGATTATATCGATGTCCACAAGCAATAGTATCTCCTTCTCCATCATTAATAGCATGTGTAATAGAAGTTATCATGTTTCCATAATATAAATTTTCAAAAGACATATTTCTTTGAGCTATATTATAAAAACTTTGATCTACTTCACTTGGCTTTGTTGGATAATGTGGATTACTTGTACTTATTCCATTTGTTGTCATATATGATGTTAAGGTTGCTTTATATTGTGCACTTTCTGTTAAAGAACTATCATACTCAAGTTTAGATAACCCTGCTGCTACACGAATTGAATTTAAATACCCTACTGCTCCTTTTATTTTGTTTTCTTTAATTTTTCCTGCTACTAATGGTGTAGTTTTATATGTAGGTTCTGTTTCATAATATGATGAACCATTTTGATTAAATGTGTTTACAGATTCTTTATATTCTTGTTTTGCATTATTATATTTTGTTTGTTCAGATTGTGTTAAAGTTTCAGCTTTATCATCGCTTTTTTCTATAAAACTCTTGTCAAAATAATAACTATAAATTTCTCCATCATACTTTCCTTGAGAATTTGTATACATCTCATATCTCAAATAAGCATATTTTTTGTCTTGAGTTGGTACATAATTTCTCGTAACTTTTACAGGTCTTAATGGATTTGGCAATTCTTCCCATAATGCTAAATAGCTAGTATTTGAACCAGCTCTTTTATAATATGATTCTTTCTTATTTTCTGTTGCATAATCAGAAATTGCTTTTCCATTATCAGTAATTCTACTTATTGTGTCATATAGCTCCTCATTAAATTCTCCTCTTTCACTCCATCCATCTTTTTTCAAAAAATAGTTAAGCATATATACAGCATGCATAGAATAATACTTTTCATATGTGTGTTTATCTCTCATAAATTCTACACAATAGTTTTGTATAACTTGATTAGTTAATAAATCATCATTATAAGTTACTATTCCTTCTGCTTTATCTGATAAACTGCCTGTAGCTGTTGTTCCTTGCATATAGTATATAGTATTACTTACTTTGTCTCCTGCTGAATAGAATGAACTTTTGAAATCGTCCGATAATGCTCCATAAGATATAATAGCACCATTATTATTTGTTTCCAAGAATAAAATATTCTCATAATCACCTTTACAATATGTGTATGTTTTTCCACCAAAAGCTGATGGAGTAACAAGTTTTGGGCTTGCTCCATATTGTGATGTTACTTCACTTATTGTTGTTGATTTTGTAATTGTAACTCCTGCAGATTTAATTAGAACATTGTCATTTAATGTTTCTGCCATGCAACTATTTATTGGTACAAATAGCTGTAATACTAAAAGTATAAAAATGATTAATAAAGAAAAACTTTTTTTCATACTTATATCCCCTTTTCCTTTTTATTTCTTTAATATTTTATCATTTGTAATTGTTATTTTCAATATTTATTTTATAAAAAAAAACGATGTAATCTATTTAGATTACACCGTTTGATTTTAGGTAAATTACATCTCTTTTTCTTCTTTCAAATATCTTTCTAATGCATCCTCCCAAGAAGGAATTTCTACTCCTGCATCTAAGATTTTTTCTTTTGAAAGCATTGAGTTTGCAGGTCTTTTAGCTGCACTAGCAAATTCTTCTGAAGTTACAGGATTTACTTTGCAAGAAATTCCTGCTAATTCATAAATCTTTTTAGTAAACTCATACCATGTTGTAAAACCTAAATTAGTCGTATGGTAAATACCATAAGGAATTTCCTTTTCTAATGCCTGATAGATAATATTTGCTAAATCTACAGCATATGTTGGGCTACCATGTTGGTCACAAACAACTTTTACTTCATCTTTTTCTTTTCCGAACTTAAGCATTGTTCTTACGAAGTTTTTACCATCTCCATAAAGCCATGCTGTTCTAAAGATATAAAATTCTTTAGCATTTTCTTTAATTGCTTCTTCCCCTGCTAATTTAGTTCTTCCATATGCAGTTACCGGTGCTTTTGGATCATCTTCTTTGTAAATTTCATCTAAAGATAATTCTCCACCGAAAACATAGTCTGTACTAATGTGAACTAATTTGCAATTGTTTTTGCTTGCTGCAGCAGCCAAATTTCTTGGACCATCGCTATTGATTTTTCTTGCCAAATCTTCATCAGATTCTGCTTTATCAACAGCTGTATATGCAGCACAGTTGATAATAACATCCGGCTTTACTTCTGCTACAAATTTGTTAACTTCTTCGCTGTTTGTTATATCAAGCTTTTCAAAATTTGTAACATCTGTTAAGATTAACTCATGCTCCTCAAATCTTTTTCTTACTGCTTTTGCAAGCATTCCATTTGCTCCTGTAATTAGAATTTTCATTATTTTACCTTCACCTTTCTATATAATATTTGTGTATACAGTTACATAACGTATTATATTATAAAAATGTATAAATTTCAACATTTTATAGTGCTTTTTCTATTTATTTCTTAATTTTGCTACACCCATTTGATAAACTGTTTTCATTATTCTTTTTATATCAACTATATATGGATGTTTAACTTTATTATTTATAAGTACTTTATGAGACTCCTTCAAATTTTTAATATACCCTTTTAGTCCATCTGTACTAGTTCCTCCTACTCTCATGTATACCATATAATCATCAATATATTCCAAATTTATGCTTTTATCTACCATCATTCTTATCATAAAATCATAGTCTGCACATATTCTATATTTTAAATTAAATTTTCCTACTTTTTCATACACTTCTTTCTTTAAATATAAAGTTGGATGTGCTGGATGCCAACCATTACCTATTTTTCCTGTTTTAGATTTCCATATTCTCTGTGGTTTAGACATGGTCTTTTCATCCATGAACACTAGATTTCCATATACCCCATCACAATTAGTCTTCTTAAATTTATCTATTATAGTAGTTAACACATTATTATTTGCATATATATCATCTGAATTTAATATTCCTATAATATCTCCGGATGCCAAGCTTATACCTTTATTCATAGCATCATAAAGCCCTGTATCTTTTTCAGATATATATTTTAATTTGCCATTATATTTTTCTTTATATTCTTTTACAATATCTATAGTTTTATCTTTTGATAATCCATCTATAATAATATGCTCATAATTGGAATATGTTTGTTTTAAAACAGACTCTAGCGTATCTTTTAATGTTTTTTCTGAATTGTATGTCGCCGTAATTATTGATATTTTCATTTTTTCCATTTTATCTTACCCTTTTTTATATTTCCTCTTTAACTAAATCTAAACTAGCTCTTATAACTTTATCCATGTCATAATATTTGTAATTTCCTAGTCTTCCACCAAATATAACATTTTTATTTTCTTTTGCTAATTCTTTATATTGTTCAAATAATTTTGTATTTTTTTCATCATTTACTGGATAATATGCTTCATCTCCTAGTTTCCAATCTCTTGGATATTCTTTTGTTATAATAGTTCCTTTGCAATCATTAAATTCAAAATGTTTATGTTCTATAATTCTTGTATATTTTTCATTATGACTAGTATAATTTACAACTGCTACCCCTTGATAATTATCTACATCTTCATATATTTCATTTTCGAATTTTAATGATCTATATTCTAAGTTTCCTAATTTGTAGTCAAAGAATTCATCAATCATACCTGTATATAAAACTTTGTCTGCAAGTTCACTGTATTTTTCTTTATTTTTTAAATAGTCAACATTAAGTTCTATATCGCATTTTTCTAACATTTTTTCTATTATTACATTGTATCCTCCAATTGGAATTCCTTGGTATCTATCATTGAAATAATTATTATTAAAAGTAAATCTTACTGGTAGACGTTTTATAATAAATGCTGGTAGTTCTTTGCAATCTCTTCCCCATTGTTTTTCAGTATATTCTTTTACCAATTTTTCATATATATCTTTTCCAACTAAAGAAATAGCTTGTTCTTCTAAATTTGTAGGATTTTCTACTCCATATTTTTGTTTTTGTTCTTCTATTTTTTCTTTTGCTTGCTTAGGAGTTACAATTCCCCATAATTTTGAAAAAGTATTCATATTAAAAGGCAAATTGTACAATTCTCCTTTATAATTTGCGATTGGTGAATTTATATAATTATTAAATTCTGCAAATTGATTAACATAGTTCCATATTTCTTTATCACTAGTATGGAATATATGTGCACCATATTTGTGTACATTAATATTGTTAATTTTTTCACAGTAAATATTTCCTCCAATATGATTTCTTCTGTCTATTACTAAACACTTTTTATTTTTCTTTGTCATTTCATAAGCAAAAGTCGCTCCAAATAAACCTGCTCCAACTATTAGATAATCATATTTTTTCATTTTATTTCTCCTTTCTTAAGATATAATCAATGTTCAATGTATTTATATTATAGGAAGTTCAAAAAATTTTCTTATAATATAAAAAAGTAATAGTATTTATATCACTATTACTTTATCATTACTTTTTTATTTTTTCAACTACTAATATATAATTTGTACTTCTTTATTTGCACTTCTTAATCTATACCCTACATTCATATCAACATTTCCAATTATTCCATCTACTGTACCTTTGCTAGTATATTGCCACATAATGTATTTTCCTTCATAGTCAGATGGTTTAGCTAAAGGATCATCTTGTGTTGCTCCTGTATAATGTGCAAGCCATACAGAATAAGAAGATAATTTACTCATATCTAATTTTTCTTTTAACCACCATTTATTTGCATATATCATTGGTTCATATCCTGCTTTTTCTATTGTTTCGCAAAATGCTTTTACAACTTTTGTTCTTTGCTCTACTGTTAAGTTATCTGCTCTTCCTAATTTATTTGGATGAGAAGATTCTTCAGTATCTATGGCTATAGGATATGTAATTTTATATTTTTTAATTAAACTCAATGTAAAATTTGCTTCTTCTATAGCTTCTTGCTCATTTATTGCTTGAGAAAAGAAATATACCCCAACTTCTATATTATTGTTTATAGCTCCATTAATATTTTCTACAAATTTAGAATCTTGTACTATCTTTCCATTTATTCCATCTGAAGATACTCCATATCCTCTAATTCCTGTCCTTATCATTGCAAACTCTACGCCGTTTTCTTTAACTTTTTTCCAATCTATTGTATCTTGGTATGTAGATACATCTATACCTTTTTTGGTTGTATTTTGAATTTTGTCAACAATCTTTATTTCAATTGCTTCTATTTTCAAATTTCTTCCTGTAGTTCCTGCAACTTGTCCATCAGATTTCCATTCTTGCCATCCTATATTTTGTACATGCACTCTATATTTAACACTATAATTTGGCATATTGTTTAGCTTTATCTTTATTGCCTCTACATTCAAACTTCTTCCTGTAGTTCCTGCAATTTGTTCTTCATTTTTCCAATCTTGCCAACCTACAGTTTGAACATGGGCTTGATATTGTATATTTGCTGTATTATCTACTCCTTTTAGTCTAATTTTAAGTGCTTCTATTCCAAGTGATTTGCCTGTTGTTCCTGATGTATGTCCATTTATTCTAGAGTAATCATTTTCCCAACCTATCATTGAAATATGAGAGTTGTATTCTACTGATATACTTTTTACTGGAACAATTTTTATTTGAATAGCTTCTATTCTTAAGCTTTTTCCTTCTGTACCCGCTACTTGTCCATCTTCTTTCCATTCCTGCCAACCTATATTTTGTATATGTACTCTATATTGTATTTTATACTTTTTTGTTCCTTCTAAATTTATCTTTATAGCTTCTAATCTTAAACTTTTTCCTTCTGTTCCTGTTGTTTGTCCATTTTCTTTCCAACCTTGCCAACCTATGTTTTGAACATGAGCTTGATATTTAATTTTTAAACCACTTGGTGCATTTTTTAAATTAATTTTCATAGCTTCTAGTCTCAAACTTTTTCCTTCTGTTCCTGACAATTGACCATCTTTTTTAGAATATTCTTGTTCCCAGCCAATATTTTGAACATGTGAATAATATACTATTGATACATTTTCTGATGTAGCCGCATAGCTTTTTATAAAGTTAGGATATATAGCCAAAAATAAAATTGTAAAGAAAGTAACTATCCAAATAATTTTTTTAATAACTTTTCTCATATAATCCCCCTTAAACACTTTTCTTTATATTTTTAGTATACTATACTTGTATATACAAATTCAATGTTAATTCTTTCCAATGGTTTTAACTTCTTTTCTTTTTATATATGCTTCTTTTATATATACTAAGCTTAATAAGACCGCTAGAACAATTGTTATGATAACATTTGAAATACTTGCACCTCTCATACCCATACCATTAATTAACATTTTTGGCACAATTAATGCAACTATAGATGATATTATATATATGTATGTTGTTACTTTTTGCTTTCTTATGGTTGTAGATACACTTAGCATTAATATTGATATTGCATAAAAGCATCCAGATAATACTAATATAAGTAAATCTATTTTATATTCATTTAAATTAACTCCATATATTAAATTTAAAATTGGTATACCTATGAAGAAGCAAACTACTTCAACTAATATTGTAAGTATTACTATCAATAATATTAAAATAGCAATAGTTCTTGTAAATTCTTTTATTTTTCCGCCATTCCAATATTCACCAAATGCTTTAAACATAGGTTTTATTATAAACATGCTAGCTAGGTTAATAGTAAATGTAGGTAAATATATAATATTATAATATGTTTGCATATCATAATCACCTGTACCATCAATAGCATATTTAACAGCATTTGTTATATATAAACTAAGTAATGTTGATATACATATTGGAAAACATTCCTTTAATAATACTTTTAAACTATTTACATTAAAATCTATTTTTTCATTTGTATATTTTTTTATTTTATTTAAATCATATAATAAAAATAATCCTAAATTCGTAATAAAAAGCACTAATGTTGAAATAGTAAGATTTTTAGTTATAACATCTGCTATAAGAAATGCTATAATAGCCATTAAATTTCTAATTACTACAGATTTACTTCCAATGTCTAATCTTCCTTGTATTTGAAATTCTCCCTGATATGTTTCACTTAAATTATCTATTACACGAAATAGAATTAATAATAAACATATAGTTAATTTTTCTAATTCGTAGCCACTAATAATTACAAATGCAATACCTATTATAAACATAATTGTTACAACAACTACTCTTAAAGCCAAGTATTCACCAAATTTATATTTTCTATTTACATCTGTTACTTGATATACTCTAATTCCATAATCTCCAATTGCGTTTAAAATTACAGATGTTGCAAATGCAATTGAAAATATTCCTGCTGCAGTAGTACCATTTATTCTTGTACAAAATAAAAGTAACACTGCACTAAGTATTGCTGCTACAACACTTGATATACTATTCCATATAAACTCTGATTTTTTTACCATTTGTTTTTTCCTTTTCTCTAAACTTAAATTTTTCCAATTAAAAACATAAATCTTAGCATTATTTCATCTATTATGTTTTGTCTAAACATTTTGGGATAAAACACTTTTTTTAATGCTATTTTCAAATTATATTTTTTATTGGTAAAAAGAGATAATAATTTTTTATTTTCTTCTGAAAGTTCTTTATAAAAACACTTATCAAATTTTAGAATTTGTAGTTTTACCATTTTAAAATAGTCACCAAATATAAAGTTTTTTATTCTATATATTTGAAGCTTTATAAAAGATTTTCCACAAGCACTAACATTGTTTCCATGTCTTCTATATTTTATTGTAGCTATTTTGTCATATATAACATCTCCTAACCCTGCACACACAAAATATGTCCACCAATCATGACTACAAATATCTTCGCTTCCATTTTCTAAAATAATCTTTCTTGCATTTTCATTAATAACACTACATGTTCCTAAGGTAATAGCATCTACAATAGAATTTCTAAATGAAGGTCCTTTTTTCCACCCTTTAAAATGTTCTTTAAAGTTCATTTCTCCATCATAATAATCATAGTCTGAAAAATACATTAAAACTTTATTATTATCTTTTTTATTTAAGTTCTCTACTGCTCTTTCTATTTTAAATTCCATCCAAATATCATCTTGGTCACAAAATGCATAATATTTAAAACCTTTTGCATTTTCTAATACTTTAAAAAAGCTCTTTATATATCCAATATTTTTTCCTTCTTCTAATATAATTAGGCCTTTATTGGCATATTCTTTTAAAATATTTACTGTTCCATCTTTTGAACCATCATCTCTTACAAAAATTTTTATATTTTTATAAGTCTGATTTATAATACTATCCAATTGTTCTTTTATCCATTTTTCTCCATTATAAGTTGACATTACTACCGCAACTTCTTCATTTCCTTGCATTTATGCCTCCATAATATTACCATTTTATATCTATTTTTAATTTATCTATCATAAAACGATATAATACTAAGAATGCTTTATACATTCCTAATTTATATACTTTTTTCATAACAGCTATTTTTAAATTAGAAGAATTATGTGTTAAATTATACCAAATATTTAAATATTTGCATTTTTTCCAACCCGGAAATTCTGTATTTAAATAATTTTTTACTATTTTATATGTTTCTTTAAAATTTTTCTTATCATAAGATAATCTAAAAGTAAATGAAACTGCAAAATGTAGAAATGCCATTGCATCTAATACTTCTAATAATTTTTTATTTTTTTCTTCATAAATTTTTCTTACATCTACCATAGCATTTTGTGTAGATTCTATTTGTTCTTTTTTAATTGTTCCCATTATAGAATCTGATCTTACCATGTAATAATATAAACTATCTTCAATAAAAGTAATTGTTTTTGTTCTTAAATATACTAAACATAAAAACATCATGTCATCTAATACCCTTGGTGGGTTTGGAAGATTGTCCATTCCTTTTAATATTTCAGCTTTATAAAGTTTGTTCCATAAAGCTGTATTTATTGATAATATGTCTTCTGGATTTTTTTCCATATCAATTTTTTGATTTTTATGTTTTGTCATTTCTCTCGAATATAAATGACCTGTATCTACATCTATTCTGTCAAATCCACATACAGATATGTCTGAATTTGTTTCTTTTGCAGCATTATATAATTTTTCTGCATAATCTAAAGCTATATAATCATCTGAGTCTGTAAATGCTATGTATTCTCCTTTTGCAACTTTTATTCCGTCAAATCTACCTTTCCAAACTCCTTCATTTTTCTTATCAATTATAACTATATTTTTATCTTTATATTTTTCTTCGTATTCCCTTAAAATTGATAAACAATTATCTGGTGAACCATCATGTATGCAAATTATTTCTACTCCATCTAATGTTTGATTTACTAAACTATCCATACTTCTTCTTAAATATTTTTCAACTTTATATACAGGAACAATTATACTTACTTTTATTTTTTCACTCATTTTTTTACCTCTTTCTTATTTATCTTCTTTATCTTTTTCTTCTAATTCTTTTAATGCAATATAATGGTCTAAATCTTTTATTTTTTCATTTAGTGCAGTAATAGTTACATTATTTCCGAAAACTTCTATTAGTAAGAAAGCTATTATTATAAGGAAAACAAAATTTACTGGTGCCACAAATCCTAATTTTTCAGCTATCCATTCTACTCCTCCTGAAAAAATGCTCATTAGTATTAATACAAGACTTCCAGCCATCCAAACTACTGAATTTGTTACTTTTAATTTTGCTTGTTTTATTCTTCTTATACATAATACAAATGATAAAATAGAACATATAATTAATATTACTCTTAATGTTATTGACATTTTATTTTCCTCCTTTATTTTTTCTAGTTGTAGAACGAATAAATAGTATTGAAAATACCATATTAAACATATATTCAATTGCTTTTAAAGGTTTTAAGTAGCTTTCTCCAAATTCTCTATCACTCATTTCTACTTGTACTTCTTTAATTTTCATTCCTCTTTTTATTAGATAAACTAATGTGTCTGGTTCGGGTGTTAAACTCTTATTTTTTACAAATTCTTCTATTGCTTGTTTGTTATATGCTCTCATTCCTGATGTTGTATCTTTAATTTTTTTCCATGTTGTAATTTTTATGCAAAATGATATTAAATTGCTTCCTAACATTCTTAAAGAATGAGGTTTCTTTTCGTTTGCAAATCTTGAGCCTATTGCTACATCACAATTTCCTTCTTCAATTTCTTTTACTAAATCTTTTAAATATTTAGCTTGATGTTGACCATCTCCATCAAATTGAATTGCTATATCATATCCTTTTTGATATGCATATTTCATTCCTACTTGTATTCCTGAAGTTAATCCATAATTTACTGGTAAAGATAGCATGTGAAAGTTATTTCTTTCACATACTTCTTTTGTATTATCTTTTGAACAATCATTTACTATTATGTAATCATAATTTGTATTTGTTGTTACATCTTTTACTGTTTTTTCTATGTTTAGAGCTTCGTTGTATGCTGGTATAATTATTAATGTTTTCATTTTTTTCTCCTTATTTTAGTTTATAGTATATATGTATTGTGATCTTTCTTGATCTGAGTATTTACACTCTAAGTTAAAATTATTTATTGTCTCTTCTGAAAGTTCTATATTAGTATAATAATACTTCACTTCTAATTTTTTCAAATCTTCATATGTTAATGTTGCTACATAGGAATCTGCAGCTAATAAATTAAACTCTGTTTTTTCTCCTAACGCAATATGTATATGTGCAAATCTATTATAAACCTCATTATATTTTCCTTCTGGATCTACAGTATTTAACCATTTAAAATTAGGATATGTGTGTACACCATTTAACGTATTTACTCCGTTTGCAACTAAATATTGTCCTGTTATATTACTGTTTCCAGCCCATAATGCTGTATTATCTTCTTCTTTTATTTGTTGTATAATTCCAGATATTTTAGTGTCTTTTATAGGTGAGATTCCTATACATATTGGATTTATAGTTGCTCCTGCTATAATTGATACTAAACACATAGTACAACACCATGCTTTCTTATTTCCAGTTATAAATAGATATGTAAGTGCAAATATTATTACTGCCCATATTTCATATTTTGTAAAATTAAAATATGTTGAATAGCTTGTGTTTTTTATCAATACAATTGATATTACCAAAACAATAGATGATATAATCACTGCTTGTCCTTTAGTAAATATCTTTTTGCCCTCATTATTTTTTATTATAAACATTGATAATATAATTCCTATAAAACCTGTAACTACATGTAATCTTGGACTAGGAACCATTGATAAAAATGTTATTTTTGCAAAAGTTTCTCCAAATCCTATGAATTCCCATAATAAGAAAATTACATACAAAATAGTTAAACTTAATATTACTTTAAAATCTAAACTTTTTTGTTCTTCTTTTATGTTTTTTATACTATATATTAATAATATAACTAATCCAGAAAATGAATATATATACCCACTTGGTTCACATGGATTTTGTATATTTTTACTATAAGGAAAAAATATATTTGCAAAATATGCCACAAATCTATCTAATGAGAAATCTCCTCCTACTGAAATTCTTTTTCCAGGATATACTGTATTCATCATTATTTGAATATTACTCCAACACATTATTACTAATCTTGATAATATAAATAAAATTCCTAAAATAGTTAGTATCATTAAACATATATCTACTTTTCTTATTTTCTTTACATTTGGAATAAAATCACTTAACATCATTATTGCCATAAAGAAAGCAAATGGTACTTGAAAAGCTGGATATAAAACAAAAGCAAATGCTGTAATGGATATTAGTAATCCAATAGCTATACCTATTTTTTTCCACAATTTCCAATCTAAATTATTCATATAATAACTAAATAATATTACTGTTAACATTCCAAAAATATATCCTTCAGCTATTGCTGAACTTAACCACCACATTATTGCAGGTGCACATGCTAAAATAATAGCACCTGTTAATGTTAATAGCTTATCTTTTTTAGAAATTTTCATTGATATCTCTAATGATACTAAAAATAATAACACCATTTTTAACATCCAATAAAATGAAAATCCATATTCTTCTCCAAATAGTAAATATCCCCATGATAATGGCTTAGCTATGGTAGTAATATCTTTTACCGGCATTCCTGTCATTATCATATTCAAATTTCCTTGTTCAATATTTCTATTACTTGCTTTATATGCATCCTCACCCTTTATTTGTCCTAACATTAAAGGACTTTGAGTTAACCATTCATCAGACCTAATTGATCTTGCTACTCCTATAAGTACATTACTTGTATTCTCTTCTCCAACATACTTGCTCCACATTGCTATTGATGAGAAGTTAATTTTTAATAATACTGTAACTACTAAAACTATTATTGCTATTATATATCTTTTTCTTATTATAAAATCTGCTATTTTTTCAAATGTATCAAAGTATTTTTTTATAATGTAGTATATTCCTATCAAAGCATATACTCCATATATAAATAAAACTCTTACTATTGTATTTATAGATATTTCTAGCTTTTTATTAACTAATATTTCTATTAAGAAAGGCAATAAAACTGCAACTATCCCTATAAATATTTTGTTTTTCACTATTGCTTTTAACTTTTCTTTTATCATTTAATTTTCCTCTTCTCTTATATCATATATGCTATTTTTAGGCTTGTACTAGTTTTATTAATAAATTTTTAACTTTTCTTTTCAAACCTTTTGGGAAAATTTTTAATATATTTTGATATACTTTTCTTTTTTTACTAACTATTTTTACATCCACTTTTTCATTTTTTTTATCAAAAAGACTTTTTTCGTCTACAATCCATTTTTTAGATTGATTTTTTTCCTCTTCTGTCAATTCTATTTTTTCTATTTTCACGTTTCTAAAGTATTCTATATATTTATTTATATTTTTATCTATATCAAATTCTAAAGATTTTAGTTGTGCACTTTTACTCATTTTTTTAAGTTTATCTTCGTCTTGTAATAACTCTACAATTTTATCTACATATTTTTCAGCATTATTTACTTCATCTATAATAAACGCGTTTTCATTATTTGTTGCATACTCATTAATTCCAAAAGACTGAGACATTACTGGAACTGCACCAGCAGCCATTGCCTCTAATGCCATTAATCCAAATCCTTCCATTAATGAAGCATCTACAAATATATCTGTATTGAACAATATTTTACTTACTTCTTTTCTATTAAGCGGACCTTTATAAAAGTTTATTTTTATATTTTTATTATTATTTATTGGAAACATTATATCTCTCATGTATATAACATTTATTTCTATATTATAATTTGTTAATGTCAATTGCTTTAATATTTCACATAATATAAAATCGCCTTTTGGAAAAGAATCTCTAAATACTAATGTTACTTGTTTCTTTTCATTCTCTTTTTTATTAATATTGTAAAGCAAATCTGTATTTATTGAATTTGTCACTACTTTAGCTTCCTTACCAAAGTTATCTTTACATTTTCTTTTTAAAAATTCTGATATAGCTAATATATTTTGGCTATTTCTACATGCAAGTTCTGCCCAACTATAAATTTCTCCATTATCAAAACAAGGCTCATATCCTTGCATAAAATTAACACAAGGAATATTATAATGTTTCGCTATTGTTTCGCAGAAAAATATTGTTGGATATATAGTTCCTACTATGCACTTTGGTTTTATTTGCTTTAAATTTTCCATATTGCTTGGTGTAAATATCATTATTTCTTTATATTCATGTATTCTTTGAGTTAATATATTAGCAAAACAACCATTTATATTTAAATAATTTACAATATCAACAACCATATGTACTCCACCAGCCTTTTGATGAATGTCTGGTAAGAAAAATAATACTTCTGGTTGTGGTTTTTCTTCTATTTTTAAATTATTTTTTATATATTCTATTGGATCATTTTTTACATAATCTTGCATTTTTTTATTATATTCTTCTCCCCAACGATCAAAGAATATTTTTCTATTATGTTCTAATCTTTTTTGCTTTTCTGGGCTAGTACCAAAAGAAACTTCCGATTTATGATATACATATGTATCTATTGCAACTTTCGCCTCAAATCCTTTAGCATGTGCTTTAAATTGATAATCTGTTTCATCTCCGTATCCCATTCCATAAGCTTCGTCTAGATATCCCGTTTTCTCCATACATTCTCTTGAAATCATTAAACAATTTCCTACAACAGTACAAGCATCAAAATTCATTCCTTTAAAATTTTTATAAAATAATTCATCAACTTGCATATAACTATAATGTTCTGGAATATCATAAGATAGGTTTGCTGCATTACTTGAAATAGGACATATTAAGCCTATTTTTTTGTTTTTTTCCATATGTTCTATTAATTTAGGTATTGTATTTTTTGATAGCAAACAATCTGTATTTAATAATAATATATATTCTGAGTTAGTTTTATCCATCCCTCTATTTACATTTTTTATAAAGCCTAAATTATTCTCATTTTTATATACTTCAATTTTACTATATTTTTGTTTTAAATTTTCTATGCAATTGCATGTTAATTCATCTGAATTATCATTCATTAAAATTACTTTGCCTATGTATTCATCTGGTGTATTACTATATAATGCATAAACACACATTTTTAACCATTCTGGTGAATTATATATTGGAATAATTATATCACATTTACTCATACTAATTTCCTCTCTTACTTTCCTTACTATTATCTTTTATTTTATATTTATTTTTATACACAATAGCATATATATTAAGTAACATTCCCATAAAAGTTGTAGCTAATGCAGGCATTGTATACCTATCTATTGTTGATCCTAATGTACTATGTACTAATATATGTAATAAACTAAATGCATACAATATAACTATTAAATCTATTATCTCTCTATATTTTTCATCATATCTTTTCTTTATTATAAAAACTGCTATACAACTTACTATTGTAATTATTGGCAACAACAAATAACTTACTTTCATTACTACTGTCACAGGCATTTCTAAGTTTTTCATTATTATATTTACTATCCTTATAGGAGTATTATTTTCTCTATACACTTCTGTATAAGGTTGAAGTTCTTCTGATGAAGGAAAGACATTATCAATTCCCTGCTCATATATTCTAAATCCTATCTTTTTTATTTCTACAGTATTTTTTAAGTCTATCTTTTTATCTACTACAATATTCATACCATTGAAGCTAATATTATACCAACTTGTTGTAGCTAAATAATTTGTTATATAACTTTTAACTACTGCTTTTGGATCTTTTACTGCAATTGTTAGCAAATATTCAATTGCCTCCCCAGTAGATGCAGTATTAGATTTACAATATATTACATCATAATTTTCTTTCTTTGTATCTATAACTATGAATGCTTTATATTCTGAATTATTATTTATAATTTTTATCATTTCTTTTTTATCAATTTCTTTTAACTTGTCATTATTATTTATTTTTTCAGTACTATCAAAATCTATTACATCTTTTTTTGAATATTCTGTTATTCCACCTATAATTCCTGATGACAAAAATCCTTCAGAAGTTCTTTCTTCTTCTATCTTAACATTATTTTTCTCTAATGTTATATTCCATACTTTAATACTTATTGCTAACATTATAAAGCAAGTTAGAACTGTCACTACTCTTTGCATTAAATTTTTTATATTAGTGTTTCTAACAAATGATAATATTGCAGCTATTATAATTGGAAACAATACTGTAGTAACATAAGGTTGTTTTAAATGCCATGAAATAATCACTAATATTGACTCGACTAAAGTATATATAAAATACTTTAACTTATTTTCATAAAAATTAACATTCATCCATTTCCATGATATATAACATCCTAACATTGCTAGAGTCATTCCAAAAAATTCTGTTAATAATGTATGATAATATCCAAATATCATTGGATTTATAGCTATTAATATAAAAAACAATATAATTAATATGTATTTCATTAATTTAGAACAACAACTTTCATCTTTTATTGTATCTTTGTATATAAAATAACATGCTACTAACATAGCAATATAAAATATATACATTCCAATTAATAAACCTGTTGTACTATGTCCAAACAACACATTACTTATTCTTATAAATAGTGGAAAGATTATTCCTCTTGCAACATCCCAATTAGAAAAATCTCCATTTGGTGTTAATAAACTAGTCAGCCACAAATAATGTGAAGTATCATAAGTTATCGTAACTTTATATGTAAAAAAAATAATTGTTAATATCACAAATGTAAATAATAAAGTTATTTCTTTTTTGTTTTTCATTCTTTATTCCTCTTCCTTTATTTTCTTATTGCCTTATCTGCTCTTATCCTAATAGCTGTTGTATCATGTCTAAAATTAATATTAAAATATGGATCTTCTTTTTCAAAAAATTCTTTCCATTTGTTTCTTAATCTTTTTGTATCATTTTCTAGTCTTTCTTTCTTTTCTTGCGTTATTTCATATCCTCTTGTTTTTGATTCATAATGATAGGCTCTAACAAATGGATTCATTACTATTACTTTTCCTATATTTCTAATCTTTAAGCATAAATCTACATCATTATATGCTACTGGAAATTCTTCGTCTAATCCTCCAACATTTTCAAAATCCTCTCTTGAAATCATTAACATAGCTCCTGTAACTGCACTATAATTTTGTGTAATCATATTTCTTCCCATATATCCTATTTCATCTGCACCAAGTCCTAAGTTAACATGTCCTGCAATTCCTGTTAAGCCCAAAACTATACCTGCATGTTGAACAGTTCCATTTTCGTATAACAATTTTGCTCCTACAATTCCAACATCTTCTCTTTGACAATTTCCCAACATTATCTCTATCCAATTGTCTGTTATTATCTCAACATCATTGTTTAATAATACAATATAGTCTCCTGCTGAGTTTTTAACTCCTATATTATTTAACTTAGAATAGTTAAAATCTTTTTCCTTGTATTCTACAATTTTTATATTTTTATTATTTTTAATTTTTTCATAATATTTAAAAATTTCTTTAGTTGTGCTATTGTTTTCTACTATTACAATTTCATAATTATTATAAGTAGTTTTTTCCAAAATGGAATTTATACATTTTTCTAAATCTTTTTTGTGGTCTTTATTAAGAATTATTATTGATACTTTAGAATTTTCTTTTAATTTATAAGTAATTTTATATAATCCTATTATTTGTGAGTCTTCTACTTTTGCCTCAACTCCAATTCTAGTCAAATGTGCTTTTATAGCTTTTTTAGCTGCTTCATATGCGTATGGTTTTGTTTCCGAACTCAAAGCGACCGAATTTTCATTTATTCTCCAATGATATAAAATTTTAGGTATATGTATAACTCTATTAGCTTGTTCTACTGCTCTAAATATTATATCATAATCTTGACTCCCATCAAATTCTTTTCTAAATCCACCAATTCTATCTATTAAACTTTTTTTAAATATTGAAAAATGACATATATAATTATAGCTTAAAAAAGTATCTGGAGCATAATCTTGTTTAAAATGTGGTCCCATTCTATTTTCTTTTTCTTCCATTAGCTTATCTTCATCTGTATATATAAATTCAGCTTCTTTGTCTTTATTTATGGTTTTTACTACTTCATATAGTGAAAATATTGGTAATATATCATCATGATCTAGTAAAGCAATATAATCTCCTGTTGCTAATTTTAAAGCTTCATTTGAATTTTCTGAAATTCCTTTATTTTCATTTAAAAATTTATATTTTATTCTTTTATCTATGCTTACTAACTTTTCTACATAATCTTTTTTCTCACTACTTCCATCTGCAAGGCATAATTCCCACTTTGTATAAGTTTGATTTATCACTGAATAAATTAATTCTTGTAAATATTTTTCTTTAGTATTATACATAGGTACTATTATACTTATTTTAGGTTCATATTCAAATTTATAGTTTCTTTGGTTTTCTAATTCTTCTTCGTTTGGTTCATTATTTTCTATCCATAACTTATAGTTTTCATTTTCTTCTTTATCAAACTTTTTCTGTCTAGAAGATATAACAAATATATTTTTTATTGTTGTTAATATTTTTTTTATTGTTTTTAATATTCCATTTTTTTTGTAGTATTCTAATACTCTACTGAATTTTAATCTTATGCCCATCTTAATTTTCCTTTCCAAGAAATCTTCTAACTCTTTTTATTAGTTTCCAAGCTCTAGAATTATTATATTGTTGTAATAACTTTTCATTATTTTTTTGTATTTCTTCTTTTTCCATTTTTATCTTTTCATATTTTTCTAGTATTTTTCTATTTTCCTCTAATATTTTTTCATTTTCTTCCGATATTTTTTTATTTTCTTCTAATAAATTAGCTGAAAATTTTTCTGTTTGCTCAATATCTCTATAATATCCTTTTAATTTTTCTCTATATTCTTTTATTTTTTCTTCATCTAGTATTTGGTTTTGTACATACTTTTCTAATTTTTCAAAATAAACAGTAAATTCAGAAATTTTAAATTTATCATACATCTCTTCCTTATCTATTTTATTTTCTATTTTTCTAGAATTATAAGTATATAGATTATTAATTGCTCTATATAAAATAAATTCTATTGGAATATTTTCAAATTTCCACTCTTGATCATAAAATATATAATCATCACCATCACAAAAAACATTTTCAAAAGCTAAATCTATATAGCCTTGTTTAACAAAATTCATTTTTTCCATTAGTTCAATTGGAACGTCAATATCAAGTTTTTTAAATAAATTTTCATTATCATTTTCTACTTTTTCCAATCTATTTTCTATATATTTATACCATCTTTTTATTTCATCTAAAGCCTTTTCAATATTTTCTTGTTCTATTTGCTCAACAATTATTTTATCTAATTCTTTTTTATCTATAAAATTACTAATTATTTCATTGTTTTCTATTGTTTCTATTGTTGTAAATCCTAATTTTTGTAATTCAGTTAAATATTCTTTTATATTTTTAATGTGATCTATTGTTTCTTCACTCTTAGGAATTTTCTTTACTTTTTTATCATCAATTGTTAGAATTAATTTATATTTATCTTTTCTTAAAATATTATAATTTACAAATTTTATATTATTTTTTATCTCTTTAATTCCTATTTCAACGAAATAAGAATTCGTTAGATTTTTAAATATGTTGTTATCACATATTTGTTTCATCACATCTGTTTCATTAAATATAATCACGCTTCCATCTTCGTAACTTAGTGGGTATAATATTTTACTATTATTAGACTTAGGCAAAAATTCATCTGTAAAAATCGAATTAGTATTTTTATAATCTGGAACAGGATAATAAAATTTATAATTTTCAAAACCTGCTTGTTTTATAAATTTTTCTAATTCTGTTTTTAATAATAAATTAGGTTTTTTCTGTCTTATTTCATTCTCTATACTTTGAAATACTTTAGAATAATATTTACTTTTTGCCCCAGCAAAATATTTTATTCCAAGTCTATTATCTATAGCTATTAGTATTTTTCCATCTTCATTTAAATATTCTTTTAAATTTTTCAAAAAAACAGAATATGGCATTTCTTCATTTAGTATAGTGGGTGCATACTCATATGATCCTATTAAAACAATATAATCATACTTTCCAGTTAATTTCAAATTTTCTATATATTGTTTATCTAGATCTAGATTTTTACCTATCTTATCTAATATAGTATCATCTTTATATATTTCTAATACTCTAGAGTTTTCCTTAAATGGATACCACTTCAATATATTTATATTATTATCCATATTTAACCTCTCTTTATCTTATCTTTATCTGGATATCTCCATCTTTTGCAACATAATTTTGTTTTACTCCAATATTTTCCATCCAGCTTCTAGTTTCCATAGTTTTCCATGTTCCTGAATTTTCTCCTCCCCCATTATCATTGTTCCATAACCATTTTGGAGTTGGCCATAAGCAAATAGTTGGATTTATTTGTTTATATAATTCTTCAGTTGCTCCTGCTTGTCCATGATGAGCCATTTGAACTATATCACTTTTTAATTTATCTTTTTGATTTTTTAATAACTTTTCGCTGGATTTTTCTCCTGTATCACCTAATATTAAAAGTTTTGTTCTTCCTGTGTTAAATTTTATTACCATACTCTGTTCGTTTCCAGGATTTTCAGTTATTTCAGGATTTTTTATACCCAATATTTCAATGTTTATTCCATCAATTTTCAGTTTTTCATTTAATTTTGGTTCTTTTACTTTATTTTTTAATTTATCACTATTAAGTGTATCTATTAATATTTTTGAAAATTCCGCTCTAGATGGTTCATTTATTTCATACCAATTTTTATCATTTAATGATGCATATATATTTTCTATTTCAATATTTTCTTTATTGGCAATTTCTACAAAAGCACTAGCATGGTCATTATGATTATGTGTTAAAAACCAATAATCAACTTTATTATTATGCTCTTGTATATATTTTTTCAAGTTATCTGTATCTCCTACCATTCCACCATCTACTATTATCATTTTATTATTTTTGGTTTTTATGATATAGCCCATCATTTGCGAAGATGTTTGTGGTGACAACTGGATAAGTGTTATGTTTTCATTCCTTTTTAGAAAAAGTGTCATTCCAATACTAAGTAAAAGTATAAATGTAAAGCTCAAAATTAAAGCTATAATTAATTTATTCTTTATTTTCATCTTTATTTACTCTTTCTATTTTCATTTTTGTATCTAATTTAACAATGCCTACACAATCTTTATTAGACATTATTTCTATTAATAATGCTTCATATTTTCTATTTAATACTTCTAGTTCTCCTTTAGAATTTATATGAGTACAACTAAAAGACAAAGTATATGGTCCAGGTGCAATTGGTAATACTTGCCTAAATTCAGCAACTACTATATCCCCTTTTGAAAATTTTCCAGGATATATTTTTTCTATCATAGAATTTGTTCCTGCTATTTCAACTCCATTAAAATTTTTTACGGTCATTGTAAATATTGGATTATCAACTTCTTTATTAAATTTTATTTTAGATTTTAATATTATTTCTTTTTCGTTGTCTATACTATTTAAATATTTTCCATTTTCATCAAATATTCCATAGTCTATTACTTCTGCATTTTTATTTCCATATTCTATTAAATTAGGATTTTGATTAAAGTGTATTTTCCAACTTTCTTTATTATCCATTTCTTCAGTTATATTACTTTTTTCATTTGCTTTTTCATCTTTTATTTTTTCTTTTTCTTTACTTCTATCATCATTTCCTGTAATTATTTTTTTATAAAGTTCTACTCCCTCTTTTACATCACCATCAAATGTTTTTGTTCCATGTTCTAATATTATTGCTCTGTTACAATTTTTTAATACATCTGAAACATTATGTGTTACGAAAAGTATAGTTTTCCCCTTTTTCTTAAATTCCTCAAATTTTTTAAAGCATTTTAGTTGGAAAGCCATATCTCCAACAGATAAAACTTCATCAACAATTAATATATCTGGATCTACATTTATAGCACATGCAAAAGCAAGACGTGCAAACATACCCGAAGAATATGTTTTTACTGGTTGATATAGATGGTCTCCTATATCTGCAAAATCTATTATTTTTTGCTTATTAGCTTCTATCTCTTGTTTTGTAAGTCCCATAACTTGACCATGTTGATATATGTTTTCTATTCCTGTTAATTCCATATTAAATGCTGTTCCAAGCTCCAAAAGTGAACTTATTTTTCCTTCTACCTTTATACTTCCTGAAGTTTGAGTTGCTACTCCTGTAATAATTTTTAATAATGTAGATTTTCCTGCACCATTTTTTCCTAGAATTCCTAAGACCTCTCCTTTTTTTACCTCTAAATTTAATTCGTTTAATGCCCTAAATTCTGTGTGTTTATTACAATTAGGTAATATAGCTTCTAAAAGTCTTGCTTTTTTGCTACTATACATTTTATAACTTTTAGTCAAATTATCTATTTGAATAATACTTTCACTATTCATCGTTTATTTCCTTTCATCTATTTTATTTTATAATACATCTGCAAAATCCTTTTTGTTTTTCTTAAATACATAGTTTCCCCATACAAATAATATAATTGTAATAATCCAAAAAATTATTGTATATAATCCATGTCCTTCGGTTATTATCATATTTTCATCAATAAATACTTGTCTCATTCCAGTTACTAAATATGTAAATGGCAAGCATTGAATAATTTTTAATATTGTTTGATGTCCATTAAGCATTGACAAATTCCATATGATTGGTGTAAACCAGAAAAATAGTTGCATTGCTATTCCTAATAAATTTGCAAAATCTGGAACTATTGTAGTAATAGCTGATGTAAATCTTGTAAAAGCAATTACGAAACAATACATTGCAAAAATAATATAAATAAGAGTTAATACATTAGGCATTTTTCCAAATATCATAGAAACTCCAACTGCAATGACAAACAAAAATATTCCTACAAAACTAGATGCTACTATTGATATTTCCGGTATAATATCAACTGGAAAAACAACCTTTTTTACTAAATAACTATATTGCCTTATTGAATTACTTCCAGACATTATCATATCATTTAATGTTTGCCACATTGCCATAGCTGGTATAAACCACACTGCATATGGATAATCTCCACTACTTCCAGTATGTAATATATACTCAAATACAATTACATATGTTATCATAAACACAAAAGGTTGTAAAAATCCCCATATTGCTCCCAGACTAGTACTTGCAAATCTATTTTTAAAATCACTTTTTCCTAATTGCCAAACTAATTTTTTATTTTTCCATAAAGTCTTTATAAATTCCATTAATACCTCTCCTTAATTACATATCTTTAAATAAATCTTTTCCTTCTTTTAAATACTCCCAACCTGAAAAAATTGTAGCTATAACACAAATTATCATCATAAATGTTGTGATTATATTTATAACTAAAGAATATCCTTCTAGTTTTTGAGTAAATATTGCTCCAAATGAGTTCACATCAATAAATGCTACTATTATTGCAATCATTTGTGTAACAGTTTTCAATTTACCCCAAATATTCGCAGCTATTACTTTTCCTCCATTTTGTACAGCAACTAATCTATATCCAGACACAATAAATTCTCTAAATACAATTATAGTAGGTATCCATGCTGGTAATCTTCCCATTTCAACTAATATAATCATTGCTGTTATAACTAATATTTTATCTGCAATTGGATCTAAAAATTTTCCAAATGTAGTTATTTCATTTCTTGATCTAGCCAAATAACCATCTAGTTTATCTGTAATAGACGCTATCATAAATATTGCATCTAAAACTATTGCAACTATTGGTATTCCAAAAACTTCTCCTTGTATATCAAACAATGTTAAAATAATCATAATAATTACTAATATTATTCGAAAAATTGTTAATTTATTAGGTAAATTCATCGTTTCATTCCTCCATATTTTTTCGAACTTATTATATAATTATAAGCAAAAAAAAGCAAGTAAATTACAATATTTATCTTGCTTTTTTTGCTTATCTACTTTTTTGTACAATTTCAACTATATCTGCTATATATTCACCAATAACAGGAATATTTAATGTGACTATTTTTTGCATTATTAACACCAAAATTGCTGTAATCACTGTAACTCCTATTCCTATTCCTATTCCTCTAGATATTCCTGCAATTAAATTAGTCCATAGTAATTTTTTTCTATTCCCTAATAATTGTGCAATATCTATTAAATTACTTTCTAATAAACTTTTATTTAAATCATCTATTTGTTTTATTAACAATTTTTCTTTTTTTCTTTTTTCAAACATATTTATCTATTTCTCCAAAAAAATACACCTTTTTAATTAGGGTGTATTTTTTTTAGTTTTTTATACTATAATTGAGTATTTTCTTCATTTACAAAATTAGTATTTATGTTATTTACAAGTTCATTTTTTTGTTTATTTTCCTCTTCTACTAATTTTTCCAATTTTTGAATTAGTTCTTGTAGCTTTTTAACATCTTTGCCCATCATTTCCCAATCATTGCTTGTATTTGAAGCCGTTAGATTATTGTTTGCTCTAATGATTGTATTAATTAAATCTTCAATTGTATCTGTGTTTTCTACTTCAATATTTACAGCATATTGCGAAACTAAATTAGCTAATGCTTGTTTTAAATTATCTCCTATTGCAACTTTATTTCCTGATGCAACTACTACTTTTTTTAGTGTTGGAAGTGCATCTTGTTCATTAATATATTGTGTATATATTGGTTCTACATATAATAACGTACTATTTAAAGGAACAATGACCATGTTTTTTATTATTTTAGTTCCATTTACATTTAAACTTTCTATTTCTTTTGTTATTGTTTCATCTTGCTCTAATTGAGTATCTAATTGCATTGTGCCTAAAACATTATCATCAGCTTTATATTTATATATTGTTAATTTGCTATTTCCACTATTATCATAACTTCCCACTAGATAAGAAATTAAATTTTGTTTTCCACTTGGTGTATATGGTAAAATTAATCCTAATTCTGACTTATCTTCATTTGTAGCTTTTAACATTGTATAATATGGTTCGATATCTGTACCAGTTTTTGTTATTACTTTTCCTGTATTATATGTAGCTGTTTTCCATATGTCATCACCTCTATATAGCACATCTGGTTGTATATTGTGATATCTCGCAATAATATTTGCTTGAATATTATATAAATATTTTGGATAAACAAAATGTTGGCTTATATCTGCTGGAATCTCTTCTTCTAAATCCATAAATAAATCTGGATAGCAGTTTCTATATGCCATAACTATTGGATCTGTTCTATCTGTTATATAGAAAGATATTGTTCCGTTATAACTATCTATTAATACTTTTACTGAATTACGTATATAGTTTAATTCAAATTTACTAGTTGAATTTTCTCTTAAAGTAGTTTTTTGTGAATATGGGTAATTGTTAGATATTGTATATGCATCTAATACCCAAACTTGTTTTCCTTCTTCTGTAACAACTAGATATGGGTTTTCGTCATACATTAAATATGGCATAACTGTTTGAGCTCTTTTTATGATGTTTCGATTTGTTAAAATTTTACTATCATTTGTTATATTTCCAGAAAAAGCTAACTTTAAATCTCCTTCTTTTATAGCTAAAATCATTCTATCTAAGAGATTTAGTTTTAGTCCTGCAGTCCCATTATATACATTTTCTGCATTTTCTGCTGAAGTCGAATCTAATATTGGATAGTCAAATTCTTTTTTGTCTTTACTATTTGTAACAACTGTATCGTTAGTTTGCATTCCAAAATAAATTCTTGGTTCTGTTATTGTTATAGCTTCATTTGTTTTATCAAATGATTTTTGAATATGATTTAAAGTTCCATTTTCTTTTGTTGCTGTTGCAGATGTAATAATGGTTCCATATCCATGTGTATATTCGTAAGTTTTATTATTATATGTTCCACTACTACTTACAATCTCTCTTGGTGACAAATATACTAATTGTTCTTTACCATCAATAAGATATTTTCCTATTTTTGTATCTCTATAAGAGTAATAACCTTTAGCAGTTTGTCCATTTTTTAAATCTTTTAAAACTATATTTTCATCTACTATTGCTATATTATCTAAAACTTGCTTATATGTATTTATATCTTGAGATGTAATTGTTTTATTTTCTCCAAGATTTATTTCTTCAATATTTATTCCATATGCGTCTTTAGTATATTTTATATTATCTGCTATATATTCTTTTTCTTTATCTAGTTCATTGGTTGTAACAAATACTGCTTGAAAAATAATTAATACTATTACCATAGATAATAAGTAAGCCGGAACAGCGCATATACTTAATATTAATTTTTTAGTCTTTCCTTCTCTAAATGCTTTTATAGCAATATATACAGATGCTATTATAACAACTGATAATATTCTATACCCCCATAATTTTACTGTTACATCTGTAAAGCCTGCTCCATATAATGAATATGATGTTTCAGAATCTTTTAATGTAATAAATTTTTCTGTACCTATATCTTGTGTTTTTAAGAAAACAAGACATGCTAGTAAAATAGCAACTACAAAAACAAATGATGTTATTTGTTTTATCAATTTACTATTTTTCAAAGTTTTTCTATCTACTCCATCAAAGAAAATATTAAATGTAGTAATATAATAAACTACTGTATATATAAGTAATGCTATCATAGCTATTCCAAAATACCATAACATTAATTCTATAAATGGCTTTTGGAATATAAAATATCCTATATCTAGTCCAAAAATTGGATCTTGCATTCCAAATTGAGCATTGTTAAAGCATAACATTGCCTTTTGCAATATAATATTTGATGTAATTGCACTAATTAATAGTGCTCCAACAAAAGCTATTGATTTATTAACTAGTTTTGGCATTTCTTTATTTTCTTGTACAAAGAATTCTTTTAATCCTTTTTTTATTTTTGTATTTGTTATATAAATCATAAAATATATTGTAAGAAAGTTAATTATAAAAGTAATTGTTGTATATTTTATATTTTGCCAAAATACACTTATATATTGTTCTCCTATTTCAATCGTTTCTAAATATGTTCCTCTAAATAGTACATATGCTACTATTAAAGCAATAACAAAAACTATAGAAACAATTATCATTCTTTTTTTACTTTTCTTTACTTTTACTTTTTCTTTATTTATTTGTTCTTCTTTCATAAATGTTCCTCCATTACACTTATTTTTTAAAAGAATGCCTTTACAAAATCTTTTGCTTTGAACGGTTGCATGTCTTCTATTTGTTCACCAACTCCAATAAATTTGATTGGGATATTATTTTCTTCTACTATTCCAATAACTACTCCGCCTTTTGCAGTTCCGTCTAATTTTGTTAGTACAAGTCCTGTAATATCTACAGTTTCTTTAAATGCTTTTACTTGCATTATAGCATTTTGTCCTGTTGTAGCATCTAAAACAAGTAACACTTCTTTAGATGCTTCTGGCATTTCTTTATCTATAACTTTTTTTATTTTTTCTAATTCATCCATCAAATATTTTTTATTATGAAGCCTGCCTGCTGTATCACAAATTAAAACATCTGCATTATTATCTTTCACTTTTTTTATTGCATCATATACAACAGATGCAGGATCTGAACCTTCTTGTCTTTTTACTATTTCACAATTTGCTCTATTAGCCCAGATTTCTAATTGTTCAACTGCTGCTGCACGAAATGTATCTGCTGCAGCTAGTACTACTTTTTTACCTTGTTTTTGTAGATAATTAGCTATTTTTCCTATTGAAGTTGTTTTACCAACTCCATTTACTCCTACTACTAATATTACAGATGGTTTTGTCTCTAATATAAGTTCTGAATTTTGTTTTTCTAATATCTCTTGCATTTCTTTTTTTAATGCTTCTTTTACTTCTTGTTCTTCTGTTATTTTTTCTTTTTTTATTTTCTCTCTTAAATTAGATATTATTTTTAATGATGTCTCAGTTCCTACATCTGATAGAATTAATACTTCTTCTAATTCTTCTAATAGTTCTTCATCTACTTTTCTAAATCCACTAAAAACATTATTCATTTTTTCATCAAAAGATGTTTTGGTTTTATTTAGTCCATTTTTCAATTTATCAAAAAATCCCATTTATATACCTCTTCTCTTGTTTTTATAACTTTATGTATTATAACATGCCTAAGACATTTTTGCAAGAAAAATAACCCAGAATCATATAATGGTCCTAGGTTATATAGAGTGGAGCTACTGGCCAGAATCGAACTGGCGACCTACAGGTTACGAATCTGTTGCTCTACCAACTGAGCTACAGTAGCATATTTTTTACACATTATATCTTTTTTATATTTTTCTGTCAACGATATTGTTTTTTATTTTAGTTAGTATAAACTTTTAGTAGGAAAATTTAAGAAAAAAATTGAATAAGAGATACC
>OIWT01000670.1_pt1 | contig 46689 bp, 53 predicted proteins | sample 1587701 | NCBI WGS metagenome assembly OIWT01 (sample SAMEA3888904, study PRJEB22519) | human gut metagenome | biome: human gut; feature: human-associated habitat; material: faeces | place: Denmark | collected 2009 | reverse complement strand
CCGTTTTTTCTTTTATCTATTTGCTTCATAAATTATAAGGGAAAATTACTGTTCTTCTTTTTATATTTGTTCCATTTTACCTATTTACCAATTTGGGTATTATTCAAAGAACAGTAATAAAAATTATAGCACTTATTAAAATATATCTAATAAGTGCTATTTTTACAAGAGGACTTCTTAATTACAATTATTCATATAAAATTTTTTGTCTGCCAATTTATCTTGAACTCCTCTTAAGGCTTCACCAAATCTTTGGAAGTGTACTACTTCTCTTTCTCTTAAATATCTTAATGGCTCTATTACATCTGGGTTATCTCTACATAAATCTATTAACTTTTCATAAGTTGCTCTGGCTTTTTGTTCTGCTGCTAAATCTTCTTGTAGATTTGCTATAGGATCACCTTTACAAGCTAAACAAGTAGCATCAAAAGGAACACCTGCAGCAGATTGTGGATATACATCCACTCCATGGTCTGTATAATATGAACCCAATCCTGCTTTTTCTATTTCTTCTATTGAAGCTCCTGCAGTTAACTGGTGTACTATTGCCCCAACCATTTCTAAATGTGCTAATTCGTGAGTTCCTCAAGGTTATCATTAGTTAAAGACTAAAAAAAATTATAATCTAAAAACTATTGATAACCTTAATATTTAGGTATTTTAGGAAATATATGTATCTCAAAGTCTGTTGGGTCATCTGTCTTTTTTAATGTTTTTTTAACTTTGAGATAAGTTACTTTTTCTATTACTGTTTTTAATAAACGATTTCTTTCTTCTGCACTTTCCAATTTATAATAAACATCTAAAACATTTTCAATTTTAGGAATTATTGTTTCTTTTTCGTTAATGAGTTGTTGTTCCTGATTCATTTCTTTTTCGCATTCCATTATTTGATGTTCTATTTGAATTATCTTTTCTTTTATTTCTGCAAAACGACTTTTAAAGATATCTTCACTATAAACTTCTCTTTCATAAGCCTCACATACTTTAGTTAATGCTTTCTTTTCTATGTCTAAAGTTTCATTTAATCGTTTAATAGAAGTTTGATAATATGTAATATTATACATATCGTTCTTATGTTGTAAAGAATTTTCATCTACCTTATAATTTTTAAGCCAATATCTTAAACCATCTATAATCTTATCTTCTACAATACTAAGTTTTGAACTAATATTATTACAACTTGTATTGTTACATTGAATAGCTGTTGTTTCTCCACTTTTTGCATAAGGTCTTCTTTGCATAAAACTTCCACATTTTTCACAAATTAAAATATGAGACAAAGGATTTTTGATAACATTATTATGTTGTACTGGTGCTGAATTTTTACTTAATTTTGCTTGGGTTAAATCCCATATTTCTTGTGAAATAAGACCTTTATGAAGACCCTCTACTAGTAAATAATCGTTGTTTCTTGGTCTGGTACTATAAACTTCTCTTTTCTTTAAAATTTTAACTGTTTTTCTATGATTCCATCTTATTTTTCCGATATAAATAGGATTTCTTAACATATCTTTTAATGTAGAAGGAGTCCATTCATCTGCAATACGTGGTTTATATTCACTATTGTTTAATGCTCTTGCAATACCACATATAGACAAATCTTCATAAACATACATATTAAAAGCCTTTTTAACTATAATTGATTCTGATAAATTTTCTACTAAAGTATAACCTTTGTCATCTTCAATTTTTTTCCTATTGTATCCATAAGGTGGAACACTTGCTACATATTTTCCTTCAAGTACTGATGAGTTTCTTCCACGATTAAGTCGTTTTTTTGTTGCTTTCAATTCTTTACTAGAATTGGTCAACTCATCTTCAAACAGTTCCTCATCTTTTTCATTAGATAAGTCATAAGTTTTGTCTGGAGTAATTACTAAAGTATTAGTGTATTTAAGTATCTTGGTTATTTCGCCTTGGTCTATTTTGTCGCCTCTTGATAATCTTGATACTTCAACTACAAAAATTGCTTTATACTTTTTTAATTCTACATTTTCTAATAGTTTCTGCATTTCTTCACGTTCTTTTATTGTTTCACCACTTACAACTTCTTCATAAATTCTTATTTTATTTATATCAATTCCCATTGCTTTTGCTAGATTAAGTAATATTACTCTATGTCTCTTTAATGTATCTGTTTTGCTATATTTTTCAAGTTCTAAATCTGCTCTTGATTTTCTTAGATATATAGCATATTCATATTCGATAAGTACATTCAAAAATTTTTCTTTTGTGTATTCTTCAATTACATTCAAAATTCCTCCTTTCCTTATAATTTCTGTCTTTAACTGGCTGTATTATACAACTTTTTTTCAAAAATTACAATTATTCTTTATTTCTAATCTTTTGAATAGCATTTGTAACTGCTATATCCAAATCTTTTTTTCTTATTTCTTCCATATCTGCTGTTATGTAGTCATCAAAAAACTTTATAACAGTAGAATCGATAATCATTTCTTCAACTTCCATAGTCTTTCACCTCTGTAAATCTTATGCACCATTTTGCTTTATCTTTCCTTTACATTTAGATAAAAAACTGGTATTATAATTACATATTGTTTTAGTCAGAACAATACAAGCGAGTAGGGGGAACATATCTGTCTAGTCCATAGATATGCTCTCCTTCTTTTTTAAGAAATTTTTTAAATATTCAATGTCGTTAAAATTATTCTCTTGTATATTTCCAAATGTAATGGGATTAATACCTAGTTCCTTCAATTTTTTCATATCTCTGTAAAAAGCACTTTGTGAATATTCTTTAGAAAACTTTTTTCTTGCTTTAGTTTCACCGAATTCATTTATTAGTTCTAATAGCCTACATATTCTCTTTTTGGTAGTTGGTCTCATTTTTCTAGTTTCTTTAATTTTACTTAATGCTACATCTATTCTGTAATAATCTTGTGTGTATAAAACATCTTCATATACTTTCAAATATTCATCATAAGAAGCTTGATTCCAGTAATTTAATAAATCTTTTGTAACTCTATATTTCTTGTATTCTGAATTTATCTGTTTAGAAAATACTTGAACTTCTAATCTTACAACATATCTGTCTTCTTCCTTATGAGTTTTATAATATCTAGGATAACAATTAAGATTCATTTTTCCCCTCTTAAAATGATTTTTTCCTTTTTCATCTAGTTTCCCATTAGGTCTATAATAAAGAAAATGATTATCATTATTGTTTATTTTAACTTTATTTAAGTTATAACATCTGTCTTTTGCCTTGCTTATGATTTCATAGAATATATTTATTTCTTGGTCATTCTTAAAACGAATATCATATTTATAATCTATTCTAAACAATGGATATTTTGAAATTATGATAGGAAAATTCTTTTCAAAGAACTCGTTTACTATTTTTGAAAATTGTTCTTCAAATTTATTCAAATCATCTTCAATTACATTAGATTCTCCAATAATCTTATCTACTTCACACTCTATTAGTAGATGGTGCTTATATTTAGTAGGGTTAAAAATGAATCGGATTTCTTTATATGTTACTGAATACTGAATAAATCTTCCATTTCTAAACATTGGAATAAACATTGTTTCTGATTTTCTAACTTTTCGCATAAGTGCAAGGTTAATCTCAAATGGGAGTTCAATTCTGAAAGATACTGTATGAATAATCACTGTTTCACCACCTTTTTATAAAATTTTCAATGTTCTGTGTTTTACATATAATAGGATTCTCACTTATGTATTTTTTCTCTTTTGTTATGCTTAAAAGAGAATCCTATTGTATTAGCTAATAGTCTGAGTACTCTTTCTATGCTAATATAATACTACATTAAAATGTTTGTGCATTACGAGTCGGAATTTTTTTAAAAAACTTTTTAAATTAATTCGGAATTTTTATTTACTTTTTTTAATGAATGCTTTAAAATAGATGCTTAGGAGGATAGCTAATATATGGATTTTTTATATAAAAAATTAAGTAAAAAAAGATTAGAACAATTTAGACCTAGTAAAACTCTTGGAGATGAATTAAGGATTCAAAGAAATTATTATGATATAACTAGTTCTACAAAAACTACTACAAGTAATAAATCTGCTATTCTAAATAGTTTCTTAAAGAATATTGACAATAAAGAAATATTAGATAGAATGGAAGATATTAAGGAATTAGATAAATACTTAGATGATAAATATAAAAAAGTAACTTCTGCTGAAATAAATGTTCCTTCTAGGATTACAGAACTAGAAAAGGAATTAAATCCTAAACTTAAGAAATTTACACGAAGTAATTACTTTACTTCTTATTATTGTTTATTTAGGATTTATGGATTTCTTGATTTCAATAGTTTTCTTAAATTACTTAAAAACTATGATGTAAAATATAAATACTCAGATATTAAAGTACTTGAATTACCTAAAAATTATATACCTGAATTTAATATCTTAGCTAGTAATAGATGTAAATATAATTTTTATTCTTTCCTTGTACCTTTTATAAAGATGTTAAATGAACAAGAACAAGTAGAAATTTCATTAAATATAGGTGAACCTTCATACTTTATTAAAGAAATTTTAGATAAAAAAATTACTACAATTACTTATGATACTGCTAAAAAACTTTTAGAGGTTTTAGATGTTAGAATTAGTGGAGAACATACTTTAGATGAATTTTTAAAAGAGTTTAATATTTTAGATAATAAAACATTTATGGAAGAAAAGGAATTTGAAGAACATATAATTGAACAAGATTATCAAATATATATGCAAGAACAAGAACTTATTCCTCTACATTTTGGATATATATATGATAAAGATTCCTATAACAATTTTACTTTTGTTAAAGACCTAAATGAAATGCTGAATAGAATATATTCTAATTTGCAAAAATATGTTGATGATTCTTTAAGCAATTACAATATAGATGTTTTCTTAAATGTTTTCAAACTATTAACAAATTTAAAGTGTTTAACAGATGATATTAAAGAATCTGAAAAATTATTAAAACTTCCACTTAAAGATGATATTGAAAAGATTTTTAATCTTTATAATGAGAATATATCTAAAGAGTATTATTCTATACCACAGAACATAACTTTGTTAGACCCTGTTGAATTTAATGAAGAAGGAGAAGAGGAGACATTATCTGTTTGCATTCCAAAATTAAAAATAGATTTTTCACAAAATTCTGAAAAGTATAATTTTAGTAATTACTTTAAAGGTATATATACTAAGAAAAAATAATGTGTTCAAAAACATTTAGAAACTAACTTGTATATGTTTTGGATAGTATAACATAAATATACTTTTTTAAAATTTTTAATTTTTAAAAATTGTTTTTAAAAAGAGAAAATAACTCATAATCTATGTATAGGATTTATGGTTATTTTCTCTTTTTTTATTTTTTACAATTAGGACAATAACATCTTTCTAATAAGTGGTCAGCTCTTGTAGACCATTCATATTTACAATTTAAGCAAATAGCATTAACTTTTTCTTTAGAACCTTGATAATTTTTTATTTCTATATTGTTATTGCTCTTTTCTAAAATCTTTTGTCTATACTTATTGGCTCTTTTGTCTTTTTTCTCGTTTTCTAATAATTGATGTTCTTTTTCTTCACAAAACGGACATTTTTTTATTTTTAAACCGTACATATATGTAGTATTCCATTTTTGATGGCAATTTTTACATTCTAATTTAACAAAATTTTCTAATAATCCACCATATTCCACTATATCTAAATAATCACATTTCATATTATTTTTATATTCTGATTTAGTAAATATAATAGGCTTATTTTCTTTCTTTTGCTTTTTTTCTGTTGAATTATTATTCCTACTTTCTTTTAATGTGAATTCAATTTCTGATATTATAAATACGAGCTTTTTAGACATATTTGACCAATCTATATTCATAACATAACACTTTCTGCCGTTAGACTCATAGTAAAGTTGATATTTCATTTTTTCCATTTTAAAGGAATAAGTTTTTATTTCTAGAATACTCTTGTCATTTGATAAATCACATAGTGCCATAACTTTTTTATCTTTAGATATAACAAGTTCTTGAGATAAGATTTCTTCATTCTTAAAAATATATTTTTTTATATAATCAATTAAAGGAACTATGTGTTTTTTCAATTCTTCTATTACTCTATTTATTTCTTTTACTTTTTCTTCATCTTTTTTATTAACTGCAAATATAGTTCCATCTTTATTAAAATTTACTAAAATCTCATCATAAATTGATGGCAACTTTCCAATATATTTTAATTTCCTTTTATTTTCCAATAAAAACTCTGATGAATCAATTTTTCTTACATTTAATAATGTATTTATTAAGTGTTCGATTGTCATACCACTTATGTTGGTATCAAATTTTTTAATTTTTGATGTTTGTATTTCTATTGTTTTCTTTTTTCTAACTTTATAATCTAGTTTTGGGTAATCTGAAAAGCAATACTTGAAATTTGGATATGTTGATAGATAACTTGCTGGAATTATATAATCATTATTTAGCTCAAACACATCATTATTTGTTATTAACAATTTTTTTCCATTCATTTTTTTAAATAATTGCCATTCTAATAAACAATCATTAGCACCACTATGAATATCTAATACATTTTCAATACCATATATCTTACACAAATTATCCTTTGTAACATTTCTACCTGTAAATGAGGAAGAAATTACATCGTGCTTAAAATTGTAAAAGTTCATTACTTCATAACCTTTTAATTTTTTTCTTTTTAAATAGTTTTTTATAAATCTTTCATCTAAATTTCCATATGTTAATATTATTCTAGTATCCAACTCAAATTCTTTTATAATATCATCAATTTCATCTTGAGAAAATGGTTTAGCATTCTTTAAATCTTTTTTCGTAATTCCATTTATATGGGTTGTATATACATCACTATTTAATTCTAGAGGTAGTAATCTATCTAGCATTTTCTCATCATCTGGCTTATATATTGAAATTGATAGTAAATCATCATACAGTGAAGATAATCCATTTGTTTCTACATCTAGTACAACATATTTATTTTCTATTTTCTCTTCCATTGAAATCCTCCCAAAATTATAGTACTTATATGTATCAAATAATACCATATTTTCTGAAAATATTCAATTATATAAAATTCTAGTTTTAGAAGTATTATGAAAGCATTAAATAAATAGTTGCTACACAAACGACATTGACCGTGAACAAACTTTCGTGTCGAAGATGCATAAGATGTTGTATTAAAAAATAAAATGTCTCAGATTTTTGTTATGAAATCAAAATGGAGAAGAGGGATATAATTTCCCTCTTAAATTGATTTAATATATGATTTAGTTATTCTGTATAAATTCTTAGATTTTCATTATAGTTAAAGTATATTTCTATCATTCCTTCTTCAATAGAAATTTCACCAACTTCATCAAGACAAATATTTAACTGGTTTTCTTTTTCATCTGAAAATATAAGATATACTCTATTTAATAAAAACTTTGCATTCTCAATTTTTAGTGTATATGTAATATCTCCAATTAGTTCTATATTTATTCGATTGCCTATAAAGTTCGTGATTATTTCATTTTCTAATTTTTCTAAATCTTTCAATTAGATTCCTCCCTTATAATTCTAATATTACAGCAAAATCATCATATAAAAATTCAAGATGATATAATTCCTTTAGATTCATTTTTTTAATATTCATTAATTCCATAGTAAAATCCTTTTCATTATTTGCAATTACTATCTTACTTTTATTTATTATGATTCTACTATTATCAATAAAAAATCTTGTATTTATGATTCCTTTTAACTCAATGCAAATTCTCTGGTTTTTAAAATATTTTAAAATGATATTTTTTAATTTTAAGAAATTTATATTATTTAGCATATTTTTCATCTCCCTCTAGTATTTTGTTAAATTTATAAAAAGTTGTTTTCTTAGTACCACTTTCTTTAATTGCTTGTACTGTTGTTTCAAAATCTCCATTTTTCCATCTCTTCCATACTTCTATAAAATTGTCTGTTATTTGTGCCTTTGGTCTTCCAAGATGTTTGCCTTGTGCCTTAGCTGTTGCAATTCCTTCTGCTTGGTCTCTTTTTGATTTATCTACTTGTTGTTGAGCAACAAAACTAAGCACTTGTAAAACTAAGTCAGAAATGAATGTCCCAAGCAAATCCTTGTGTAGCCTAGTGTCTAAAAGTGGCATATCTAAGACCTGTATATCTGCTTGACATTCCTTTGTTATACTTCGCCATTCTTCTTTTATTTCTGAGTAGTTACGACCTAATCTATCTATTGAATCTATTACAAATAAACTGTTTGGACTATCTTTTAAGAATCTTTTTATAGTTTGATATTCTTGTCTATTAAAATTTCTTCCAGTTTGTTTATCCACAAAAATTCTATCTTTTGGAATACCTTCATTTAATAACTTTTCTACTTGTCTATCTTCGTGCTGATGTTTTGTGCTAACTCTCGCATATCCATATTTTTTTTGTTCTATTTCCATTTATATTACCTCTTTCTTAAAGTTCGCTAAGGTATTAAGATTTAAGCGAACGACCGTAAATTAATTTAGATACCTTTAGGAACTGTAATTTCTATTAAATATTGATGTTCGTAATGCCATACCTTTAGGAACTGTTTATTTTATGAAGTAGAAGGGAAGGAATAAACCTTCCATAACTACTAAAAATTTTCACTTGCCATAACTATGTTACTTTTGATTACCTCTGTTTCTGAATTAATTTTCATTAACTCTTCATCTGTAAATTTATAGGTATATTCAATTAAGTTATTAATATTTTTTCTATTTTGTGATTCTGTTAATATTTTCTTTTTACCTAACCCATTAGAACTAGCAAATGAATCTCCTTCTCTATGATAATATTTTGAAATTCTAAGTATTATTTGATTATTCCAATCATAACTTAATTCAAACTGTAAATAATGTTCTTGGTCTAGTTCAATTATTTTATATAATTGTTTTTCATTATGAAATACTAGATATTGTATATCCAATTTCCACTTATTTTTACATTTTGCATTTATCTTTTGAATTTGTTCTTTACTAAATTTTGACATAATAAATCCACCTTTCAATATTTATTTTGGAAAAGTGGCTCTGCTTACTTGATTTATATTAAAAAATATTTTATAATAAACAAAGCACAATCCAATTTATTTTGTTTTGTGTTATAGGGCTTATCTAATCATTAAAGTTTGCGAGACCGAGATGGTTAGATAAGTTTTAATTTTTTTTCGTGATTATAATCATACCTTCTTTGTATTCAATATTTAATTCATCATTTTCATCAATATGGGATATATTATTTACACTATTTTTACTTAAAGCTATTTTATATCCTACAATATTACCTGTATTTTTTTTAGATTGATAATCACGATTGACTATCAATTTAGCCATACAAACCTCCTCTCAAAATAAATTTATAACACAAATATTACTGGTACCCAGTTCTCTTTTATTATATCACTGGTTCCCAGTTTTTGCAATACCTTTTTACAATTTTTTTATTTTTTTTTTAATGATATATTCTAACTGCGATAAAGCTATTATTAAATAGGGGTGGAGGCTATAGAGTCTCATCTTTTACTTTGAATAATTTTAGTCATATTCACTATGTGCACATTCACTCTTCTACAGAAAATTATTAAGATATATGATGTCTTGATTTTCTATTGATATTTAAAAATGTTTTTCATTTATTAATTAATCTAATGGAAAAATCCGTTTGAGATTACATCTGCTCTCCCTCAAAGAGTTGTTTAAGAAGTAGTGGTTTAATAGAAGGTCAATAATTTAGCTTAACCCATTAACTTTTCTATTTTAAAGATTCTTAAAAAATATAAATTTTTAGTTTTGACCACCTCCGTTCTCTCTCCAAGAGGTATTAAAAAAAATAGTGTGCAACTACACACTACAATAAAAAAATAAATGATAACCTCAAGGTACCCATTCTTCTGTACCAATATCATTTAATATAGCCTTTGCCTTTTGATCAGGCATTCCAAATCTTTGAGATAAATATCTTAAAGAAGCAGCAAGTTCCCCATCAGGTCCACCATATTGAGAAATAATAACTTTTGCAAGTCTAGGATCTGGACACTTTATATTTATTGGGTATTGTAAAGTTTTATTATAAGTCCACATTAAAAATTCCCCCTTTCCCAAGGCCAAGGTTCTTCTAACCATCTCCATTTATTGCAAGGATAATTTATGGTAAGTGGTCCAAATACCTTTTGATATTTATCTTTTAATTCTTTCGCTTCTTTGCAGTATTTCCTATGAAGGCAAAGAGCTTTTGATTCATCTGGGTGAGTGTCTAAATATAAAGCAAGTTCATTTATTGCAAATTCGTAACATCTTATTTTGTCTATCATTTCTTTTCTTAAATTACAATCAACTCCTAATTGAGGTTCTGTATTACATTGACATTGATTGTTCATTTCTGCTGACACATATTGTGTATTTTCTTGCATATTATTGCAATTACAGTTTCTATTTTCTTCTAACAACACTTATTGCACCCCTTTCCAATTTGATTAGTAGCAGCGATATATTCGTTTTCTCTCATGGATTGACAAGGCATATAAGGACTTACCAATTCTGGAAAAATTGTTCCCATTTTTAATCCAACACATGGTTTAAAAGTTTTATCCATATATTGAATTGGAACATAACTTTGAGCTAGCATAGGATTTTCTGGAAAAACTCCATATTCTTCATCAAATCCACATTCACAACTATCATTTTCATATTGTTGACAAGAACAATTGTTTTGACATTGTGTTTCTAGCATATTGTCATTATCATTGCAATTTTCTAGATTATAATTTTGATTGTCATTGTTCATACAATAGCATTTTTGATATCTTCTAAACATTTTTCTTCCTCCTTTTATCTTATAATACATTTTATGACATATACACAAAAAAGTTGCTAAAAAGTTCATAAAATTATAGGTTGAATTTGTTCTTTATTAATAGAATATTGTATTGTTTTTATTATATATTCTGGATCAAAAACAAGTGAACGTGGCTTTGTTATAGGATTATCTTGTCTAAATGGTACAAAATAATAATTTTTCCTATTTAATAATCTTCCTATGTTCTCAGCATTTCCACTTAATGCGTTATTAGTTGACGGTGCTATTACTATAGGGTTATTGTTTCGTAAATGCGATTTAGCAGCCATTGTTACTGGAGTATCAATTATGTCATTTGCTAATTTTGAAATAGTATTTCCTGAACATGGTGCAATAACCATTATGTCTGTCATCTTTTTAGGTCCTATCGGTTCAGCATCAACAATTGTATTTATAATTTTCTTACTAGTTATTTGTTCAATATCATTTATAAAATCCTTTGCTTTTCCAAATTTTGTATCAGTATTATAGGCATTAAAAGACATAATTGGTATGACTTCAGCCCCCATTTTTACTAATTCTTTTATTTTAGGAATTGTTTTGCTAAATGTACAAAATGATCCTGTTAATCCAAATCCTATTTTTATACCTTCTAATTCCAATATTGTATCCCTCCTTTCATTTGCATTTTATATATAATATGAAATTATGTAAATTTTGGAGATGTTTTACTTGAAATTAATAAAATTATAAAAAGCAAATGAATATCTAACACTCATTTGCTTTTAAAATTTATTTATTTTATATAATTTACTAGTTTTTCAGTTTCTTTAGCAATCATTAATTCTTCATTAGTTGGAATTATATATGCTCTTATTTTAGATTCTGGTTTTGTAATTAATCTTTCTTCTCCTCTTACATTATTTGCTTCTTCATCAACAATAACTCCCATAAATTCAAGTTGTTTGCATATTCCTTTTCTAATATTTATTTGGTTTTCTCCAACACCACCTGTAAATACAATTGCATCTATTCCATTCATAGCAACTGCATATTTTGCAATATAACTTGCAACAGCATATTTAAAGCTTTCCATAGCAATTTTAGCTCTTTCATTATCTGTATATGATTCTGACTCTATTACTCTAAAATCAGGTGCTAATCCTGATATTCCTTGAACACCAGATTGTTTGTTTAGCATATCTTCTACTTCACTTGCTGTCATATTTTCTTTTTTCATTATATATGTTACAACAGATGGATCTAAATCACCACTTCTTGTAACCATTGGTATTCCAGCAAGAGGTGTTAAGCCCATACTTGTATCTACAGATTTTCCACCTTTAACAGCACATATACTAGAACCTTGGCCTAAATGACATGTTACAATTTTAAGGTCTTCTATTGGTTTATTTTCAATTTCAGCCAATCTGTTTGATACATACATATGTGATGTACCATGAAATCCATATTTACGTATTCCATATTTTTTATAATATTCATATGGTATTGGGTAAATATATCTTTCTTTTGGTATTGTTTGGTGAAAGGCTGTATCAAATACAACTACCATTGGTTTTCCAGGCATTACACTTTGGCATGCTTTCATTCCTAAAACTGCTGCTTTATTGTGTAGTGGAGCAAGTTCAGCACATTCATCTACCTTTTTTATAACCTCATCAGTTATTATAACAGGACTAGAAAAATATTCACCACCATGTACTACTCTGTGTCCTATAGCACTTATTTCATCTAATGAATCAACTACTTTGTAATCTGGATTTATTAATTGTTTTAATGTAAAATCTATAGCTTCTTCATGATTTAATGCAGGATGTTTTATTTCAATTTTTTGTCCATTTACTTTATGTGTAATAAAAGCTTCCTCTTCTCCTATTCTTTCATATTTTCCAGAAGCTAACACATCATTAGTTTCCATATTAATTAATTGATATTTTAGTGATGAACTACCACAATTTAATACTAATATTTTCATTTTTTCCTCCTAATTATTTATTATTTTTTCAGTTTCTTTAGCAATCATTAATTCTTCATTTGTAGGCACAACACACAAAATAATTTTAGAATTGTCAGTAGAAATTACTGCTTCTTCGCCTTTTACTTCATTTTTTGATAAATCTAATTTTGCACCTAAAAACTCTAATTGTTTACATATTAATTCTCTGCAATATGGGCTTTTCTCCCCCACACCTGCTGTAAATGTTATTATATCTACTCCATTCATTGCAACTGCACATTTCATTATATATTGTGCAATTAAATATGAAAAAATATCTAAGGAAAGTTTAGCATGTGTTCCTCCAGATAAAGCCTCATATTCTATATCTCTAAAATCCATTGAAACTCTTGAAACACCATAAACTCCTGATTTTTTATTTAAAATTTCTTCCATTTTTTCAGCCGACAAATTTTCTTTTTTCATTAAATATGTTAAAACAGATGGATCTAAATCGCCGCTTCTTGTTCCCATAGTAATTCCACCCAATGGAGTAAGTCCCATACTTGTTTCTACAGACTTTCCATTTTGTATTGCACAAATACTAGCTCCTTGGCCTAAATGGCAATTAATTATTTTTAAATTGTTAATGTCTTTACCAAGCATTTTGCAAACTCTATTTGCTACATATTGATGTGATGTACCATGAAATCCATATTTACGTACTCCATATTTTTCATAGTATTTATATGGTACAGGGTAAATATACCTTTCTTTTGGTATTGTTTGATGAAAGGCTGTATCAAATACAGCTACCATTTTCATATTTGGAACAACTTTTTTGCATGCTTCTATTCCAAGTACTGCCGCTGGATTATGAAGTGGTGCTAAATCACTGCATTTTTTTATTTCCTCAATTACTTCATCTGTAATTAAAACTGCATCACTAAATTTTTCTCCACCATGTACAATTCTATGTCCTATTGCCTCTAATTCTTCCAAACTCTTTATTACACCATAGTGGTCATTTGTTAATCTATTTAGTACAAAAGTTATGGCTTCTTCATGGTCTTTGGCTTCTATTTCAAATTTGTGTTTTCTACCATGTACCTTGTGCGATAAAAAAGAATTGGGTTGCCCTATTCTTTCAAAATAACCTTTTGCAATAGTTTCATTGTTTTCCATATCTATTACTTGATATTTTAAAGATGAGCTTCCAGAATTTAATACTAAAATTTTCATATTTGCACTCCCCTTTATTCTTCTTGTGCTTGAACAGCTGTAATTGCAATAACACCAACTATATCATTACTACTACATCCTCTTGATAAATCATTTACTGGCTTTGCAATTCCTTGGCAAAGTGGTCCATATGCCTCTGCTTTTCCAAGTCTTTGTACTAATTTATAACCTATATTTCCTGCATCTAAGTTTGGAAATATTAATGTATTTGCCATTCCTTGTATAGGGCTTGATGAAGCTTTCATTTTTGCTATTTGTGGTACTATTGCAGCATCTAATTGCATTTCTCCGTCTAATATTAAATTAGGTTCTTTTTCTTTTGCAATTTGTGTTGCACTTATAACTTTTTGTGTTAATTCTGATTTAGCACTTCCATATGTAGAATATGAAAGCATGGCAACTTTAGGTTCTTTTTGTACTAATTGTTTAAAACTTTTTGCAGATGATATAGCTATTTCTGATAATTCTTCGTCTGTAGGGTTTTGATTTAATCCACAATCTCCAAATACAAATGTTCCATTTTCTCCATACTCACAATTTGGAACTACCATTACAAAAAATGCTGATACAAGTTTCGTTCCTTCTGCTGTTTTTAATATTTGAAGTGCAGGTCTTAAAGTATCTGCTGTAGAATGAACTGCACCTGATACAAGTCCATCTGCCTCAGTATTTTGATCTTTTAGCATTAGCATTCCAAAATATACTGAGTCTTTTACTAGAACTTTTGCTTTTTCAATTGTCATACCCTTTTTTTGTCTTAACTCGTATAAAGTATTTACATATTCATCAAACTTTTCAGACTTTTCTGGTTCAATAATTTTAGCACCTTCAATGTCTATATGGTTTTCTTTTGCTTTTTCTACAATTTTTTCTTTGTTTCCAATTAAAACTATTTTTGCAAATTGTTCTTTTAAAACTGTTTGAGTAGCTTCTAATGTTCGTATATCTTCAGCTTCTGGCAAAACTATAGTTTTAATTTGTTTTTTTGCTCTTTGTTTTACATTTTCTATAAAATTCATATTTGCCTCCTTAAACTTTTTATATTATATAGTTAAATTATAAAAAGTACAAGCATAATTTTAAGTTTTATATTCTATATCTTCTTTTTCTATTTATATTAATTTAATATTATTTTTTGCTATGCGGAAAAATATTGATAATGTTTTGGATATTATTTCTTTACTTTCATCATCAATATTTTTATATGTACTTAGTAAGACTTTTGCTGTCTCAAATTTTTTACTGCTTAGTTCAGACAATGTTTTGGCTTCTGTTGCATTTAATATTTCAAAAAATGTATCTATAAACTTTTCTCTTTGTTCTGGTGAAACTTCATCAAGCCAATCAGTTATTGTATGATCAATAATTTCACTAGAATTTGTTAATGTATCTTCTATAAAATGATCTCCTATTAGTTGCCATGTGTATAAATCATGTTGCATAATTCCTGTTTGAGTACTTTTTATTATCGTTATCTTTTCTTTATGATTAAGTAATCTTCCTATTATAGAAGTTTGGGGTATATATGTATGTAATCTTCCTATTGTATTTTTATATTCATTTGTATCTATAACTGCTTTTTGAAATCCTGGTCCATCGTTATTATATATAGCAATTATTCTATCATTAACTTCTTTTTTACAAAAGGTTGAAGCGTATACTGCAAGGTTTCCTCCTTTTGAATGTCCTGCAACTCTTATTTTTTTGTCATATTTGGAAGCAATATTATTTAAATAGTTCATAGCATCCACTTGTGATGGAACTAAGTCCCTAAAACTCATATTAAAATCTTCCTTCCAACCAACTATTGTATTGTCAGTACCTCTATAGGCAACAAATATTGTTTGGTCTGGTATTTGTATTGTAATTGCAGAAAATTGTTTTTCTTCTAACTTGTCCAATTTATTAATATAATTTGATAAAATTAATTTTCCAAATCTTTCACTATTTGCTAAAATAGGAAATAATTGTAAGTCCTCCTTTTGTAATATTCTACTTGTTTTTTCTTGTTTTTCATACCTATCATATGCTTCTTTTATAGTAATACTTTCATTTTCTAAGTTTATATTATCTAACGGAAAATATGATAACCTACATAAAATTAAAGCGTCAATTTCATTAAATTCTACTTTTTCAAAATTAATATCTCGCCATTTCATATAATCAAATATATTTGCCATATTTTTTATCTCCTTTGTTCTTCTAAAAATTTTACAATTTGTTTAGCCAATAATTGTTCCTTTCCATGATATCCATGGTCTGCTCCTTCTATATAATTAATATCTTTATTATTGTTTTCTATAATATTTAATACTTTGTTTACTAACTCACTTGGTTTTTCTACTATCATTTCTTTTTCGGTTCCCCAACGCATAAATATAGGAACTTCTATACTTTTAACATCTTCATAATTATTGATTGAAATTTCTTTATTGTCTCTAGCATATCTTAAAAATGATTTTACGCTTATAGGATGAATAAATGACTTTTCTGGCATAAAATCATTTATTTCCCCTTTATTTTCCTTTTCTTCTGCTAGTTTTATATAAAAATTATAATTATCATTTAAGTGTATTTTTAGTACTTGGGGAATATTTACTAAAGAAAGTAAAATTACCCCATTAATCATATTAAATAATTCATTTTTAGATTCTTTTAATTTGTTGTATGTATAAATTATTTTTGTACATCCTAAGCTATGTCCTTGTAAATATATATTTTTGTATCCAAGCTCTTTTAATTTTAGCATAGCTCCAACAATATCTTTATATCCATCTAAAACATCCTCATATGAGGTTCCAGCTAGTATTTTTTCTTTTTTTCCATTTACATCTTTTTTTATATATTTTACCAGTTCACTTCCTCTATTATTAAATCCAAAATAATCTATATTGGCTTTATTTACTTCGTTTGCAATAGCAAAATCTCTTTCTTTAAAACAATTACTACTCATTCCATGTACTGCTAATATTACATCTTTATTTAATGTATTTTGCCTATGCAAAAAACCATTTAATTTAATACCATCTGTAGAAAAAAAGTTTATTATTTCCATAAATTTCTCCTTCTAATTATAATCTATCAGTAGTATATTATTTCATCTTGATTTTGTCAACAAAACTTTTAATATGAATACCTATTAATCATACCATTATATGGAAACGAACTGTTAGTTGATATTGTTATAAATTTAATAGAATACAAATCACAATATATTAAACTATCATTTTCGAATGATCTTAACAAAATATAACTTGCTCCTACTTCTTGTAAAATTCCTATCCTATCTACTAGGTTGTTTGTTCCTATTAAAAATTCTATTCTCATTAATTTTCCTATTTGAGTTCTTAAAAAACCTGGTGTATATATAGGATTTGTTAAAGTTTCTGGCTCATTTGTTGCATTTTCCATAAAATTCCTCCTTTTATTTTTAAATTTAGGTTTGAGAATATCTTTCAGTTGGTCTGTAAAAACAATGTTTTCCTAATCTAGTATGAAATGTCCCTGAGCCATTGCTTGGGAAAATTTGATCACACACAGGTTTATACGGATTCAAATACCACAAACAATCTCCTATTTCATTTAGTTTGTTACCTGCTAATGCCCAATCAGCAATATAATAATGAATTTCAGTTGGATTCATATTATATATATTTTGAGCATTATATTGGTAGTTTATATTCTCTCTTGCGCAATCAAACTGTCCTTGTTGAAATATAATGTTCCTAATATTTCCTCCTTGCGAAATTCTAGAATATTCTCCTTCTGACACAGTTACTCTATTCATTATTACAGTAGCAACTGCTTTCATACCGTTGTCTCCTTCTCCTCCTGCCTCACACTGTATTATTCTTGCTAATAATTCTCTTTCAGAATATGCCATATTAACCCCTTCCTTATTTAATATATGTTTTTTTAAAATTTTTGTGATAAAAAAATAAAAGTAATTGCACTTACTATAAAATACAATTACTTTTATTTAATTATATATGTTTAAATACCTTTATATTTGCCTTTATATATTTCAGCATTTTTATAACAATTTTTCTAATTCTTTAATTTTATCTCTTAGTTCTGCAGCCTTCTCGAATTCCATTGCAGCAGCATAATTTAACATCGCATCTGTTAATTTATTTATTGTTTCTTTAATATCTTCTTGTTTTTCTAACTTGTATTCAACACCAATATCTTGCGTAAGTGTTGCTTTTATTGAATCTCTAATGTCTTTTTTAATAGTTTTTGGTGTTATTCCATGTTTTTTATTATATTCTTCTTGTATTTTTCTTCTTCTATTTGTCTCTGTTATAGCCTTGTCCATAGCGTCTGTTAATTCGTCTGCATACATAATAACTGTTCCATCTGTATTTCTTGCAGCACGTCCAATTGTTTGGATAAGAGAGCGTTCTGAGCGAAGAAATCCTTCTTTGTCAGCATCTAATATTGCAACTAAAGAAACCTCTGGAATATCTAACCCTTCTCTTAGTAAATTAATACCAACTAATACATCAAATTCTCCAAGTCTTAATTTTCTTATTATCTCCATTCTTTCTAAAGCTTTAGTGTCTGAATGTATATAATTTACTTTTATATCTAGACTTTTTAAATATGATGTTAAGTCTTCTGCCATTTTCTTTGTTAATGTTGTAACTAAAACCCTTTCATTCTTTTCTATTCTTATTCTTATTTGTTCTAGCAAGTCATCTATTTGGTTTGTAACAGGTTTTACTATAACTTTTGGATCCAACAATCCTGTAGGTCTTATAATTTGTTCTACTACATTATCTTTAGCATTTTCTTTTTCATATTCTGCAGGTGTTGCACTAACAAATACTACTTGGTTTAGTCTTTCCTCAAATTCACTAAATTTTAATGGTCTATTGTCAAATGCAGAAGGTAATCTAAATCCATAATTTACAAGTGATTCTTTTCTAGATCTATCACCATTATACATTGCTCTTACTTGTGGAATTGTTGCATGAGATTCGTCAATTAAAAGCAAGAAATCATCTGGAAAATAATCAAATAAAGTATATGGCGGGCTTCCTGCTGGTCTTTGACTTATATGTCTTGAATAATTTTCTATTCCAGAACAAAATCCTGTTTCCTTCATCATTTCTATATCAAAATTTGTTCTTTCTTCTATACGCTGTGCCTCTATTAACTTATTTTGCGACTTAAAATACTCTATTCTTTCTTCTAATTCCTCTTCAATTGTTTTTATAGCTTTTTCCATTTTGTCTTTACTAGTTACATATTGTGAAGCTGGTGGAATTAATATATGCATTCTAGTTCCAGTTCCTTTTCCAGTTAATGGATTTATTTCTGTAATTTTTTCTATCTCATCTCCCCAAAACTCAACTCTTACAGCAGATTCGCTTTGTGAAGAAGGATAAATTTCTAAAATGTCTCCTTTTGCTCTAAATGTTCCTCTTTTAAAATCTAGCTCATTTCTTGTATATTGCATATTTATTAATTTTTTCATTACAGCATCCCTTGACTTTTGCATACCAGGTCTTAGTGATAACATCATCTCTTGGTAATCCACGGGATCTCCTAATCCATATATACATGATACAGAAGCAACTATTATTACATCTCTTGTTTCAAACAATGATAATGTTGCTGAATGTCTTAATTTATCTATTTCATCATTTATTGATGAGTCTTTTTCTATATATGTGTCTGACTGTGCTATATAACTTTCTGGTTGGTAATAATCATAATAACTAACAAAATACTCAACCCTATTCTCAGGGAAGAATTCTTTAAATTCGCTATATAATTGTCCAGCCAAAGTTTTATTGTGTGCTAAAACGAGTGTGGGTCTTTGCACTTTTTCAATTATATTTGCCATTGTGAAAGTTTTTCCGTGAGCCTGTAACCCCTAGAAGCGTCTGGAATTTCTTGCCTTCCTCTATGCCTTTTGATAGGTATTCAATTGCTTGTGGTTGGTCGCCTGTTGGCTTATATTCTGAATGTAATTTAAACATTTTTCCTCCCCAACTTTTATATTTTTTCTAATAACTCATCCATTGTATGCCATGCAAGTAGCGCACATTTTACTCTTGCTGGCATATTTGATACATTTTTAAAAGCAATAGCATCTTCTAACCTTTTCAATTCTTCTTCGTTAGTTATTTCCCTTTTTATCATTTCTATAAATATTTTTATGATTTCTTTTGCCTCTTGAATAGTTTTCCCTTTTAAAACATCTATCATTATAGATGTAGAGCTTTGTGATATTGCACATCCATGTCCTGTAAATGCCATATCTTCAATCTTATTTCCACTAAGTTTTAATTCTAATTCTATTTCATCACCACAATTTGGATTATGCCCTTTTTCGCAAAAGTCACATTTTTCTAATTTCTTTTTGTTGTATGAATTCATACTATGTTCCATAATTAAATTATTATATAATTCGTCCAAATTCTCCAATTCTATTATTCCTCTTCCTAAATATTTCTATTTTTTTAAATATTTTTCAAACATATTATAAGCCTTTTTTAATGAAAATACAAGCTTATCAATGTCTTCTTCTGTATTATATATAGAAAAGCTAACTCTACATGTAGAATCTATCCCCATAAATCTTAATAACGGCTGTGCACAATGATTTCCAGACCTAATACAAACTCCACATGAATCTAGTATACTTGAAACATCATGGGGATGTACTCCTTTTATATTAAATGATATTACAGCAGAATGATTTTTCTCATTTGGAGTCATATACAAATCTACAAAATCTAATTTTTTTAATTCTTCTCTTGCTCTTTTACAAAGATTTGCTTCTATATTCGAAATTTTTTCATATCCAATATTTTGTATATAATCAATTGCAGCTCCAAGTCCTATAACCCCTTCTACATTTTGAGTTCCAGCTTCAAATTTATTAGGAAGTGATGCATATGTTGTTTCTTGCTCATAAACATATTCTATCATATCTCCTCCCATTAAAAATGGGTTCATATTATTTAGCAATTCCTTTTTTCCATATAAAACACCTATTCCTAATGGAGCAAACATTTTATGTCCAGAAAAAACTAAAAAGTCTGCATCTAAATCTTGTACATCTATTTTCATGTGTGGAATACTTTGCGAAGCATCTACAATAACAATAGCACCTTTTTTATGGGCATATTTTATTATTTCTTTTACATTGTTTATTGTTCCTAAAACATTAGATATATGTGTTATAGAAACAATTTTTGTTTTGTTAGTAATTTTTTCTTCTATTTCTTCTTTGCTAAGTTCGAAATTTTTATTTATATACATATATTTTAAATTACTTTTTGTCTTCTTTGTAACAAATTGCCAAGGAACTAAATTAGAATGATGTTCCATTATTGAAATAACAACATCGTCATTTTCTTTCAAGTTCGAAAGGCCATATGAATATGCTAATAAATTCAAACTTTCACTTGCATTTTTGGAAAATATAATTTCTTCTGCATATTTTGCCCCTATAAAATCTGCTATTTTTTTTCTTGTATTTTCATATATTTCTGTAGCTTCTATACTTAAACCATAATATCCTCTATGAGGATTAGCGTTTGTATTTTTATAAAATTCTTCTATTTTATCTATTACATATTTGGGCTTTTGAGTAGTTGCACCACTATCCAAATATGTTATATTTTTATTATCAAAAATCGGAAAATCTTTCTTAAAATCCATTTAATCTAATCTCCTATCTATTTGACTTATAACTCTATTTTTTACTTCTTCATCTTGTATTCTTTCTATTATTTTATTAAATCTTGATTTTACTATTAATTTTACTGCATCTTTATAGCTTATTCCTCTACTCATTATATAAAATAAGATTTCTTTTTCAACTTTTCCAGACGCTGTAGAGTGATTTCCCTCAACATCTTCTTCAGATGCTAATAACATTGGAAGTGCTATGTTTTTAGCTTCTTCAGATAATAATAAACAAAATTCATTTTCATTTCCTTTTGCTTTTTTACAACCTTTTTTAAAGTCAATTGTTCCTTTAAAGTTCTTTTTACAATTTCCATCTATTGCTCCTTGAGCATCAATATCAACCATTGATTTTTTTCCATACAAATGAGCTATATAATTTAAGTCTTTAATTTCATTTTCTTTTCCTAAATAAATATTTTTTAAATCATTATTGGAATTCTCTCCCAAACAATTTGCATAGTAATTTACAATACTTTTTTTGGCTCCTATATCAACTATTGTGTAATTAACAATTGCATTTTTTAGAATTTTTGTTTCTATTGATTCTAAATTTAAAGAATTATTATTTAATAAATTTATAATAACTATATTTAATTTGCAATTTTCATTTGCTAATACTTTTATTATTCCATTATGAAAGCATTTTTGATTTGTATTTGAATTATATTCTATTATTATGTTAGCATCTTCTTTTCCTACTATATCTATTTGATTTATAAGATTCAAATTTTTGTCATCAAACTCGTATACAATTTTTATGTTCTCTTTTTGGGTTTCTATTTTTAATTTATTATTAGCATTTTTTATTATATTCTCTTCTAGTTCTTTACCATTTCCATATGTAAGAACAGAAAAATTAACATCATTACTTATAATACTCTTTTTAGAATCAATATTATATGTTGTGAATGCTTCTACATTTTTAGGTATTTCTACTTCATCTATTCTTATATTATTTATTCCAAAGTTTCTTGATGTTCTAACCGGAGTTTTATTTATTTCTATATTCATTAGCCAATACTCCCTTCTAATTCAAGATTTATTAAATTATTCATTTCAACAGCATACTCTACTGGCAATTCTTTTGAAATTGGATAAGCAAATCCACGAACAATCATTGCTTTTGCGTCTTCTTCCGAAAGGCCTCTTGACATTAAGTAAAAAATTTCTTTATCACTTACCTTTCCAATTTTTGCCTCATGTGAAAATGTAACTTCGTCTGTTCTAATATCATTTACTGGTATTGTATCTGATTTTGATATATCATCTAACATTAAAGATTCACATGATACACTACATTTTGCATTTTTAGCATTTTCTGTAATTCTTACTAAAGCTCTATAAGTACAAGCTCCTCCGTCTTTTGAAATAGATTTTGAATTTACTAAAGATGATGTATTTGGTGCATTATGAATTACTTTAAATCCTGTATCTAAATTCTGACCTTTTCCTGCAAATGTTATTCCTGTATATTCTGTTTTAGCATTTTCTCCATTTAAAATGCTCATTGGATATAGCATTGACACTTTAGAGCCAAAAGACCCTGTTACCCAGTCTATTTGAGCATTTTTTCCGACTATAGCTTTTTTAGTATTTAAATTCATCATATTTTTTGACCAATTTTCAATTGTTGAATATCTAAGATATGCATTATCTTTTACATATAATTCAACACACCCGGCATGAAGATTTACTTTATTATATTTGGGTGCTGAACATCCTTCTATAAAATGAAGACTTGCTCCTTCATCAACAATTATTAATGTATGTTCAAATTGCCCGGATTCTGGCGAATTAAGTCTAAAATAAGATTGAAGCGGTATATCTACTTTAACATTTTTTGGCACATAAACAAAAGAACCTCCAGACCATACTGCTGCATGTAATGCTACAAATTTATGATCATTTATTGGAACACATTTCATAAAATGTTCTTTTACTATTTCAGGATATTCTTTTACAGCTGTTTCCATATCTGTATATATTACCCCTTGTTTTAATAAGTCTTGCTTTATACTATGATATACTACTTCTGAATCATATTGAGCTCCAACTCCAGATAATGATTTTTTTTCTGCCTCTGGAATGCCTAATTTGTCAAATGTATTTTTTATATCTTCTGGAACATCGTTCCAATTTGAATTTAATTTTGATTTTGGTTTTACATAAGTTGCTATTTCGTCCATTTTTAAATCAGATAAATCTGGTCCCCATGTAGGAAGTTCTAATTTTTCATAAGTTTCAAGTGCTTTTAGTCTTATTTTTCTCATCCAATCTGGATCGTTTTTTTGTTTCGAAATTTCTTCTACAATTTCTTTATTTAAACCTTTTTTTATTTTAAAATCATAATTATCTTCATTTTTTATATCATATATATTTCTATTTATATCATTTACTTTAGTTTTCATAAATTATTTACCTACTTTCTTGTATTTACTAAAACCGTTTTCTTCGATATATTTTACTAATTCTTGAGAACCTGTCTCTACAATTTTTCCATCTATTAAAATATGAACATAATCAACTTTTAGGTTTTCTAATATTTTCATGTTATGTGTTATTATTAAAACTGCATTTTCTTCTGTTTTAAACATATTAATTCCCTTAGAAACTGTTCTTACACTATCTATATCTAAACCAGAATCTGTTTCATCTAATATTGCAAGTTTTGGATTTAGTACAAGCATTTGTAATATTTCATTTTTCTTTTTTTCTCCTCCTGAAAATCCAACATTTAAGTTTCTATTTATTAACTTAGAGTTCATATTTAATTCTTCCATATATTTCTTTACTGTCTCTTTAAATTCAAATATTTTTACTGGCTTGTCTTCTATTTTATTTTTAGCTACTTTTAAAAAATTCATTGTTGAAATCCCAGGTACTTCTTCAGGTGATTGGAATGACATAAAAATTCCTTTTTTAGCAATTTTATCAGTTGACAATTCATTTATATTTTCGTCTTCAAAATAAATATTTCCACTTATTTTTTTATATTCAGGATTATTTAATATAACATTTGCAAGTGTTGACTTTCCAGCTCCATTTGGACCCATTATTACATGAATTTCACCCTTTTTTATATTTAAATTTAATCCTTTTAATATTTCTTTATCTTCTGCATTAACATATAAATCTTCTATATTTAATAAACTTTTCATATAATCCTCCTATATTTTATAATTCCTACTAACATAATAGGAATTATACTATTTATTTCCTAGTAAGTCAATAGGAAATAGTAATAAAAATAAGAATCTATTATTAAATAGACTCTTATATACTTTATTTTATAAAATCTGCTAATGTCTTGCTATCAACATAATCATTTATTACTTTATCTAATCCTTCCCAAAATGAGTATGTTATACATTTAGTTTTCTTGTCACATGCTCCACTTTGTGTTAAACACATAATTGGTGCTAGATCCCCTTCTGTTGCTCTTAATATATCGCCAACCTTATAATCTTCTGGCTTTTTTGTTAATTTATATCCACCATTATTTCCTCTTGCTGTTTTTAAATACCCTGCTTTATTTAACATAGCAACAATTTGTTCTAAATATTTATTTGATATTCCTTGCCTTTTGGAAATATCTTTTAATGTTACATATTCTTCTTTGCTATTCATTGCTAAATCTATCATTAATTTTAAGGCATACCTTCCTTTGGTTGATATTTTCATTTTTTCCCCCTTAACACGTTATTGCTCTGCTACTCCTGTTGCAATTACAGTTACTATAATTTCATCTCCAAGTGTTTCATCTACAGTGGTTCCAAATATAACATTTGCATCTTCACTAATTAAATCATTTACTATATTCATTCCATCATTTAACTCATTTAATTCTAAATTAGAGTTTGCCCTAACATTAAAAATAATACCTTTTGCATCTTTTATTGTATTTTCTGTAAGAGGATTATTTATAGCTTGTTTAACAGCATCTTCCATCCTATGTTCTCCACTTGCTTGTCCTATTGCCATATAAGCCATTCCTTTATACTGCAATATAGTTATAATATCTGCAAAATCCACATTAACATCTCCTATTGATGTAATTATGTCTGTTATACTTTTTATTCCTTGTTCTATAACATCATCGGCTAATTTAAATGCGTTTTTTATACTTATTTTATTATTAGTAGTTTTTAGTAATTTATCATTTGAAATTATTATTAAACTATTAACATTATTTTTTAATTTTTCAATTCCTTTTTTAGCTCTAATTGCTCTTTGCTTTCCCTCAAATAGAAATGGACTTGTTACAATTCCAATTGTTGTAATCCCCATTTCCTTTGCTAATTCTGCAACTACTGGAATTGCTCCTGTTCCTGTTCCTCCACCCATTCCTGATGTTAAGAATAATAAATCTGTACCTTGTAATATTTCTTTTATTTCCTCTTTGCTTTCTATTGCAGACTTTTCACCAACATCTGGATTGGCGCCAGCACCTAAACCTTTAGTTGTCTCTTTACCTATTTGCAAGACATTAATAGTATTTGCCCTATTTAATATTCCTTTCTCTGTATTTAAAAAATAAAACTCAACATTTTTAACTTTATTTTCAATCATTTGTCTAACAGCATTATTGCCTCCTCCGGCCAATGCCTAGAACTTTAATTTTGGGCTCTGCAAATGTATCTGTCCCATTTATAAATGTATTTGCATACTCTATCATATGTATATTCTCCTTTTCACTTAGACTTTATATATTTAATGTATTCTATATTGCTATTTTGACTTCTTTTTACCATACAATTATATATTTGGTTTCTCAAATCTTCTTTTTGCTCTTGTAATGATAATTTTTCATTTGTAAAAAATGGTCCATCTATATATGTAACAATCTTGATCTTGTTATTATTGGTTTTTTGATATGTATTTGTCATACAAAATGCTGGTTTTTTTAGTTTAACTGGATATTTAAATGACACAGATTTAAATGGTCTTATCTTCGTATAATATGGCCATATATGCGCTTCAGGGTATATTGTAACTGCAAATCCATTCTCCACTTTTTGTTTTACCGCTTCTAAAAAATTTTTAGTAGCACTTTTATTATTTGGAATAGGTAACGCCCCTAACATTTCTACTATAGTCTCTAAATGTTTCATTGAAACATTTTCAGGATTTACTATAAAGAAATTTCTTTTTGGATAAATCGGGTTACTTGGTATAAATGTATCTGCAAATGCTTGAGTATGATTTGCATATATAAAATATCCTTGCTTTTTATATTTTCGTATTTTTTCTTTACCTATATATTTTATTCTAAATTTAATCTTAGAATAAAATATTTTTATTGGAACACTTAATATATTTTGCAAAATATATGAGCATATATTCCATAATGGGTTTTTATGAATATATTTATAATTTTCATCTATAACTCTAGGTTGTATTTTAACATTTGAAAATTCGTCATTTAATTCATCTTTGTAATAAATTACCTTTTTATTTTTCATTATTAATATCCTCATTTAGCTTGTTTGCCTTGTTACTTTCTGTATTGTATTTAAGAGGTATTTTGTAAAATTTTTCGTATATTTGCTTCCAAACCTCAAAATTTTTATCTCTCATTATATTAGTATTTTCTCTTTCTGTTAAATTATTGTCTGGATATATTGGTTCTTCTATGTTTACAATATACTCTTGTACAGGAAAACCATCTTTTCCTGTTATATTGCTATCTTGCATTGTAATAAATATTGGTATAACAGGTACGTTATTTCTTGCAGCTAACTTAAAAGCTCCATTTTTTAATGGCTTTGGTTTTCTATAATTCCACCACATACTTTGCTCTGGATATATTAAAATAAAATCTTTTTTTTGTAAAATAACTTCAACTGCTTCCATAAATTTTATCATTGTTCTTTTATTTGAACTTAATGGTAAAGTATCACAGTTTCTGAAGAAAAAACCATAAAGCCCTGGAAAATTTGTATAATTTCCTTCTCTTATAACTTTATATAATTTTTTGTTTTTTGATTGACCTGAAATTCTAAAAACATTTTCAATAGCAAAAGAGTCATATGGATTAAAGTGATTGCATGTTATCATTGCTCCAGTTTGTACTTTTTGTAAGTTTTCAATTCCTTTAACATCTTTAATAATTAATTTTTTATCTTTTAATAAGTCATTTAAAAATTTCTTTCCCATGCTATTGGCAACTTTATTTTTAATTTTATTCCTTTTGCTTTCTCTTAAATAATCTACATTTTCAGGAGTTAATGGAATTGTTGGTGGATCTTCTTCTACATCAACATCAAATATTCCATCTTCTTCTAATTTTTTTATTTTTTCTAGTACTTCTAACCTATCTTGGGATTTTTCAACAACCTTTTGATATCTTCTGTAATTTCTGTCATCTCCAACACAGTCACATTCCTTTTGAGCTAATTCTTGTAGTCTTTTATATTGCTCCATATCTTTAAATCTGTCTTCTTGGGTATAGCTATCTTTTATTTTTACAATATCATTAAAAAACTCTGTTTTTTGAGCATAGTCCCAAAAATATTCTTTATATAAAATATCTTCAAAGTGCCATGGCTTATATGCTAAATTATAATGAATAATTTTTATATCTTCTTCTTTTACATCATCTACTGCAATTGGCATTCTATCCCATGTTTTATCTATAAGTTTAACTTTTCCTTTAGATAATCTGTTTAAATAGTCTTGATCTTGTGCAACAGTAAATTTTATTGTTTCTAACAAATATAGAAACTTTTCTTGGAATTTAAACTTTCTAAATTCATCTAAGTTCATTAAAAGAATTCCTGCATTAAAATAATTTCTATAATCTGCTACACCTACAACCTTTTCTGCATATTCTTGAAAAACTTTATTAGTTTGAATAACATCATCTGGTGCTGCTGCTACTAAATTATTTCCTAACTCTACATTGTATAATTTTGAAATATCTCCAAGTACTACAACATCACTATCCAAATATAATACTTTATTATATTGTGGATAAAGGTTTGGTATAAACAATCTAAAATATGTTGTTTTTGAATAATAATCTCGTGTATACAATTTATCTTTAACTTCTTCTATATAATAATTTAAATCTACAAACTCAATTTTTACATTTTCTGTTTCATATTTGGATATTTTCTTTTTATTTTCTTCTCTAATATTTGTATATAATATTTTTATAGAATAATAATAGTTTTTAGATGAATTTTCTATTAATGAGCTTATTGCTACCGCTAAAAATGGTATATATTCGTCATCTACCGCAAAAAATATTGGTATTACTTCTAAATTATTTTCCATTTAATCTTTATCCTCTCTTTTAATTTCATATTCGTTTTTTAATTTTAAATATTCGTTTAGGTCTTTATCAAATGTATAACATTTTAAAATATTATGCACCTCATTTACATTCCACTGTTTATAATTTTCTGTATGTGGATATGGCCATAATAATAGTCTTTTGCAGAAATGACAAATAACAGTATCTTTTTTGTTAAATTTTGATTGTTCATTGTATATTCTTGGTAATATTTTCTTTTTAGTTGTAGACCAAAATATTGCATCTTGGTCTGCAAATAACATTTTCTTAGTTTTTATAAGATTTCGTGCCTTTTCTAAAAGCCTAGTCTTTTTTATTTTTTCCATATTCATTAACAACATTCCAGCATTAATATAATCTGGTCTTATTAATTTACTGCCGTATTTTTCTTTTACAGCTGCATATTCATATTCTGATACATCTATATCATATAATTTAGCTATATCATCTCCAACCATAATATCTATATCTAAATATAAGATTTTACTAGGAATTTCAGGAACCATATCTGCTAGTAATCTTAATAGTGTATATGGTGTGCAATATGCATTTTCATTTTTACTTCCCAAAAATTCCTTTTCGTATAATTTGGTTACATCTATTTTGGTTACTTTGTTTTTTAGGTTTTTAGATTTAACTAAATTATCTAAAAAACTAATTTGTTCATTCGACATAGCTGTATATCTGGAATCTAGTCTTGTTGCATCCATTGTAAAAATATAACAATTTATAATTCTATTTGTTCTATTTATAATAGATATCAATTGTGTAAGTGCTCCATCAAATACTTTTTCATTTCCACATAATAATAAATTAATCATATTTATCCCCAAACAATTTTATATAACTTTTGATATTATATCTTATTATTGCTTTTTTTTCAACATTATTTGTTCTACAATATTATCAATGCTTTTTTGTGGTGCAAACCCCCTGCAATAATTCATATTTTCTTCATTTTTTCTATTATATCAAATTAAGTTTATGTATGCAATTATATGTTTATTAAACTTTTTTTTAAAATTACTAGACTTTTTAAAAAAACTATATTATCATATATGATATATTTAACAAAAGATTTGGAAACATTTATGTTTCATAGGAGGTTTTTATGTCAAAATTTTTTAGAGCATTTATTGTTGTATCTTGTATACTATTGTTGTTTACAAATACTAATTCGTTTGCAATTAATTTAAATTTAAATAATGAGTCAAACTCATCTAATTCTAGCGTTTCTAATACATCAAGTCAAACTTCCAATTCTACAAATACCTCTAATAATACAAATGAAAGTGCACAACCTTATACGCCTAGTACTTCTACTAAAGTAAGTAGCGTAGCACAATCAAGTTTAGGAATTTCAAACATCTTAAATATATTATTAGTTGTAATTGGATTTTTACTTGTTTTACTTGCAATTGCTATACTAATTAGACTAAAAAAATAAAAGGGTATCACAACCCTTTTTATTTTTTTGTATTACTTTTCTATAACATTACCTGGATCAGCCATTAGATTTTTTATCTGTGTTTTACCTCCATAAAATCTATCTCCTCCAATTATTTCACCAGTAGTTGCATCTACATAATAAACAAACCTTTCAGGAAAATCTTGATCATATTTATAATAATCATAATAAATAGTTACTTCCCAAACTTTTCTAACACGATTATCAACCTTATAAAATATTGCATCATCTTTTAGTCTTGCCATTCCATTTTTTTCTTGTGTAAAATTAATTGTTCCCTTATCATATTCTTCTATATTCTTTTGCCTATACGTAACTTCTGCATTCATTTTATCAATTCCAATCTCAGCATCTGTAGAAGCTATGTTATGCCTTGTTTCAATTTGCTTATCTTTTTGCACTGCTATTTCAATTGCATTTTCCTTTGAAATTTTTTGTTCATTATTTTCATATTTATAATTTTTAAAACTTAAGCTATATAATCCATTTATTTTAGGAATCCAACCAATACTTATTTTTTCATAATTATTTAATAGCCCATCATATTTTTTATAAAAATCAGCATACCATATATAAGCATCTTCATCTTTTTCAGCATTTCTTTTTAATGAAACTAACTCATAGTCATCACTATTATTAGGGCTGTATTTAGCCAATAATTCTTTAGCAGTATTTCTTGCCTCCTGTCTTGTTATACCATAATTATAAGGAATCTTATAGCTAAATGACGGAATATTCAAACTCTCAAATTCACCATTACTGCTTAATTCCATAGTTCCGCTTTCAAAATATATATCCCATCTTATTTTATTTTCATAAGCATTTTTTGATAAAGACATTTTATTTATTTCTTTTTCTAATCCTATTTTTCTTAAATATTCAGTTGCCTTGTCTTTAGCCTCTTGTTCACTAATTGCATCTTTTCTTTCTTGTTCTGTTAATTCAGAAGAAAACTTATAAGTTTCTGGTTGTTTCCATACATTTTCATAAGTTTTTGTTGCAGCAAATGCGACACCAGACCCCAATAACAGACTTGTTGCAATTATAACTAATTTTTTTATTGCATTAACTTTCATTATTAAATTCCTACTTTCTTTTGTTTTGGGAGAAAAATTCTTTATAGTATTAGTAAAAGAATATGGAATCACCTTTTCATTATTTTTGAATTTATATAAAAATTCATCTAAATCTTTCATTTAATAAAATTCTCCTTTATACTTTTCTTTTATTTTCATTTTTGCACGTGATATCTTGCTGCATATTGTCCCTTCTCTTTTATTTAGTATTTGAGAAATTTCTTTTGTTGTATATCCTAAATAATAGTAAAGTGTTAAAATAATTTTTTCATCCTCTTTTAAAAATGAAATTAAGTCTTCAAACTCAATATTAGACATATCTATTTCTTTACTTCTAATTTTTCTTACTTCATCATTTTGCTCAATTGATTTTAACTTTTTCCTTTTATAAAATTTGTTGCAATTATTAATTAGAATTTTTATTATCCAAGTTTTGAAAAATTTATTATTTTTTAACTTTTTTATGTTTAAAAATGCTATTATCATAGTTTCTTGAATTATGTCATCAATATCATTTTCATTTCCTATTTTACTTTTTGCTATACAATATAAATCTCTTTGAATACTTAATATTAAATTAGTAAAAGCCTGTTTATCTTCTTTTTTTGCTTTTTCTACAAGTTCCTCCACTTTTTTCCTCCATTATATCTATAGTACTATTAGACACATATATTAGATATTATAACATATGTGTTTTCTTGCATTAATTTTAAAATTTTGTTTTATTATGTATATTTTTTGTATATTTTTTTAATACTATGATAGAAGGAGGAATAATTTTATGTACAAAAAATTATTATTTGGAATTAGTATTATTTTATGTATCATATTTTCCTTTAGTTTTTGTTTTGCAGCAGACGGAGTTCAAGATGCTGTAAATGGTGTTAGAAATGTCGTTGGAGGAGCGGAGAAAGCAGTAGAAGATGCTGCCAAAGATGTTTCTAATGCTTCAAAATCTGCAACAAATACCATTGAAAAAGATACTAGTAATGTAATTGGTTCAAATATGAATAATCCAAACAATTATAACGCTACAAGAACATCAGCAGAAGCGGGAACAACTGGTACATTTATGGGAATGTCAGGCACAGCTTGGACATGGCTTATTTTAGGTATTGCTGGTATTGCAATAATTGCTCTTGTATGGTATTATTCAATGCAGTTTAATAACAATAACTATAACAACAGAAATGATGACTAATAATATTTAAATTAAAAATCTCTTAAATTTATTAAGAGGTTTTTTTATGTTTTTTATTTATTATTTCTTAGATACATGATATAATAACAAAAAAATAAAAGAGGTATATTTATGAATACAAAATTAATATCTAAAAATCCTTCTGCATATCATAATTTTACAATAGAGAATAAATTAGAAGTTGGTATTGTACTTTATGGAACAGAAATAAAATCAATAAGAAATGGCAAAGTAAATATGAAAGATTCATATGCAATTATTAAAAATGGTGAAATCTTTATTGTTGGAATGCATATAAGCCCATATGAACATGGAAATATTTTTAACAAAGATCCTTTGCGTGATAGAAAACTTTTACTTAACAAAAAAGAAATAAATAAATTAATTGGTTTAACAAAGCAAAAAGGCTATAGTTTGGTTCCTATTAATTTATATTTTAAAGGCAGTTTTGTAAAACTAGAACTTCGGTATTGGTAAAGGTAAGAAATTATATGATAAACGTCAAGATATTGCTAAAAAGGAAGCACAATTAAATATTACCAAACAATTAAAATATAAAAATATGTAATTTAGGAATTGTAATAGTTTCACAATTACACATTGTAGACTTAATTTTAGCAACTGTAATTACTAAATTGTCTTTTAATCTTCCAGCATTACAATAATTATATAGAAAGGAATAAGATTTAATATGGAAAAAGGATCTCTAACTTTTTTAGGAAAAGACTCAGGATTTGGTAAAAACAACAATTCAGCATACTATATTGAAAAAAATGAATTAACCATTATAGATTGTGGCTTTTCTGTTTTTGAAAAAATAAAAGAAAAACCTAATTTAGAACAATACAATTCAATTAATATAATAATAACTCATCTACATAATGATCATTCAGGTTCTCTTAGCCAACTAATATTATATTTATGGTTTGTACTTGGCAAAAAAGCGACCATTTTAAGCCAATGTCAAAATATTCAACAATATTTAGACATCACAGGAACTCCAAGAAATTCTTACATTTTAAAAAATAATTTAGATAATTTAAAATTTATAAAAACAGAGCATACTGAATACTTAGATGCATATGGATTTATTTTAAAAATAAATAATAAAACTATTGTTTATACAGGCGACACAAATACCATTGAACCATTTCTTCCATATATAAGTAAATGTAATGAATTATATATCGATGTTTCAAGATTCGGTGGAGCGCATTTAAAAATAGACGATATTTTAGATACATTGATCTCTTTACAAAAAAGAAATATAAAAGTATACTTAATGCATTTAGATGATAAAGAATACATTAAAAAAATAATTGGTAATAATTTTATTATATAATAAAAAACTGCTATAAAAGCAGTTTTTATTTATATTGATTATCTACTTCTTTTAAAATTACATCATGTGCACTTCCTTCTGAAATACTTACATCAGAAACAAGTGTTAATCTAGCTTTTTCATGTAATTCAGGAATTGTAATACTTCCACAATTACACATTGTAGACTTAATTTTAGCAACTGTAATTGCTAAATTGTCTTTTAATCTTCCAGCATAAGGAATGTATGAATCAACACCTTCTTCAAAAGAAAGTTTTTTATCTCCTCCCATATCATATCTTTGCCAATTTCTTGCACGGTTTGAACCTTCTCCCCAATATTCTTTTACATAGCCATTTCCCTTTTTTATAATTCTTGTAGGACTTTCGTCAAATCTTGCAAAATATCTTCCCATCATAACAAAATCTGCTCCTAAAGCTAATGCAATTGTAATATGATGATCATGAACTATACCTCCATCAGAGCATACAGGTATATATATTCCAGTTTCTTTAAAATACTCATCACGTGCAGCAACAACATCAATTAATGCTGAGGCTTGTCCTCTACCAATTCCTTTTGTTTCACGGGTTATACAAATAGAGCCTCCACCTACTCCAACTTTTATAAAATCTGCTCCAGCTTCTGCTAAATATCTAAATCCTTCTTTATCAACAACATTTCCTGCCCCTATTTTTACACTATCTCCATATTTTTCACGTACAAAATCTATTGTATTTTTTTGCCATACAGAATACCCATCTGATGAATCCATACATATTAAATCGACTCCTGCATCCACTAAAGCTGGTATTCTTTCTTCATAATCTCTCGTGTTTATTCCTGCTCCAACAATATACCTTTTATCTTCATCTAGTAAAGATTCTGGATTATTCTTTCTGTCCTCATAATCTTTTCTAAACACTAAATATTTTAATTTTTCTTCATCATCTAATATTGGTAAACAAGCTATTTTATTTTCCCATATTATATCATTTGCTTCTCCTAAACTTACACCTTTTTTGGTATATATTACTTTTTCTTTTGGTGTCATATATTTATCTATTGGATCTTCTAAATTTGCTCTAGATATTCTGTAGTCTTTATCTGTAACTAATCCTAAAAATTTTCCATGTGCTGTTCCATCATCAGTAACCATAACTGTAGAATGTCCTGTTTGTTCAATTAATTCTATAACATCTTTTAATGGTGTTCCACTTTTTACATTCGAGTCACTTATTACAAATCCTGCTTTATGCTTTTTTACATGTCTAACCATTTTTGCTTGTGATTCTATTGATTGTGCTCCATAAATAAATGCTACTCCACCTTCACGTGCAAGTGCAATTCCCATTTCTTCCCCTGATACTGATTGCATTATTGCAGATACCATAGGTATATTTGCATAGTACTTTGGTTCTTCTCCTTTTTTGTATTTTACAAGTGGTGTTTTTAACGATACATTTGATGGTATGCATCTTTCATCTGTTAAATTTGGTAATAATAAAAATTCATTAAATGTTCTTGATATATCCTTTAATATAGTACTCATTCATCCCTCTCCCCTTCTACATATTTTTATAGAATTATACTATACCATTAATTTTTTGTAAACACTTTCTTTTTAAGAAAATTTATGGTAATATTAACCTCAATATTGTAAACGGAGGTAAAAAATGAAAAATAATGAATTAATTTTAATTTTAGATTTTGGTGGTCAATACAATCAATTAATTGCAAGACGTGTTAGAGAATGCAATGTTTACTCAGAAGTTGTTCCATTTGATATATCAATAGATAAAATTAAAGAGAAAAATCCAAAAGGAATTATCTTTACAGGTGGACCTGCAAGTGTTTACGGTGAAGATTCACCAAAATGTAATAAAGAAATTTTTGAACTTGGAATTCCTGTACTTGGTATATGTTATGGTATGCAACTTATGACATATACATTAGGCGGAAAAGTTGAAAAAGCAAACAAACGTGAATATGGAGTTATAGATGTTAATATAAATAATTCTTCATTACTATTTAGCGGTTTTGAAAAAACAAATAAATTTTTAATGAGCCACACAGATTATGTAGAAACTTTACCTGAAGGTTTTGAAAATATTGGTTCTACAGCATCTTGTCCAAATGCCGCAATAGAAAATGTTTCAAAAAAACTATATGGTATACAATTTCATCCAGAAGTTAATAACTCTGTTAATGGAACATTAGTTATAAAAAACTTTTTATACAATATATGTAATTGCAAAGGCGACTGGCAAATATCATCATTTGTAGATGAAAGCATAAAAAATTTAAAAGAAAAAATTGGTGACAAAAAAGCATTATGTGCTTTATCTGGTGGTGTTGATTCTTCTGTTGCGGCCGTTCTTTTAAGCAAAGCTATTGGGAAAAATTTAACATGCATTTTTGTTGACCATGGTCTTCTTCGTAAAAATGAAGGTGATGAGGTTGAAGAAATATTTAGAAATCAATTTGATATTAATTTAATTAGAGTAAATGCTAAAGATAGATTTTTGGCTAAACTTGCTGGCGTAACTGACCCAGAAACAAAAAGGAAAATAATTGGTGAAGAATTTATAAGAGTTTTTGAAGAAGAAGCTAAAAAAATTGGAACTGTAGACTTTTTAGTTCAAGGAACTATTTACCCTGATGTAATAGAAAGCGGTTTAGGAAAAAGTTCTGTAATTAAAAGTCATCATAATGTTGGAGGTCTTCCGGATTATGTTGATTTTAAGGAAATTGTTGAGCCTTTAAGAAATCTTTTTAAAGATGAAGTTAGAAAAACTGGTTTAGAATTAGGTATTCCAGAAAATTTAGTATTTAGACAACCATTCCCAGGTCCAGGACTTGCAATACGTATAATTGGAGACATTACAGATGACAAGCTAAATATATTAAAAGATGCAGATAGTATTTTTAGAGAAGAAATTGCAAATTTTGGTCTTCATAAATCTATAAATCAATACTTTGCTGTACTTACTAATTTAAAATCTGTAGGTGTTATGGGTGATAAAAGAACCTATGACTACACAATTGCTCTTCGTGCTGTTGAAACAACAGATTTTATGACAGGTATTTGGAGTAAAATTCCATATGAAGTTTTAGAAAAAGTTTCTAGCAGAATTGTAAATGAAGTAAAACATGTTAATCGTGTTGTTTATGATATAACTTCAAAGCCACCTGCAACAATAGAATGGGAATAAAAAAATCCCCCTGCATAGGGGAATTTTTTTATATTACTATATTTTAATCAATTTTATTAGCTGATCCAAATACATCTACCATTTTATGCTTAACTGTTTGTTTAATTAAGTCTCTTGCAGGTGTTAAATATTTTCTTGGATCAAAAGCATTTGGTTCTTCAACAAATACTTTTCTTATTGCTGCTGTCATTGCTAATCTTAAGTCTGTATCAACATTTATTTTAGAAACACCAGATTTACTAGCTTCATTTAAAATGTTGTCTGGAACTCCCTTAGCACCTGGTAAATCTGCACCATATTTATTGCACATTTCAACTAATTCAGGTATAACAGTTGAAGCTCCATGCAATACAATAGGAGTATTTGGTATTCTTTGTTTTATTTCTTTTAATATGTCAAATCTTAACCTAGCTTCTCCTTTAAATTTGTATGCTCCATGGCTTGTACCAATAGCTATAGCTAAAGAATCACAACCTGTTCTTCTTACAAACTCTTCTGCTTGTGCAGGGTCTGTATACATTGCATCAGATTCTGCAACATTTACTTCATCTTCTATTCCTGCTAGTTTTCCTAATTCAGCCTCTACTACTACTCCATGACTGTGAGCATAGTCTACAACTTGTTTGGTTAGTGCTACATTTTGCTCAAAATCATATTTAGATCCATCTATCATAACAGAAGTAAACCCTGCATCTATACACATTTTTGCAGTTTCAAAATCTGGTCCATGATCTAAATGAATTGCTACAGGAACTTCTGGATGTTCCTCTACTGCTGCTTCTACCATTTTCATTAAATAGTTTATTCTAGCATATTTTATTGCACTTGATGATGCTTGTAAAATTACTGGTGACTTGCTTTCTGCTGCAGCATCTACTATTGCTTGTATTATTTCCATATTATTAACATTAAATGCACCTATTGCATACCCTTGCTCCATTGATTTTTTAAACATTTCTTTAGTTGTTACTAATGCCATAATTATTCCTCCTTATTAATTTTTATAATATCTTGGATTATTTTATTTCTAATTTAATAATATGTCAATAGTAATATTAATTAATTTTCATATTTATAACTTGAGCACATAGATTCATCTGGTTCTTGACTTCTATTATTTGGTGTAGGTGTTACTTCAATAGCTTGCAATATACATTTTCCTTGTTCTTGATTATTGTATTTGCAACTTGAAACTGTGCAATTGATTTTTTGATTTTTTTCCATTTTGTACCTCCTAAATAAATTGTATATGAACTTTTTTATTGTTCATAATAATAGTATGTGAATAAAAAAAAATTACTATTCATATTTAAAATAGTAATTTTTGCTTTAATAATATTAAATTTTATTTTACATTTTGTGATTTTGTTTTTTCCATCATGTTGTTTGATTGTAGAAATTTAGCAGTATTACTTAATAACGCATCAATTATTAATTTTTTTTCAATCATATAAGATACTATTTGTTCATCTTCTTCTACAACTATAAACATTTCTATTTCTTTATCTATCTTCCTTCTTATTATTTGTTTTATTTTTGATGTTATGTCTTGTTGCATATTATTAGACTTATTACAAACAAGTGTATTTTCTAATAAATACTTTTCATTAAACAAATTAAGTATATTTTCTTTTTCTTTATATACTACGTCTATAATTTTTGGATTTATATTAGGTCTATTTTGTAAAAATTGTATAATTTCATTTAATTGCTCTTCTATTATTCTCTTCATTTCATTATCTGCTAATTGTTTTTTCTTGCCATCAAAATGAAGACTTTTTAAAAAATCATTTTCCATATTTATTTTCCTCCCGAATTTTAATTATACTATTTTTAGTATATTAATTACGGGATTACTTTATGAAAACGTTATAATTATAAACAAAAATTTTTTTATTACTCTTCTTTTTCACATTGGTCTGTTAATTGTTCACAATTTTCTGGAACTTGCTTAAAACTTAAGTACCAGCTTAAACCATTTTGATTATTTTGTATTTCTTGTTGTCTCTCTTGCATTTGACACACTGTTTGTGGTGGTGAAACTATAACCGGTTGGTTTGGCATCCAATTTGCCGGTGTTGATCCTTTTGCACAGTCGGATACTTGCAATGCTTGAATAATTCTAATTATTTCTGGTATAAATCTTCCTATATTTAAAGGATATACCAAAATAGTTCTTACTATTTGCTTATCATCAATAATAAACACGTTTCTTACTGTTTCTGTTGTGCTTACATCATTTGATATCATTCCATATTTTCTTGCAATTTGCCCACTTCTATCTGCTATTATTGGAAACGGAATTAATACTCCTGTTCGCATATATATATCATTCACCCATGCTAAATGTGATGGATTACTGTCTATACTCAGCCCTAATAATTCCGTATTTAATTGTTTAAAATATGTATATGCTCTTGAAAAAGCAATCATCTCAGTAGTACATACGGGGGTAAAGTACAAATCTTTGGGTGTGCCTAATTATTTTTTAAGTACTTTTTTGTGAATATCAATTAATAAAGTTTGTTAATATCTGTTTTTAATTTAAATATAATTGTCTTATCTCTGCATATGTAGATTTTATCAATTATCATTTGTAACATTATTCTGCTTGGTTCTTTTGCATTTATAATTTCATCAAAATATTCTAATGAAGTTTTTAACTGCTGCTTTTTTTGCTCTAAATTTTTCTTTTTATCATTTTGAATTGCTTCCTGCAAATAAGTAATACTTTGCATTTTCTCACTTTCTAGTTCTTTATATGTATTTTCAATAATTTCTCTTTGCATAGGATTATTACAAAATGCCATTTCTTTTATTTTTTGATTAATTAGCATTTTATATTCTCCATTTAAAATATTTAATTTATTTTGTAGTTTAAATTTATCGTTACCAATTTTATGCTTTTGTTCTAGTTTTATAGCATTTATTTCTCTTAAATATTTTTGTTTAGTAAATTTCAAAAACTCTTTCAAATGAATTAAAATATCCTTTTCTTTAATCTCATGACAATGACAAACTCTAACCCCATATTGCCTATATTTTGAACAATCATACCCTTTCTCTCTAACTTTTCTTTTTATTATCACACCAGACATTCCTGATCCACATTCATTACATACACACATACCTGAAAAATAATAATTATGTTTCTTATTTGCCCCTGATGTATTTTGTTTATATTTTTTGTCTTTTAATTCTTGTGCTAGTTCAAACATTTCTTTTGAGATAATAGGTTCGTGATGATTTTCAAATACAAAGTGTTCTTCTCTAGGTAGTTTTACAATTTTCCCTCTAATATTAATACTTTTCTTTTTATGTGTTACAAGAGTTCCAGTATATACTTCGTTTTTCAAAATATTGCTAACCATATCTTTTGTCCATTTATCTTGAACTTTATGTTTATATACTCTCCCTTGCTCTAAATGTTTCATTTTGTAATATTCTGATGGTGTGGGAAAATTATATTTTGTATTTAGTATTTCACTAATTTTTTGGAAACCATATCCATCTTCTATATATAATTTAAATATTAATTCAATAACTGGTTTTATTTCATCTATTACATATAACATAGGTACATCATCTTTAAAAACTTTTTCATAGCCATAATAGTTTCCCATTATTAATCTACCTGATTTTTGTTTAGAATACATATGGTCTCGCGTTTTTTTTGAACATTCTTTAACATATCTTTCATTAAACCATGTTGTTATTCCTATCATATCATCTCTATCATTTAAAACATCATAAGAACCACCCATTTCAGATACTGCTATTAAGTTTTTTTGCATATTTTTAAAGTCATCAATTAAAACTAAAACTCGTCCGTTATTTCTCCCTATTCTTGATAGGTCTTTTACTATAACTGCATCTATTTTTCCGCCTTTTACTTTTTCTATCATTTCTGTAAATTCAGGTCTATTAAAGGTATATCCCGAAACATTGTCATCTATGTAGAAGTTTGAGATATTCCAATTTCGAGTTTTTGCGTAATCTATAATAATTCTTTTTTGTTCCTCTATACTAGAATAATTTTCTTTATCTTCATCTCTAGACAATCTACAATATCCTACAACTGTCATTTTTTCCTTCAATTCTTGCCTGATATTGCTTGTTTCCATGTTAGCATACATTGCTTTTTAATTCCATTTGTTTCGTAATCATTTTTTTAAGAATTTCGGGATAATTCTCTTTTCCTGTTACGAATATAGCTACTCTATGTTTTTCTTTTTTATATTTTTTTATATTTTCTTTTGTTTCTTGCTTTTGTAATTCTTCTTCTGTTAAATAAATTTGGGTGTACTTTGTATTAGTAACTTCACAAGAAATAATTTGCATTTAATTAACTCCTCCATAATATTTCTTAAGTAAATATTATGCTAAAAGAAATCCTTATATTTCTTTTAATACGAATTATTTTTTTAAATTATTTTATCTGGCTTTTCAAATTTTCCATAATTCATATTTAGTGGATAGCACCCACGTTCTTTTGCATCACTACAGGTAATATAATGTGTTCAATTAATTTTGTTAGCTCTCTTTTATAATATTTTCATAAATTGATTATCTAATTTTTGTCAAGCTCTTTTTTATGAATTTATTATATTTTTTTGAATGGCAAACAAGCGAAAACGATATATTTTAAAAAAAAATCTATCTTTTTCGCCTAATATAATATATGTTAAACTTTATTTAATTAATCACTTAAGAATGTTTTATTATTTTTGCACATAGAATATAACATTATCAAGATTTTTGTTAAACAAGCAGTTAGGCTTTCGTAGTAGTGTTTGCCTTCTGTTTTTTTATTTTGGTAATAAATATATACTGGGTGTTCTGGATAATTTAAAGAGCCTAGTTTTACTACCATTTGACTATAATTAAATAATATACATCGTGCATATTTATTTCCTCTTTTAGATATTGCTCCTTTCACATTTATACTTTTTCCAGATTGTTTTATTGTTGGATCAAGTCCGCAAAAAGCTATTATTTCTTTTGCACTATCAAACCTTGTTATATCTACTAATTTTCCAAGTATTTCTGCTGTTAATATTTCTCCTATTCCATAAAATGAATTTATTATTTTATAATATGGAGATTATTTTGCTGTTTCTATCATTTTATTTCTCAATTCATTTATGACATTATTATTGCTTTGTACTATTTTAGCCATATCTGAAAGATTTTTAGTATCTTCATGTTCTTTTCCAACTCCTGGATATGAATTATTTGAAGCTATGGATTGTCAACACTTTTTTGTACAATTTTTATAAGGACACTTTTTTATATTCAATTGGTGTTAAATAATTAAGAGAACTGTGTATTCTAATATTATTATACCAATGAACATAATCAAATAACTCTGTTTCTAATTCTTCAAAACTTCCAAAAATTCTATTGAAGGCAAATTCTGTTTTTATAATTTTATAAGTTGCTTCTGCTACTGCATTATCGTATGGGCAACCTTTTTTACTAAGAGACATATCAATATTAAATGTTGTTAACACTTCATCTATTATTTTATTCTTAAATTCATTTCCTCTATCTGTATGAAATATATTTATCCATAAGGTTTTATAAGAGATACAAATAATGCCTCATTGTTATCAGTTCTTGTTTCAAGATATTTCCTTATATCCATTTTACTCTTTGCACTAAAATAAACTTCTTAAAAAAAGAAAACTATCGAACTATATGAAAATACATAAAATTAAACATAAAGATAAATAAATTTTATCTTTATGTTTCACAAACAAATTATATATCATCTGATTATTCTCCAAAATTCTTGACACCAATTTATTTTTCTATTAATTCACTTTTATATTGAGTATCCCCTACTTTAAAATTAATAAACAATTTTTTATATAAGTCTTTTTTTGTTGCATCAAAGGAAATTTTATATCCATCGTTTCCTGTTGTACCTCCGCTGGTTTCTTTATAACTATTTTCTTCACCATCTGTAATATTTAACATTTCTTTACATTTATTTAAAAATTCTCCCGCTGGCATATCTTTTCCTTCACTTATTAAATTAACATATTCTTTAGAATTAAAGTTTAATACTAATTTTGTTTCTGTAATTGTTATGTTTGTTATTTCTAATCCTGGAATTTCATTTGCTAATTTTAAATTTATAGTTTTTCTCTTATTCATTTCTTCGGGAATATCAAATTCAAATTGCCATTTGGCATCACTTAAATTAATATTTTGTGCTATAACTTTTTCATTTTCGTCTTTATTTATATTAAAATATCCTAAATCAAATAATTTAATATAAATTTTTCTACTTTGAGGAAATTTATCCTTAGCTTCAATTTTAATTGCCGTTGTTATTATTCTTTGACTTTCATCTATTGATATGCTTTGAATTCCAGAATTATCTGCTAAATATATACTATATATATCTTTATTTTTATTTATTCCAAGTTCACGTTGCATAAAAATTGAACCATAATCGTATTTCTCATTTTCTCCTAAATGCATTCTTGAATTTATTTGGTAAATATTTTTATTTTCATCATATACAGCATATCCATATGCAAAATTTCTATAATCAAAGTCTTGGTTGACTTTAAAGCTAATATTTGCCTTAAAAGTGTCATCGGTTATACTAATTGAATCTACTTTAACGCTAATTCCATCTTGAGTTATATAATCCATGTTGTCTACTTTAGCATAATTTTCATCTTCTATATATGATAATAGACCTTTGGTTTCTATTGCTTGTTTCTTTTCAAATTCTTTAAATCTCATTTCCATATCAATATAGGTGTATACTTTATTATAAGAAATAAATGCTATAACAATTAGTATTATTAATGCTACTAAAATTAATAAAATTCTTTTCCATAATTTCATTTTTTGTTTTTCCATAAAAACTCCCCCTTTTCTTATGTAATACTTATATTATAGCATATTTCTTTAAATTCAGCAAATTTTATACAACTTTATTTATTCTATTTTTGTACTTTTAACATTCTTAAAGAATTTATTATTGCAAGTATTGAAACTCCAACATCTGCAAACACAGCTTCCCACATAGTTGCAATTCCGACTGCACTCAATATTAAAACAATTACTTTTACAGCAATTGCAAATATTATATTTTCTTTAACTATTTTCATTGTTTTTCTAGAAATCTTTATTGCTTTACTTATTTTAGATATTTCATCTGTCATAATAACAATGTCTGCAGCTTCAATAGCAGCATCTAAACCTAATCCTCCCATTGCAATTCCAATGTCTGACAATGCAAGAACGGGTGCATCATTTATTCCATCCCCAACAAATGCAATTTTTCCTTTTTCAGATTTTAATTTTAATAATTCTTCTACTTTTTTTACTTTTCCGTCTGGCAATAATTCTGTATAAACTTCATCTAAGTTTAATTTTTTTGCAACAGCTTCTCCTACTTCTTTTCTATCTCCTGTAAGCATAACGGTATTTTTTATATTTAGCTTTTTTATTTCCTCAATTGCTAATTTAGAGTCTTCTTTTATTTTGTCTGAAATTACTATATATCCGGCAAACACATTATTTATTGCTATGTATAATGTAGTTCCAATTTCTTGACACTCCTCATAGTTAATATTTTTTTGTTTCATTAGTTTATCATTTCCAACTAAAACTTCTTTATCTTCTACTATTGCCATAATTCCATGTCCACTAATTTCTTCTGTCTTACTTATTAATTTTTTATTAAGCTCTTTGCCATATGCTTTTTTTACAGATTCAGCAACAGGATGATTAGAAAAACTTTCTGCGTGTGCTACAATTTTTATTAATTCTTCTTCGCTTATTCCAATTGATTTTATTTTCTGTACTTCAAAAACACCTTGTGTTAAAGTTCCTGTTTTGTCAAACACTACTGTTTCTGTATTTGATAACATTTCTAAATAATTACTTCCCTTTATTAATACACCAATTTTAGAAGCTCCACCTATTCCTCCAAAAAATCCTAATGGAATTGATATAACTAATGCACAAGGACAAGATACCATTAAAAATGCTAATGCTCTATAAATCCATTCAACAAATGTTGCATTTTTTAATATTAATGGTGGAATAACTGCTAATAATAACGCTACAATAACAACAATAGGAGTATAATACTTGGCAAATTTACTAATAAATTTTTCAGACTTCGATTTTTTACTACTAGCATTTTCTACTAAATCTAATATCTTACTAACGGTTGATTCTCCAAATTCTTTTGTAACCTTAATTGTTAATAAACCATTTTTATTTATGCAACCACTTAAAACATTATCTCCAATTGATGCTTTTCTTGGCACAGATTCTCCTGTTAAAGCTGATGTATCTATCATGGAATTTCCTTCTATTACAATTCCATCTAAAGGAATTTTTTCTCCAGGCTTAACTAATATTATTTCTCCAATTTTAACCTCACCAGGATTTACTTTTTCAATTTTTGAGTTTCTATTTACATTTGCATAATCAGGTCTAATATCCATTAAACTTGCAATTGACTTTTTTGATTTGTCTACTGCATAATCTTGAAATAGTTCTCCTATTTGGTAAAATAGCATTACTGCTACAGCTTCTGGAAATTCCCCTATGCCAAATGCCCCAATAGTTGCAATTGCCACTAAAAAGTTCTCGTCAAATATTTTCCCTCTTGCTATGTTTCTTATTGCTTTTTTTACAATCTTAAACCCTACTAACAAATAACTAACAATATAAATAACATTATTAATCCAAACATTTTGAAATTTTACTATTATTGAAAATAAAAATAATATTAACGAAATAATAATCAAGTTTAATCTTTTTTTCATAATATAATTCTTCCTTTCATTTATTTTTTATGCTCTATGTGTTCAAGAGCTACTTCAAATACTTCTTTTATGTGATTGTCGTCTAGTGTATAATAAACTTCTTTTCCTTCTTTTCTACACTTTACAATATTCATTCTACGCAATGTACCTAATTGATGTGATATTGAAGATTTACTCATATTTAATACATTTGCTATATCACATACACACATTTCGTTTAAATCTAATGCAAATAGTATTTTTGTTCTTGTTGTATCACCTAAAATTTTAAAAAATTCTGCAATTTTATTAAATGTATCTTCTTCTGGCATTTTCTTTATTGTTTCATTTACTGTTTTTTCATGTATTATATTACAATCACATATAAATTCGTTTTTAGACATACCCTCCTCCTTTATATAGTTGAATGTTTGTTCAACTCTTAACATATTATAATTGAATCCGTATTCAACTGTCAACACTTTTTTCATTTTTTATAAAAATATATAAATTGCAATAATAAGTGTCGCACTTTTTGTAATAAAATTACAAATATATTT
>OIWT01000668.1_pt1 | contig 46690 bp, 44 predicted proteins | sample 1587701 | NCBI WGS metagenome assembly OIWT01 (sample SAMEA3888904, study PRJEB22519) | human gut metagenome | biome: human gut; feature: human-associated habitat; material: faeces | place: Denmark | collected 2009 | reverse complement strand
AAGCAAAAAAAATAGATAAAAATTATAAATATGAACATAGCTTCCTTTGGGAAGCTTGTTCGTATTTATTACAAAATATTTTTAGTATGCCAATAAAAATAGGGTATAGCAAAATTAAATTTAGATTAAAATATATAGGAAGAGAAAAATTAAAAAAATATAAAAATACAGGATATTTTATATATGCAAATCATACACAACCATTTGCAGATACATTTATTCCAAGTGTTGCAAACTATCCTAAAAGAAATTTTTTAATTGTAAATCCAGCTAATGTTTCTATAAAATATGCAGGACATATAATAGAAATGTTAGGGGCAATACCAACTCCAGATGATAAAACAGCTGCTAAAAACTTTTTACAAACTATAGAAAAAAGAATAAAACAAAAATATTCAGTTACAATATATCCAGAAGCTCATATTTGGCCATATTATACAAAAATAAGACCATTCAAAGATGTTTCTTTTAAATATCCTGTAGAGTTAAATGTGCCTGTTTTCAGTCTAACAAATACGTATCAATCATATGGAAAAAATAAAATAAAAATAGTATCTTATATAGATGGACCATTTTTTGCAAAAAACGAACTAAATAAAAAAGAAAAACAAAAAGATTTAAGAAATATTGTTTATAAAACTATGCAAGAACGTAGTAAAAATAGTAATGTAGAATATATAAAATATGTAAAACAAATGTAACAAAAAACAAACTCTTTCTCATATTATATAAAAAAATATGAGAGGAGTCTTTTTATTATGGATTATGAAATAATGATGAACGGAAATGTAAAAATAGGAATGCAAGCACCAGACTTTGAAGCAGATACAACTATGGGCAAAATAAATTTAAACCAATATAGAGGAAAGTGGGTAGTGCTATTTTCTCACCCAGGAGATTTTACCCCCGTATGCACTACAGAAATGATTGCATTTTCTAAAGCAAATACATACTTTGAAAAACTAAATACTTGTTTAATAGGATTAAGTATAGATAGTAATCCTTCACATTTGGCATGGGCATATGATATATATTGCAAAACAGGAATACGAATACCTTTTCCAATTATAGCAGATAGAAGTGGTGAAATAGCTAGAAAATATGGAATGATATCAAATGATATAAGTACTACTCAAACCGTAAGAAACGTATTTATTATAGACGAACAAGGAATAGTTAGATTAATTTTAGTCTATCCATTAAATATAGGAAGATGCATACCAGAAATTTTAAGATGTATAGAGGCACTTCAAACGTCAGATGCAAGCAAAGGCTCAACACCAGCAAATTGGGTACCATGTGAACCAATTATAGTTCCTTCTCCAACTACTTTTTCAGGATTGGAAGAAAGAAATATGGAAATTGCAAAAAATAAAAATGGAATGAATTGGTATTTAAGTTTTAAAGAACCACAAAAATGCATTAATGCTTCAGAAGAAAAATGTGAAAGAAAAATAGAAACAAATACTTTACAAAATGAACAAAAAGAAATAAAATGATAAAAAAACATAGGAGAAAAATAAAAAATGGGAAATGAAAATATTAAAAAAATTTATGATTTATTAAATAGCATACCAGTTACACCAGAAAATGAACAAGTAATTGAAGAAATTAAAGACTGTTTATTAAATGGAGATTTTCAAACTGCAGTTGAAAAACTTAGAGAATTACAATTAGAAAAAGTGGAAAAAGAACAAGAAGCTCAAATGGAAGAAGAAGACAAAAGTTCAGTATATCCTGAAAAATTAAGTGATCCAGATTTAGAAGAAATCTATATAGGACTTTTAATAAACGATCCAAAACAAATAGTGAAATTTTACTTTCCTTTTAAGGAATGTATGTTTGAAAATCCGGATATACTAAATTTATATAAAAGTGTTTTATTTACAGATGCAGGTGATTATGCATCTGAAGTAGCAAAAGAAGGATTTAACTTTCCAAAAGAAACAGAAGAATCTTATAAATTAAAAATGAGTTTGAAAAGAGAAATGGCAGAATCAGATTACCAAATGGAAGACATTTATATAGAGTTGAAAAAACTTTTCATTTTAAGAAAAAATTACTTAGAAATGCCAATAAAAGAAATACAAGAAAAAATTGTAGAAATAATAGATTACAAACTATACTCTGAAATGTCACCAGAAGAAGTAATAAGTGCTATTAAGCAAGTAAATGATACAGAAAAATTTAAAAGAGCAATATTAAATAAAGGGCTTTCTGCATTCTTAAAATTAGGAGATAACAATTTAACAAATGGTTTAGACTTACCATTTCCAATTTTGACTAGTGTATTTAAAGGAATAAGAAAAGGTGAAACTATGGCATTTGCTATGCCATCAAATACTGGTAAAAGTAGATTTACAATACAAGTTGCAGCATATACAGCATTTGTACATAAAAAGAAAGTACTAATAATTTCAAATGAAATGTCAGAAGAAAAAATGAGACTTTGTTTAATTACAACAATTTTAAATAATCCAGAAATACAAAAACTACATGGTCAAAAAATTTCGAAAACAGAAGGAGAATTGCTTGAATTTAAATTTAGACCAGATGATCCTAAAAAAGTAGAAGTAGATGAAGATGGATTTGTTGTAAGAAAAGAAAAGGAAACTCAAAGTCAGTTTGCTAAAAGGCTTTCAGAAATATCAACAGAATTTAATAAAACTATAGCTGTTACAGATTGGGTAAATAAAGAAATAAACAATTCTATATACTTTATTAATATCACAGATCATACAAATGACGAAATTAGAAAAGTAATAATGAATTATTATTATAAAGAAAAAATAGAATACGTATTTTATGATACATTAAAAACAGATACAGCAAATATAGGAGTAGGAGAAGAATTAAAGAAGACTGCAACAATACTTTCAAACTTAGCACAAAACTTTAATATATTCATTTGCTCTACACTTCAATTAGCAGAAAGTGCAACGCAACCAATTAATTTAAATGTTAATGATTTGGCAGTAAGTAGAACAGTTAAAGAAGTTCTAGATACATTATGTTTAATTAAACAAATAAATAGAGAAAATTTAAAAGATTATGAATATTCTTTAGAAGAAGTTGATACAAAATTTTTTGAAATTGAAAATGTTAAAGATCCTGATGTTAGATATTATGCTTGTGTAGTTGATAAAAATAGAGCAGGAGCAAAACCAAAATTATTATTTAGAGTTAATTTAGCATACAATTCATGGGAAGAATTAGGATATTTAAAGTTAAAACAAGACTAATTACAAATTATAATTTTTGCTTTTTTGAACATACTAATTATATAAATAAAAGAAAGGAAGAGTTAGTATGGAAAAAAATCAAAAAATTAATTGTACAGTAACAAGCTGTAAGTATAATAAAACTGGAGAACAAGAATGTGCGTTGGAACAAATTATTGTTACTCCAACTCAAGATTGTAATACATGCACACCAGATGAATCTATGTGTAGTAGTTATAAAAACAAATAAAAAGAAACCCCGCTAGATAATTAATCTAGCGGGGTTAAAGTATGGATATATTTAGTTGTTAAAATTTTGTAGTAAATGTTTTTTCAAGTCCGTAACCATTAATTCTGAAGAAGTAATCCCTTCCTAAAATGCCAACGTTTTTTGGATCAACCTCATCTATAACACGATTAGCATAAGTTTCTTTTTTCTCTGTATTACCGTGATTTACTAGAAGCAAGTTGATATTTTCAAAAGGTCTTAAGAAGTCAATTAATTCATCAGCTTTTGCGTGTGCAGAAAATTCAGAAGTAAACTGTACATCTGCTTTCTTTTTTACTTTTAGTCCAGCTATATCAACATTATCTTCAAGTGCACATTCAAATAATCTTCTTCCTAATGTGTTTTCAGCACAATAACCAGTGAAATGAATTAAAGCATTCGATTTTCTTAAGTATGTTGGCAAATAAACCTGTGCAGGTCCGTAAGATCCCATACCAGAAGTTGTAAGGATTATCTTACATTCACCATCATTCATAATTTGATTTCTCATTTCACAATCAGTCACAGGATAGAAGTTTTCAGGTGAAAAATCTTTACATTCTTCCTTGTTGTCGAGACCGTCTTTTAAATATAAAGAAGTGTACCGACGAGCAAGTTTCCCATCAAGGTAAATAGGAATGTTTTTGTCTAATTTACCTTCTTCTTGCCAGGTTTTAAGAATGTACATCAATTCCTGAGAACGACCAAGAGAAAATACTGGAATAACTACTTCTTTGCCTTTAGATAATGCAGATAAAACATTATTTTCAAACACAAAATCAATATCAGTAGAGTCCATATCTCCATAGGTAGATTCTTGGACAATGGTTATAGGAAGCTGATGAACCCATTTTGGAATTGGTGGTACATCAAAGAATAAATTTTTGTTATTATAATCACCAGTAAACAAAACATTTATGTCTTGATGATAACTTCCATATTCATGATATTTAATTTGCATTAGAATAGAAACTGCACCAGGTAAATGACCATTCATAAAAAGAGTAACTTTTATATTATCATCTAAATCAAAAGTTTCTTCGTAAGGATGACCTTTTACATGCTTTAATGTTTCTTCTACATCAGAATCATTGTAAAGAGGTGATTCATTAAGCATTTTTGCTCTATTCTTTAGTACCTTATAACTATCTTCTAAAGCATATGAAATTAATTTAGAAGTAGTATAAGACATATGAATATCACCTCTATAACCTTTGTTTATAAGTAAAGGTAACCGTCCAGTATGGTCAACATGATTATGAGTGACAAGCACGTGATCAATCTCATCTGCATTGAAAGGTAAAACCTTATTAAATTCCGAATATTCAGATTCCTGAAAAAGTCCACAATCTACAATTATTTTCTTTGTAGTGCCATTTGGAAATTTAATAATTACCAAAATGCAAGATCCTGTTACTTCTTTGTGTAATGCCATTATATCCATATAAAGTCCTTGTGTTTTTCCCATGATGTAAATCTCCTTCCTGCAATTAAAAATTTTTAGTTTGCATATGCATTACATAAGTTACATAATTATTTTAACATCAAATAAACATAAAATCAATAAAAATGTAAAAAAATGTTGAAATATATAATGCAATGTGATAATATATTTACATAAAAATTGAAAGGAGAAAAAATTAATTTTATAAATACTACAAAAAACATGATGAAAATAAAAAACAATATTTAAGGAGGTAGTAATTATGAAGAAAAAGAAAGGCTATATTTCGCTTACAATTAAAAGCGAAGAAAAAGAGCAAAATATTGAAATTGCAGCAGACGAATTAAAACAGGTTATAAAAGAAGCAAAGTTAGGAAAAGATGCAGAAGACATAAATCTTCGGTTTGAAACAGAAGATGGTGGCTTAAATGTTCCGATGAAAATGAAAGTAATACAGTTATTAATTAAAACTGCAGAGCTTATGGTAAATCTTGTACCAAATAGTTTAAGTAATTATTTAACAGATAGTACTCAAAACCTTGCTAAAAAACAACAAGTAGCACCTACAGTAGTAGGCAGAGATAATGAAATAGAAAAGATATGGTTTTATTTATCTCAAAAGACAAGAAACAATGCATTTTTAATCGGAGATACGGATGTTGGTAAGACAGCACTTGCAACTGAAATAATAAGACAAATTGCAACCAATGAATGTCCAAAAGAATTCTTCAATAAAAGGGTATTGATGTTTAATCCGGAAAAAATAGTGAAGATAGATAAAGACTTTATTGCAGAAAGAAAAGTAAAAAGAATGTTTAATTTTATAGTTAAACATAAAAAGGAAATTGTTCTTTATGTGGATAAAGCACTTTACATGAAAACAGACTATTGGCTTATACGAATGTTATATGCAATTATTATTAACTACAAAATCCCATTTATTACAACATGTAGCATTGAAGATTATAATGACTATTTTTCAGGAGATAGTGGTATTTCAAAGTATTTGAATGAAGTTTACGTTGAAGAGCCAGAACTTGAAGAATTGCAGCCAATGTTGGAAAGTCATATTGAAGTATTTAAGAAGAAGTATAAAGTCAATATAGAAGACAATGTAATTAAATTTGGTATATATACTTCTTGTCTTTCTGAATCACCTTCTTGTAATCCAGGAAATGTAATTAGCATATTTGAAAAGGCATTTCTTGAAACAAGAAGAAAGGGAAAAAAATATGTAGATAAGCAATCCTTTTTAAGTTGCTATAACACGTATCTTAAATTGTATAATAATACAAGTGAAGATGAAAAGAAAATGATAGCTTATCACGAAACAGGACACTACATTGTTTCTCAAAAATGCTTAAACGTAGAGGACGAGAAAATTGCCTTTGTTTCAATTCTTCCAATGATGAATTTCTTAGGAGTAAATTGGCCATATAGAATATTAGGAAAAACATTAAATTATTCAAGAGAGTATTTTATAGACCAAATTGCTATATACTTAGGAGGAAGAATAGGAGAAAAGATGCTTACAGGTAAAATTTCTACAGGAGCAAGTTCTGATTTAAATAGTGCAAATCAATTAGCAAGAAATATGATTATGTACTATGGATTTTCAGAAAATGAAACTAATCAGAATCGGTCATATATAACCGGCGAGGGAAGAATAAGAGATTATCTTATTTCTGATAAGAAGAAAGATAGTCTTGACAAAGAAATTCAGAGCATAATAAATGAAGCTACAGAGCTTGCTGAAGAGATTATAAGCAAGAACAAAGAATTACTCGAAACAATTTCAACAAAACTTCTTGAAGAAGAAATTCTTACAGGAGATGAGCTGGAACAAATTTGTAAAGAATTTGAAGAAAGCAAAAATTAATTTTTCTTCTAATGGGTACAGTTAATACTGTATCCATTTTTTATGTTTCTAAAGTTTAAAATTTTGTTGACTTATAAAAATTATAAATATATAATACCAAAAGAAGAAATAATAAAGTAACAAGGAGGAAATATATATGTTAGTTACAACAAAAGAAATGTTTAAAAAATCAATGGAAGAGCATTTTGCAATTGGTGCATTTAACGTAAACAATATGGAGATAATTCAAGGAATAATGGATGCAGCAGCAGAGAACAAATCACCAGTTGTTTTACAAGCATCATCTAGTGCAATAAAATATGCAAGAATAGGATATTTAAAGAAAATGGTAGAAGCAGCTATAGAGGAACATCCAGAAGTTCCAGTAGCACTTCATTTAGACCATGGACCAGATTTCGAAACTTGTAAAATGTGCGTAGATGCAGGATTTACATCAGTAATGTTCGATGGCTCAAAATATGATTTTGAAGAAAATGTAAGACTTACAAAAGAAGTTGTAGATTATGCACACGCTCATGGAGTAGTAGTAGAAGCAGAACTTGGAAAATTAGCAGGAATAGAAGATGATGTAAATGTAGCAGCAGATGATGCTATGTATACAGACCCAGAGCAAGCAAAAGAATTTGTAGAAAGAACAGGATGCGACTCTTTAGCAATAGCTATAGGAACAAGCCATGGTGCTTACAAATTCAAAGGAGAAGCAAGACTAAGATTTGACATACTTGCAAAAGTAAAAGAATTAATACCAAATACTCCAATAGTATTACATGGAGCATCAACAGTTATACCAGAACTTGTAGAAATGTGTAATAAATATGGGGGAGATATACCAGGAGCAAAAGGTGTACCAGACGAAATATTACACGAAGCAAGTTTAAAAGGAGTGTCTAAAATAAACGTAGATACAGACTTAAGACTAGCTATGACAGCACAAATAAGAAAAGTATTTGTAGAAGAACCAGCAGCATTTGATCCAAGAAAATATTTAACTCCAGCAAGAGAAGAAGTAAAAAATACAGTTTCTCACAAAATGAAAGACGTATTTGGTTCAGCTAATAGAATCTAATTTAATAAACTAATAGGGACGGGCCGTTTTAGTTTAGCTATATAAACTAAAACGGCCCGTCCCTATTAGTTTATTAAGTCCATCCTTAAAATTTAAAAATTTTTTTCAGACAAGTGTTGTTTCATTCTTCTTTCAGCATCTTTCTTTGCAATATCTTCACGTTTATCATATAATTTTTTACCTTTACCAATTCCTAATTCTAATTTTACAAAGGAACCTTTGAAATATAAGCTAATAGGAACTAATGTATAACCTTTTTGCTTGATTAGACCTATTAATTTTCTAATTTCATTTTTATTTAAAAGTAATTTTCTATCACGCATAGGATCTTTATTAAAAATGTTTCCATGTTCATAGGGACTAATATGCATAGAATGAATATATACTTCACCATTTTCAATACTTGCATAACTATCTTTTAAATTAACTCTACCGCTTCTTATTGACTTAATTTCAGTGCCTGTCAAAACAATACCAGTTTCAATAGTATCAATAATAGTATAATTGTGTTTTGCAACAGGATTTTTTGCAATTAATTTTGACATATGTAAAACCTTCTTTAAAATAATTTTAGCTAATTATAACATAATTATTTAAAAAAAGGAAATAGCAATTTAAAATTTGTTATTTCCTTTAATAATATTAATAATTTTCATTATCATCATGATAATTATCAGTATAATTAAATTGTTTTCCATAATACCATACAAGAGCAACAATAATTACACCAAGAATAGCCATAGTAACCCATGTCCATAATGTAGAATTGTTAGTAAAAAAGTTTCCTTCTGTGGAAGCCATTCTAGTAGAAGTTCTTTGAGAAGTATAATTGCTATCATTAGAAGACATATTAGTTTTATTTTTCATATCGTTAGAAGCGTTTTGACCAGCATTTTCTATTTTATTCATTCCTTCTCTAGCTCCATTTGTTATACCCATTGCTGCATCTTCTACTACATTTTCAGCTCCACCAACAGCGTTTCTTATGTTATCTACAGGGTTGTTTGCAGCAAAAGTATAGGAAAAACCAAAAACAATACTAAGAATTATAAAAAATATACTTAAAAATATTTTTTTCTTCATTGTATTTCCTCCTAAATATAAATAATTTAAATTGAAAAAATAGCCAGATAAACAAAGTCTAGCATATAAATTTAATTCAATAATATTATTAAATTTTATTAGAAAAAATATACATCCAAAATATGAAAAAATAAAAGACAAATTCATTTTTTGAAATTTGTCTTTTATTTTTTAAGAATTTAATCTAATTAAAATAGCAATTGCTAACAATATTAAAACAATACCAACTACAATTAAAAGAATATTTAAAATTTGAGATAATCCAAAGCTTTCTTCAGCAACAGAAGAGACGCTTTTAACAGTTGTAGACTGGTCAATTGAGTTATCAGTTTCTACAGAATTATTAAGTGTATTGTCATAATCATCTTCATCATCAATTGAATTTTCTTGAGAAGAATATCCAGTTGAATTATTATTTGGTTGCAAATTCATATCAATATCTGTTGCAAAAACTGTAGAAGAAAGAAATAAAAAAGTAGCAACAATAAAACTTAATAAATAAACAAATTTATTTTTCATTTTTGTAAACCCTCCTAAACTTGAACTATAAAATAGTTTTTATCTTTAATCGTATAATACAATAATACACAATAAATAAAAAAAAGTCTAGTATTTTTATTTATTTTCTTAATTTTATTTTTTAATTATAGTAAAATTTTACATAAAGCAGAAACTATTGATAATGCTAGCTTTTTATGATAATATTATTTTAGAAAAAGTTAGAGGTAATAATATGGAAAAAGAAAAAAATTTTTTATATAAAATTTGCAAAAAAATATATTCGCCTATAATAAAAATATTATATATACCAAAAATATTTGGAGTAGAAAATATTCCAAAAGAAGGAAGATTAATACTAGCAGGAAATCATAAAAATGCACTAGATCCTATTCTAGTTATGAGCAATACAAACAGAATAGTACATTTTATGGCAAAAGAAGAACTATTTAAAGGAATTCATGGAATAATATTTAAAAAGATAGGACTTATAAAAATACATAGAAAAAGAAGTAATCCTTTAGCAATAATACAAGCTGAAGATATATTAAATAAAGAAGGAACTATAGGAATATTTCCAGAAGGAACTAGGAACAAAACAAAACAAGAACTTTTAAAATTTAGAACAGGAACAGTTTTGTTAGCACAAAAAACAAATACAAAAATATTGCCTTTTGCAATAAGAGGAGATTATAAAATATTTAAAAATGACCTTGAAATAGAATTTGGAAAACCAATAGATGTGATTGGAAAACAGAAAGAAGAGGCAAATGAATATTTAAGAAATGAAGTATTAAAATTATTAGAAAAGAAAGTAGGAAAAAATGAAATATATATTTATAATAAATCCCATAGCAGGTAGAGGAAAATATAAAAAAATATTACCTAATCTAGAAAAAATATGTAACGAAAGAAAAATTGATTATGAAATAAAATATATATCAAAAGAAAAAGATGGTGCACAAATAGCTTCAGAGTATAAAAATGAAGAAAATGTAATATATGTAGTAGGTGGAGATGGAACAATAACAAAAACTATAGCTGGAATAGTAGGTACTAAAAATAAATTAGGAGTTATTCCGGCAGGTTCTGGAAACGATACATATAGAACAATAAAATTGTTACCAAAAGGAGAAACAAAAATAGATTTAGCTAAAATAAATGATACGTATTTTATAAATGTAGCATGTACAGGTGTAGATGCTGAAGTTGCAAATAATATAGATAAATTAAGAAAAACTAAAATTCCAACGAGTCAGCTTTATAATGCAAGTATTATATATACGTTTGTAAAATTTAAAAATAAAACAATGAAACTTCATACAGATATTAAAGATATTAATTCAAAATATACAATATTAAGTATTTGTAATGGTGAATATTATGGAGGTGGATTTAATATAGCACCAAAAGCTGAATTAACAGATGGACTTTTAGATATATATTATGCAGAAAAAATGCCTAAAATAAAAATGATACCACTTCTACTAAAAATGAAAAAAGGAAAACATGAAGGAAAAAGAAAAATACATAAATTTAGGACAAATCATATAGAAATAGATTTTGAAGAAGAAATTACGTTTAATGTAGATGGAGAAAAAGTAACAAATAATCATTTTATAATAGACATATTACCAAAAGTACTTAATGTATATAACGATGACGAATTTGTTCAAAGGACAATTGGGGACGGGTCACTTTTGTCCTTTATAAATTAATATTACTATAATAAAAATATAGAAATTTTGAAAAAATGCTCGTTCAAGCTAAGTTACGCAGAAATTATAAGCAAAATTTGTGGCACCCTTCCATTAGAAATGAACTCTTTCCACAAATTTCTTAATAATTTCTAGCTTACTTACTTTCAATGCGCTTTTTTAAAAATTTTATATTTTTATTATTAAATCAAAGTTTTATGCAAAGGACAAAAGTGACCCGTCCCCAATTGTCCTTTGAGATAGGAGAAAAAATGTTTAAATTACATTCAGAATATAAACCTACAGGTGATCAACCTGAGGCAATTGAATATTTATCTAATGGAATAAAAGAAGGCAAGAAGTTTCAAACGTTGCTAGGAGTAACAGGTTCTGGTAAAACTTTTACTATGGCAAATATAATTCAAAATGTACAAAAGCCTACACTTGTTTTAGCACATAATAAGACTTTAGCAGGACAACTATATTCGGAGTTTAAAGAGTTCTTTCCAGAAAACAATGTGGAATATTTTGTATCATATTATGACTATTATCAACCAGAAGCATATATTCCACAATCAGATACTTATATAGAAAAAGATTCTTCTGTAAATGATGAAATAGATAAACTTCGCCATAGTGCTACGGCATCTCTTTTTGAAACAAGAGATACAATAATTGTAGCTTCTGTTTCTTGTATATATGGATTAGGAGATCCTATAGATTATGAAAATATGGCTGTATCTTTAAGACCAGGTATGCAGATAGAAAGAGATAAGGTACTAAAAAAATTAGTTAATATGCAATACACAAGAAATGAATTAGACTTTAAAAGAGGTACTTTTAGAGCTAAAGGTGATATTGTAGAAATTTACCCATCAGATGAAAGTGAAACAGCAATAAGAGTAGAATTCTGGGGAGATGAAATAGAAAAAATCTCAGAAATAAATCCACTTACAGGAAAAGTACAAGCTACAAGAAATCATATTGTTATATTCCCAAATTCACACTATGTAACAACTTCAGATAAGATGGAAAGAGCAATAGAATCTATAGATAAGGAAAAAGAACAAAGGGTAGAATATTTTAAATCTATTGGTAAATTAATAGAAGCACAAAGAATAGAAGAAAGAACAAATTTTGATATTGAAATGATGAAAGAAACAGGATTTTGTCAAGGAATTGAAAACTATTCAAGACATATAAGTGGAAGAGAAGAAGGAAGTCCTCCATTCACATTATTTGATTATTTTCCAAAAGATTTTTTACTTTTAATAGACGAATCACATGCAACAATACCACAAGTAAGAGCAATGTACAATGGAGATAGAGCAAGAAAGGAATCTCTAGTAAATTATGGATTTAGACTTCCATCAGCTTTTGACAATAGACCTTTAAAGTTTGAAGAATTTGAACAAAGAATTAATCAATGTATATTTGTTAGCGCAACGCCTGCAGATTACGAAAAAGAACATTCTAAAGATAATGTTGTAGAACAAATAATACGTCCTACAGGACTTTTAGATCCTAAAATAGAAGTAAAACCTGTAACAAATCAAGTAGATGATTTAATAGAGCAAATAAGACAAACTACAGAAGCGGGAGACAGAGTATTAGTTACAACTCTTACTAAAAAAATGGCAGAAGACTTATCTAGCTATTTAGCAGGTATAGGCATAAAAGTAAAATATATGCATTCAGATATAAAAGCATTAGAGAGAATGGAAATAATAAGAGATTTAAGACTTGGAGAGTTTGATGTTTTAGTTGGTATAAATCTTTTAAGAGAAGGTTTAGATATTCCAGAAGTTTCTTTAGTTGCTATACTAGATGCAGATAAAGAGGGATTTTTACGTTCAGAACGTTCTTTAATTCAAACTATAGGACGTGCAGCAAGAAACACTAATGGTAGAGTAATAATGTATGCAGATGAACTTACAGAAAGTATGGAAAAAGCAATTTCTGAAACAAATAGAAGAAGAAAAATACAAGAGGAGTATAACAAAGAACATGGCATTGTTCCTCAAACAATAAAGAAAAATATTAGAGATACTATTAAAGCTAGCATAGTTGAAGAAGCACAAGAGGAATATAATATAGATAAAGAAGCGGATATACAAGAAGTAATAGATAAATTAACAGATGAAATGCTAAAATATGCTTCACAAATGGAATTCGAGAAAGCAGCAGAATTAAGAGATAAGATAAAAGAATTAACAGGTGAAGGCTAACTATATAAATTAAATAAAAAGTTGGGAGCAAATTAAAGTGACCAACTTTTTATTTTTTCATATTATACATTAGGTGATTTTATGAGAGTTTTTAAAGAATTATATGAAGATGCAAAAAATATAATGAAAAAAGATCCAGCCTGCAGAAATATACTTGAAGTTATTATTTTATATCCAGGTTTTCATATATTGGTATTTCACAGGATATCTAATTTTTTATATAGGCATAAACTAAAATTCTTAGCAAGATTAAATTCGCAAATAGGAAGGTTTTTTACAGGAATAGAAATTCATCCAGGAGCCAAAATAGGGAGAAGGTTGTTTATAGACCATGGAATGGGAATTGTAATTGGAGAAACTGCAACAATAGGCAATGATTGTACAATTTACCACAATGTTACTCTTGGAGGAACAGGAAAAGATAAATATAAAAGACATCCTGACTTAGGAAATAATGTGATTGTAGGTTGTGGAGCAAAAGTACTTCGGACCAATAGAAATAGGTGATAATGTAAAAATAGGGGCAAATGCAGTAGTTTTAAAAAATGTAGATAAAAATTTAACTGTGGTAGGAATTCCTGGACATGAAAAAAGAAAGAATTAAAAAATTCCATTAAAGCAAAACATAAAGATTAACTAAAATCTTTATAAATAAATAGTTACAAGAAAATTATAACATATTATAAAAAATATATTTTATACCAAACTCTTGTTTTTATAAAATAAATATAGTATAATGTAAAAGATTTAAGATAAAATAATTTTGATATTTTATTAGGGGGCAAATATGAATGATAAAATAATTATAAAAGGTGCGAAAGTACATAACTTAAAAAATATAAATTTAGAAATACCAAGAGATAAATTAGTTGTTATAACAGGTCTTTCAGGTTCAGGAAAATCATCATTAGCATTTGACACCTTGTATGCAGAAGGTCAAAGAAGATATGTAGAAAGTCTTTCTTCATATGCAAGGCAATTCTTAGGAATGATGGAAAAACCAGAGGTGGAATCTATAGATGGACTCTCACCAGCAATTTCAATAGACCAAAAAACAACTTCAAAAAATCCACGTTCTACAGTAGGAACAGTTACAGAAATATACGATTATCTTCGTTTACTATATGCAAGAATAGGTGTACCATATTGCCCAAAATGTGGTAAGAAAATAGAAAAACAAACAGTAGATCAAATAATAGACTCTATTTTAGAAATGCCAGAAGGTACAAAAATACAAGTATTATCTCCAATAGTTAGAGGTAGAAAAGGTGAGTTTGTAAAGCAATTAGAAGGTTACCAAAAAGAAGGTTTTGTTCGTGCTAGAGTAGATGGAAATACAGTAGAACTTTCAGATGATTTAGATTTAGACAGAAAGAAAAAACACAATATAGAATTAATTATAGATAGACTAGTTATAAAAGAAGATATTAGAAGTAGACTTACAGAAAGTGTTGAAATAGCATTAAAAAATGCCAATAATTTAGTACTAATAGAAGATGCAACAAATAAACAAGAAAAATTATATAGTGGTAATTATGCTTGCCCAGATTGTAATATTAGTTTTGATGAATTATCACCAAGAATGTTTTCATTTAATAACCCATTTGGTGCATGCCCAAGTTGTACAGGTTTAGGCTTTTTAATGAAAATGGATGAAGACTTAATTATACCTGACAGAAATAAAACTTTATATGATGGAGTAAAAGCATTTGGTGCAAGTACTATGAAAAAAGGCGATACTATGGCAAAAATGTATTTTGAAAGTATCGGAAAACACTATGGGGTAAAAATAAAAGATGTTCCTATAAAAAAACTACCAAAAGAATTTTTAGATAAAATTTTATATGGAACAGGAACAGAAGAAATAGATTTTGAATATTCATCACCTTCAGGAGTTAGAAAATTTAAAGCTCCATTTGAAGGAGTAATACCAACATTAGAAAGAAGACATAATGAAACAAAATCACAAGGAATGCGCGATTTTTACGAAATGTATATGAGCGATAGTGATTGTCCAGAATGTCATGGTTCAAGACTTAATAAAAATAGCTTGGCAGTAAAAGTGGGCAGTAAAAATATACAAGAACTAACAGATATGCAAATTACAGGAATTAAAGATTATATAAATTCTTTAGAATTAAGTAAAAAAGACGAAATGATAGCACAGCAAATAATTAAGGAACTAAATACAAGACTTCAATTTTTAATAGATGTTGGTTTGGACTATTTAACTTTATCAAGAAGTGCTGGAACACTATCTGGTGGAGAAGCACAACGTATTCGTTTAGCAACTCAAATTGGTTCAGGTTTAACTGGTGTGCTTTATATATTAGATGAGCCAAGTATAGGACTTCACCAAAGAGACAATGATAGACTAATAGCAACTCTTAAAAAATTACGTGATTTAGGAAATAGTGTTATAGTTGTAGAACATGATGAAGATACTATGTACGCAGCAGACCAAATAATAGATATAGGACCAGGTGCAGGTGTTCATGGAGGTAGAGTTTTAGCCCAAGGAACAGCAGAAGAAATTAAAAAAGTGGAAGGTTCTATTACAGGAGATTATTTAAGTAAAAGGAAACAAATTCATGTTCCTAAAAAGAGAAGAAAATCAAATGGAAGAGCAATAGAAGTAAAAGGAGCAGTAGAAAATAACTTAAAAAATGTAAATGTTAAATTTCCACTTGGTGAATTTATATGTGTAACAGGTGTTTCAGGTTCTGGAAAGAGTACATTAGTAAATGAAATATTATACAAAACTATTGCAAAGGAATTAAATGGCTCAAATATTAAACCAGGAAAATGCAAAGAAGTAAAAGGACTTGAGAATATAGATAAAATTATAAATATAGACCAATCACCAATTGGTAGAACGCCACGTTCTAATCCAGCAACATATACAGGAGTATTTGATTATATTAGAGATTTATTTGCAGGTACAAACGAAGCAAAAATGAGAGGATATGATAAAGGTAGATTTAGCTTTAATGTGGCAGGTGGAAGATGTGAAGCTTGCAATGGTGATGGAGTTTTAAAAATAGAAATGCACTTTTTATCAGACATTTATGTACCATGTGAAGTATGTAAAGGTAAACGTTATAACAAAGAAACATTAGAGGTAAAATATAAAGGAAAGACAATTTCAGACGTATTAGATATGACAGTAGAAGAAGCATTAGAATTTTTTAAAAACTTACCTAAAATAAAAAATAAAATACAAACTTTGTATGATGTAGGACTTGGATACATTAAGCTTGGACAACCATCTACAACATTATCTGGTGGAGAAGCACAACGTGTTAAATTAGCTACAGAGCTTTCTAAAAAGCCTACTGGAAAAACATTATATATTTTAGATGAACCAACTACAGGACTTCATATTGCAGATGTTCATAGACTAGTTGATATTTTACAACGTTTAGTAGATACAGGAAATAGCATAATAGTAATTGAACATAATTTAGATTTAATAAAAACTTGTGACTACATTATAGATTTAGGACCAGAAGGAGGAGACAAGGGAGGAGAAGTAGTAGCAGTTGGAACTCCTGAACAAATAACTAAAAATGATAGAAGTTATACAGGAAAATTCTTAAAGAAATATTTAGAAGAATAAAAGCTAATAACTTTTCATTGTCAAAAAGGACCACAGTAACTCTGTGGTCCTATATTATTTCATTTCTTTAATTTCAGAATTAAATTCACTCAAAGGAATGCTATTAAAATAAATTTTCTCTGGTGCAATATCTTCACCAGTACTCCATTTTAAAGTGATTCCAAAAACATTAACTCTTTTAAAATTTTCTTTTTCTCTTAAATTTTTATAATAATCAAATTTTAACATTTCTTTCATATCATATATTTTTTCTTCACCATTTTGAAATTTAATATATAATAAAAAGTTTTCCAAAGCTTTTACCTCAACAGGTAATTCTTCTATTAAATCTTCCATAATATAATCCCCCTGACTTAATACTATTTTAATGGTTCTATTGTAAAACCATTATTTCCATTTTGAAGTATATTCCATAGAGTATTCAAATCCTCTTTTCTAAGTTCAATCCATGCTTGAATTAATTTCCTTTGTCTATTTGGAATATTACCAGATAATATGTTTCCATCAAAATCAAAAACACATCTATATTCAGCATATTGTACGTGAATATGTGGCATATGATGTTTGTCTGTATCGTTGAAAAACATACTAACAATAATTCCATAAAATTGTGAAATAATAGGCAATAATCTATCACCTCCTAAATTATAACAAGTTTAAAATATAATATCAATATTTTTGGAAATTTTACTATAGAATTATAGTAAGAATTAAAAAAATGAAATAATAAAATATATATATCATATTATTTTACATAATACAATACTTTAAATAAAAAATATAAAAAAACCATTACATTAAAATATGTAATGGCTTTTTAAAACTATCTACAATTGTTATTGCTATTTTCGTTATTATTGCTTCTATTTTGATTTTGGTTATTTTTCTTGCTATTATTTTTCTTATTTTCTTTATTTTTTTCTGACATATTAAAAGCACCTACCTTTCTTTTCAACAATAGTTTGACCTAGAAATTTAAAATCTATACATTGAATTACAATGTCGATTTATGTCACAAAAAAATGTTTGACTTTTTATAAGAAATAACATAAAATATGAATATGAAAAAATAAAAATATTTCTTATATTTTACAAATAAAAAATATATGGTATAATACATTTATAAATAAAAAATAAGGAATGATAAATATGAATAATATAGTAATAGGAATAGAAGGTTTAGTTGGAAGTGGTAAAACTTCTATATGTAGAGAGTTAAATAAAAGACTTCCAAATAGCATAATTTTACATGGAGGAAATTTATATAGAGGAATAGTTTATGCATTTATGAAGCAAAATAATAGTAACAGCATAAACTCATTAAAGAACATAGATATTACTTCTATAATGAAAAAATTAAATGTAGAAATAAAATTAGAAAACAATGAAACGGTAGTTTATGTTGATGGAATAAAAATAGAAGAAGATGAACTTCAAAATGAAAAAACTTCAATGGCTGTTTCAATAGCTGGAAATATTGCTGATAATCAAAAATTATTTATCTTTGCAAAAAATATAATAGATAAATTTAAAGAAAACTATAATGTAATAGTCTCTGGTAGGTCTTTAATGCAAATTTACCCTGAATTAGATTACCATTTTTTAATTACTGCATCTTTAGATGAAAGAGTAAAAAGAAAAGCTATGCAATATAAAAATGAAGTTGACTTAGAAGAATTAAAAAATCACATTATAAAAAGAGATGAATTGCAAGAAAAATCAGGCTTTTACAAAGTATACCCTAAAACGATAAAGGTAGATGTTACAGATTGTAAAAATATAGAAGAATCTACAAATAAAATTTGTAAATATATAGAAGAGACAAAAATATTAAAATAGTTTCACCAAACAAGCTCTTGTTGAATATGATAATACAAATAAAGAGGAGGAGAATGTTATGTATTATCAAAATTATGAAGATTACATGAGAAGCGTTTTGGGGTACCCAGTAAAAAATCAAGATACATATAAAACAATTGCTTCACAAGAGCCAAATTATTCTTCTATGAGACGTCAAGATTTAAACAATTTAGAAGAATATTATCCAGAAATATATAAAGAAATAAATCCTTTAGTTTGTAAAGTTTGCAATAACAGTAGAAAAGAAAATATTAATAAAGAAATTCTAGAAAGCATGGTTGATGAAGTTTATGGTAATTTAAGAATAAACTCTAACAACAGACAAAATAGACAAAATAATAATCCATTTTTAAGAGATTTAATAAAAATTTTAATACTAGAAAGATTATTAGGCGGAGGAGTTTTTCCAGGTAGACCACCACGTCTTCCAAGACCACCAGTAAGACCACCTTTCCCAGGAGGTCCTAGACAACTTTTAACTGAAGAGAGAATGTTTGAAAATGATTATTTAAGATTTTAAAATATATAAAAATGAAAAACCCAGGTAAAATTAAATTACCTAGGTTTTTGAAAAGGAAAAAACAATATAGCAAATATAAGTTTCTAAAGCAAAGATAGGGAATTGAACCCTAATTTAAAAAAATTTTAAGTACTACCATTGTACGATCTTCGCAACCTTTTCGTTAATGAATTATTTTAATATGTAAAGTATTTTATCATAAAAATTCGATAAAGTCAACATAATTTGAATATAAAATAAAAAAATGAACAAAATAAAAATACATAAAATAATGAAAGGTAGGGATAAAAATGAAAGTAAAAGATTGTATGTGCCATGAAGTAGCATGTTTGACTCCAGAAAGCACAATAAAAGATTGTGCAAACTTAATGTGTAACAAACATATAGGATGCGTACCTGTTTGTGATACTAATAAAAATATAGTTGGTTTAGTAACAGATAGAGATGTTATATTAAGAAGTATAGCATGTGATAAAGATGTAAAAAGCACACCAGTTAGTGATATTATGACAAGCAAAGTATGCTGTTGTTCTGCAGAAGAAGATATAGAAAATGCTGAAAAAACAATGTCAGAATATCAAATCAGACGTCTTCCTGTTGTAGATGATAATAACAAAATTATAGGAATTCTTACATTAGGAGACTTATGTGCAAATCAAGATGTAAATACAAGAGGAGTATGTAATACTTTAGAAAATATATGTGGATGTAATGATAAAAATGCAGAATAAAATAAAGACAAGCTTCATAAAATACTAATAAATGTAATCCATTATAAAATGGATTACATACATATTAAAGAATAGGAGAAGAATATGATAATTGATATGAATTATTGGACAAAAGTGTTACGTAAAATAGTAATTTTTCTTTTATCTATTATTGGAATTTTTTTAGCTTTTAAATTAGCAGTTTTTTATATGCCATTTTTAGTCGCATTTATTTTATCGTTTATTATTGAACCTATTATAAGATTTTGTATGAAACATTTTAAATGGAAGAGAAGAACAAGTGCTATTATAGTATTTATATTTGTTCTTTCTGTTATTGTTGGATTGCTTTCATGGGGAATTATTTCTCTTATTTCTGAATCTTCAAACTTATTAAATAGCTTAAATAGTTATGTAGAAAAAATATCAAACCAATTTGAAAACATCATCTCTGGTTTTGATTTTAGTAAAATAAAAATTCCAAATGAAATAATGAATGCAATACAATCTTCAGGAAATGAATTATTAACAACTATTGCAAATTGGGCGAAAGAAGCATTAACAAAATTATTAAATATAATTACTTCTATACCCGCAATATGTATTTATACAGTAATATCAATACTTTCTCTATACTTTATTTGTACAGATAAAATATATATGATAGATCAACTAGAACATCATTTTCCAGAATTATGGGTAAAAAAACTTACTAAACATGTAAAACAAATAGCTACATCTTTAGGACATTTATTAAGAGCACAAGTTATATTAATTACTGTATCTTTTTTTATATGTTTAGCGCGGATTATATTTATTCAAAATTTTAGGAATGAATGTTCAATATCCTTTAATAGCAGCTCTTGGTATTGCATTTGTAGATGCTCTTCCAATTTTTGGTTCAGCTTCTGCAATGATACCATGGGCAATAGTAGCAGCTTGTGATGGAAATTTAAACTTAGGAATCAGTTTAATTATTTTACTTGCAATTATGGGAATAGTAAGACAATTTATAGAACCAAGAGTTGTTTCAGGGCAAATAGGTATACATCCAATTTTTACGTTAATAGCAATGTATACAGGGTTTAAATTTATAGGTATTTTTGGTATGTTGTTAGGACCAATTATATTAATAATTCTAAAAAATATTTTTGGAACAATGATTGACAAAGGATTTGCAAAATCTATATTTGAAAGAGAAATTTAATAAAACACTTGATTTTTTATAATAATTTATGTAAAATATATATATATTTTTTTTAGTTACTTGTAAATATAGCATTAAGAGAAGGGAGACGGCTTATGGTTATTACAATTGTAACAAGTGAATCATTAGAAAGTCAAAAAGAACAGATGGAGGAAGAAGCAAATAGCAATGTTTGGAAAAATAAGCCAGTACATTCAGTAGCTGAATATTTATCGCGTAGATATTCTTGTGCAGTAACTACAATAAAACTTTTTGAAGAAGAAAAATACGTTTTGAACTGTTTTAGAGGTTTTTAAAATAGATCAAAACAGTAAAAGGGAAGAAATATTATTTCTTCCCTTTTATATGTGAATAATCTTCCGGCTATGCCGGTAGTAACATAAGCTTTAGCTTTGTAGTAAAGCAACATGTTATAATATCAATATGTTTCGACGCATAAATGATAAAATAAATGAAAGAAGTTGCGTATCATGAATAGTATATTCAATAAAAAAATTAAAGAAGAAAGTACTACATATGATACAGTTTCAAGTTTATCACATACAAAATGGAATTGCAAATATCATATAGTATTTACACCTAAATATAGGAGAAAAATTTTTTATGGGCAAAAAAGGTTGGAAATTGGAAAAATATTGAGAGATATTTCAGATTGGCAGGGAGTGAAAATTATAGAGGCTGAAGTATGCCAAGATCATGTGCATATGTTTGTAGAAATACCACCAAAGTTATCAGTATCAAAATATATGGGAATATTAAAGGGCAAAAGCAGCCTCATAATTTTCCAGAGGTGGTCAAATTTGCAATACAAATTTGGACAGCGAAGCTTTTGGTGCCGTGGATACTATGTAGACACGGTAGGAAAAAATGCGAAAAGAATAGCAGAGTATGTAAGAAATCAATTACAAGAAGATATGATGTATGATCAAATATCAATAAAAGAATATAAAGACCCGTTTAACGGGTAATAAGAGACGCATGAGTCGGAACAGCTATGAGCCTTGAGAATCTGCTTGTAACATAGCCCTATGGGCGTTATGAGTAAAACACCTCCTGCTAAGCCGGAGAAATTTTATTTTTTTCGACAAACTATTGCAAAAAAATATTTTTTAATATAAGATAGATAAAACAAAAGAAATTAGGGGGATAGTCAAATGAAAAACAAAATTATATCAATTATGATATTATTAACAATTTTTATGTCAATGTTAAGTGTATTAAGTAAGGTAAAAGCTTATTCAGGAGAATTGGATCCGGAAAATTATATAACTTTACCAACTACTATTTGGGTTGAAAATAATATAGGAACTGGAACAGCAAATGTTAGAGATGAAGGATTTTCTATTGCATATCAAAAAGTAGACATTTCAAAAGAGACTTATGATGGTATTTCTGAAAAACTTAATGATTATAATGCTCTTGTTAAAAGGTATAACAGTGGCGAATCAGTAACAGAAGATGAGATTAATCAAAAGAAAAATGATTATTATAATTCAATTCCAAATTATACAGACTCTTGGAAAAGTACTACAAATACACAAAATAATATTAAATTAGATTTTAGCAATTATACAGAAACAACAGATGTATATTTTATTTTATGGATTAAGGCTGGAAATGCAACAAATACATATTACGATTTTTCTACATATTCTTCAAAAATAGAAAAATCTAATAATGAAACAACAAATACTCCAAATACTCCAGGAGAAAATGAAAAACCAAGTGGTGATTGGACAGATTTTTCAAATGCAAAATTTGAATTAAAAAAAGATGGAATTTCTTCAGCTTTAATAGAAATAACAGGAATTACTGGAAAAAACAATAATACATATTATATATATATATCATCAACAGCATCTAAACCAGATATAGCAAAAATTAGTGATGAAGAAAAAATAGCTTTAAAATATGCAGATAATAAGTTTACAACTTCAAATAATGAAAAAGTTGCAAAAAAAATAGAATTAAATCAAGATTTGTATGCAAATGTAATAGAAGTTAATAATTCAACAGGAAAATCTGAAATAGTTTCATATGGAAATAAATTAGAAAGATTTGAAGAAGATAAATATAGTAATGCATTCCATTCTACATTTATTACAAATAATGGAAATCAAATAATAACTACTTTTACACATGAAAAAACAAATAATAGAAAAATGCAAATAAAAATTGGAAAAATTAATAATACAACAATTTTAAATAAATTAAAAAACCAAAATTCATCAGGATTTGCTGAACTATTAAAATATGCAAAAGAAAATAATGGAATATATGACAAAATAGTAAGTGCAGACAAAGATGATAACCATGCAATTGAATATAACGCAGGAGAAAGCTATAAAGATACAGAAAATAGTTTAATAGAGTTAAATGGATTAAAAAATGGAGAATATTATTTCATATATATAAAAACTGAAGACGAAGATGGAAAATATATATCTAATGAGGCTGTTACATTAGCACAAGCAAATATAGTTGACAATAAAAATTGGGGATTATTTTTCTATGGTTCATCAGATTTTAAATGGGCAGACTTTGGAAATGCTACTGAAGATAAAGATAGTTCTGTAGCACCAGGTACTATACCTCAAACAGGAACAAAAACTATAATAGCAATAGGAACTATTATAGTAATTGCAGGAATAGGAATTATTTGCTATAGTAAATATAAAAAATATAAAATAATAAAATAAAGATAAGTATAATAAAAATCCTCCGGCTAAGCCGGAGGATTTTTATTATTAAAGATGTAGGAATATAATTATCATCAGGAGGATACACGTATTCATCTGAAGGTTTAGTAGTTTCTTGTATAGATAAAATCTCTAATATAGGCATTTCTTTATTTTGATAAGTTCCTTTTGTAATCCTTCCTTCTATTTCAACCCATGTAGAATCTTTAAAAGTGATAGCATCTTTATAATGACAAAGAAAACCTACAACAACAGTCTGAAAGTCTGAACTAATAATCATATTTCTACCTAATACAAATTGTTCTTTATTTAAGTCATATACTCTGTATACAAATCCAGAAAACTTTATTTTTTGACCAACATAATTATCAATGTTATTATGTACAGATTGCAAAACGCTTGCATAATTTTGAGAATTCAGCTCTGTAAATTCTGTAGTTAAAACATCGTCATTTAGTTTTACACTTGCTTTATAAATTTTATAAGCAATAATTCCACATAAACTTATTACAATAGCAATAATAAATCCGAGTAAAATTTTAAACAATATAGAACTATTTAATTTTAAATTATAAATAAACATAGAAGACGACCTTCTTTCGTAAAAATATTTTAATAATATATATGATGCAAAATTAATAAATATACTTGAAAATTTTACATTTTTATTTGGCTTTTTCTTGCATTTTACATTAAACAATGATATAGTAAAATCTATAAAAATGATTTTACGAAAGGAAGAAAAATAGCATGGGACTTTTTAAAACATATAGTGAAAAAGAAGTAAAAAGAGTAATGCCTTTAGTTAACAAAATAAATAGTTTAGAAGATGAATTTTCTAAATTATCAGATGAGGAATTAAAAGGAAAAACTAAATCTTTTAAAGAGAGATTACAAAATGGAGAAACTTTAGATGACTTATTACCAGAAGCATTTGCAACTGTTCGTGAAGCATCAAAAAGGGTTTTAGGAATGAGACATTTCGATGTGCAATTAATAGGTGGTATTATACTTCACCAAGGTAGAATTGCAGAAATGAAAACAGGTGAAGGAAAAACTTTAGTTGCGACACTTCCTGTATATTTAAATGCACTTACTGGAGAAGGTGTACACGTTATAACAGTTAATGATTATTTAGCTAAACGTGATAGCGAATGGATGGGAAAAGTTTATAGATTTTTAGGATTAAGTGTAGGGCTTGTAATTTCAGGAATGAATCCTAAACAAAAACAAGAAGCATATGCTGCCGATGTAACTTATGGAACAAATAACGAATTTGGATTTGACTATTTAAGAGATAACATGGTTATTTATAAAAATCAATTAGTACAAAGAAAGCTAAAATATGCAATCGTGGACGAAATTGATAGTATTTTAATAGATGAAGCTCGTACACCACTTATTATTTCAGGTAGAGCAAATAAATCTTCAGATCTTTACAAGAAAGCTGATAATTTTGTAAAAAGATTAAAAGCTAAAGTAATTGTAGAAGAAGATGTTAAAGACATAGAACAAGCTGAAGATAATGAAAACTATGATTACATTGTAGATTTAAAAGCAAAATCTGCTTCACTAACATTAAAAGGAATAAAAAAAGCAGAAGAAGAATTTCACTTAGAAAACTTTAACGATATAGAAAATTCTGAATTAGTTCATAATGTAAATCAAGCATTACGTGCCCATGGAATTATGAAAAAAGACATAGACTATATTGTTAAAGATGGAGAAGTTTTAATTGTTGATGAATTTACAGGACGTATTATGTATGGAAGAAGATACAATAATGGACTACATCAAGCAATTGAAGCAAAAGAAGGAGTTAGAATTGCTGACGAATCTAAAACATTAGCAACAATTACATTCCAAAATTATTTTAGAATGTATGATAAATTATCAGGTATGACTGGTACTGCTATGACAGAAGAAGATGAATTCCAAGAAATATATCATTTAGATGTTATAGAAATACCAACAAACAAACCTATGATTAGAGATGATCATCATGATATTATTTACAAAAATGAAAGAGCTAAATTTAAAGCTGTTATAGAAGATATTAAAGAAAGTAATAAAAAAGGACAACCAGTTTTAGTTGGTACAGTTTCTGTTGAAAAATCAGAAAAATTAAGTAGTTTACTAAAAAAAGAAGGAATTAAACATGAAGTATTAAATGCGAAATTCCATGAAAAAGAAGCTGAAATAGTAGCACAAGCCGGAAAATATGGAGCTGTTACAATAGCAACAAATATGGCAGGACGTGGTACAGATATTATGCTTGGAGGAAATAGTGAGTATTTAGCAAAACAAGAAATGAGAAAGCAAAGATATTCTGAAGAATTAATAGAACAAGCAACAGCATTTAATGAGACAGAAGACCAAGAAATATTATCAGCAAGAAAGAAATTCAAAGAGTTAGAAGATAAATATAATGAACAAATAAAAGAAGAAAAGAGTAAAGTTATTGAAGCAGGTGGACTAAAAATTATAGGTACAGAAAGACATGAATCTAGAAGAATTGACAATCAGTTACGTGGACGTAGTGGACGTCAAGGAGATCCTGGAGAATCTAGATTTTATATAGGACTTGATGATGATTTAATGAAAATTTTCGGAGGAGATAAAGTTACAGCTGTATATAATATGCTTGGTGCAGATGAAGATATGCCAATTACATCTAAAATGATTTCAAAATCTGTAGAGTCTGCACAAAAAAGAGTTGAAGGTAGAAACTTTAGTATTCGTAAAAATGTACTTTCTTATGATGATGTTATGAATCTTCAAAGAGAAGTTATTTACTCTCAAAGAAGAAAAGTACTTGATGGAGAGAATTTGAAAGAAAGAATTATTAACATGATGGATTCTGTTGCATCAGACTTAGTATCTGTATATTTGTCAGAGGAAAATGTTAATAAAGAAGCTTTAATTCAAGACATTCTTACAACATTTAATATTGAAAATCTAGAATCTTTAAAAGACAGTAAATTAGATGCTGGAAAAATAATTGAAGAATTACAAAACAAAATTCATGAATTATATGAAGAAAAAGAAAATGAATTTGGTAGTGAACAATTAAGAGAATTAGAACGTGTTGTTATGTTAAAAATAGTAGATCAAAGATGGATGGATCACATTGATAACATGGACGAATTAAAAAATGGTATAGGACTTCAAGGATATGGACAAAAAGATCCTGTTGTTCAATATAGAATTCTTGGAGGAGAAATGTTTGATGAAATGAATGCAAACATTAAAGTAGATGTTACTAGATTCCTTCTAAATGCTAGAAAGAAAGAAGGAGGAGTAACAAGACAAGAAACAGCTCAAATTACATCTGCGGGTCTTGAAGATACAGCAATCAATTTAGTTGATGGTGGATATTCAAAAGATGAAGGTGGAATGAATAAAACAGTAGTAAATAATGAACCAAAAGTAGGCAGAAATGACCCATGTCCATGTGGAAGTGGAAAAAAGTATAAAAACTGTTGTGGTAAATAACCTCGCAAACCCTTATAAAACAAGGAATTGTTAAAAATAGAAAAAATGATAAATTTGTCCACAGATGACAATTTGTCCACGATTTGTCCACATAGCATAAATAATGTGGACAGAATCGAGGAAACCCCATAAAAATCAATAAAAAATCTACGTGGACAATTATTGTGGACATAGTTATATAAAATGTCAGCATTCGAAATGCTGGCATTTTTCCGTTTCATTAAGTTTTATAATGAAGGAGAGATAACTATGGTAAGCGTAAGAAAACGTGGAAAGGTATATGAATACCGATTTGAAATTGCAACAGTTGAGGGAACAAGAAAATGGATAACAAAGTCAGGGTATCCAACAAAAGCAGAGGCTTTTAAAGAAGGAGCAAAAGCCTATAACGATTTTTACTACAATGGTCAAAAGACGCAGTTAAGAGAAAATATGTCGTATGCAGATTTTTTAGATTATTGGATAGATAATTATGCAAGTTTCAATTTGCATTACTCTACTACAATATCTTATATAAACATTATTAAAAATCACGTAAAACCAAGAGTAGGATTTTATAAATTATGGCAATTAGATACACGCCTTTTACAGGAGTTTATCAATAAAATATATGTTGAGTATGGCTTTTCAAAAAACTATATGGCGAGTATTTTAAAAGTGGTTAAAGGTTCATTAAAATATGCGTGTTACACATTAAATTATATTAACACTAATCCTGCTGAACACGTCCACGCACCAAGAATAGATAAAATTGGAAAAGATCCTGCACATATATTTACACAAGAAGAAATAGAAAGAATATTAGATAGATTTAAAGGTACACATTCAATATATTATGCTTTTTTAACTGCTTATTATACAGGAATGAGAGTGTCAGAAGTATATGGTTTAACTTGGGACTGCGTTGATTTTGAAAAGAAAACATTAACAATAAATAAAAACATTATTAAGAAAAATCAATATGGTTTACCAAAAAGAAAAAATATAACAAAAGGACATTCTGTTGGTGTTTGGTATTATGGGGATTGTAAAAATCCTCAAAGTAGAAGAACTATTTCTATTGGAGATACGCTAGTAAATGCATTAAAAGATTATAAAAAAGAACAAGAAGAAAATAGAAAATTCTATGGAGATTCTTATCTTTGCTATTATGAAAAGAAAGTAATAAATGAAATTACTAAAAGAGAACAAACAAAATTGATAGAAGCAAATGCAGAATTAGAATTACCTTTACCAGAAGCACAATTAGTTTTTGTAAAAGATAATGGACAATTTTTAGGAACAGATTCACCGAAGTATGCATTTAAAGTTATTCATTATGAATTGGGAATTAATAGTAGGTTTCACGATTTTAGAGATACACACGCAACAAAACTTATTGAGAGTGGTGCAGATATTAAAGCAGTATCAAAGAGATTAGGACATTCTACTATTCAAACAACATATAATATATATGTTAGAGTAACGAATAAAATGGAAAGTGATACAGTAGATAGATTTGAAAAATACACAACAACACTTGATATTCCACAAACAGCAGAAATTCCTTATCAAGTATAAATTACATTAAAGGGGGAATAAAATATGTTTAAAAAGAAAATAAAAATACATATATACAAAAATGAAATTTCATTAGTATTGAAAGCCTTAAATGAATTTAGAAATGAGGCAATAGGGAAAGGTAGATATACAGATTGTATTGATGAACTAATAATGAAATTAAATAAATAACATATTTGAACTGATTAAAAATGGTCAGTTCTTTTTTTATGCCAGAAATGGAATACATAGCCATCTTATTAAATTAAGGTGGCTAAATTAAAAGAAAGGAGGCGAGAATATGCAAGAAAGTAAGTGCAAGGTAATTGCAATCACAAATCAGAAAGGAGGAGTTGGGAAGACCACAACAACATTTAATCTTGGAGTAGCATTGGCTAAACAAGGAAAAAGAGTGTTAGTTGTAGATGTTGATCCTCAGAGTAATTTAACTACTTACGCAGGTTGGTATGATGAAAATGAATTGAAATATACTTTAACTGATTTAATGGAACAATCTATGAATGATGAAGAAATTAAGACAAAAGAAAGTATATTACACCATAGTGAAAATGTGGATTTAATTCCATCTAATCTTTCTTTGTCAGCATTAGAAAATTCACTAACTTATGCAATGAGTAGAGAATATACTTTAAGGAATTGCTTATCTAGTATTAAAGATGACTATGATTATATACTTTTAGACTGTCAACCAAGTTTAGGTATGCTTACAATAAATGCTCTTGCTAGTGCAAATAGTGTTATCATACCAGTTCAAAGTGAATACTTTGCTTTAAGAGGTATGACTGATTTATTTAAGATAATAAATAAAGTTAGACGACAAATAAATCCTACTCTTAAAATAGAGGGAGCATTATTAACTTTAGTTGATTCAAGGGCTAATCTTCCAAAAGAGATAGCAACTCAATTAAAAGACAATTATGGGAGTATATTAAAACTGTTTAATACTCAAATACCAAGAGCAGTTAAGACTGCCGAATCTACTTCATCAGGAGGAAGTGTGTTTTCTTATGATAAAAGTGGAAGGGTAGCAAATGCATATTCTTCTTTTGCAAAGGAGGTGCTTAATGATGGCAAAGAACATACCAAAAATGCCACTGCCAAAGTTAGATGACCTTTTTACAACAGAGGAAGAAAGAACTAATGATAAGTTGGAAAAAGTTATTGATATTAAAATAAGTGATATTGATGATTTTCCAGACCACCCATTTAAGGTCATTGAAAATGAAGATATGTATAATATGCGTGATAGCATAAAAGAAAATGGAGTATTAGTTCCTGCATTAGTTAGAAAAAAGCCAGATGGTAGATATGAAATGGTATCTGGTCATAGAAGAAAATATGCAAGTCAATTAGCCAATAAGGAAACACTGCCTTGTATTGTTAGAGATTTAACAGATGATGAGGCTGTTATCATAATGGTAGATAGTAACTTACAAAGGGAAGAAATACTACCAAGTGAAAAGGCTTTTGCATATAAAATGAAATTAGAAGCCCTAACGCATCAAGGAAAAAGAACAGATTTAACTTGTGACCAACTTGGGGACAAGTTAAGCAATAAAAAATCAGTTCAATTACTTGCAGAAGAAGTTGGAGATAGTAAGAGCCAAGTTCAAAGGTTTATAAGGCTTACTGAACTAATACCAGAGTTATTAGATTTAGTTGATGAAAAGCAAATCGCATTGAGTCCAGCCGTTGAATTATCTTTTCTAAAAGATGAAGAACAATATGCAGTTTTAGATTGCATTGAGTGTAATGTGGCAACACCATCTCACGCACAAGCAATAAGACTTAAAAAGATGAGTCAAGAGGGAACACTTACGACTGATGAAATAGAAGATATTTTATCAGAGGAGAAACCCAACCAGATTCCCAAAATGAAATTTAATGCAGACAGAATAAGAAATGTACTCCCAAAGAATATTGAGGAGAAAAAAATTGAAGATTTTGTTGTTAATGCCATTGAATTTTATGGGAAACATCTCCAAAGACAAAAGTCTATGGACGCAAGATAGTGGGAGTTATTATTCCACAAATCCCTCCTTACAATCCTCCCTAGTATTATTACTAACTATTTATTTACTAACTGAAAAAAGTATATAAATATTTACACAAATGCAAAATATTTTAGAATATGCTAGATTGAAAGAAATAAAGGAGTGTTATTGTTATGAAAAAGAAAATCATTTTAGTTGTCATTGTTGTTTTTGCAGTAGCAGTTAGTGGAGCTTTTGTTCTAACCAAATGTTTAAAGACAAATTCAAACCACGAACAGGTTAATGTTGTAGAAGATAAAGATGAGGAATTTAACTTGCAAGAGGAAGAACAAAGCAAAGACGATATAACTACTGAAACAGATGAAACTGGAAACAAAACAACAAATGGAAATAGTGAAAGTCCAAAAGAAGATACTTCAAAACGAGAAAATAAATCTAAAAAATCAACAAAAGTTTCTGAAACTCCCAAAAAAGCAGAAACTAAATCTAGCAATATACCGACTACAAGTAGCAAATTACAAGAAGAAAAACAAGAGAATAAAACAACCGAAAGTAATAAAAATAATGGTTCAAGTAATCAAGGACAACAGAACAAAGAGTCAACAACTTTTTATGATTCTATTACTCACGGAAAAAAAGAGTTTTCTTCTGAAAGTGAGGCTTTAAGGAGAGGTACTGAAATTCAAAATAAAGAGTTAGATTATGTTTTAGATTGGAACGAAGAACACCAAGATAATCAAATACAACCAGAGATAAATTATTTTAGAGTTTATCCATCTGCAATAGATGAAAACGGAAAGTATTGGTATTATTTGCATTTCTTTTGCAGAAGTGGCGAAGGACTGGATCAAGAATTAAAAAGTAAATATTAGTGGCTCTTAACAAAGAGTCATTTTTTTTCGGAAAGTGAGGGAAATTAAATGTTAAAAATATTATTATTTGCACTAATCGTAATGTTAGTGCTTTTTTTATGGTCTGCCTGTATCATCTCGGGCAGATGTTCAAGAGAGGAGGAAAAGAGATGAAGAAATTTACAACAACCCTATTGTTAGCAATAGGACTTTTAGTTGGGTTTACTGTTAATGCTCAAGCAGTAAATGCAGCAACATTGAATATGTGTTACTCAGATTATTGGTATGATAGAGCAAAGGCTGATGGTAGTGAACATCATTCTTGGCATTTTACTCTTTATGATATGGATGGAGAAGTAGCATACTGTATTCAACCAAATGTAAAAGAGGGAACGCATTATAATCAAGGAAGTTGGGCAGATACTGGATTGCCTAATTCGATAAAAGAAAGAATACTTTTAATTGGATATTATGGTTATACTTATCCTGGTCATCAAACTTTACAATATAGAGCAGCAACACAAGGTATGATATGGGATACAATAGTTGGTGGTGGTGCTAACACAACTTTCCATACTGCTCGTTGGGCAAAAGGAGATACTTTTGATGTATCAAATGAAAAGGCACAAATTGAAGACTTAATTGCACATCATTATGATAGACCATCATTTAATGGTGGAGTTTATAAAGCACAAGTAGGAGAAACTATTACTCTAACTGATACAAATAATGTATTATCAAACTATTCTGTAAGCGTAAGTGGAGCAGATTATAGCATTGATGGTAATAAGTTAATAATTAAACCTACAAGAAGTGGAAGTATTGATTTAACTTTAACAAAAAATATGCCATATAGTTCTAGTTATAAATTATTTGTTGGAGATGGAATTCAAAATATGATGGTACCGGGAACTACTGACCCAGTAATTGCAAAAATAAGAGTTAATTCTTACACATCATTTGTTGAAGGTCATAAGAAAGATAGCGAAACTGGTAATGCACAAGGACAAGCAACTTTAAAAGGTGCTGAATATGGTGTTTATGAAACTTCAACAGGAAGATTAGTAACAACAGTAGTTACTGATGAAAATGGTTATTTCAAGAGTAATGCAGTATTATCTTGGAATGATTATTATTTACAAGAAATAAAACCTAGTGAGGGTTATGAACTTGATAAAACAAGATATAATGTTGATATTAAAGGTAAAGAATCTGCTAGTGTTGATGTAGTAGAAAAAGTAATTAAAAACTATGTTAGTATTTTAAAACAATATGAACAAGTAGATGGAAACACTACTTTCTTAAATGCAGAAAAAGGTATTACTTTTGAAATCTATTATCCAAATGGTAATAAATATGGAGAAATCAAAACAGATAAAAATGGTTATGCTTCATTGAACTTACCTTATGGTGTATGGAAGTTCCATCAAGTAAATACAACAACTGGATATGAAAAGATTTATGATTTCTATATTACAGTAAATGAAACAAGCGAAAAAGAACAATATTACAATATTTTAAATAATACACTATATGCTTATCTTCAAGTAATCAAAGTAGATAGCGAAACTGGAAAGACTATTGCTATTGCAAATACAACTTTCAAGATTTTAGATACTGATACAAATCAATATGTTTCTCAATATGTTGGTGGAAAAGTTTATAGTGAGTTCAAAACAGATGAAAATGGCACAATGATAACTTACTTAAAACTACCTGCTGGAAATTATAAATTGATTGAGGTATCTGCTCCTAACGGTTATTTAAAAGACAAAGATGGCTTAAAATTCACAATAGGAAATGATACTCATTATTCATATACAACTTATGGTGCTTTTATAACAGTAACTTATAAAAACACACCAATAAAAGGTCAACTTGAAATTAAGAAAACAGGAGAAAATTTAGTAATTAAAGATGGTAAATACACTTACAAAGATAAAAAATTAAGTGGTGTAACATTTGAAATCTATGCAGAAGAAGATATTAAATCTGCTGATGGAAATCATCTTTATTATGAAAAAGGTACAAAAGTAGATACTATTACAACAGATAAAAATGGTTATGCAATTTCTAAAAAATTACCTCTTGGAAAATACTATTTAATTGAAGTAAAAACACAAGATGAATATGTATTAGATAGTAATAAACACTATTTTGAATTAAAAGAAGTAAATGATGAAACACCAATAGTTTTTGAATCATACAGTAATTTAAACTACTTAAAGAAAGGGACTTTGGAATTTACTAAAAAGGATCTTGTAAATGGAGATGTTATTCCAAACACAATCGTTGAAATCTATAATGAAAATAATGAACTAATCTTTACTGGTAAAACTGACAAAGATGGTAAAGTAATTATTACAGATTTAAAAGTTGGAAAATACTATATCATTGAGAAAGAGGCAGCAACAGGTTATACAATTACAGATGAAAAAATCTATTTTGAATTAAAAGAAAATGGAGAAATTACAAAGGCTGAAATGAAAGATAAACCTATTACTGGAACTCTTGAATTTACAAAGACTGATGTATCAACAGGAGAGCCATTACCTAACACACTAATTGAAATTTATAATGAAAAAGATGAACTTATTTTTAGTGGTAGAACAGACGAAAACGGTAAAATTACTATTCCAGAAATTAGATATGGAAAATACTATATTTTAGAGAAAGAAGCCCCAGAGGGTTACACTTTAAATCCTGAAAGAATGTATTTTGAAATTTTAGAAGATGGAAAAGTAGTTAAGGCAACAATGACTGATGAAAAAGTAGTAGTTGAAGTTCCTAGTACAGGAATTACTGATACTCATATTATTGAAATTGCCGGAGCATTACTAACTCTTGGAGGAATAGGAGTAATTGTCTATGTTAAAAAGAAAAAGCAAAAATAAAGATAGAAAGGTTAGTAAGAGTCAACTTATAATAGTTGGCTCTTTGCTAATTGTTGTTGGAATTGGAATAGTTGGAGGTAAATATCTATACAATTATTTTCAAAATCAAAATGAAGAAAATTTAATAGATACTTTTTACGAAGAACAAAAAGAAATAACTGATGAAACAACACCAACCGAAGAAAAAGAGCAAGAAGAACACCAAAAGCTAACTACAACTCAAACTAAAAAGGTTGATTATATTGCAGTTATTAAAATACCAAAGATAGGACTTGAAAAAGGTCTAGCAAGTAAAGGTAGTTATTATAACAATGTTAATCGAAACATTTTAATACTTAATGAATCTGATATGCCAGATAAGGAAAACGGGAATGTTATACTAGCAGGACATTCTGGTAGTGGTAGAACAGCATTTTTTAAGAACTTATATAAATTGGAAACAGATGATGAGGTTAGTATTTTTTATGGAGGTAGTGAATACAAATACAAAGTTGTTAATCAATACGATATAGAAAAAACAGGAACTGCTAACATTGTTAGAAATGCCGAAAAAAGCACTTTAACTTTAATAACTTGCAGACACAACACTAATAAGCAAATTATCTATATTTGTGAGTTAGTAGAAAAGGTTTAGGAGGATTAAATTGGAAGAAAAATATAATTTAAACAGTATATCAAAAGCATTTGAAAAACTATTTAATGCTGGATTTAATACAAGCAAAAAAATAGCAACATTAGATATAAAAGAGGTAAGAAAGATTCCCAATTTAACAATGTCAGATTTTTATATTATTTCTGACTTATGGGAATTAGTAAAAAAGAACAATAATAAAACTGCTCAATTATTTATAGAATTTTTAAGTGGTTATAAAGAGAAAGGAAATGATAGCAAATGAAAAAGTTTGAAATTGATGTTGATATAAATGGAACTATTACTTTTGAGGTTGAAGCGAAAAACAAAAAAGAGGCACAAGCAAAAGTAGATGATATTTTAAGCAACACTTCTGTAAAAGAAGCAATAAAATCATACAGAAACAATATTGTTTTAAATGAGAAAGTAAAACAAGATAAAGAAAGAGAAAGATAGGAGGAATTATAATGGCATATTCAAAAAGAATACCACCAATTAAAATTAAATTAAATGTAGATGAATATAATAAACTACTAGAAATATTAGAAAATATGATTGATTCTGATAATCAAAATTATTCAAATAAATCATCAAAAATGAAAGATAAACTATTGAGATATAGTGTTCCAATAGCAGAAGAAGATGAAACTACAATAGTTGATATGAGATTTTATAATAACGAGATTGTAGATCTATTTATGATATTGTTTTATGAGATAGGTAATATTCCTATCAATACTAATTATTATGAAGTCTTATTAAGTGTAAGGGAGAAAATTAAAAAGAGCAAAATGTCAGAAGAATAGTAGTCTAATTTAGAACAGGAGGTGCAATATGGCGAGTAAATTAAGACTAATAACAGACCTGTATGGAGAAACCTTAACACAGATAAGCAAGAATCCGGATGACTGGATGTCATTCTTGGAATGTGCAGCAATGAACTACAAATACCCTTTTAATGACCAAGTTTTAATTTATGCACAAAGACCAGAAGCAGTAGCGTGTGCGAAGATTGAGGCTTGGAACAAACAAGTTGGTAGATGGGTTAATCGTGGTGCAAAAGGAATAGCACTTCTTTCAGAAGATAATGGCTATACTAATCTACGATATGTATTTGACATTGCAGATACTAATAGTAAGTTCGGAAAAAGTTTTAGATTATGGTCAGTTCCAAAACCTTATGAAGTAGATATTATTGAATCATTAGAAAACAAATATGGAGAACTTGAAGATAAAAGTTCTCTTGGACTTGCAATTAAGTCTGTATCAAAGATACTTGTTGAAGATAATATGCAAGATTATTTGGAAGATTTAAAGTTTTATAGAGAAAATAGTTCTCTTGAACCAATGTCTGATGAAGCAGTTCAGTTATTGTTTCAAAATGCACTAGAAAATAGTATTGCATTTTCAATGATTAAAAGGTGTGGATTAAATCCGAATGATTATTTCACTAACGAAGATTTTACACCAATATTAGCATTTGATAGTTATGAAACTATAACTAGATTAGGTGTAGCCACTAGCGAAATATCTGAAATGGGTATTCGTGAAATTTATAATACTATTAAAAAGTTACGAATAAATGAAATAAATAAAATTCGCACATTTGATATAGATAAAGATTTATCTTATGATGTAAGTGAAAGCAGAGAAACTGTTGAAAGGAGGAATAATGATGAGTATAACTTACACACGCAAAGGGGATTACGAGATACCAGACCTAGCGATACCAGAGAACAAGATTCAAGTGGAGGGCAAATACGCAATGATGAGGCTAAGGTACTTGAAAGAGAACAAGAAATCTCTATACACGACTCTATTGATGAGCAATCAACTTCCAGAACACTTGATGAATATTCAAGAAGTAGCAATGGAGAGAGTAGAACAGATAGTATCAGAAATGAAAGCCAAAGAGAAGATAACAGAACAAATGAAACAACAAGACCCTATGAAATGGATAGGCTTAATGAACAACTTGAAGACATCAGCAGAGGAGATAGTAGCGAACGAATTGATTTACGCTTAAACAATTATGATCCAAGTCAAAGTAAAACACATTATGTTGTAGTTGATGAAAAGATAAATCAGATATTAAGTACAACTCCTCATTTAAGAAAATCAAATAAGGAAATAAAAGACTTTATACAAAAAGAAAAAGATGTTACAAAAAGAGCAGAGTATCTCAAAGGAATATTTAACAAAGATTATACCGGTGTTATAGTTGATGACCAAATGTATGGTTATAAAACTTTTGACAACGGTATTTTATTTTGGAAAGGAAATTTCTTGTCAAGAGATACAGAAAGTTTTGTAAGTTGGGAAGATTTAACTTATCACTATGACGCAATGATTTTATTAAATCAGTTAAATGATAGAATAGACCCATTGCCAAGTGTAACAGACCAATTAAGTTTTATTGATGAAAATAATGAAAAAGCAGTATCTGATTTAGAATTTACACAGGAGTTTGTTGATAGATATTTAACAGAACAACACCGTGATACAAAGTTTAGTATTTACGAACAATTTAGTAAAAGTTTATCAACAGAGAATAATATAAATTATCTTAAAAACTTATACGGAATAAGTGGTGCTACTTCTACAATAAAAGGAGCAGGAATTGGAGTTAATACTGATTATAAAGGCGTAAGGTTTAATAGAGGTTATTTTGACGCTAGTGCCAAAGAACAATTATTCAAGTGGAATTATATTGAAAAAAGAATAAAAACTCTTATTCACGAAGATAGATACCTTAATTCAAAAGAATTAGAAGAATATCCGAAGTGGCTTGATGAAAAAGACCAAGAAAGAGAATTTATTGAGGCAAGTAATAATCTAGCAGAAAAAATAATTGAAGAACCGACCGAAGAAAAATATGAATATCAATATCATTTAGGAGATAGAGTTTATATTGGAGCAGATGAATATGAAATATTAAGTATTGGAATTAGTAATGTCGTATTATATGATTTTAGGTATCCTTTATTTAATCGTGAAATGTCCAAAGAAGAATTCGATAGGAAAGTACAAGAAAATCCTGCAAATGATCATCTTAAAGTTAAAGTAAGTGATATTAAAGATAATATAAATGAAGAGTCAAGCAATATAGAGAAAAATGTAAAAGAAGAAATATCACTTCCTATTGAAGTAGAACCCGAAGTTCAAGAAGAAAACATTGTTCCAGTATTTGAAAAGAAGAAAAGTAATAAAATAAAAAGTTTTGATATTCACCCAGAAATACCTACTTCTGATAGAAATCAATTTAAAATTACAAATGATAATTTAGGTGAGGGTAGTCCAAGGGAAAAATTTAATAATAATGTTGAAGCAATAAGAGTTCTAAAAAAATGTGAAGAAGAAAACAGATTTGCAACTCCACAAGAACAAGAGATATTGTCGAAATATGTCGGCTGGGGTGGACTTCCACAAGCCTTTGATGAAAAAGATTCTTCTTGGAGTAATGAATATAGTATATTAAAGAATTTACTTGATGAAAAAGAGTATTCACAAGCACGAGAATCTACTTTAACAGCCTTTTATACACCACCAGTAGTAATTAGGTCAATGTATAAAGCATTAGAGAATATGGGGCTTAAAACAGGTAATATATTAGAGCCTAGTTGTGGTGTTGGTAACTTTATAGGTATGTTACCAGATTCATTAGAAAATTGTAAGTTATATGGTGTAGAACTTGATTCTATAAGTGGTAGAATTACAAGACAACTTTATCAAAAATCAACAGTTGCAGTACAGGGGTATGAAGATACTAATCTTCCTAACTCTTTTTTTGATGTAGCAGTTGGCAATGTTCCATTTGGAGATTTCAAGGTATTAGATAAGAAATACGATAAGCATAAGTTTTTAATTCACGATTACTTTTTTGCAAAGACACTTGATAAGGTTAGACCCGGTGGTGTTATTGCATTTATAACAAGCAAAGGTACACTAGATAAAGAAAATCCAAGTGTTAGAAAATATATTGCTCAAAGAGCAGATTTATTAGGTGCTATTAGACTACCGAATAACACATTTAAAGCAAATGCAGGTACCGAAGTCACATCAGACATTATTTTCTTACAAAAAAGAGATTCAATAACTGATATTGAACCAGACTGGGTATATCTTGGAGAAAATGATGATGGTATAAAAATGAACCAGTATTTTATTGATAATCCAGAAATGATACTAGGAAATATGGAAATGATTTCAACTAGGTTTGGCTATGATTCTGCTTGTATCTCTGATGGTGAAAAGTTAGAAGATAGGTTAGAAAGAGCAATTTCAAATATACACGCCGAAGTAAAAGAGTATGAACTAGATGATATAGGAGAAGAAGATAATTCCATTGAAGCAGATTTAACGGTAAGAAACTTCTCATACACTTTAATAGATGACAAAATCTATTTTAGAGAAAATAGTAGAATGTACCCACAAGAATTAGCAATGACTACTGAAAATAGAGTTAAAGGTTTAATTGAAATAAGGGACTGCGTTAGAACTCTTTTAGAATATCAAACAGAAGATTATCCAGATGAAGATATAAAGAGAGAACAAGTGAAATTAAATCAATTATATGATAGGTTTACAAAGAAATATGGACTAATCAATAGTAGGGGAAATAACTCTGCTTTTTCAAATGATTCAAGTTATTATCTATTATGTTCTCTTGAAATTTTAGATGAGAATGGAAATCTTGCAAGAAAAGCAGATATGTTCACAAAAAGAACTATCAAGCCTAAAACAGAGATAACATCAGTTGATAATGCAAACGACGCTTTAATTGTTTCACTATCCGAAAAGGCAAGAGTTGATATAACCTTTATGCAAAAACTTTGTAATATGGATATGGACAAAATGCTTAAAGATTTGGATGGAGAAATATTCAATGTTCCTGAATATGGAGAGCCTAATCATTGGGTTACGGCAGATGAGTATTTGTCTGGTAATGTAAGAGAAAAATTAAAGATTGCAGAACATTTTGCTGAAACAGATGAAAGATTTAATGTAAATGTTAAATATTTAAAAGAGGTTCAACCAAAAGATTTAAGTGCAAGTGAAATAAGTGTTAGACTTGGCTCTACTTGGATTCCACCTGAAGATATAAAAGTCTTTATTGAATATTTATTAAATCCTAGTAATTATGCTTGTCAAAATATAAATGTTCATTATAATGAAGCAACTTCTGAGTGGTGGATAGAGGGTAAAAATTATGATAAGTATAATATTAAAGCAACTAATACTTATGGAACTGGTAGAGCAAATGCTTATAAGATTATTGAAGATAGTTTAAATCTTAAAGATACAAGAATTTACGATTACTATGAAGATGAAAATGGTAAGAGAGTAGCAGAATTAAATAAAAAAGAAACTGCAATAGCACAGGCAAAACAAGAGCAAATAAAACTTGCTTTTGAGGAATGGATATGGAAAGATCCAGAGCGTAGAGAAAGATTAACAAAGTTTTATAATGAAAGATTTAATTCTATAAGACCACGAGAGTATGATGGAAGTCATATCAGTTTTGATGGAATGAATCCAGAAATAACCTTACGAAAACATCAAGTAAATGCAATTGCACGAATACTTTATGGAGGTAATACACTTTTAGCACACGAAGTTGGAGCAGGTAAAACTTTTGAAATGGTTGCTGCTGCAATGGAATCAAAAAGATTAGGTTTATGTAATAAATCATTATTTGTAGTGCCTAATCACATTGTAGAACAGTTTGGTCAAGAGTTTTTACAACTATATCCGAGTGCAAATGTTTTGGTAACTACAAAGAAAGATTTTGAAACTGCTAACCGTAAAAAGTTTTGTTCAAGAATAGCCACAGGAGATTATGACGCAATCATAATTTCACATTCACAATTTGAAAAAATACCAATGTCAGTTGAAAGACAAGTTACAATAATTCAAAAACAAATAGAAGATATAACTTTGGGTATTCAAGATTTAAAAAATAATAATGGCGAAAGATTTTCTATTAAACAAATGGAGAAAACTAAAAAGAGTTTAGAAGCAAGACTTGCAAAATTAAATGACACATCAAGAAAAGATGATGTCGTAACTTTTGAGGAGTTGGGTGTTGATAGAATATTTGTAGATGAAGCCCATTACTATAAAAATCTATTTCTTTACACTAAAATGAGAAATGTCGGTGGTATAGCACAAACAGAAGCACAAAAGTCATCAGATTTATTTATGAAGTGTAGGTATCTTGATGAACTAACAGGTGGTAAAGGTGTCATATTTGCAACTGGAACTCCAATTTCAAACTCTATGGTAGAACTATATACAATGCAAAGATACTTGCAATATGGAGAACTAGAAAAAAGACATCTTCAACAATTTGACGCTTGGGCTTCAACTTTTGGAGAAACTGTAACTGCAATAGAATTAAGTCCAGAGGGAACAGGTTACCGAGCAAAAACAAGGTTTGCCAAGTTCTTTAATTTACCAGAACTAATGGCACTTTTTAAAGAAGTGGCAGACATTCAAACTTCTGAAATGCTTAATCTTCCAGTACCAAAAGCCAACTATCATAATGTGGTTATAGAGCCTAGTGAAATTCAAAAAGAATTAGTAAAGGACTTATCTGAACGAGCAGAAAAGATAAGAAATAGAATGGTAGATTCATCAGTTGATAATATGCTAAAAATAACTAATGATGGAAGAAAATTAGCGCTAGATCAAAGACTTACAAATGATATGTTAGAAGATTTTGAGCATAGCAAAGTAGCAACTTGTGCTGATAATATTTATAGTATTTGGGATAAAACAAGTGAAGATAAATCTGCACAATTGGTGTTTTGTGATTTATCAACCCCTCATAATGATGGCAAGTTTAATGTCTATGATGATTTAAAAACAAAACTTATAGATAGAGGCATACCAGAAGAAGAAATTGCTTTTATTCACGACGCAAACACAGACGCAAGGAAGCAAGAATTATTTAATAAAGTAAGGCGAGGACAAGTTAGAGTTCTTATAGGAAGTACACAAAAAATGGGTGCAGGAACTAACTGTCAAGATAGACTTATAGCCTTACACGATTTAGATTGCCCTTGGCGACCAAGTGACTTAATACAAAGGTCAGGAAGAATAATAAGACAAGGAAATAAAAATCCGGAAGTAGATATTTATAGATATGTAACAGAGGGAACTTTTGACGCATACTTATATCAATTAGTGGAAAATAAGCAAAGATTTATTTCACAAATAATGACATCAAAAACTCCTGTGAGGTTTGCAGAAGATATTGATGAAACTGCATTGTCTTATGCTGAAATTAAAGCATTAGCAGCAGGAAATCCAGATATAATTGAAAAAACAGAACTTGATACACAAGTTGCAAAATTAAAATTATTAAAACAAAATTATTTGAGTGAAAAGTATGCATTAGAGGATAAAGTGATTAAATATTATCCAAATGAAATAAAAAGATTAGAAAATAGAATTGAAGATATGAAAGAAGATATTGAGGTATTTAACAATAATAATACTCCAGATAATTCTTTTGAAAAAATGAATATAAAAGGTACAGACTTTACTGAAAGAAAAGAAGCAGGAGAAAAGATTATTGAAATATGTAAGTCTATGACTAATCCAGAACCACTTGAAATTGGAGAGTATAAAGGTTTTAAAATTATATTATCTTTTGATACTATGGATAGAAAGTTCTATGCTAGTATGAAGAATAATTTATCATATAAAACAGAATTGGGTAGTGATCCTAGTGGAAATATAACCCGTATTGATAATGTTTTAAATGGTATTGAAACAAGACTTTCTAGTGTAGAAAATAATCTTGAAGATACCAAAAAGAATTATGAAAGTGCTAAAAAAGAAATTGAAAAGCCTTTCCCACAAGAGGAAGAATTAAAAACAAAGTCAAAGAGATTAGATGAATTAAATATAAAATTAAATCTTAATAACAAAGATAAAGAAATCATTGATGATGGTAATGATATAAGTGATGATAGTCAAGAATGTAAAAAAGAATATGAGAGATAAATCGCACATTTAATTCTAAAAGCCTATTGTGTTAAAATATTCACATCCAAAAGGAAAGGTGATGAATATATGGATTTTGATAAGGAAATGGAGAAGAAATTTGATGAATTATTTTGGTATGTGCTTAATGAACAAACACATCAGCTAAACAATGAAAAAGAGTATATGGAACTCAACAGAACTTGCCAAGAGATAACTGGTACAAATAGTAAAATTCAATCAATAATAGAGAATAACGAATCAGTTTCATTAACAAAAGAAGAAGTAGAATTATTAGTAAAATACTTTACTTCTTGTATTGATAGAATGCTTATTGAACAAAAGAAAATGTTTTATTTAGGAGGAAAATATTTCTACTATCTTATGAAAGAAATGGAATTGGTAAAATAACCAAAGAGAGCGATTTTAGTAAAAACTATCTTCGCTCTTTTTTATTTTATAGAAAGGAAAGTGAAATTATGGAAGAAAAAATTAGAGAAGAATTATATTCTAAATTAGAAAGTGAATTTGATTCTTACAAGAAAGAATTAGAAACGCTTACTTCAAAGGAAATAATAGATAAATCTTATGAAACTACAATGAAAGAAGAACTAATGTGTTTGTTTTATCCGGAATCACAAAGGTATGATTTAGATGAAATAAAAGCATTAAAAAATGAAAAAAATTCATTGGAAACTTTATATCAAGGATGGATGGATTCTGACTTAAATATAAATCAATTATTAGAAGATAATACTGATGAAATAGTAGCCGAATTAGCAGAAGAATATAAAGCAAAACAATCAAAGAAAAAAGCAAAAGAAAGGTAGGTAATAGTATGGCTTATTATCAACCAGAAGAAATACGAAAAGCAAAAGAAATGGACTTATATACTTATTTGAAAAACTATGAACCAGATGAATTAGTACATTTTAGTAGAGATACTTATATGACTAGAACACACGATAGTTTAAAAATAAGTAATGGTATGTGGTATTGGTTTTCAAGAGGAATAGGTGGAAAAACTGCGTTAGAATACTTAATTCAAGTTAGAGAATATACTTTTATTCAGGCAGTAGAAACTATTTTAGGATACTCAAATGATAGACCACCTGTTGTATATCATCAACCTAAAAAAGTTCAAAATATAAGACTTATTTTGCCAAAGAAATCAACTACAACAGATAAAGTTATGAGTTATTTAATTGGTCGTGGAATTGATAAAGATATTATAAGTGAGTGTATAGATAATCGTTTAATATATGAAGATTTACCTAATCATAATGTAGTATTTGTAGGCTATGATAAAAACAAAGTACCAAGATATGCAGGAGTCAGAGCAACAAATAACAGTAGATATATGAAAGACGCTTATGGAAGTCATAAAGCATTTTCCTTTAAATTGGATTCACTAGAAAAGAGTGATACAGTTCATTTATTTGAAAGTGCTATTGATTTATTATCATACGCAACACTTAATAAATTGGAAAATAAAGAATGGTATAATGATAACTTACTTTCACTAGCAGGTGTATATCAACCGGCTAAAAAAATTGATGAAAGCAAGATACCACTAGCATTAAATTATTATCTGAATCAAAATCAAAATATTAAAAAAATATATCTGCATTTTGATAATGATAGTGCAGGAAGAATAGCAACAATGGCACTTAAAACTGTTCTTCCAAAACAATATGAAGTCATTGATGATCCACCTAAAATTGGAAAGGATTTCAATGACTTTTTGTGTGCCAAAGTAGGAATAAATTATAAAAAAAGATATGAAAAAGAAAGGTGAAATTATGAAATTTGATTATTTAAAATTAGCAAATATTATTAAGACAAGAAGAAATGCGAAAGGTATTTCAACAAGAAAACTTGCCGAAAAAATTGGTATAAGTCACGCAGAAATATCAAGGTTTGAAAATGGATTAAAGCCGAGTTTTTATTTAATTCCGTTTGTAAAAATGTGTGAGGAATTAGAACTTGATATTGAAGATTTACTAATTGAAGTTGGTCTTTTAAGTGAAATAGAAGATAAAAAATATGAAGTAAAAGTTACAAATGTTAATGAAGATTATTTTGAAATTGAAGCAAGAAATCAAAAAGAAGCAGCATTGATTGTAGCAAAATTTGTAATAGAAAATGAAATTATTGAGATAGATACAACTATACCAATCGAGTTTGAAGTTGAAGAAATTGAAGAAGAACCAGAGAAAGATTTTGAGGAAGATGATGATGAATTGGACGCAGAATCTTTTATGAAAATGCAATGTGAAAATTGCAAACATTATTGTCCTTATTGTGGCAAGTGTTCTCTTGGGGAATAAAACTTATGTCTAGCCAGCACTGAATTTATACTCCCGTATAAATTCGCTTGTGGGGAAATCACCAATCCCCTTGCTAGACAAAACTGTATATTGAAGAAAGGAAAGTGATAGTAATGAGTGAATTATTATTTTTTGTTTTAGGGTTCATCATAGGAGGTCTTGCAATGACCACCTTGATGTGTTGCTTACAAGTAAATCGTATAAGTGAACTGGAAAGACAAATAGTATTAAGAGATAATGAACACGAAGAAGATCCGGAGGTTGTTAAATGCGAAGTCGTAGAATAAAAAAACAAATATGGCTTAATGATGAAGAAGAATATATTATGAAGTGTAAGTCACAAGCAGTTGGTATGAATGCCTCTGATTATATTAGACATCTTATTGTAGGTTATAAACCGAAAGAGAAACCGTCAGAGCAATTTTATGAAGAAATAAAAAATATTCGCAACATTGGAAATAATATAAATCAGATAGCCAGAATTGCAAATGCGAAAGGTGTAATAGATGTTCCTCATTTAAAGAAAGAAATTGATAAATTAGATGAGTTTATTATTGATATGAAAAACAAATATTTAAGACCAGATAAAGATGAATAAATTTTGTCTGTATTATGGTAAAAAAATAAATTAAATGATATAATTATTATCGTTGGGAGAGGGTAGTAATGTTATCAAACTTAGATTGTTCAATATTAAAAGAATTAGATAGACAAAATATAAAATCAGATGTTATTTCAATAGTAATGAATAGACTAGATACTAATGATAAGAAAAATGATTTTCTTTCATTTATGATTGATAACAGAAATGCCCTTATATCTTTGAAAGATATTTTTAGTGAATTAAATATAATTGCTAAATAGTAATTTGTTGAAATGATTGGAGGAGTGGGTATGAAAAATAAAAATGTATTATTTGCAGTATTAGGTATAATTGTATTAGT
>OIWT01000667.1_pt1 | contig 46698 bp, 49 predicted proteins | sample 1587701 | NCBI WGS metagenome assembly OIWT01 (sample SAMEA3888904, study PRJEB22519) | human gut metagenome | biome: human gut; feature: human-associated habitat; material: faeces | place: Denmark | collected 2009 | reverse complement strand
GGAAGCCTGACAGCTCTCCTTACTTCGCACCGCCGTGCCTTCGGCACGTCGGTGTTCCGCACGGCTTATTGGCTTCGCCAAACGCTCGGGCTTCAGGCTCGCTTCGCTCGCCCTACGTCTTCGCACCATCGCATCTTCGGCGCGTCGGACAGACGGACAGCCTTGCAGATCAGAGCTGCATTTCTTTCATCCAAGCGAAAAGCTGCGGCGTGATGTCGGGATAGGTCAGGTTTTCCGGCAGCGCATCAAAGAGGCAAACCTCTTCGATCTCGAAGGGCGGCAGTGCGCCGAGCTGTTCGATTTGGGCGGCAAAAGCACAGCCGCTGCTGCTTTCCAGCCCCACCCAATAATCAAACAGCGGTGTTAAGGTATACTTCACCGCGCCGCACTCCTCGTAAAGCTCACGGCGCGCAGCCTGCTCCGGCGTTTCACCCGGCTCGATATGTCCGCCCTGTGTCTCCCAGGTATCCCGCCCCTCGTGGCGGCCGAGCAGAATTGCCCCGTTCATGCAGGAGAGCATCACGACAAAGCGCGGGCTTTCCATCGTGCCGAACGGCCGGCGATGCACTTCCGTTTTCATGGCATACCCTCCGCTTACAGGAACAGGGAGATCAGCACGGTCATCAGCCCCGCCACGCCGATGGCGATGGAGCTCATCGCGCCCTGCAATTCACCCAGCTCCATGGCCTTGGTCGTGCCGATGGCGTGGGAACAGGTGCCGATGGCCACGCCCTGTGCGATAGGATCGGTGACGTGGAAAATTTTGATCAGCAGCGGCGCGATCATCGCGCCCAGTATGCCGGTCAGAATGACAGCGGCGACTGTCACGGGCACAATGCCGCCCAGCGTTTCCGAAACCGCCATGGCGATGGGCGTGGTGACGGACTTGGGCAGCATCGTGGCCACCAGCGCGTCCTCCAACCCAAAGGCCTTGCACAGCAGATAGGCGCTGCCCATCGAGGCCAGCGACCCCATCAGGCAGCCGATCAGCACGGGCGCAAAATACTTTTGCAGGATGCGCCGCTGATTGTAGATGGAAACCGCCAGCGCAGCCGTTGCGGGCGCGAGAAACACCGAGATGAACTTTGCGCCCTTGCGATAGTTGTCCAGCGGGATGCGCAGCAGCGACAGCACGAGGATCACCAGCGCCGTCGCCACCAGCAGGGGATTAAACAGCGGCAGCCTGGTCTTGCGGTTGAGGAACACACCCAGCGCAAACGCGAAGATCGACAGCACGATGCCGAAGAGATAGGATTCCGTCCACGCCGTCATGCCGCTTTCCCCCTTTCCATCTTCCGCTGCACGAGCATACAAAGATGCACCGTGCCCGCCGTGACGGCAAAGGTGATGATGGTCGTCAGCACCAGTACCGCAAAGAGTGGCAGGATCTTATCCGCCACGGGCTTGTAGTTTTCCAAGATCTCCACGCCCGCGGGCAGGAAGAAAAACGCCATGTTCTTGGTCAAAAACCCCGTTACCTCTTCAATCTGCTTCAGCTTTACAATCTTCGTTGCCAACAGGATGAACAGCAGAATCATGCTGATGACGCTTGAAGGAAAAGCAAAGGGAAGGACAAGCGATATGCCCTCCCCCGCAAAACAGATCAACAGAAGCACGGCGGTCTGCATCAGGATATTCATCGGAATTTGCTTTGCCTCCGCCTTATTTTGCGCCGTCATCAGATGGCGCGGGTCACATGAGCGAGCCACCGGCGCTCTTCCTCATCAAAGTAGGGCGACAGCTTCTCGCGCACCAGCGCGTGATAGTCGTTCAGGTATTTCTTCTCTGCCACAGTCATGTTTTCCGGCAGTACCGCATCCAGATCGATGGGCGCCATGGTCAGCGCCTCGAAGTGCATGAACTGACCGTATTCGTTGGCATTGCCCTTGACGCAGAGCAGCTCGTTCTCGGTGCGGATGCCGTGGCTGCCCTCGACGTAAATGCCGGGCTCATCGGTGGTGATCATGCCCTCTTCCAGAACGCAGCTGTCATTGCGCTCCGGCACGATGCGCCAGCGGAAGCCGTTGGGCGCTTCATGCACGCCGCCGATGTGCGCCACGCCGTGGCCGGTGCCGCACTTGTAATCCAGATCGATATCCCACATGGGTCCTCTGGCGAGGATGTCCAGATTGATGCCGCGGCAGCCGTAGAGGAAGTTGGCGCGCGCCAGATTGATCATGCCGCGCAGCACAGCGGTGTAATGCTCCTTCCACTCCTGAGAGACGGGGCCCAGCGCCATGGTGCGGGTGATGTCGGTGGTGCCGGTCAGATACTGTCCGCCGCTGTCCACCAGCAGGAAGCCTTCGGGCTTAAGCTCCGCCGCCGAGCCGGGCTTGGCGCTGTAATGCATCATCGCCGCGTTGGCGTTGTAGGCGCAGATGGTGTCGAAGGAAAGCTCCAGGAAGCCCTCCTGCTCGGCACGGCGCTGCTCCAGATAGTCGCTGGCGGTGATCTCATCCATCGGGATCTTGCCCACATTTTCCTTGACCCACTTCATAAAGCGGGTGAAGGCCACGCCGTCCAGGATGTGCGCTTTTTTCGTGTTCTCGATTTCCACAGGGTTCTTGATCGCCTTGCGCAGCACAATGGACGCGGGCTTATCCACGATGTTGACGTTCTTGTCAAAGCGAGAGAAGGCCGCGAAGTTCAGCTTCGTCTCGTCTGTCCAAACCGTTGTGCCGGCGGGAACGCCCGCGATGTAATCGTAAACGCCGTCATAAGGCATCAGCTTTACGCCGTCGGCCGCCAGAGAGGCTTCCACCTCGTCGCTGACCGCCTTCTTCTGCGCAAAGAGCAGCACCTGTTCCTTTTCCACCGCCGCGAAGGCCAGCAGATAGGGATTGTAAGCGATGTCTGCGCCGCGCAGGTTCAGCAGCCAGGCGATTTCGCCCAGCGTGGGCAGCAGCAGCACGTCCGCGCCCTTTTCCGCCATGTCGCCGCGGATGAGGGCGAGCTTTTCCTTCGCCGTCACGCCCGCCTGCGCGTCGGTCAGGCGGAACGCGGGCTTTGCGGAAAGCGCGGGGCGATCCGTCCAGATCTCGCCCACCAAATCCTTGTCAATCGCAAAGCGCGCATGGCGGCCCGCCAGCGCCTTTTCGAGGTTCTGCGCCGTGCGGGTATTGACCACTCGGCCGTCGTAACCCAGGCAGCCGCCCTCGGGCAGCTTTTCCGCCAGGAACTGCTCCACCGTGGGAACGCCCGGCTCCGCGATCTTCATCAGCTTGATGCCGGTGCCGCGCAGCTGGTTTTCCGCCTGAATGAAGTAACGGCCGTCCGTCCAAAGCTCCGCCTCGTCCTTGAGCACCACGCAGACGCCTGCCGATCCGGTAAAACCCGAAAGATAAGAGCGTGCCTTGAAATGCTCGCCCACATATTCCGACTCATGGAAGTCGGACGTAGGCACCATATACGCATCCATCCCCTCCTGCGCCATCCGCGCGCGAAGGGCTTCCAGCTTCTGATTTGCCACTTTTGACTCTCCTCCTTATCCAAGGTCTGTCATTGGCCCTATTATACACCCTTTCCACCCTGATTTCATGTAAAGCTTTGTCGCACGGCGATCTGCATCTTTGCGCAGCGCATCCTGCATAAAAAAAGCGATCCCTCAGACCGCTAAGTTTTGCGATGCCGATCCTGTGTGCGTACAATATCTAGTGGGCGAAAATTCGTCCTCCACAAGTTTTGCACAGCCTGTGGATAACTTTGGGGATAACTTTGGGACAACCTTGGGGAGAACTTGTGAAAGCCGTGTGCGGAGTTTTCGCATCGAAAACCCGTTTTCGGGAACGAATTTTCTCGTCATGCTGAATTGTCCGCCTGAAAACACTCGTCCCACGTTTTGTCGCATTGCATGAAGGAAATCCTGCTTTCTTTACAGCACGCCGGAAAACGTGTATACTGTCTTGTCAGACACAAGGAGGTATGAGCATGAATATTTCAGTTCTGGGCTGTGGGCGCTGGGGCGCGTTCCTGTCGTGGTATCTGGGGCGCATGGCGCAACACAACGTCCTGCTTTACGGCCGGGAACGCTCCTGGCGCATGGCGCAGCTGCGGGAAACGCGCAAAAACGATTTATTGGATCTTCCTGCGCGCGTGACGCTCACCAGCGATATCCACAAGGCTGTGGATAATTCAGAAATTCTGTTGATATCTATCGGCGTACAGTCCTTTCGCGGGTTTCTAAGGGAGCTTTCCTGCTGCAACCTTTCCGGGAAAAAACTCGTGCTGTGCATGAAAGGGCTGGAGGCGGAAACCGGGCTGCGTCTGACCGAGATCGTGCGGCAGGAATTGGGCGCGATCCCCTGTGCCGTGTGGGTCGGGCCGGGACACGTTCAGGATTTCCTGCGCGGCATCCCCAACTGCATGGTGATCGACTCCGCCGATGCGGCGCTTCAGGGCGAATTGATCCGCGCCTTCTCTTCCGAATTGATCCGCTTTTACTACGGCGGCGACCTGACCGGCAACGAGGTCGGCGCGGCAGCCAAGAACGTGATCGGCATCGCGGCGGGCCTGCTGGACGGATGCGAGCTGACCTCGCTCAAGGGCGCGCTGATGGCGCGCGGCACGCGGGAGATCAGCCGCCTGATCGAGGTCATGGGCGGCGATCCGCGCAGCGCCTACGGTTTGGCGCATCTGGGAGACTACGAGGCGACGGTGTTCTCGCCCCACAGCCACAACCGCGCCTTTGGTGAAGCGTTGGCGCGAGGCGAAAGCTACACCCAGCTGGCCGAGGGCGCAGCCACCGCCCAGGCGCTCTGCCGACTTTCCGACCGCTTGAACGTGGAGCTGCCCATCTGCCGCGCCGTCTGTGCCGTGATCTACGACCACGCCGACCCGCGCCAGGCCATTTTCATGCTCTTCGACCGCGCGCTCAAGCGGGAAATCTAATTGCATTCAAACAAACAGTATGCAAAAGGAGCATTTCAGTTCATGAAATGCTCCTTTTGCCTCGAACTTTCCATCATAAAAGCCCCTGCTGCGGAGATACAAAACGAAATCCGCATTTTTTCCGCATCTGCTGCATGGTTTGCCCCGGCCGGAAGAAATCCGACCGTCCTCCGCGCTCAATCCAGTTTTTCCCGCTCCAGCAGCGCGACGGTCTCGACCTCCCCCGTCCAGGAGAACATGTCGAACGGACGCGCTTTGCGCAGAATATAGCCCAGCTTCCGCAGGCGGGCAACGTCGCGGGCAAGGGTTGCGGGATTGCAGGAGACATAGACGATGCGCGCAGGATTGGTCTGCGCGGCGGCGCGGAGCACAGCTTCGTCGCAGCCCTTTCGCGGCGGGTCGAGCACCACCGCGTCGAACTTCAGCCCTTTCGAAGCCAGCTGCGGCAGCAGCTTTTCGCAGGGGCCTGCATAAAACTCCGCATTGGTCACGCCGTTGCGGCGGGCGTTTTCCTTCGCGTCGCGCACAGCGGGTTCCACGATTTCGATCCCGACCACGCGGCGCGCCTGCTTCGCCAAACTCAGGCCGATCGTGCCTGCGCCGCAGTAAGCGTCCGCCACAGTCTCACCGCCGGTCAGCGCCGCAAAGTCGATTGCCTGACGGTAGAGCCGCTCGGTCTGCATCGGATTGACCTGATAAAATGACAGCGGCGACAGGCGGAAGGTCAGCCCCAGCAGCTCGTCCTCCAGCCGATCTTCGCCCCAGAGCGTGACGCACTGCCGCCCAAGAATCTCCTGTGTGGCGCGGGAATTGACGTTCTGCACGACGCTGCGCAGGCCGGGCAGCGCCTTTTGCAGCGCATCAACCAGCTCTTTTGCGTGCGGCAGCTGCGCGCCCGCCGTCACGGGCACCACCATCGTCTCGCCCTTTTTGCCGGTGCGCACGATCAAATGCCGCAAAACTCCCCGGCGGGACCGCTCATCATAGGGCGCAACGGCGTATTCCGCCATCCAGTTCTGCACGGTGCGCGCGGCCATGTGCGCTTCTTCGGTTTGCAGCAGGCAATCCGCCGCGGGAATCACCTCGCGCGTGCCGCGCCCCACAAAGCCGAGATACGGCTGCTTTGCCGTGCCGCCCGCGCGATAGACCGCCTTGTTGCGCATCTGCCAGGGCCGCTCCATGCCCTGTATGGGCAGGAATTCATATTCCCCCTCCGCATAACCGCCCACGCGGTGCAGCAGGCCCGACACCTGATTTTCCAGCGCGCGCAGGTGCGCGTCATACTTCATGTGCTGCATGCAGCAGCCGCCGCAGCGGTCGTAAACCGGGCAGGGCGGCGCGATGCGGTCGGGCGAAGGCGTGAGCACGCGCACCGTCCCGGCCAGTGCATAGCGCGGCTGGGTGTCGATGATCTCCATCTCCACACGCTCGCCGGGCATCGCCTGATCGACAAATACGTTCAGCCCGCCGATCTGCGCCACGCCCTTGCCCGCGTCCGCCCAGCGGATCACCTCCGCCTCCAGCTTCTGCCCCTTGCTCACCGGATAATCCATCTTCCCTGCGCTCCTTTACAATCCCCCGCCCGTGGGGTATCATGAAATCATAGAAAACCTTCCCGCCCTGTCAGGCGCCCGCTTCTTCGGTAAAGCAAACGTCCCCCAGTATGCGGATGCTGCCGTCGTCCCGAATGAGCACCGCGCCGACATTGGGATACTGCTCTTCCAAAATGCGCGCCGCCTGCGCTTCACCCGCGACAAACAGCGCCGTGGACAGCGCATCGGCCGTCAGTCCGTCGTCCGCAATCACCGTCACCGAGGCCAGCCCGCTGCGCGCGGGATAGCCCGTTTCGGGGTCTAAGATATGGTGATAAACCACGCCGTCCTTTTCAAAATACCGCTGCGCGCCGCTGGAGGTCGCCACGGCCTTGCCGCCGCTCACCTCGATGCGCCCGGCATAACCCTCGCCGAACGGCGAATCCACTGCGATCGTCCACGGACTGCCGTCGGCTTTTTCCCCCAGCGTCAGGATGTTGCCGCCGAGGTTCACCAGCGCGCAGATCACGCCCCGCTCCTTTAAGCACGCCATGACCTCGTCGCCCACCGCGCCTTTCGCGATTGCGCCCAGATCGAGCTGCGTGCCGCCCGTGCAGACGCTGTTGCCTTCCACACACACACGGCCGCGCCCGCTCTTTTCCAGCGCCGCCCGCACGGCAGCTTCGTCCGGCACCTGCGGGTTTTCGCTCTTGTAATCCCAGAGCTGCGAGACGGCATAGAGCGTAATGTCCAGCGCGCCGCCGGTCTTTTCTCCGATTTCCAGCCCTGCGCGCAAAACATCCGCCGTAAGCGGGCTGACCAGCACGTTTTCGTCTGCGTCCGCGCCGTTGAGAAATACGATATCGCTGCCCTGCCGATGCGCCGAGAGCAGTGCTTCGCATTCATCCACCCGCGCAAGCGCCGCCTGCGCTTCCGCTTCCCCGCCGCCCGCATAAATCGTGATGGTGACGACGGTATCCAGCGCAAAGCTCTGGCTGGAAACGGGCTGCGCAGCGCATCCGCAGAGCAGCGCCGCCAGCAGCAGCGTCAGAACCGCTGCAAGTCGCTTTTTCATCCCGTCACCTTCCCGCTTATCTTTTTTCTCAAATGGGGAGAAAATCCCCGCACCTAGCCTACAATACTTGGCATTGCTTGTCAACGAGGAAGCTTTATATGAAACGCGGAGACGTCGTCATCCTGATCCTTGCCCTGCTGCTGTGCGCCGCGCCGCTGCTGATGCTGCTGCCCGCGCCTTCTGTGCCAACGCGCGCCGTCGTGCGCCAAAATGGCGCGGTGCTCTGCACATTGCCGCTGGAAGCCGATGCGGAAAAGGAAATTCTCTCCCCGGATGGTTCCGGTTTCAATCTCGTTCGCGTGCAGAGCGGCACAGTGTGTATAGCCGACGCGGACTGCCCCGACCGCACTTGCGTGCGCATGGGGGCCATCTCCCGCGCCGGGGAGACGCTGGTGTGCCTTCCGCATCGTCTGACCATAACGCTCGAAGGCGCGGCTGGCAGCGCTTTGGATGCGGTGACGAGGTGACGCGCATGAAAAGAGATTCCATTCACACGCTGGTGCTGTGCGCGCTGCTTTCCGCCTTTGCGCTGGCGCTTTCCTATATCGAAACGCTGTTCCCGCTGCCGCTGCCCGTGCCGGGGGCGCGGCTGGGACTGGGCAACGCGCTGGTGCTGCTGGCGCTGCTGACGCTGGGCCCTGCCGAGGCCGCGGGCGTGCTGCTGACCAAGACCGCGCTTTCGGCGCTGCTGTTCGGCACGCCGGTTTCGTTTCTCTACGCCGCAGCGGGCGGTGCGCTGTCGTTCGGCGCGATGCTGCTGCTGAACAAGCGCCGCAGCGTCACCCCCATCGGGCAATCCATCGCGGGCGCAGTGCTGCACAATCTGGGGCAGGTGCTGGTGGCCATGCTGCTGACAAACACGCCGCGGCTTCTTTTGTATTTCACGCCCTTGGGGCTGCTGGGCGTTTTGACCGGCGCGCTGTCCGGGTTGGCTGCCAAGCTCTGCGCCGCCAAAGTTTCCCCTTTTTTTCGAAAAAATAGGTGATGTTCGGTTTGGTTGACAGATTTCCAACGCCGGTTGGTAGCTTTTGTTGACAGAAATATGCTATGCTTTTCCCGAACACAGAAGGAGGAAAACGCACATGACCTTTGGAGAAAACCTGATCCGTCTGCGCCGTCAGCAGGGTCTTTCGCAGGAACAGCTGGGGATGCGCATCGGCGTTTCGCGCCAAACGGTTTCCAAATGGGAACTTAACGACACCACTCCGGAGATGGAAAAGCTGATTGCGCTGGCTGATCTTTTCGGCCTTTCGTTGGATGAATTGACAGGGCGCGTTTCTCCAGAGGTGCGGACCGCCTCCGTGGCAGCGGATTCCCCGTTCCGAGCGGTCTATTTGCCCGCACAGCACTTTGAATACAGGAGCAAGCGCACGCTGTTTGGACTGCCGCTGGTTCACATCTGCCTGGGCAACGGCAAGCTCTGCACCGCCAAGGGCATCCTCGCCATCGGCAATATTGCACTCGGGGTGTTTGCGCTGGGCGGCCTTTCCGCAGGGCTTTTCTCCATAGGCGGGATCTCACTGGGGCTGTTATTTTCCCTCGGCGGGTTATCAATGGGCGGCCTTACCCTCGGAGGAGTATCGGTCGGGCTGTTTGCACTGGGCGGATTCGCCATGGGCGGTTATGCGATAGGCGGCTGCGCTGTGGCGGCGCGCATCGCAGCAGGCGGCTTTGCCGCCGCGCCCGTCGCCATCGGCGACCAGACGTCGGGGGACATTCAGATCGACGTCCACGCCGCGCATTCCTCCGCTCTGTTGATCCGCGAGGCCATCCGCACCCGCTTCCCGAACACGCCGCAGTTCCTGATTGATTTTTTCAGCCTTTTCTGAGTTTCCAGCAATGACAAATCGGCCGCCGGTTTCTTCCGGCGGTCGGTTCTTTTGTAAATCAGAAAACGGCTTCCGCATACTGAAAAGATGCGGAAAGCCGTTCTTTATGAGATCAGGAGATCAAAGTCTGTCAGGTACGCAGGGCGCGCATGGCGTTGAGGATCGCAATGACCGAAACGCCCACGTCTGCGAACACCGCCCACCACATATTGCCCGCGCCGAACGCCGTCACGGCCAGAACCACAGCCTTGACCGCCAGAGCGAAAACGATGTTCTGCATCGCAATGCCCATGGTTTTGCGGGAAATGCGGATCGCTTCGGCAATCTTGGAGGGCTGGTCGTCCATCAGCACGACGTCCGCCGCCTCGATGGCCGCATCGGAGCCCAGCGCGCCCATCGCGATGCCGATATCGGCTCTGGAGAGCACCGGCGCATCGTTGATGCCGTCGCCGACAAAGGCCAGCGTGCTCTTGGGGTTCTTTGCCTTGAGCAGTTCTTCCACCGCTTCCACCTTGCCCTGCGGCATCAGCTCCGCCTTCACATCGTCCAGTTTCAGCTGCTGTGCGACGTTCTGTGCGACCTCCCTGCGGTCGCCGGTGAGCATCACCGTGCGCTGCACGCCGCAAGCCTTAAGGTCCGCAATCGCCTTGGCTGCGTCGGACTTGATGACGTCGGAGATGACGATATGGCCCAGATATTTGCCGTCCATCGCGACATGGACGATGGTGCCGACCTTGTGGCACTTATGCTCCTCAATGCCGAGGGATTCCATCAGCTTGCCGTTGCCGACCGACAGCGTATGGCCTTCAAACTCTGCCTGCACGCCCTTGCCCGCAATTTCATGGACATTGGTGACGAGCTCGCTGTCGATACTGTCATGGCAGGCCGCCTTCAGCGACAGGGAAATCGGGTGGTCGGAATAGCTTTCCGCCGCCGCCGCCAGACGCAGCAGCTCCTTTTCGTCCACCGCGTCCGGATGCACCGCCGTGACCTGGAAGCTGCCCTCGGTCAGCGTGCCGGTCTTATCAAAGACCACGGTTTCGCAGTGTGCCAACGCTTCAATGTAATTCGAACCCTTGACCAGGATGCCCTTGGACGATGCGCCGCCGATGCCCCCGAAGAAGGACAGCGGCACGGAGATCACCAGCGCGCAGGGGCAGGACACGACCAGGAAAGTCAGCGCGCGGTAGATCCAGTCACTCCAATTGCCGTGCAGCACCAGCGGCGGCACGATGGCCAGCAGCACGGCTGCGCCCACAACCGCAGGGGTGTAGATTCTGGCAAAACGGGTAATGAAGCGCTCGGTGCGCGTCTTTTTGTTGCTGGCATTTTCCACCAGCTCCAGAATGCGCGATACCGTCGATTCGGAGAAGGGCTTGGTGACGCGGACGCGGATCAGGCCGGAAATGTTGACACAGCCGGAGATGATCTGGTCGCCCTCGGCTGCATCGCGCGGCAGGGATTCGCCGGTCAGCGCCGCCGTGTTGAGCGTCGTTTTTCCCTCCATCACCACGCCGTCCAGCGGAACCTTTTCGCCCGCCTTGACCACGATGATGTCGCCGACCTGAATCTCTTCTGGATCGACCTGTTCGAGCTTGCCGTCCCGCTCAATGTTGGCGTAATCGGGGCGGATGTCCATCAAGGCGCTGATGGATTTGCGGCTCTTGCCCACCGCATAGCTCTGGAACAGCTCGCCCACCTGGTAAAACAGCATGACCGCGACGGCCTCTTCCAGCTCGCCCACGCACAGCGCGCCCACCGTCGCCACCATCATCAGGAAGTGCTCGTCGAGCATCTGCCCGTGAAAGATGGATTCCACGGCTTCCTTGAGCACGTCATAGCCGATGAGGAGATACGGCGCCAGAAAAACCAGCAACCAGCCCCACTGCGGGAGCGCATCCGGCAGCAGCTTTTCCACAATGGCAGCCGCTACCAGCAGAACAAAGCTGCAAAGGATGCGGATCAGCATTTTCTTCTGCTTTTTTGTCATATCTTTCACCTTTTTCAAATGATGAATGATGAGAATTACTTAACCAGGATCGTGCAGTCCGGTTCGATCTTCTTGCAGACTGTGACAGCCTTCTTAAGGATGCCGTCCAGATCCGCCTCTTCGCAAACCAGGGTCAGCTTTTGCGTCATGAAATTCACCGAGACATCCTGCACCCCGTCGATTTTACGAATGGCGTCCTCCATCTTCGCCGCGCAGTTTGCGCAATCCAGATCTTCCAGCTTATATACCTTTCTCATTTCGCCTTCAATCTCCTCTCATATGAGCATCTGTTCATATATTATGATAGCTGCAAGGATCTCAAATGTCAAGCATTGAGTGATGTTAATTTTCTGCACTGCTTTTTTCTCCATAAATTCGCAGAGAAACAGGCGTTTTGCGCTTGTGCGGACGGCGCTTTTTCACTATAATGAGTTAAAGCGGCACGCCGCTTCAACGAGTCATTGAGGAGGAAACACATCATGCTGGATCTGAAACTGATTGCGGCGACCGACCCGGAGGTTGCGGCGGCTATGGAGCTGGAGCTGAGCCGTCAGCGCGACCACATCGAGCTGATTGCTTCAGAAAACTTTGTCTCCCCCGCTGTGATGGCGGCGATGGGCAGCCATTTGACCAACAAATATGCCGAAGGTTATCCGGGCAAGCGCTATTACGGCGGCTGCCAATATGTTGATATTGTTGAAAATCTGGCGCGCGACCGCGCGTGCGAGCTTTTCGGCGCGGAACATGCCAACGTGCAGCCCCATTCCGGCGCACAGGCAAACCTCGCGGTATATTTCGGCCTTTTGCAGCCGGGCGATACGATTCTGGGCATGAACCTCTCCCACGGCGGCCATCTGACCCATGGTTCCCCCGTAAACCAGTCCGGCAAGCTGTACAACATCGTGCCCTACGGCGTTTCCGAAAAGGACGAGCGCATCGACTATGAAGAAGTCCGCCGTCTGGCACTGGAGCACAAGCCCAAGCTGCTGCTGGCGGGCGCGTCGGCCTACCCGCGCACCATCGACTTTGAACGCCTAAGGGACATCGCCAAGGAGGCCGGCTGTCTGTTCATGGTGGACATGGCGCACATCGCGGGCCTTGTGGCGGCGGGTCTGCATCCCAGCCCCGTGCCCTATGCTGATGTTGTGACCACCACCACCCACAAAACCCTACGCGGCCCGCGTGGCGGCCTGATCCTTTGCCGCAAGGAACTGGCCAAGAAGATCGACAGCGCTATCTTCCCCGGCACGCAGGGCGGCCCGCTGATGCACGTCATCGCCGGCAAGGCCGTGTGCCTGAAGGAAGCCATGAGCGACGATTTCAAGGCCTATCAGCAGCAAATCGTGAAAAACGCGGCGGCTCTGGCGGCGGAACTGCAAAAGCAGGGGCTGCGCCTGGTTTCCGGCGGCACAGACAACCACCTGATGCTGGTGGATCTCTCCGCGCTGGACTGCACCGGCAAGGATCTCGAAAAGCGGCTGGACGCGGCGCACATCACCGTCAACAAAAACACCATTCCCTTTGAAACCCGTTCGCCCTTTGTCACCAGCGGCGTGCGCATCGGCACCCCCGCGGCGACTTCCCGCGGCATGAAGGAGCCGGAGATGGCGCTCATCGGCCAGTGGATCGCCAAGCTGGCCAAGGAAGGCGATTCTGCGGTCGAAGAGGTCAAGCAGGGCGTGCTCAAGCTCTGCGAGCGCTTCCCGCTCTACCCGGAAGTGGAATAATCATCAGGCAAAGATTGTACCGGAGCAGCTTTTTCAAGCTGCTCCGGTGTTTCATACAGCTCATTTTTTTCACACAACAGGAGGCTTCGCATGAACATCACGGTCTATTTGGGCGCAAACGACGGCAACGACCCGCTTTATCTGGAAGAAGCCTGCCGATTGGGACGATGGATCGGCAGCAGCGGACACACGCTGGTCTACGGCGGTTCAGCCTGCGGACTGATGGGTGCTTTGGCGCGCAGCGCACTGGAAGCGGGCGGCAAGGTCATCGGTGTGGAACCGCAATTCTTTATTGATCGAGCCGTACAGCTGAATGGACTGACCGAGCTGATCATCACGCCGGATATGGCACAGCGCAAGGCGAAAATGATCGAGCTGGGCGATGCGTTTATCGCGTTCCCCGGCGGCACAGGCACGCTGGAAGAGGTCAGCGAGGTGATGTCCAAGCTTTCCCTGGGGCATCTTTCCGCGCCGTGTATTTTCTACAACCTGAACGGTTATTACGATGATGTGCAGCGCCTGCTCACCCGCATGATTTCCGCAGGCTTTTCCTTCCCGGAAAAGCAGAAGGACGTCCACTTTGTTCGGAGTCTCGAAGCGATCCGGCACATTCTTGAATGAACCGCCTCTTTTTTACACTCGTTCCGAAAAAAGGGAGCGGGTGTTTTTTCTTCCTCACGCCGTTTTTTCTCCCCCCGCATAATTCTTATAAAAAAACTCGGAAAAGCGATTGACAGGATGATTTCCTGGTGATAATATAGTCGAGGATAATGCCGACAAATTTAGTCGGCAATGTATAGGAGGCGGGAAGATGAAACTGTCCACAAAAGGACGCTACGGCGTGCGCGCGATGTACGATTTGGCGCTGATGTACGGTCAGTCTCCGCAATCGGTCAAATGCATCGCAGAGCGGCAGGGCATCCCCGAAGCCTACCTCGAGCAGCTCATCGCGCCGCTGCGCAAGGCGGGGCTGGTGCTTTCCATCCGCGGAGCACAGGGCGGATATACGCTGGCGGACGAGCCGAAAAACATCTCCGTAGGCGCGATCCTGCGGGCGGTGGAAGGCCCGCTGGCGGCGACCAGCTGCATCACCGAGCCGTGCGAGCATTCCGACGGCTGTGCGATGCACGCGCTGTGGGAGCGCATCCACAAGGGCGTCAACGACCTGATGGACGGCATTTCCTTGCAGGACATGCTCGACGACGTCAACCGGAAATGCGGGGAGAATCGCTGCTCCTGCCATTGATCTGCGTCTCGTTTGATTACAAATATTTTTAAGAAAAACTTTTAGGACCGGAGGTCAACTTTTTATGGAAAGAATCTACCTGGACAACGCGGCGACGACCCGCGTCCGCCCCGAGGCGGTGCAGGCTGCCCTGCCGATCATGACCGAAATCTACGGCAACCCTTCCAGCATTCACTCCTTTGGCCGTGAGGCGAAGAAGGCGCTGGAAAAGGCCCGCTGTCAGGTGGCGGCGGCCATCGGCGCAAAGAAAGAGGAAATCTATTTTACCGCCGGCGGTTCGGAATCGGATAACTGGGCGCTCAAGGGCGTAGCGCACACGCTTTCTTCCAAGGGCAAGCACATCATCACCACCGCCATCGAGCACCACGCGATTCTGCACACCTGCGCCGCGCTGGAAAAAGAGGGCTTCACCGTGACCTATCTGCCGGTGGACGAATACGGCCGGGTGACGGCAGAGCAGGTGGAAAAGGCGCTCACGCCCGAAACCATCCTCGTCAGCGTCATGATGGCGAACAACGAGATCGGCACGGTGGAACCGATTGCCGAGATCGGCGCGGTCTGCAAGGCGCACAAGGTGCTCTTCCACACCGACGCGGTGCAGGCGGTCGGCCATCTGCCCATCGATGTCAAAGCGATGAACATCGACCTGCTCTCGCTCTCCGGACACAAGTTCTACGCTCCTAAGGGCACCGGCGCGCTGTATATCCGCACCGGCGTGCGGCTGCAAAACCTGATCGAGGGCGGCGCACAGGAGCGTTCCCGCCGCGCAGGCACCGAAAACCTTCCCGCCATCGTGGGCATGGGCGCAGCCATCGAGCTCATCACGGCGGAAATGCCGGAGGAGACCCCGCGCATGACCGCGCTGCGGGACAAGCTCATTCGCGGTATTCTCGACGCCATTCCGGAATCCCGCCTCAACGGACACCCCACCCAGCGTCTGCCGGGCAACGTCAACATCTCGGTGCGCTATATCGAGGGCGAATCCCTGCTGCTCTCGCTGGATATGGCGGGCATCGCCGCATCGTCCGGCTCCGCCTGCACCTCCGGTTCGCTCGATCCGTCGCATGTTCTGCTGGCCATCGGCCTGCCGCATGAAATTGCGCACGGTTCGCTGCGCTTCTCGCTGGGCCGCGAAACCACGGAAGAGCAGATCGACTATGTGCTGGAGCAGCTGCCCAAGATTGTCGAGCGTCTGCGCGCCATGTCGCCGCTGTACGCCGACCGCGACCTCAAATAAAAACACAACGCAAAGGAGATCGACAATATGTATTCTGAAAAAGTGATGGATCACTTCACCAATCCCCGCAACGTTGGCGAGATTGAGGACGCTTCTGGCGTCGGCACGGTCGGCAACGCCAAGTGCGGCGATATCATGCGCATCTTCCTCAAGATTGAGGACGGCATCATCACCGACGTCAAGTTCAAGACCTTCGGCTGCGGCGCAGCGATTGCCACCAGCTCCATGGCCACCGAGATGGTCAAGGGCAAGAGCATCGAGGAAGCGCTCAAACTGACCAACAAGGCTGTGGCCGAGGCGCTGGACGGCCTGCCCCCCGTCAAGATGCACTGTTCTCTGCTGGCGGAGCAAGCCCTCAAGGAAGCGTTGGAGGACTATTTCACCAAGAACAACCTCCCGCTGCCCGAAGGCTTCACCAAGCCCGACGCCGAGCACGAAGAAGCGTAATTTTTTCTAAAATTTGCCAAATAACAAACGCCCGGCGCGCTGCCTTATGACCCGGCGGTGCGCGGGGCATTTTATGTTCAGGGAGAATCCGAACAAAGGAGGCGCTGTGCATGCGTCGTTTTTCCGAAATTTCCGGTCTTGCCGTGGTGATGCGGCAAACGGGCAGGCGCATCGGGAAAGTGGAGCGCATCGCGCCAAGCTGCGACGGCCAGTGTGTCGAGGGGTTGATCCTGCTCGCACACGGCGGCCTTCGCAAAAGGCGCTTTGTCCCGCTCGGAAGCATTGCCTTGTGGGGCGAAGTCGCCGTTGCCGTCACGAGCGTTCAGCCGCTTGCACAGGAGCTGCGGCGGCGCGCGGAGCTGCCGGGTCTGCCGGTGTTGGATACTGCCGGGCAGCGCCTTGGGTGGGTCACGGACGCTTTTCTGGAAGAAGAAAGCGGCTGCATCCGCTCCCTTGAAGTGTCGCGCGGGATTGCGGACGACTTTCTGACGGGGCGCTTTCTCGTTTCGGACTTCACCCTGCGGCCGGACGGCGTCGTGGCCGTGACGGAGTTTGCCGGAGACGGAGCCGATCCGCCCCCGGCGCGCTCCCGATGAAACAAAAACGCATTCAGGCAACGCAAAAAGGAGGCGGAAGGATGTTGCTGCTCAGAAAATCCTATCTGGGGCTTGGCATGATGATGGGCATGATGGCAGGAGCTGCTGCGGTGACGGCGGCGGTGCTGGCCTGCCCGCAGGGGCGGACGATGGCCCGCCGCGTGGTCAAGCGCGGCAAGCGCATGGTACAGCAGAAGGTCATGCCCCTGGTCAGCCGCTGAAAACGGATCACCCATCGGGCAAACAGGGACTGAAGTTGAACGGATGGACACAAAATGGAAAAAAGGTCTTCTACTTCTTTCGGGCATTGCGCTGACGGTCGCCTTTTCTTCGGTGATCGGGCGCCTTGCCCTGCTTTTGCTGGTCTCGGCCACGATCGCCTTTCTGCTGCTGCCGATGGATCGGCTGTTCCACCGCAGGCTGCGCCTTTCGGGCGGTCTTTCCGCTGCGCTGGCCTTTGCCTCGGCCGCGCTTGCGATCACTGCTCTCTTGCTGTTCGGCCTGCCGGCGCTCTCCCGCCAGGCGCGGCTGCTCGGGCAAACCGCTCCGCAGCTGATGGAATCCTATCAAAATACGCTTTCTTCCCTCTCGGAAAAACTCTCCCGCCTGGGCGTGCCGCAGGAGGCACTGGCCTCCCTTGAAGCCCGCGCGGCGGGGCTGCTGGGCAAAGGGGCGGAGTTTCTCGCCGGGCGGCTGATGCTGGTGATCTCTGCGGTGACGGAGCGCGGCTATCTGATTTTCTCGCCCGTGCTGGCGTTTTATCTGCTCAAGGACCGCAAGCGGCTCTTTTCCCGCCTGACGCAGCTGATCCCCAGCCGCATCCGCCGTCCGGTTTTGCAGGTCGCCCTGGCGGTGCAGGAAGCGCTGACCGCCTATGCGCGGGGACAGATGGCGGTCTCCGCCGTGACGGGCGCGCTGACGGCGCTGGGGCTTTTGTGCATCGGCGTGCCGGGCTGGCTGTTTTTAGGCGCAGCCATGGCGCTTTGCAACCTGATTCCCTATTTCGGGCCGTGGTTGGGCGCGCTTCCCGTGGTGCTGTTCTGCGGAGGGATGGGCCTTAAAAAGATTGCGTTGGGGCTGCTGATTGTCTTTGCCGCGCAGCAGATCGAGGGTCTTTTTGTCTCGCCCCTGGTGATCGGGGACGCCGCGCGGCTGCATCCGGGGCTGGTCATTCTTTCACTGATTGCGGGCGGATGGGTAGCCGGGCTGCCGGGGATGTTTTATGCGCTCCCTGCGGTGCTGTCGCTGCGGGCGACGCTTTCCGCCCTGCTGCGTGCGCGCCTGCAAAGATGATGCTTTGGGACGCGCTTTTCGACAGATCCGCACAAATGGTTTGAATTCTTGCGCTCCATCGTGTATAATAGAAGTCAACATGATGGGGAGGGATCGAAAGATGGATCAGTTTAACGATACGATGCGCTTCAAGCTCGACAATGCCGTATCCATGAACGCGCACGATATCCTGATGAGCGTCTATAACTCGCTGAAGGAAAAGGGATACGATCCCATCAACCAGCTCGTCGGCTATCTGCTTTCCGGGGATCCGACCTATATCACCAGCTATGGCAACGCCCGGTATCTGATTCGCCAGCTGGAACGCGACGAGCTGCTGGAAGAGCTGGTTCGTTCCTATGTGCTGGATCTGGATCAGGAATAATCAGGCGGAATCTACGCATTTTTTCGTTAGGAGAGCGGAGCGCGCGCCGGCCGGGAAGTGCTGACGCGCGCCCTTATGAGTGTTTTTATGGCAGAGAGCAAAAATGTCATCGCGCTGGATGTGGGCAGCGTGCGCATCGGCGTGGCGGTCAGCGATGCATTGGGCATCACCGCCCAGCCGCTGGAGACCTGGACGCGCAAAGGATTAGAAAACGACCTTGCGCATTTTGAGGCGCTGGCCAGGCAGCGCGGAGCCGCCGCCTTTGTGCTGGGCCTGCCGCGCAACATGGACGGCACGGAAGGCCAGCAGGCCATCGATACGCGCGCCTTCGGGGATGCGCTGCGCGAGCGCGTCGGGCTGCCGATCCGCTATGTGGACGAGCGCCTGACGAGCATGAGCGCCCATTCGATGCTACACGAAGGCGGCCTTAAGCGCAAGGATCATAAAAAAGTGGTCGATAAAGTGGCGGCGGTGCTGATTTTGCAGACCTATATGCAGAATCCCGCGCGCAGTCAGGAATAAGGAGGAAACACCCATGGCGGAAGATATGGACAATGTCGTCGTGCTGACCGACGAGGACGGCCACGACGTGCAGTTTGAGCACATCGTGACGGTGACGCACAAGAATAAGGAATACGTCTGCCTGATCCCGATCGAGGGCATTGATTACGGCGAGGACGAGGATGAAAACGCGCTGATCTTCCTGGAGATCATTCCGGGCAAGGACGGCGCCGACGACGTCTATCAGGGCGTTGAGGACGAAAAACTGCTCAACGAGTTGTACGCCAAATATCTCGAAGCCGTCGAATTCGAGGACGACGAAGAACCGTAAATCCGCAGCGCCCGCAATCTCTTTTGAACGATTGCGGGCGCTTTTTTATCGAAAGGAGCCTGTTGCAGAATGGAAAAAAGAGACAAGCGCGGCCTGACTGAGGCAGAATATCTGGCGCAGTATAAGCCCGGCCGCTATCCGCAGCCGTCGCTGACGGTCGATATCATCCTGCTGGCGCGTGCAGAGGGCGCGCTGCGCGTGCTGCTGGTGCGGCGGGGCGGACACCCTTATCTGGGCTGCTGGGCGCTGCCGGGCGGCTTTGCGGAACCGCAGGAGACCACCGCGCAGGCCGCCGCGCGCGAGCTGGCCGAAGAGACCCATGCGCAGGGGCTGGCGCTCACGCCTATCGGGCTGTTCAGCACGCCGGGGCGCGACCCGCGCGGCTGGACGATCTCCCACGCCTTCGCTGCGCTGGCGGACGCGGCAGCGCTGGACATCCGCGCCGATGACGATGCCGCGGACGCGCGCTGGTTCGATATCCATACAGAGGAACGCGAAGGACTGGTTGACCTGACGCTGACCGGCGGCGGGGAAATCCTCCATGCTGCGGTGCGCGCCGAACGCCGCGATACGCCCTTTGGCGAGGACATCGTCTGCACGCCGCTGCGCCAGGACGGCCTTGCCTTCGACCACAGCGCCATCCTCTGCACCGCGCTGCTGCGTCTGCGCTGAAACGCTCTTTTGACTTCCCAAATCCCCGTTTTTTCGGGGATTTTTTGTTTTTATACAAACCGTCCCCGTATAGGCTAATCCGGTGGGTCTTTTATGTTAAATCGAACGGATTTGCTTTTAATCAGTGCTGAAATCTGATATAATATAATAAGAAGGAAAATTTCTCACGGCAAAGGAGGCGGCGCATGGTTCTCCATCTGGGCGACGATGTTTTCGTCCGCAGCGCTTCCGTCGTTGCCATACTGGATTTCGACTCGCAGCCCGATCTTGCCGGGCTGCTTGCTTCCCCCGCGCCCGATGGGCATCGCGTCCGCCGCATCGGCCGGGGAGAGGTCAAATCCGTGATCGCCGCCGAATCCGGCGGGCAGATCACGCTCTATTTTTCGCCCATTTCTTCCCGGACGCTTTATCAGCGTGCGCAAAGCCGCACTGCATAACGAGGTGAACTTTTTCGTGGCAGAACAGATCAATCACTATGATGCAAACAACATACAGGTCCTCGAGGGTCTGGAGGCTGTGCGCCGCCGCCCCGGTATGTACATCGGCTCGACCGACGAGCGCGGCCTGCACCACCTGGTCTACGAAATTGTGGACAACGCCATTGACGAAGCGATGGCGGGCGTCTGCGATACCATCGGCGTGACCATCGAAGAGGACAACACCATCTGCGTCACCGATAACGGCCGCGGCATCCCCACGGGCATCCATCCCAAGCTGGGCCGTCCCGCGGTGGAGGTCTGTCTGACTGTGTTGCACGCAGGCGGCAAGTTCGGCGGCGGGGGATACAAGGTCTCCGGCGGCCTGCACGGCGTGGGTCTTTCGGTCGTCAACGCGCTGTCCGAATGGCTCGAAGTCACGGTCTATCAGAACGGCAGCATCTATCGTCAGGAATACACCCGCGGCGTGCCGCAGTACGACCTGAAGATCATAGGGCAGACCGACCGCCACGGCACCACGGTGCGCTTCCGTCCTGACGCAGCGATCTTTGACGACGTGACGGCCTATTCTTTCGATACTCTCAAAAAGCGCCTGCGCGAGCTGGCCTTCCTCAACGCGGGCATCCGCATTGAGCTGACCGACAAGCGCGGCGAGGGACAGGATCAGGTCTTCCACTACGAAGGCGGCATCCGCTCCTTCATCGAATACCTCAATAAGAACCGCGAGGTGCTCTTCCCCGAGCCGCTGTTTTTCTCCGGCGTCAAGGACGGCACGGCGGTCGAGGTCTCGATGCAGTACAACGATTCTTACACGGAAAACGTGTTTTCCTTTGCCAACAATATTGATACCGTTGAGGGCGGCACGCATCTGGAAGGCTTCCGCCGCGCGCTGACCCGCGTCATCAACGACTACGGCCGCAAGGCGAAAATCCTCAAAGACAGCGATGCGAACCTGACCGGCGACGACATCCGCGAGGGGCTGACGGCGGTGGTTTCGGTCAAGCTGGTTGATCCGCAGTTTGAAGGGCAGACCAAGACCAAGCTGGGCAACAGCGAAGTGCGCGGCTATGTCGATTCCATCTTCTCCGAAGGCTTGGCCACCTATCTTGAGGAAAATCCCGCGCCCGCCAAGGCGATTCTGGACAAGTGCCTGATGGCCTCCCGCGCCAGAGAGGCCGCCCGCAAGGCGCGCGACCTGACTCGCCGCAAATCGGTGCTGGAATCCACCTCCCTGCCGGGCAAGCTGGCGGACTGCACCGAGCGCGACCCCAGCAGATGTGAAATTTTCATCGTTGAGGGCGACTCCGCAGGCGGTTCGGCCAAGAACGGCCGCGACCGCAACTTCCAGGCGATTCTGCCCCTGCGCGGCAAGATCCTGAACGTTGAAAAGACCCGCCTGGACAAGATTCTGGCCAATGCGGAAATCAAGGCGATGATCACGGCCTTCGGCGCAGGCGTAGGCGATGATTTCAATCCCGAAAAGCTGCGCTATCACCGCATCGTCTGCATGACTGATGCCGATGTGGACGGCAGCCATATCCGCATTCTGCTGCTGACCTTCTTCTACCGCTATATGCGCCCGCTGATCGACGGCGGCTATGTCTACGTTGCGCAGCCCCCGCTGTTCAAGATCGTCAAGAACAAAAAGGAGCACTACGTCTATTCCGACGAGGAGCTGGCGGCCTACCTGGACGAAATCGGCCGCGGCAACGACGTGACGGTGCAGCGCTACAAAGGCCTTGGCGAAATGAGCGCCGAGCAGCTCTGGGAGACCACGATGGATCCCTCCCGCCGCATCATGAAGCGCGTCAAGCTCGAGGACGCGGTCAGCGCCGACGCCATGTTCAACCTGCTGATGGGCGATAAGGTCGAGCCCCGCCGCGAATTCATCACCGAAAACGCCAATCTCGTGGAGAATCTGGATATTTAAGATCCCTTCACAGCAAGGAGTACCGCTTTATGGATCAAAACGACAACTATCAGGGCGAACGCCTGATTCCGCTGGACATCGAGCACGAGCTGAAAAACTCGTTCATCTCCTATGCCATGGCGGTTATCGTCTCCCGCGCGCTGCCCGATGTGCGCGACGGCCTCAAGCCCGTCCACCGGCGCATCCTCTACGCCATGACGGAGCTGGGCATGACGCCCGATAAGCCCTTCCGCAAGAGCGCCCGCATCGTGGGCGACGTGCTTGGTAAATATCACCCCCACGGCGATACCGCCGTCTACGACGCCATGGTGCGTCTGGCGCAGGATTTCTCCATGCGCTATATGCTGGTGGAAGGCCAGGGCAACTTCGGCTCCGTGGACGGCGACAGCCCCGCGGCCATGCGTTACACCGAGGCGCGCCTTTCCAAGATGGCGGCAGATCTGACCGCCGATCTGGACAAGCAGACGGTGGATTTCTATCCCAACTTCGATGAAACGCTGATGCAGCCGGAGGTGCTGCCCTCCCGCTTCCCGAACCTGCTGGTCAACGGTTCCGGCGGCATCGCGGTGGGCATGGCCACCAACATTCCTCCGCACAACATGGGCGAGACCATCGACGCGGTGGTCTATATGCTGGATCATCCGGACTGCTCGGTTGCAGACCTGATGAACATCATCAAAGGGCCGGATTTCCCCACGGCGGGCCTGATCATGGGCCTCAACGGCATCAAGTCGGCGTATCTTACGGGCCGCGGCCGCATCATCATGCGTGCCCGCACCGAGATCGAGCCCATCAATGCCAACCGCAGCCGCATTGTTGTGACCGAGATTCCCTATCAGGTCAACAAGGCGCGCCTGGTGGAAAAGATCGCAGAGCTGGTTCACGACAAGCGCGTGGACGGCATCTCCGACCTGCGCGACGAATCCGACCGCAAGGGCATGCGCATCGTCATCGAGCTGAAGAAGGACGTCAATCCCCAGATCGTGCTCAACACGCTCTTTAAGCACACGCAGATGCAGGAGACCTTCGGCGTCAACATGCTGGCGCTGGTGGGCGGCGTGCCCAAGGTGCTGAACCTGCGCGAGATGATCTATTATTATATTGAGCACCAAAAGGACGTCATCATCCGCCGCACCCGCTATGAGCTGGGCCGTGCGGAAGCCCGCGCCCATATCCTGGAGGGCTTGCTGGTCGCGCTGGATCACATCGATGAGGTCATCAGCCTGATCCGCGCCGCCAAGACCGGCGCAGAGGCCAAGGAGGGTCTGATGACCCGCTTCGGCCTGACCGAAAAGCAGGCGCAGGCCATTCTGGACATGCGTTTGCAGCGCCTGGTCGGCTTGGAACGCGACCGCCTGCGCGAGGAATATGCGGAACTCGAAAAGACCATCGCCTACCTGCGCGACGTGCTGAGCAGCGACGAGCTGGTGCGCGGCATCATCCGTAAGGAGATTCTGGTCATTCGCGATAAATATGCCGATCCGCGCCGCACGGAAATCGTGCCCGTGGCCAACGAAATTGAGTTGGCGGATCTGATTCAGGAAGAGGATATGGCGGTGACGCTGACGCACTTTGGCTACATCAAGCGCGTCACGGCGGATACCTACCGCGCGCAGAAGCGCGGCGGCAAGGGCATCACCGGCATGACCACCCGCGAGGAGGATTACGCCGAGCAGATCTTCGTCACCTCCACGCATGCGGAACTGCTGTTCTTCACCACCCGCGGCCGGATGTTCAAGCTCACCTGCTATGAAATTCCGGAAGCCGGGCGCACCGCCAAGGGCACCGCGATTGTCAACCTCCTGCAGTTGGACGGCGGCGAGAAGGTCACGACCGTCATCCCCGTGGACGAAAACCAGGGCGGCAATCTGGTGATGGCGACCAAGAACGGCGTCATCAAAAAGACTGCGCTTTCCGAATTTTCGAACATGCGCGCCAGCGGCCTGATCGCCGTGACGCTGCGCGAGGACGACGAGCTGATCGGCGTGGCGCTGACCGACGGCACCCGCGAGCTGCTGCTGGGCACCCGCCAGGGCATGTCCATCCGCTTCCACGAGGACAATATCCGCCTGATGGGCCGCTCGGCCATGGGCGTCAAATCCATGGAACTCGATCCCGGCGACGAGATCGTGTCCATGAGCGTCGTGCACGAGGGCACGCAGGTGCTCACTGTGTCCGAAAACGGCTATGGCAAGCGCACGCCGGTGGAGGAATACCGCGTGCAGAGCCGCGGCGGCAAGGGCATCAAGGCCATGCAGCTGACCGATAAGACCGGATTGCTGGCTGCGCTGATGCTGGTGCGCGAGGAGGAGGACGTGATGATGATCTCCGACGACGGCACCATCATCCGCACCGCAGTGGCCGATATCTCCACCCAGTCCCGCTCAACGCAGGGCGTGCGCATGATGCGCCTTGCAGGCGACAGCCGCGTGGTGGCCGTCACCGCCACCGAAAAGGTGGAGGAGACTCCCAAAGCCGAAGCCATTGAGCAGGCGCACGCGCAAGCAAGCGAGGCTCTCGCCGAGGGCGCTGTTCCTGCCGACGAGGCGCCGGCTGCAGGCCTTGGCTATCAGGGCGATGAAGAAGCCGACATCGCCCGCCTGCTCGACCGTGCCGAAGCGGACGACGACGGCAACGATACGCCGGAAGACGACATCTAACTTCCAACATCAAAGGGTTCCCACTTTTTGCGGGAGCCCTTTTCTGCTGCCGTGCCGCAAGCTGCCCCGCAAAAAAGCTCCCTTAAAATCCCATCCCAAACAAGGATTCCGGAAGCGGCACCGAGAATTTTTAGGTTTTGTTGGAATGTTGCATTTTTTCGGGCTCCATTCCCGCATCGCCTTTCATCGTTTTATACAAGGAGGTTTAGATGATGAAACTCATCGATGGTCATATGCACACCCGCCATCCCGCAGGAGACTGGTTCGTTCGCTGTGCCGACGCGCGCGGTTATGAGGCTTATGCCATTTTAAGCCTTTCCTGCATGAATTCCTTCTTCAACGCGCAGAACAACGACAACTGCCTGGCGGTCAAGCGCGCCGACCCCAAGCGCTGCTATTTCTTTGCCGGGCTGGTACACCCCTGTGAGGACTACCGCGCACACGTCGTTAATTGGCTGGACAAAGGCGCGGACGGTATCAAGTTCATCGAGACCAAGCCCACCGTCTTTAAGGAAAAGGGCGTGGATCTTTCGGACGAGAAGTTCGACGCCATGTTTGCGGAGCTGGAAAAGCGCGGCACACCCATTCTCTGGCACGTCGGCGATCCCGCGACCTTCTGGGACGACGAAAAGGCGCCTGCCTTCGCCAAGGAAAACGGCTGGTTCTACGGAAACGGCGGCTATGCATCTCTCAGTGAGCTTTACGCCGTGCCGGAAAAGATCCTCGCGCGCCATCCGAAGCTGCACATCTGCCTGTGCCATCTGTATTTCTGCGGCGACAATCCCGCGCACATCGAGCGCCTTCTCGATACCTATGAGAACGTCCGCCTGGACATCACGCCCGGCACGGAGATGTATGAATTTTTCGCCGCCGATCCTACGTTCTGGCGCAATTTCTTCATCCGCTATCAGGACCGCATCCAGCTGGGCACCGATACCGACTTCGGCGATGCGTTCGAAGGCGACAACGCGCTGGGGCTGGCCACCGCGGCGCTGGGCGGCAAGGGCATGAACAATCTGGGCGTCTCCGGCCCCAGCCTGAACCTGCCGCAGGAAGTGAGCGAAAAGATCGTCTATCACAACTTCCGCGCCTTTGCAGGCAGCGCCCCCAAGCCGCTTGCCCTGTAAAATGTATTGGACAGGTTTGCGTCCGTTTTTCGTTGACAAGAGACAGAAAATACCCGATAATAAAAGTGTAAGGCCTGTAAATAGAATCAAACAAAGGAGCCGATTGTTATGCTGAAAGTTGCAATGTTGAGCAAATGGCATGTTCACGCGCCGGAGTATGCGCGCCGCCTGTCCGAGATGGACGATGTGCAGCTGACCTGCGTCTGGGATGAGATCCCCGAGCGCGGCCAGGCCTGGGCGAAGGAGCTGGGTACGGCCTTTGAACCCGATCTGGACAAGCTGCTGGCGCGGGACGACGTGGACGCCGTCTGCATCGACACCCCCACCAACATGCACAAGGATATCATGATCAAGGCCGCCAAGGCAGGCAAGCACATCTACACCGAAAAAGTCATGTGTCTGAACGTCAAGGACTGCGACGAAGTCATCAAGGCCGTGGAAGAGAACCATGTGGTCTTCACCATCTCCCTGCCGCAGCGCGCATGGCCCAAATTCCTGTTCATCAAGCAGGCGATTGAGTCCGGCGTGATCGGCGATGTCACCGTGCTGCGCTGCCGCAACTGCCACGACGGCGCGCTGGCCGGCTGGCTGCCCGACTATTGGTATGACCCGGAGACCACTGGCGGCGGCGCGATGATGGACCTTGGCGCACACCCGATGTATCTGTCCGCCTGGATGCTGGGCAACCCTGTGCGCATCCAGTCCATGTTCACCAACAAGACCGGCCATGCCGTGGAGGATAACTCCATCTCCACCATCGAATTTGAGGGCGGCGCGATCGCTGTGTCCGAAACCTCGCTCGTTTCCCCCATGTGCCCGCAGATCTTCGAAGTTTACGGCACCAAGGGCGTGATCCTCTGCGAGGACGACAAGGTTCGCATCAAAACTGCCGATTCCCAGAAATACCTCAAGGACGGCTGGGTCGAGCCCAAGCTGCCCGCGGAGCTGCCGCACCCCACCCGTCAGTGGGTCGAGGCCATTCTCTACGGCGGCGAGGTTCGCTACGGCGTAAAGGAAGGCCGCATGCTCACCGCGCTGATGGAGAACGCCTATATCTCCGACCGTGAGCGCCGCGAAGTCAAGTTCTGATTCCGAAAGCCAAAGAAAGAGACTGCAACAAGTCTCTTTCTTTTTTGCGAAGAACGATGACATACTGTTGTCGTCGTTCTTCTGCTATACTCAGTATCAGAAAGCGGGGAGGGAAGAAAACATGCGGACGCTGAGCATCCGGCAGGCGCGGCGGTTCCTGCTGCTCAAGAACGGACTGATCGGAGGCTATCGCTTCAAAGGGAAGCAGGGCGCGCTGGATTATGTCCGTCAGGCAGGCTGCGTACAGTACGACCCGGTGGATCTCTGCGGGCGCAGCGCAGATCTGACGCTGCTTTCCCGTGTGAAGGGGTACCGCAAGCAGGATCTGCAATCGCTGCTCTACGAAGACCGCGCGCTGATCGACTATTTCGACAAGCAGTTATCCATCCTGCCGGCGCAGGACTGGCCCTGCTTTGCCCGCGAAAGGCAATTCTGGCAGGAGCACCAAACGCGCGGCGGGGAGCAGGTGGAACAGGCCGCAGAGCGTGTGCTGCGGGAGATCGAGGTGCGCGGACCGCTTTCCAGCCGGGATCTGGACCTGCAGGAACGCGCAGATTGGTATTGGTCGGAAACCCGCCTGAGCCGCGCCGTGCTGGAAACGCTCTATTTCCGCGGCAAACTGATGGTTCACCACAAAGCAGGCAACATAAAGTTTTATGCAAAATCATCCGATATGCTGCCGCAGGAGCTGCTGGATGCACCCGATCCCTTTCCGGACGAAACTGCGCATCTGATCTGGCGCGTAAAGCGGCGCATCGGCGCGGTTGGCCTGCTGGGCGACCGCGCGTCCGACGCCTTTCTGGGGCTCGATCTGCGGGGCGGAAAGCGTCAGGCGGTGTTTGCGGCGCTGAAGCAAAGCGGCGCGCTGCTGCCGGTACAGATCGAAGGCTTCAAGGAACCGCTTTATGCGCTGGCGGAGGACGAAGCGCTTCTCGACCGCGCCTGTCGGGAGACCTTTGCGCCGCGCACGGAATTTCTCGCGCCGCTCGATCCCATGCTGTGGGATCGAAAGCTGATCGAAGCGCTGTTCGACTTCCACTATCGTTGGGAGATCTATACTCCGCCGGAAAAGCGCATCTACGGCAGCTATGTGCTGCCCATTCTGCACGGAGAGCGCTTTGTCGGGCGCATCGAGGCGGTCTGCGACCGCAGGTCAAAGGTGCTGCGCGTCAAAAATCTCTGGTGGGAGGACGGTGTGCGCCGCACCAAAGCGCCGGCGCAAGGCGTGGAACGCGCCATCGAACGCCTGCGCCGCTTCAATGAAATGGACGAGATCGACTGGCAATGCCAGCAAAATTAAGGAGGAATTCGGAAGATGCACAAGTGGTACGACGAAGAATACGAGTTCACCGTCGAGGTGACCGGCTTCCTGCGCGGGGACAAGACCGAGCATTATTGCCGAAACGGCGAGCAGATCAGGGATATCTATCATTGTACTTACGGCTGTCCTGTCAATGGGCAGGGCTACGGAATCTGCTCCAAAACCATGATGATGCTCTACCCGATCATGGAAGCAGTGCGCAGCGGCGGCGACCTGACCAACATCGGCGGGGAGAGCAAATACTCCAAGACCATCGTCTGCCCGGACGGGTGTGTGATGTTCCGCTTCACCGCCAAGCCCACCGGGAACGAAAACTTTTACAAGGGAAAGTATTTTATGTAGTTTTCCCCCAAACCCCAAAACGGGAGCGCAGCTTTCTTCGTCAGATGAAAGCAGCGCTCCCGTTTTGAGGTGTTTGAAGGCGATCGGGGGACGGTGTATGGATTCATTTGGTCAAGCGCCCTCCCCCTGTCGTTTTTTTACGATTCGGAGATCACGACTTCGTAGCTCACGCTCTCCAGCACACCGGCATATTCCAGATTCAGCCGCACGTTGTATGTGCCGGGCACATCAAACAGCATATCCAAATCGTTTTCCACCGTCGCCGCAGAGCCCTCCGGTCTTTGGGAGATCTCAGCATAAAGCGGATGGATCTCCAAATGCTCCTCCGCCGTGCAAAGGCGGCGGTCGTAGCCCGGCTCCAATCCAAAGGTCACGCGCAGGGGTGAGCCGTCCGTGGGCAGCGCCAGATGGCTGTCAAAGGTGGGGCGGGAATCCTTCCAGCTCCAAAGACATTTGCAGTCCTGATAGGCCGACGAATGTTCCGTAGCCACGAGCAGCAGCTGCTCCGGGCCGATGGTTTGGTCGTGGTAGGAGATCAGGCTGTCAATCAGATAAACGCCGGGGGATTGGATCGTCAACACATTTCCGTCTGAAAGCACTGCCTGAGCTCCCGCGCTTCGGTGCAGCAGCTTTGCGCCGCGCAGCGACGCTTCCCTGTCATGATTTTCCGCCGAACAGTGTCCGCTGTCAAAATTGCCCTCAACATGCAGTGCCAGCGTCAGCGGCTCACCGTTAAGGGGCAGCACCGTACTGCCATCCGGCGTGGAGAGCCGTGCGGAGCGCAGAAGGCAAGTGCAGGGCAATGCAGCCGCGCTTGGCGCTGTCGCCGCAAGCATCGGCGAAGGGGCGGGCGTGGCCGAGGACGGCAAGGCATTCGGTTCGACCGTTTGAACCATCGGCGAAGGGCAGAGCCAGGCTCCCGCCAGCAGCAAAGCCATTGCGCCTGCGCCGACGCCGCGCCTGAGTCTGCGCTTTTTGCCCGCGGGCGTTTGTGCATCCAGCGCGCGCAACAGCTCCTCTGCGCTGGCGTACCGCTTTTTCGGATCAAAAGCTGTGCAGCGCGCAATCACAGCGTGCAGCGCACCCTCGCATTTTGCGCCCATGACGTAGTGCTCGCCGGTCTTCATCTCATAAAGCGTTACGCCCAGCGAAAACAGATCACTGCGCACGTCGGTCTGCGCCAAACCATATTGTTCCGGCGCAGCATAGCCCATCGTCACAATGCACCGGGTATCGGTATCCGCATCCGCGTCGTACAGCCGCGCAGCGTCAAAATCAATCAACACAAATCGACCGTTTTCGCGCCGCAGTATGTTCTGGGGCTTGACGTCGCGGTGAATGATGGGCGGCTGCGTGCTGTGCAGCAGACGCAGCGCCTGTGCGACATCAAAGGCGACCTGTCTCAACGTTTCGTCGTCCAGCGGTCCTTGCTCCTGTGCATAAGCTTCCAGCGTCTGTCCGCGGATATACTCCTCGTGCACCTCCAGCGCACCGTCAACCTCTTTTATCAGCAGGACGGCGGGGAGATACGGCGAGCGGAGAGCTGCCAGTTTTTCATAAACCTCCCGGCAGCGCGGGTCCACGCGCTTGATCAGATGAGTAATATCGCCATGATCGTCCAGCGCAAAACGGATCTTACCGTCTTTTTGCTGCCCGATCAGCGATTTCAGAAACTCGTCCTTCAGCGACATGGTTGTACAAACCCTCTTCCCCTCGATATGTGATAAAAAGAAACCCACTATGATTATAGCAGATTTCTTTCTATTTGATAAGGGGGAATAGTTTTTATGCAACCAAGATGCGGTCCACGACCAGCTTGCGGAACTCGGGCGTCAGTAGGCAGAAATACGCCGTAAAGCCCGTCACGCGGACGACCAGATCGGGGAAGAAATCCGGGTTCTCGTTGGCAGCCAGGATCCGCTGCGCGTTGATGATGTTGATGTTGAGCAGCGTGCCGTCCTGATCGAACAGCGTCAAAATGTCATCGCAGATCTTGTCCACGGCCTCCTCGCCGCGCGCCATGCCGGGATCGCTTTGGATCAGGAAAACCGGCCTGTACCGCAAATTCCTCTAAAAGGGTTTAGCCCCTAATAAAGAACAAAAAAGGAGAACGTGAGACTGCTCTCCGCTCTCCTTTTTTATGCAGATTTACAGCGTAATGACGCAGTGGAAATCCACCTTTTCCGGCAGGTGGTATTTTTCCAGCAGTTTGGGACCGCAGCTGTTGGAGCCGAGGCCGGAGTGTGCAAAGTCGAGGCAGAGCACGGTTTCCGGAACCTTTTCCAGCTCAAAGTTGTGGCGCTTCTTCGTCAGCTCCTCCTGCGTATAGTGCGAAGCGTTGAAGGAGAATTCGCCGGTGACGCACAGCTCGCTGCCCGCGCCGCGCACCCAGAGCTCGCGCGTGCCGAAGTGGCTGCCGTTCTCCTGGGGCTTCAGGTAGTCCTCATGCAGGTCGTCCACCGCCGCGTCGAAGCGGCCCAGCCAGGCTGCGCGGTGCTTATCGACATAGCTTTCGGTGGGACCGTAGCCAAGGTAATGCACCTTCTCCATGCCGGGCTTGAGGAAGAAGCGCAGGCCGAAGCGGGGCAGGTCGGGCATACGGGCGAAGGCTTTGCGCATCGTCCCGTCGATGGCAACGCGGCCAGCGCCGTCGATGGTATAGGTCACGTCCACCTCGGCAATGCGCGCGGCGGATACCGAGGAGAGGGAGAGCAGCGCGTGCAGCACGGCGCAGCCCCTGCGCACCACCGCGTCGAAATCATAGACCTTGACGGTCATGCGATCATAGCCCATGCGGTAGAGATCCACCGCAGTATTGCGGTCGTTGTCGACCGGTGCGCGCCAGATGTTCCACTGAGCCGTTTTAGCCAGCAGCGGCTGGTTGTGCGCGGTCAGCTGTGCAGGCGCGCCCGTTTCCGCATCGAACACATGACAGAAATCCTTGCCGCGAACCGTGACGGACTTTGCGTCGCGGGTGATTTCAAATTCTCCTTTTTCAGGGACGAATGCTTCTTTCTTTTCATCGCAGAGGGTAATCTGATCGTGCCCCAGCTCGTGTCCCGCAGGGAAGCAGGCGGTGTCCTTGAGCGCGCGGTAGATCAGGCGCGCGTGGACGAGCTGTCCTTCCGGCGCGCTGCCGGGGAGCTGAATCCATTTTTCTTCTCCGGCAGGGATCGAAACCACCGGCACCTCCAGCGACTCCACGTCCACGCCGTCCGCCATGTAGACGCACTGCACGGCAGCAAAGTCCTCGGCGTTCTGGAACGCCTTCTGGTTGCGCAGCAGCACGGCGTGATGCTTGGGATCGTATTCCACGGCGCGCAGCGGGCGGATGACGTTCTTGTATTCGATCAGGCCGGTGTGCGGCGTGCGGTCGGGGTAGACCAGACCGTCCATGCAGAAGTTACCGTCGTCCACGACCTCGTCAAAGTCGCCGCCGTAGAAATACATCTCCTTGCCGGTCTTGGTGCGGCCCATGTAAATGGCATGATCGCACCATTCCCAGACAAAGCCGCCGCAGAAATTCTCGTATTTATCGATCAATTCCTGATAATCCTCTGCGTCTCCGGGGCCGTTGCCCATGGCATGGATGTACTCACAGAGGATCAAAGGCTTATCGTTTTGGGGATTTTCGCAATATTCGCGGATGAAGTCCAGCTGTGGATACATCCGGCTGTACAGGTCGATGTCCTGATTTCCCTTGGGATCGCCGATGCCGTTGGTGCCGCCTTCATAGTGCAGCAGACGCGTGGGCTCGTTTTCCTTGACCCACTTGGCCGCCTTGATGAAGTTCTGACCGTAGCCCGATTCGTTGCCCATCGACCAGATCAGCACGCAGGGGCGGTTCTTGTCACGAATAACGCAGCGCTGCACGCGGTCGAGCACGGTCTTTTCATACATCGGATCTTCTGCCAACAGCGCAAAATCGCTCTCGTTGTATTCGCCGAAGCAGTTCACCACGCCGTGCATCTCGATATCGCTCTCATCAATGACATACAGGCCGAGCTGATCGCACAGCTCGTAGAAATACGGGCTGTTGGGGTAGTGGCTGGTGCGCACGGCGTTGATATTGTGCTGTTTCATCAAGCTCAGATCGCGCAGCATCTCGTCATAGGTCACGGCAAAGCCGTTCACGGGCGAGCTGTCGTGGCGGTTCGCACCGCGGAACTTGATGGGCTTTCCGTTGAGCTTGACGACGCGGTTTTCGATGGACACCTCGCGCACGCCCACGGCGGTGGAGAGTTTTTCCATCTCAGTTTCCAGCGTCAGGTCATAAAGGTTCGGCGTCTCGGCGTTCCAGAGCTTGGGCGCGTCGAGCACAAAACCGATCTTGTTTTCTACCGCCTTGCCGGACGCTACGACGCTGCCGCCGTCCTTCAGCGTATATTCCACATTCACCGGCGCGGTGGTGTCCAGATCGACTTCGATATGCGCCTTGCCGCCCGCCAGCTTGGTGCGGACGGTGAAATCGCGCACGCGGGCGCGCGGACGCTCTAACAAGTAGACGTCGCGGAAGATGCCGCTCATGCGGAATTTATCCTGATCCTCGGCATAAGTGCCGCTGGACCACTTGACCACCAGCACGCGGATTTCGTTGCCGTTTTCCAGCAGATGGCCGGTGATATCGAATTCCGAAGTGGAGTGCGGCACGCCGGAGAAACCGGCATATGCGCCGTTGACCCAGACGAAGAATGCGGAATCCACGCCTTCAAAGTTCAGGTGATACACCATCCCGGAGACCTTGTGCAGGTTCAGGCGCTTGACATACAGCGCGCAGGGGTTCTTGTCCGGCACAAAGGGCGGATCATAGGGGATGGGGTAGCGGACATTGGTATACTGATGCGCATCGTAGCCGTGGGTCTGCCATACCGACGGCACCGGCATGGTCACAAATTCGTTTTCCTCCAGCAGCGCGTTTTCTTCCAGCCCCTGAATGCTCTCATAGAAATGAAAGTCCCATTCGCCGGAAAGCAGCGTCACGCGGTCGGAATCCAACCGGGTTTGAATGCTCTCCGGCCGATGGGCAAAGTAGGGAATGACATACGAACGGTTGGGCTCCGTGCCCTCGTGAAGGAGTTGAGGATTTTCCAGATAAGCTTTAAAATCCATCTTCTTTGCCTCCCTGTTATTCAATGGTTTCATCCAATGTCATTGTGTCACGGAAACAACGTCAAGTCAATGCAACAATGTTTGCCCGGTATGTAATTTTGACGGACGGATCCGCCGTTTTTTACCAGCCCTTGGGCTGATAGGTGAAATGATCAAAGCGCGCCTTTTCCCCGCACTTGCGGCCGTTGCCGGTGGCATAGAGACCGAGCATCACGCCCGTGAAGGAGATGGGCGTAGCCTCCGTGGAGAGGAAGCGCGTCTCCGCCGTGCAGACAGGCTGGCCGTTGCACAGGAAGGTATAGTGCAGCTTATCCGCCTCCAGGCCGAAGGTGACGTCGCCCGCCGGTGCGGGAAGATCCGCCGCCAGCATCTCCATGTCCCCGATGATGCGGCGCACCTGTACGCGGCGGCCGAGCTGCGTGCGGGTCAGGAAGATTTCGTAATGCGTTTCGAGGTTATAGAAGGCGGTCAAGCCCGCTTCTTCATGCAGGCGCGGCTCAAAGGCCACCGTGGTGCTGCACGCCATATCAAAGTGCTGCTGGCGGCGCATCAGCAGGGTGGGATTAAAGGCGTTGAGGTTTTCCGCCACACCCTGGAGCAGCAGACCGTGATCGGTGAACTGATAAAGCTCCGCGTTCGGCTCGCGCAGCATCACCCATTCCAGCCCCTGCGAATGGAAATCCGTGACGGGGCTGTGCGCTGCAACGGGGCATTCCGGCAGATTGACGTCGCCCTCCAGCGGGCAGGTGCCGATGTAGGGGAAACCGTCCTCCCACTGAACGGGCGCAAGATAGGTTTCTCTGCCCAGATGATGGAAATACTGCTGCGACGTGCGGAAGGCGAGGAACACGGCATACCAATCGCCGTTCTGGGTCTGCACAAGGTCTGCATGGCCCGTCGCCTGAATGGGCATATCCGCTTCGGTATTGCGGTTGGTCAGGATCGGGTTGCGGGGCGAAGGCTCCCACGGTCCGTAGGGCGACGCACTTCTTGCAATCGTCTCCATGTGGCCGTATTCGGTTCCGCCTTCCGCAATCATCATGTAGTACATCCCGTCGATCTTGTAAAGATGCGGCGCTTCGGGATAGCGTCCGCCGGTGCCGCGCCAGGTGGAGCGAGTGGGCGCGAGCTTTTTGCCGGTGCGGATGTCGATCTCGCAGATGCTCATGTCGCCGTTGCCGTTGGAGAGGAAATAAACCTTTCCATCGTCGTCAAACAGCAGGGAAGGGTCGATGCCCGCCTGATCGACATAGATCGGGTCGCTCCATTCGCCCGCAGGGTCGGTCGCAGAAACATAGAAGTTCCCGCCGCAGGAGACGTTGGTCGTGACCATGTAGAACACGCCGTCGTGCCAGCGGATGGTGGGGGCAAAGATGCCGCCGGAGGGCTTGGCCTCCTTCAGCGGCAGCTGGGAGGCACGGGTCAGGCAGTGCCCGATCTGCTCCCAATGCACCAGATCCTTGCTGTGGAACACCGGCACGCCGGGGAAGAATTCAAACGTCGAAGTTACCAGATAATAGTCCTCTCCCACGCGGCAAACGCTGGGGTCGGGATAGAATCCCGGAATAATTGGATTCTTAAAATGCGTCATCTGCTTGTTCCTCCTATTTTTTTATGATATCTCTTTGCTCTCTTCCGCGACGATGTGTACGCGGATTTCGCTTTCATGCAGCCGGCAGTAAGCATAAGCAGCTTCCATAAAGTCCGTCAGGCTGTTTTCCCGGTACATTCTGCGCAGCGTTTCGAGCACCAGCGCGCCTTCCAGCTTCATGTTGTAAAAGTAGGGATAAACGCAGCCGCCCTTCTCTTTCGGATAATAGGGATTGAGCGGAATCAGCCGCGGGTCGCTGAGGAAAGGATACACCGCCATCTCGCTTAAGATCCACTTCAGATTCGGCTGCTCGTATTCCGCAGGAGCGTCGCCAAAGTGCTTGTTCCATGCGTCAAACCAGATAAAATGCGTGATCTCGTGCATCGAAATGCCCATCGCGCCGCGCTCGCTGTTCATCCAGAACACATCAAACGCCTGCTGCTCCAAAAACCGCGGGCAAACATTGCCCAGCGCCATGCGCCCCTGTATTTTCTCCAACTTTCCGGATAAATCCCTGTCAAAGCCTTCGGAAAGCGCCTGCGCAATCACGCCCTCGTGCTTTTGCCAGTGCGCGTTCCACCGATCCAGCTTTTCGGCAAACTCCGTCTGCTTTTCGACCCAAAACGGCTCCAGCTTGCTTTGGTAATACGCTCTTCTCTCCGACATAGGCAGCGCGCGGAGCTCTTCCTTTTTCAGCATCGGATAGAAATAGAAGTTGGCGTCCCGCCACCAGTCGCTCTGATTGCTCTCCTCAAACAGCATCATGCTGTCCAGGCTATACGAAAATCCCGGATTGACAAATTCCAATTTCATCAAAACCCCTCCTTGTTTCAAGTATTCGGTTTTCCTTGACCAAGGGCGGGCTGTTCACACGTCAATACTTCATCTCGCGGTTCACCGCGCCGGGCAGCGGACGGCCCTCGATATAGGCGCGCAGGTTCTCCGCAAACCACTCGGCGTGCTTCTGCTTGGACGCGCCCAGGCCGGAGATATGCGGCGTGATGAGCACGTTGGGGCAGTCCCACAGCGGATGCTCCGGCGGCAGCGGCTCGGGATCGGTCACGTCCAGCCCCGCCGCGGCAATGTGGCCGGATTTCAGCGCGTCCATCAGTGCCCCGGTGTTGAGGATGGATCCTCTGCCGATGTTGACGACCACGGCGCCGTCCTTCATCAGGCCGATGCGGCGCGCGTCGATCAGGTTCTTGGTATAGGGCGAACCGGGCAGGCAGATCAGCACAAGATCAGCCTTGCCTAAAATCGTGTCCAGCCCGTCCTCGCCGGTATAAATCTCATCATATGGCTCAAAGGGTTCGCAGGGATGGAGCTTGTAGCCCAGCACCTTTGCGCCCATGGCCCTGACGATGCGCGCGGCGTTGCTGCCAATATCGCCCGTGCCCAGCACCGCGGCGGTCTTGCCGTTGACATTGCCCAGCATCGGGATGAACGGCCACTTTTTCTCTTTCATGTTTTCTACCGAGGCGGGAATGCCGTGCATCACCGCCATCAGCAGCGCGATGACGTGCTCGCCCACCGCGTCGGCATAAACGCCCGCGCCGTTGGAGACGGGCAGACTGCTGCCGTGGCAGCGGTCCACCTCATCGATGTAGCCGTCAATGCCGGCGGAGATGGTATGGATGTATTTGACGTTCTTTGCCGGGGCGATCTGGCTCTTATCTCCGTAGTTCATCAGCACTTCGGCGCTGGCCAGCACCTCATCCGGCACTTTTGCGTTCCGGGGATAGCTCAGGAATTCAAACTCGGGAAACTGCTTCCGCAGGTAATTCATGGGTTCCGGCCCCAGATCACAGCCCACCACGCAGATTCTCTTGCCCATTTGTCAGCACCCTCCGTTTTCCATTTTGTTCTGTTTATTTCTGTGCATACTGCATCACGCTGTTTCTCAGCTCGTCAAAAAAACCGTCGTATTCCTGCCGAGAGGCCGCCCGCGGCCAGGTCATCACGCGCAGCGGATGCGCCTCGAATCCCCTGCGGTAGGGCGGATGCCGGTGCGGATAAGGATTCTGCACAAAGCCCAGCCGCTCGTAAAAACGCAGCCGCCTTTGAGAAATCTCGTCCTGCGGCGGGTCGATTTCCAGCAGCACCAGAGGCTTATCCTTACAGAAATCCGCCAGCAGCCGGGAGCCGATCCCACTGCCGCGCATCTGCGTATTTACCGCAAAATGTTCTACATAAAACAATTCTTTCATCTTCCAGCAAAACAGCAGACCGTGGAAATCCTCGCCCTCCCAGGCGCTCAGGCAGTAAAACCGCTCATCCTCCAGCGCGGCCTTATGATCCGCATCGGTTCGCTGTTCGTTGATGGGAAAGCTCGTGTGGTAGAGCGCCATCACGCGCTCCATGCGCCCGTCCCAGCTCGTATGCCGAATCCATTCCATGGAATTTGATCCTCGCTAATGTTTTATCAACTGGGGTTGCACAGCAGCATCGCGTCGATGGAATCCACCAGCGCCGTCCAGGCCGCCTGCAAAATAGACGTGGAGACGCCCACGGTACCGAAGGTGTGCTCACCGTCGGTCGAGCGGATGTAGACGCGCACGCGCGAAGCCGTTCCGCCGTCGGAATCGACCACGCGCACCTTAAAGTCCACAAGCTTCAGCCTTTTGAGCTGCGGATAGAAGATGGTCAGCACGCGGCGCAGCGCGCAGTCGAGCGCGTTGACGGGACCGTCCCCCTCAGCAGCGGTGATTTCCACCTGATTGCCCACGCGCACCTTGATGGTAGCCACGGTGCAGGTGATGTCCTCCGGCCGCTGACAGAACACCTGAAAATCCAGCACCTCGTAAAAGCTGCGGTACTGCCCCAGCTGCTTGCGCACCATCAGCGTAAACGAATCGTCCGCATCCTCGAATTGATAACCTTCAAACTCCATTTGCTTGAGCTTGTTGAAGATGTGTTCGACGATGGGGGAGTCCTTTTCCACCGTCGGATCGACGGAATGGATGCGCCCCATCAGGCTGTTGCGCCCTGCCAGATCGGAGATGACGAAGGAGCGGCTGTTGCCCACCGCATCCGGGCTGATGTGCTCGAAGGTATGCGGGTTTTTCAGCACGCCGTCGATGTGCATTCCCGCTTTATGCGTAAAGGCGGACTGCCCCACGAAGGGCAGGCGCGGATCATGGGAGAGATTGGCCACAGAGCTGACAAATTTGGAAAGCGAGGTCAAAAGCGGCAGATTAGGGAAACAATCAATCCCCATTTTGAGCACGAGATTGGGAATCACGGTGCATAGATCGGTGTTGCCGCAGCGCTCGCCCAGACCGTTGACCGTACCCTGCACCATAGTCGCCCCCATGCGCACGGCGGTCAGCGAACCTGCGGTGGCTACGCCGCTGTCATTGTGGCAATGAATGCCGATCTTGCCGGGAAAGCGCTCTGCCGCCGCCCTGACGGTATTGCGGATGTCCTCCGGCAGCGTGCCCCCATTGGTATCGCACAGCACGAGGAACTGCGCCCCCGCGTCGCTCGCCGCCTGCAGGGTTTCCATCGCATAGCGCGGGTTGGCGGCATAACCGTCAAAGAAATGCTCCGCGTCAAAGAACACGGTCTTGCCCGCCTGACAGAGGAACCGCACCGAATCGGCAATCATGTTGAGGTTTTCCTGCAAGGTGGTGTGCAGCACCTCCCGCACATGAAAATCCCAGGATTTTCCGAAAATGGCGACGTGTTGACAACCGACATTGGCCAGCACGTTCAGCCCGGCGTCGGCGTGTGCCTCCGCCCCCACGCGGCGTGTGGAGCCAAAGGCCACCAGTTTTGCGTTTTTCAGCGGCTGGGTGCGCATTCTCTCATAGAGTTCTGCATCCTTGGGATTGCTGGCGGGGTTGCCTGCCTCGATGAAGTGCATTCCCACCTCGTCCAGGCGCTGAATCACCTGCTCCTTGTCCTGAAGCGAGAAGGTTACAGATTGCCCCTGCGCGCCGTCGCGCAGCGTCGTATCGTATAAATACAGCATTTCTCTTATTCCTTTTCTACTTCCGTTGATTTCCTCTGCCCATCTTCCGCGGGCCTGACAAGCTCGCTCCTATATCCGGCGGTGATAATTCCCGTCGGCAGCGCCCGGCGCTCCCGCCGAATCGCAGACATGATGAGATTGAAGCTCTTGGAATACCGCAGCAGTCTTCATGCCTTATTCAGTCTGAACAAACGAAAGCGCTTAAAACCGGAGTTCAGCACCGCGACCGACGGCAGTATGGACAGCAGATCGTCCACGATAAACACCGCGACGGTGATTCGATCCGGCCGCTGAAAAAAACGCGTTGATTTGCTTAAAGCATGAGGGAAAAATGCTCGCCGCAATGCAGATCAGCATAAATCATACTTGCGCGATTGCCTCTTTCCGCAACCTCAATGATTTTCTAGATCTTTTTTCTCACGACTGCTCCGCCCTCTTTTTTTCCTATTCCCCAATGGAATGATAAAGCGGCAGTTCCATCGTGCTGCGGATCTCGTCAAAGGGATAAGCCACAAACATCACCAGACCGTAAAGATCATCCCGGCTGATACAGCCGACCATACGGCTATCCTTGGAGATGGGCCGGTTATCGCCCAGTACAAAATATTCGTCTTCTCCCACCTGATAAGGGCCGAAATCCCGCTCATCGATGCGGGTGATGTAGGTTTCAACCAGCTCTTCGCCATTGATATAGAGTTTGCCTTCCTTCAGTTCCACCGTTTCGCCCGGCAGACCGATGATGCGCTTGATGAAGAGCGTTTTCCCCTCGCCGGGATAATGGCAGGTGATGATCTGACCGCGCTGCGGATCATGGATACGGAATTCCAAACGGGAAACGCCGGTGATATTGTTGCTGTGAAAGGTATCAAGCATGCTGCCGCCGTCCACGCGGGCAAAGGTAAACAGATAAGTATGGATCAGCAGCGCCGCCAGCACAGGAATGATGATGGTCAACGCCCATTCCACGATCTCCTTCAGTACTTTTTCTTTGTTCATGTGTCTTTTCCTTTCCGGCCGCAGGCGCTTTATTCCTGCGGCGCGTTCAGCGTTTTGATCTGGTCAAACGGAAACAGCACGCAGACCGCTCGCCCGACGATGCTGCTTTCTGTCAGCGTCCCTTCCGTGCGAGAATCGTGTGAATTGGCTCTATTGTCGCCCAGCACAAATACATGCCCCGGCTCCACCGTGACAGAGCCGAAGTCCTCCTGCGCGGGGTGCGTCACATATTCTTCCTGCAAGGCCTGACCGTTTAGATAGGTCATGCCGTCCCGAATCTCCAGCGTATCGCCCTCCAGCGCAATGACGCGCTTGATGTAATAGTCGTGAGACGACGGATAGCGGCAGATCACGATCTGCCCCCGCTGCACGCCGCCAAAGCGGCAGGTGAGCTTTTCCACCGCCACAATCTGCCCCGAATACAGCGTATCCTGCATGGACGGGCCGTCCACTTCGGTAATGGAAAACACAAACGCGCGCACCAGTCCCGCCAGCACGATCACCGCCAGCAGTTCTGCGGCAAACCGCAGCGCGCTGCGGCGCTTTTTCGTCTGGCGCTCCCAGCGTCTTTCCATGCGCGTGGACATCAGTCTTCCTCCCGGGCGTCTTTCCCCAGGTGCTTTTTCATTCTCTTTTCAAACTCTGCGCGCTCGAGCATCACGATGCGGCCGCAGCCCTTGCATTTGATTTTAATATCCGCACCCACGCGGATGATCACCCAGCGGTCGCTGCCGCAGGGGTGCTTTTTTCGGGTCTGGATGAGGTCCCCTAAAGCAAGCTCGGTCGTCATATTCCGCTTCCCCTTTCTCAAACGATCATAACTCAATTTATTATACCATGTTTTTCACTCCCTTGCACCCCGCAAATGCGCCGCACAAAAGCCGAACGATCCCCTTTTTCAACCTTTCACACGGTCGCGCTTGACAGGAAGGAAAAGCCTTTCCATAATAGGGATAAAAGAACCGCAGTCGAGCGGAAAGGAAGGAACGAACATGGATCTGAAAGAGCGCATTACCGCCTGGGTAGACGCACACCAGGCCGAATATTTTGACGATTTGAGCAAACTCATCGCCGTCGATTCCGCCAAGGGCGAGGCGCTGGAGGGCAAGCCCTTCGGTCAGGGCTGCGCCGACGTGCTGGCGTTGGGGCAGGACATTCTGAAATCCCACGGCTTTGATTCCGAAAACGACGATAACTATGTCATTACCGCCGACCTCAACGACAAGGAGACTGAGCTGGGGATTCTGGCGCATCTGGACATCGTGCCCACCGGCGACGGCTGGAGCTATGACCCGCTGACCATGCGTCAGGACAAGGAAAAGGTCTATGGCCGCGGCACGGCGGACGACAAGGGTCCGGCTCTTGCGGCGTTCTACGCGATGCGTGCGGTGCGCGAGCTGGGCGTGGAGCTTTCCAAGAACTGCAAGCTGATTCTGGGTGCGGACGAGGAGTGCGGCTCCAGCGACATCCGCCACTATTTTGCCGGCCATCCCGTCCCGCCCAAGACGCTGTCGCCCGATGCGGACTACCCCGTCATCAATATTGAAAAGGGCGGTCTGCACGCGGACGCTTCTGCTGAATGGGCAGAGGAGGACGTGCTGCCGCGCATCGGCTGGATCGACGCGGGCATTAAATTCAACGTTGTTCCCGCAAAGGCCAAAGCGCTGGTGCTGGGACTGGCCGCTAAGGATGTCAAGCCCTATCTGGCCAACGCGGAGAAAAAGACCCGCGCGACCTTCGACGTTGTGGACGAAGCCGAGGGTGCGGTGATCTACGCGCAGGGCGTCAACGCGCATGCCTCCACGCCTTACGAAGGCGTCAACGCGCTGACGGCGCTGAACACGCTGCTGGCGGCGCTGCCGCTGCACGGCCACGGTGCGGAGCTGGTGCGCGGCCTTTCCCGCATCTTCCCCCACGGCGATTTCTACGGTGTGGGCGCAGGCGTTGCGCAGGAGGACGCGGTTTCCGGCAAGCTCACCATCACGCTGGACATGCTCTCGATGGACGAACACAGCGCCCGCGCGGTGGCGGACTGCCGCGCCGCACTCTGCGCCAACGACCAGAACCTGACTGACGTCATGCGCGCGAAATACGCCTCCATCGGCTTTACGATGGACGACAACAAGATGTATCCGCCGCACTATGTTTCCGAGGATTCTCCTCTGGTGCGCACGCTGCTGAAGGTCTACGAGGACTACACCGGCAAGCCCGGCCACTGCATCGCCATCGGCGGCGGCACCTATGTCCACAGCCTGGAGGGCGGTGTCTCCTTCGGCGCGGCCTTTGAGGGTACCAACAACAACATGCACGGTCCGGACGAATTTGCTCTCAAGGAGCACCTGCTCGTCACCATCAAGATGTACGCCCAGGTCATCTGCGATCTGTGCAAATAATTAAAACCTGCGCATAAAAGGAGCGCGGACTGAAAGAATTTCAGTCCGCGCTCCTTTGCTTTTTAATTTAGAAAATCCCCGGTGGGATAGTCGTTCAGCTGACGGGTGATCCGGATGCGGATGGAGCCGTCCGGCAGAACTTCCCTATTCCAAATTCGGTAAGGAACGCCGCGGCGGTTCAGATTTTCCTGGTATTCTTTCTCTTCTTCCCGAACAAGGCGCTGCGCAATTTCGGCAGGCACGTTGTTCTTGAGCTGAAAGTGAATGGTCTGGTGAAGACAAGCCGTCTGGATGCGCTCCATGCTTCTTCCTCCTCGTTTTTCAAATAATCTCCCACGGAATAGCCGTTATACTCCCGGCGCAGATGCAGCGTCACGCCATCCGGCTCCTTGCTGCGGGAGATCACCTGCACGCGCAGATGCTTGCGCTCCAGCAAGCGCAGATACTCCCCGCACTGCATCTCGGTTTCAAAGTGCTGAATTTGCTCGACACAGGCGCTTTCTTTTTTCCAAGCGCGTAAAAAGATTTATTTCATATCGCAACAGGGTCTGTTTTCTGCTATGACAACCAAAGTGAGCGAACAGGAAAGCAGCCGGATTGTGATCCGGACAAAGACAAAGCAGGAGCGCGGACTTTTTCGTCCGCGCTCCTGCTGCGCTTTATAAAGCTTACTGCTCGTTCTTGAGGAACTCGAGGTTCTTGCTGATGAGCTCGCAGCGCTGCTTGACGCAGTCGGGGCTGCGATGGGGGTCCTGAGGCGTATTGAAGGTGTAGTCCACCAGGCGATCGATGGTCGTGGTGGCCACGTGCATGCGGGTATCGGAGGAGGCGTAGTAGATGTAGACTTTATCACCCACCACGCAGGCGCCGTTGGCGAAGACAACGTTGGACACGTCGCCGACGCGCTCCTCCTGGCGAGGGACGAGGAACACGCCGGAGGGCTCCGCGATGACCTTGGAAGGATCCTTCAGGTCGGTTGCAAACACATACAGCACATAGCGCAGTCCGGAAGCGCAGTTGCGGACGCCGTGCGCGATGTGAATCCATCCGCGATCGGTCTTGATCGGCACGCAGCCTGCGCCGTTCTTGGCCTCGGTGATGGTGTGGTAGCGGCGGATGGAGGTCATCTTTTCCTCGTCGATGACGGGATGGGTGATGTCCTCGCACAGGCCGAAGCCGATGCCGGAACCGGAACCGGTCTCGATGAAGCCGTCCATGGGGCGGGTATAGAAGGCATACTTGCCGTCCACGAATTCGGGATGCAGCACCACGTTGCGCTGCTGGGGCGAGCGCAGGGTGGTCAGGTTGGGCAGGCGCTCCCAGGTCTTCAAGTCCTTGGTGCGCACGATGCCCGCCGCCGCGACCGCCGCGGACAGATCGGGATCGTTGGGGTCCTTGCTCTCGGAGCAGAACACGCCGTAGATCCAGCCGTCCTCATGCTGGGTCAAGCGTATATCGTAGACGTTGGTTTCCTCCGGGCAGGTATCGGGCAGCACCACGGGATAATCCCAGAAGTGGAAGCCGTCGATGCCGGTATCGGACTCCGCAACGGCGAAGAAGGACTTGCGGTCGTTGCCCTCGACGCGGACAACGAGGTAGAACTTGCCGTTCAAGTAGATCGCGCCGCTGTTGAGGGTGGCGTTGATGCCCAGGCGCTCCATGAAATAGGGATTGGTTTCGGGATTGAGGTCATATCTCCAGTGCACCGGCGCGAATTCGCGGGTGAGCACGGGATATTCGTAGCGCTCGTAGATGCCGTTATAGATGTCGGAGACGACATTCTTGCGGGAGACCAGCTTATCCACCTTCGCCTTTTCGATGTAGTAATTGGGATGCAGCATAATCTGTTCTTACCTCCGGTCTTTTTTATTTGATGCCGATTTCAGTATCGGTAGAAGAAACCTTGCTGTGCTCCTTGATATAGGAAACCACCTTGTTGACCTCGGTAAAGGCCAGGCCGACGACGGAATCCGCCGCGCCGTAGTAGATGGCGATGCGGCCGGTATCGGTATCCTGAAGCGTCGCGCAGGGGAAGCAGACGTTGGGCACGAAGCCGCGCTCTTCATAGGGCATTTCGGGCGTGAGCAGGAAGTTCTCGCAGCGGTATTTGACGATGGACGGCTGGTCGATATCCAGAATCGCACCGCCGATGGAGTAGACATAGCCGTTGCAGGTACCGGAAACGCCGTGATAGAACAGCAGCCAACCCTCATCGGTCTCGATAGGCGCCGCGCCGCCGCCAACCTTGAGCGACTGCCACCACTCGCTGCCGCGGCTCATCACATGACGATGACGGCCCCAATAGACCATATCCGGCGACTCGGACAGGAAGATATCGCCAAAGGGCGTATGGCCGCTGTCGGAGGGGCGGGAGAGCATCAAGTACTTGCCGTTGACCTTGCGGGGGAAGAGCACCGCGTTGCGGTTGAAGGGAATGAAGGGGTTCTCCATCCGGACAAAGGTCTTAAAGTCCTGAGTCTTCGCCAGGCCGATGGCTGCGCCGTAAAAATCGGTGCACCACATGATATAGTAGGTATCCTCCACCTTGACCAGGCGGGGATCGTAGGCATAGCCGGGCATGAAGGGCTTGCCCTCTTCATCGACAAAGGGAATGCGGTTTTCGTCAATGGTCCAATGGATCGCGTCCTTAGAATAGCCCATGTAGATGTGGGGGATGCCGTTCACCTGTTCGCCGCGCAGCACTGCGACAAAGCCGTCCTCATACGGCGCGACGGCGCTGTTGAAGATGCGGGTGACGCCCTTGACGGGATTGCGATCGATCACGGGGTTGCCGCTGTAACGCCAGACGGGGGAATTGATCGCCGAGGCGGGCTTTTCCTCCCAGGGGATGTTGGGCAACGGGGTTCCGGTCAGTATTTTCGTCATAGACAAACCCTCCTGTTCCTGTGATATATCAACCAGCCACATTTTCGGCAGACAGCTCTCAGACAAGATCATTATACACCCAATTTCAAAATCCGAAAAGAGGGAAAAGTTGCGAAGCTTTTACAGAAAAAGCAGGGCGCACGGCGGGATCTGCGTCTATTTTCCTAAAGAGTCGTCAAGGCATCGCATTTTCATCAATCCAGCACATTCCCTTCTGTGCTTTCCTTCTTCCAGCGCTGCATAAAACCGTTTGCTCCAAATCGAGCAGCGCACAGTTTGAGTTATCCACAATTGCTGCACAGTTTGGGGATAACTTCGCACTTTTCTTCGCGCCGACTTTTTGTCCCGTCGAATTTCTTCCCTGAACCGCGCCGTTTCCGCTTGTCCACGCTTTGTGGAAAACTCCTGTTGAAAAACATCCACAGGCAGTGGAATCTGTGGATCATTTTTCCTGCATAGAACTGCATGCATCTGTATAGAGTGTATATTTATTCATTTTGATGTGATTTTGCCTTTGGGAGAGGATTTTATCGCGTCCGGTCAAAATATAATCCACAGGAGAAGCGTCCCGTGAAGGCGTCTTGACCCTCCCGCCGTGGAAAACCCTCCTGTTCTGTGGACGGCCAACCTCTGTCCTCCACATTTCTTTCCCGGCCGTTTTTCCCTGCATTGCGCGACAAAATGAGGTTTTCCACACGATCCACATCCCTACTCCTACTACGACTAGTTTTCTTATTTCTACCACCACCTTCCATCCCATTCTTTCTTCAACCTACAATCTGTCAGATGGATTTTCGAGACGGAGAGAACGCAAAAAAGGCTGCGCCCAATGATGAGGACGCAGCCCATTATTTTTGTGCAGATGAAGAATTTCACCTGCCGATGCTGAGAGGGAGAATATGCAAAACTGTCGCAGCCGCTCAAAACCGTTTCTCTAAGGAGGAGAGAATAAGCAAGGTTATTTTTCCGATGCGCGCAACCCGCTGAAGAAGCACGCCCGGGCGCTGCCTGACAATAAGAAGGAATTCTCTGTTTCCTTTGCAGAACCCCAATGGGTTTCTACGCTTAAAAGGATACACAGAATTCCCCTTTTTTACAATGAAGAAAGCATAAAAAG
>OIWT01000659.1_pt1 | contig 46977 bp, 68 predicted proteins | sample 1587701 | NCBI WGS metagenome assembly OIWT01 (sample SAMEA3888904, study PRJEB22519) | human gut metagenome | biome: human gut; feature: human-associated habitat; material: faeces | place: Denmark | collected 2009 | reverse complement strand
GTCGCAACCCCTCTTTGCCATCCGGAGAAGAAGATGTGATCATCCTTATGAATCGCATCGAATCCGTCGGTGAGAGCCGAAGGGAGGGAAATGTAGTGCTCTTCTTCTGAAGATCGGGTGTAGTGAACAGTCATCGTCTCCAGATACACCGATTTGCACTCCAACGCTGCACCGTAGATTACTTCCACAAGAACTGATTCGTCATTGTCATAGGTTCTGTGGCTCTCCATGGATGTCCACTCCTCTCTCTCAAAGTCCTGAGCATCTAATTCATCAATGTGGAGGAGAAAACCAACTGATGTCCTGCTTGACTTCTTCCTCCGGCTTCTTGATGGGTGTAGTCGGTTCAGGATTGACGGGCGGCTTGCCATTGAAGAGGAGTTGGAAGGAAGGATGGTAATGACTCTCAATGACGTAGAGATAATGTCGAATGGTGTCAGCAAAGACTCGGTTCTTAGGTTGCTCTATTCTTCAACCCTCATTCTCATGTCAACCAATAACCACGTAGAATGATGAAAGATGCTTACAGTTCTCCTTTATCACCCACTCAACGAAATGAAGGAGTTCATTCTGTTTAAGGCAGCTATCTAACGGTAAAAGCAAGTGAAACGCCATTACAAGGAAGATGGATTGCTTTAATGGTGCAATCATGTGAAAACGCCATGTCACACTCAAGGGATTCACAAGAATCTGTTCAATAACAGGATCACAGATAGAGTACCCGAAACAATCACTTCGGTGAGAGAAACACATTCATCACTCTTGAAAAGTGTTTTGATGCGTGCCACGGATAGTGAGCCGTAATTCCCTAAACATCATGCTCCTCACTTGATTGTACAGATTCCGTGAAGAGAATGAACCCTTCGATGGTTATTTCCATCATCTTGCCAGTAGAATCAAGAATTTGAAGTCTGCGTACCGATTCATGCGGTAAGAGAAAAGAAGAAACGCACTGGTCAAGCAAATGACTGATCTTGCATCCCGCCAAGTAGGAAACAGACTTTTCTTCGTTTTGAAATTCTACTGTTGTAGAACAAACTGCATAAGCAGTGATCGAGCCTCCACTGGGAATGACTACCGCGATCGTGTCAGTAAGAGACAAAGATCTTTGATTGTGATAGAACCGAAGATGAGAAAGAGGTAGTCGTGTGTATCTCTATCAGTAACGGGTTTCATCATTACCTGCTTCTATATCCCTTTTCAGATCATTGATTGTGGTTGACGAATCCACGCACAATGGAATACGATAAGAATCAAACTCTAAAGTGTACTGCATTGTGTGATTCTGAGGAAAAACAGGCAGCACGTTCCGTAATGGCCGACTGCTTGATTATCAAGCCCTTCCTTTCAATTCGTCCAATCTCTGGAAATGCTCCACAACTCAGTCTATCATTCATACAGTTAGTTTGTATGTTTAGAATCGTACCCAATCACAATCATCCCCTCCATCATCGATGAATCTTCGAGATTGCAATTCCCCTTCCACATTCTCACTCTCCCCAATCAACCACAGAACTCCATTCTTGTCTCCACCTCCTCCTTCTTTGAATCGGGAATGAGGACCCTAATGAATAGGGTACCATTCTGTCAAACTGGGCCTAACTGAGCTTTGTTCCATTCTCAGTCACAAAATGGTGGACAGAAACGCGCTCTATAAGCAGATTCTAACACAGTACGTTTACCATCCGTATGAGGAGGAATCCTGCCGTAAGGGTTTTCTGTTTGGCTGAAATGAAGGCATTTGCTACTGTGTGGAAACAGAGGATAAAGTGTCTCTCCCCAATAAGTGTTCTCATTTGTTCTGTACTGACTGTCTTCAGCAATCAGGAAACACTGTCAGCATATTCCATTCTCTTTAGTGTAGAACAAATTATGCCCCGTTTGTAATACTCGCTATGATTCTATCATATCGCTCTATGTTTGCGCTTTCGTAATTCCTTACGAGTAGTCCTATGTTGACTATCTTATTCAATTATTGAATAACCCAAATGAGAATGTGTGTTCTGTAGTATGGTTTCATTGTAGGTGCTGAATTCGGCTGATGTAAAGAATCGCGTTCTCAACGATGTTTTCTTCTTCACAGAAATGTGAGCAGTAGGTCCTAGATGCCATTAGGACAATCAAAACTCTTAATGACGTATCCTTCCCCATTTCTCTTGATTCTAGAACATGCTGGTCCAGGTGAGTAACAACCCTTCTCTCCTTGATACACTGAAGGGAAAGAAGGTTCGTGTTTTGAATCATCTGATTCACGCGTAGCTTACTGAGTTGCAGAGGGAAGTGTTCATCAAGGCAGAAACGGAGAAGGAACGTGACTTCGTGTATCTCTTGTCGGATGAGATGTGCCAGATGATCATTAACAAGAGCAAGACAGTTCGTGAGTACGGAATTACAGTTCATTCAAGAGAGCGAAATGAAGAGTAGGAGATTCTCAAGGTCGTGGCCCTCGTGAAGGTGGGAGAACTCGCCTCGGTGATCCTCAACGCCCTTCCCGCCAATGAAACGGTTTCCCCTGTTTCTCCAGTTTCCCCCTAGATCGCCGCTCTTCTCCTTCGCCACTGTGCCAACATCAGTTACCTCACTCTGGGTGAATTCCAGTGGTTGGCGTACGTGGTAAAGGATATGAACGCGGACGTGCATATGCCCCCTAACCCTGATTCCTAGTACGTGAATGGCTTCTTCGAGCACTTCTACAATGGCCAGTGGAAGTACCGCATTCTGTACGACATGACGCAAAATAAGGACGAGGAGGGTTCGGTGTGGCCGCATCCCGACGAGACGATTCAAGATGTGAAGAGAGATGAGAATGGGAGAATCTGTGCGGTGCGCGTTCCATTGTATTCGCGTGACGGGGTGAAGTTGGTGTATGACGGGTTCTGGTCGAATCGCATGCTGAACGGAGAAGGAATGCTGTTCTTGGAGATTTGGCATCGGAGCGTGCTGGAGGAGCTGAAGGCAGAGAAGTACCAGTTGGAGATTCGGATGAGGCGAATTGAGGCGAAGGAGAGAGAGGTGAAGGAGAGACGGAACTGGCAGAAGGGCGAGTTGGAGAGACTGATGAACGAGATCACGATGCTGAAGAACAAGATGGCGGATATGCTGAAACTGCCGATGGAGAAGTTGGAAGACCTGAAGACGGAGGATCTGAAACAGGAGAAGGTGGAACGAGATCAGGCGATCGATGAGGAGAAGAGGAGAATCGAAGAGAGTATTATTCGGGTCAGCCGAGAAGGCATTGACTACTACAAGGGGAGCTTTGTCGACAACGAGCGGACGGGCCACGGAGCCGAGTGGAACGGCGAGAACAAGATGGTGTACGAAGGTGAGTTCAAGAACGGCGTACGGAACGGTAAGGGCATTTCGTACTGGTCCAACGGCAGCAAGGAGTACGAGGGGAATTGGGAGAACGGTCTGAAGAAGGACAGCAAAGGGAAGGAGTATGACAGTAACGGCTTTTTGAGCTATGCGGGCGGCGTGAAGAACGGGGTGATTTGGACGAAGATCACTCCGGAGCAGCGCGTGGACGATGGCTTCGTGTACCTGGCGCCGACGTGCTGCCAGTTGGTGAAGAACTACGGCAGTAACTCGATGGAGGGCGTGATGTACTACCATCACTTCACGGGCTGCGATTTGGAGAAGGTGGTGTTCGGGCAGCCGTGCCATCCACAGTACGAGGAGAGGGAGGTGGCGTTTGCGCATAACCTGGCGGCGTGCGTCACCAAGCCGGTTTGCTACATCTGTTTCCCTGGACGGGGCGAGTGAGAACTAGACGTGGGTAGAGACACGATGAGTGAAGTGCGAGTGTCGCTGATGAAGCGAAGCACGGATTTGAAGCTGCGTCTGGCGCCGAAGGTGGTGTTCTACGGGAACATCGTGAACGACGTGGAGAAGGACCCGCTGGTGGTGAAATGGCCCGACGCGCTGAGCATCATCAACTGCCAGACGCAGATGGAGGAGCTGTGCTTTTCTTGTGGTTGTCGTGCGGTGGAGTCATGGATAGATTTGAAGCTGAACATGCTGGCGGAGGTCAAGGAGAAGGATGTGAAGGTGATGAATTGCTCCAAGTTGCGATTCAACAACGTCGTGTTCCAGGAGCAAGAGACGGCGATTCCCGGACGCAGCGAGTCCGTTCTGTCCTTCGACTCGATCTTCTTCGACAACGTGAAGGAGCTGCATCTGTCCGGTGTCTCTTCTTTCTCTCTCTGAGTCGTAGCGTGCTACTGCACCCGTCTCGTCTTCTCCGCCGAGCACATGCGACATCTGTCCCTTCTCGATTTCGGCAGTGGCACCCACACGCACCATTCAATCGTAGTCATGCCCGCTCTGAACATGATCATCTTTGGTCGTGGCTGCTTGAACGAGGTGAAGGTCCTCACCCTCCACTCACTGCCCGCACTGCAATACATCACGTTCAACGACACCTCGCTCCGCTACGCGTCGCTGACGATCAGCCGTGGGTGCGTGGGAGGAGGATGAGAGACAGACTGTGGAAGGCTGCAGGCGCTGGAGGTGGGGAAGAGCTGCTTCCAGTGCGGGATGAAGCTGACGGTGGTGGAGTGCCCGTCGCTGAAGAGCGTGACGATCGTGGACAAGGCGTTCGAGAAGTGCGAGTATTTGGAGGTGTCCTGTTTGCGAGTGGCGTGGGTGTGAGCCGTAGCGAATCGAGAGTTGGCGAGAATGCAGCTGGGTCTGGGCTGCTTCTTCAAGCTGACGTCCTGCGTGATAACGAGTGGGGGTGAGGGAGTGGAGTGAAGCGTAGAGAACCTGGCATTGAGCGAGTTTGTCACGAAGACGAAATGCAAGCCGTCGAAGGTAAGCGTCACGGACACGAAGCCGTCTGTGAAGGCGCAGATCAGCAAATGGGTAGGACGTTCTCTGTGGTGTGTTTGTTTTCTAGTCCGCGTCTCATCTAAACTCGATATCCAGCCGTTTCATTCAGTTTGGAAAAGAAGAAGGGACACAATCTATTATGAAATGTCTGTGAACGAGCTACTGTTGACACGGAATCTATCCGATTGTATCTACTCTCAGTACAGGGAAAACACCTGCCGTACGAGTGGGAGCCAATATGAATGATAGCCATTTGCTACTGTAGGGAGGATGTGAGCCGAGTCTCCCTGCCCGACTCCTGCTGCCACCTGTTTTGCACGGAGTGTCTTCAAGAAGCCGCCAAAGTGGTACTGCCCAATTGTGTTCTTCTCCTCATAGAATCACCTGTGTCCTCTTTGTAATACTCCTTATGCCTCTATTATTAGCTTCAATGTATGGGATTATTCTGCTCACTTGCCCTTAGGATTATATCCACTACCTGGTCACTCTAGTACTTCTGAAAGATGAAGCGGTTGCCGTGATGCCCTCCTTTTATTCATAGACACTTCGCTCACCTCAGGTGAAGCATCGGCTGTATGGAAGAGTGCTAGCTCGCATCAGGACGTGATCTGTAGACATTCGATTATATCCAGCTCCTTCGGCACTCCAACAAGTTGAATAATCCCTTTACATTCATTTAGTCCAATCGTAAGGGGAAATACTAAAGAATGAAGGAGAATAGCAACGGTATCCAATTTCCCTCTTCTGCTCAGCTGTAGACCATCCCATTGATTATTATTCTTCTCCCATTTGTTCCTTACACAGAAGCACTCACGTCCTCCTGAATGAATCCAAATAGCGTTAGCAATAGACAACCATATGCGCAAGCCCATTTTCAATCCAAATAGATCAACACGATAAAGAACAGAAATGAATTGTGTGGTTTGCAACTCACCCGTTTCATCCTCTATCACTCCTCATTATATAGATTGGGCATGAGGATGCCGTCTGGCAGTGTCCCGAGTGTTATGCAGACTATCACCTGAAATGTGTCGCTTCCTGGTAGTTGCTCATTCCAATCCTTCACGCATCAGGGCCCAAGTGTGTATCCAAACGAAGATCGTGGAAGCCATCAAGAATAAGCAATCGGTCTCTACGGTGGACCGAAGTTGGACCTGGTTTGACGGTTGAATGCCTTACCTCACGCATAGCAAGTGCTGCGGGGAGCGGTTTGAAACGGTTCCCACCAAGTACTATTGCTACTGTGGGAAGGAGGAAAACCCGGAATTCGATCCTTGGCTCCCACCGCATACCTGTGGTGCCCTCTGCGGCAAGGTGCTTCCCTGCGGCCATACGTGTAACGAGCGATGCCATGCTGGACGTTGCCCTCCGTGCCCGCGCGTGATAACCATTCAGTGTCCCTGCGGAAAGACCAAGCGGACCATTCGCTGTAGTATGAAGCACTTGGAGAGTCCGGACCTGCTGTGCGATCAGCTCTGTCTGAAGCTGCTCCCCTGTGGCATTCATAGATGCCAACAGACCTGCCATTTCGGTAGTTGCCTTCCGTGTGACAAAACCGTTGAGCAGACGTGCTACTGTGGCGCAGAATCGAGGCGTGTTCCCTGCGGGACCGCGTCCTCAGCAAAGTACTCCTGCGGCCGAATCTGCGGAAGGCTTCTCGACTGTGGCTTCCACACATGCGAACAGCCGTGTCATGAGGGCGAATGCAAGCCCTGCCCCTACAAACCCCCTCGCTCGTGTTTCTGCGGAAAGAAGCGTAATGCCCTGCTTCCCCCCTAACCCCCAGAATTTGACATTCCATGCACAGACCCCACGCCCTCGTGTCATCAGACCTGCGGCAAGGTTCTTCCCTGCGGCCATCACTGCCCTCTCCAATGCCACCCACCGCCATGCCCGCCGTGCGAGGAGTTCGTGATGAAATCCTGCCGTTGTGGGAGCAAGCAGGCACTCTGCAAGTGCTCCGAGGAACTGCTCTGTCAGCAGAAGTGCCAGGAGCTGCGCGCCTGCGGCAGACACCGCTGTGGGCGACGGTGTTGCGACGGACACCATTCCGTGTGCACCATGGTCTATGTGAGATGAGGGAATCAGGAGTAGGTGTGCGGGAAGACGCTGGATTGTGGCCGACACACATGCCAGCTGCCTTGTCATCCGGGCGCCTGTCCGACATGCACGATGCAGGTAGAGGTGACGTGCGAGTGTGGCAATACGACGGAGTGCTTCCCGTGCAAGGGGTTCCGACGGTCCTTCTACCCGAAATGCCCCTATTTGTGTCAAAAACCCAGTCATTGTCATCACGCCAAAATTCAGGACCATTCCTGTCATCCCGGTGCATGTCCCCCTTGTACCCTTCCCTGCGGGTTGAAACTCCCCTGCGGACACGAATGCAAAGCCATTTGCCATGAAGGCGAACCGTGCCCGCCGTGTCATGAGAAGGTGGAGAAGGAGTGCGAAGGAGGGCATAAGAAGGTGGAGGTGTTTTGCTGTGACAGGAATAGTCCTGTTTTCTGTGATGAGAAATGCGGGCGATTATTGGCGTGTGGGAAGCATGTGAGAAGAGTGAGTGTCGTCCTAACCGAATAGCACTGTTCTCTGCCATGCCACGGTTCCGACACACCATGCGAAGTATGTCGTCACCTCTGCGAGGGCCGACGCACCTGTCACCACCCGTGTCCGTTGGTGTATTGTCACGCCGGTGCCTGCCCACCTTGCCAGCAGGTCGTGAAGAGACGGTGCTACTGTGGGAAGACGTCGAAGAACGGGAAGTGCGGTGACGGTGAAGGGTTGTTCTCTTGTGGGAAGGTGTGTGGGAAGCCGTTGCAGAACTGCCGGCATGGGTGTGGGCGTGTGTGCCACGAGGGCCCGTGCGAGGAAAAGTGCGAGGAGGAGGTGGTGGTGAAGTGCAAGTGCGGGAAGCGCGTGGGGAAGGAGGTGTGTTGGAGGGCGCAGCAGATGAAGGGATACAGCGCGAAGATGCCCGTGCAGGTCGTGCTGGAGTGTAGTGAGGAGTGCTGTGGGAAGGTGCAGCCTATCACTCAACCGACGACACAATCAACAACTCCAGCAAAGAAGACTCTTCTTCTTCTTTCTGTGCTTGTGGTGGTGCTGGCGATGGTTGTCGCCTTGTGGCTTCGGTATGCTCATTCGTGTGTTTGTGACAAACAACCCAAGGTACAGACGATCATCTACGAGAAGTGGAGGCATAGGAAGTGGAGGTGTGCGTATCACTGTTCGAGTCGTCGTCATAGGATGTCTCGTGATACGACTCGTACGTGTACGTGGGAGTGGGGCGGTAATAGTTGCGTTCCGCACGGGCACGCGCCTTGCCCAGCTCATACCACAGCCAGCCATTGCCAAAGGTGTTCTACGCGTGAGGCGAGCACGAAAACACAAACGTCATAGTAGATGGGCTGGGGATACACGAATGGACCCACCGCCGGGCCTCTGAGGCAAGAAGTGAAGCACTTCGCCATCAGATAGAATGGGAAGAAGAAGCACTTCAGGAAAAAGCAACTGGGAGTGAGAGGAAGGAGAATGCGCTTACATCACCTTGCTGATGTTGTTGAAGCCCACCATGAACACGAAAAAGAAGATGGCGGCGGGAACCAAACACCACTATTCGTCAGGAGGGAAAGACAAGGCCATACGGAAAGGAGCTTGCCAATGAGGTAGCCGATCCAGGAGAAGGGGTTCCAGTACCAGGTGGTGTGATAGGCAGGATGACTCTTCTGCGCCTTGTAGTAATTGGCGTTCTTGTTGAGCTTGAACTCAACACCGCACGAACCAGCGAGGATGTACGGATCCTCTACGAGTGATGCAGACAACGAGGAACAAACCGGGATAATCGTAGCCTTCGCAGCTCACGATCGTTTCGCCAAGCGAAACGCTGTTGTCGAGCTCGGCCTTACACTCCCACTAAGCGTCACAGAAGGAACAAGGGCAAACCTGAACATCACGGCCGTCCGTGCCTCTGTTGTAGCACTGCATCGTGGCAGGAGCGTAGCTGCATCCGGCAGATCCGCCCGTGCACTTCATTTGCGGAATGGGTCTAGGCGTAACGAGAAAAACCCACACGAACCTAGAGCGACGGCCCGTTGTATATTGGCTCTTGGAGAAGGTAAGCGTCTGAACGCTCGTCAGGAGCACGCGATTGGGATTGTACGCGTTGTAGTTGTATGCAACACAGCATGCACCGAGCAGCAATATCGCCAATAGAATCGTTTTGAAGCAGTTCATATCAAATAAAAAGTGACAAGAGGCAGAAAGGCAGACCGGCTTCCGCACTCGCTCTTCCGCATTTCTTCGATTCGAGAACGCGGGATGGGCTGTGGAAGGTTTCCATCTCGACACCTGCTTCGATTTCCTCTTCTCCTTCGGCTCCTTCCCGCTGACTCCTCACTGTACAGCGGTTGTTGTTGTTAGGCTCATCATGATGGGGGAAGAGAGAATAATGACATCAAATGCATTGCTTCCTCGTTTGCTTACAGGATATGGATAGAACAGAAGAGACAGAAAACGCATCATGGATCCGAATTCGGGAGAGATTGCAGCTCCTCTGGGAGAGGAAGCGTGGAACGACGACGAACTGCTGAACGTGGCTCTTCTCCCAGTGGATCATGAGTAGGCGTTTGAAAGAGCGGTTGAAACCCACGATTTGAATAAGAAAGCCACAGAGAATACAATGTGATTCTTGCAGGGTGGAACGTTATGTGTAGAAAGAAAGAAACGGAGACCAAAAAGAAGTCAAAAGTGAGTTGATGCAAGTGAAGTGTAAGACACTAGGTCATATTCAAAAGAAGTCCGGTGGAGGAAGAGGAGGATCCCATGGATTGTGCGCATTTTCCCGTTTATTCTCACCTGCTAGGTGGTGAGGCATATGTACCGAGAAAGAAAGAACCCACCGCGCAAACGGCTGCTCAGCCTTCAGTCATGCCAGCCCAGCCCCAGACGCAGCCCTCTACAATGTACACTCAAGCACCGACCTATCCATCGGTGATGCCATCCCAACCCCAGGTGCAATCCTCCATGATGCCCAGTGTGCCCGATGCGGAGGAGCAAGAGGCACTGTCGCAACTGCTCCTGGCCTGGTACCAAGCCGGCTACGCTGCGGGCAGATATGCTTCCATCCGAGAGAGAAAGATGTGGACTGTTTGTTCAAACAACAGAGTACTATGGTACATAAACTACGCGTCGTCCTCGGAGGAGTCGTCGATGAACTCCAGATCCCCGTCGTCGGCCTTGTCGATCACCTCCTTCATTCGCTCCATCTTCTCCTTCATCTTGGCCACCTCCGCCTTCAGCTCCTCCCTCTCCTTCTCCATCCTGCTGACTTCCTCCGCTGACTTGCACTGCGCTAGCCTCTTCCGCTCCTCCGACAATTGTTGGAGGAGGAGTTGGTTGGTGAACTTGTACGCGTTCAGCTCCTTCAGCTTCTCCTCGACCTCCTCGTTGCTTCGTTCCACTCGCGGACATATTGGAAAGGCTAATCGCTCCTCTCGGGTTAATGGCTTCCGCTCCTCCTCCTCGCACTTCTTCTTCAGCGCAACCATCTCCTCCTTGTATTCGTTCAGCGATTTCTTCAGTTCCTCGCACTCCTTTTGGATGATCTGGTAATGCTCTTCCGCCTGCTTCGATTCCTCTTTCGCCGTCTTGTACAGCACAGTCTATTTCTTAGTGAGGCAGAAAAGAGATACATATTCAATCTCGGAGGACATGCTGGATTGCAGCTTCTTCTTGAGCACTTCGGCCGCCTCTTCCAACTACACATCATCACATAGAGTAGGAACACACAGCATCGTTGTCAGCGATGCACTTCTCCAGCATCTCCGCTAATGACTTGCTCTTCTCCTCCTCCTCGTCCAGTCGTCGTTGTAATTCACTCAGTTCCGCAGAAGAATCCACACTGCTGCCGGAGCGATTCGTCAGGTTCAGCAGGAGGGATTGATTGTTCTTCACCACCGAAGTGATCACCTTCAGCATTTCCAACACATCCTTCGTGATGGGAAGCGTGTCTTGGGAGGAGGAGGGGGGAGAGGAGGAGGAAGGGGAAGGGGAGAAGGACTCCGGGGAATTGGACTAGGTGAGGAGAGGGAACGCGAGTGTACGATTTCAGAAGGAATGGTGGTGCGATGCTCCGAGATGGATCGTTGCGAATCCATGATACTGGAGGGATTTGACAGAACGGACTGACCATGACATGACTACATACTAAAAGCCACAAGGAAGGTTTCACAAAGGGATTTGAAATGGGAGGGAGGTTCACTCTCGTCGCATTGAAGAAGGACTCCATCTCCTTATCGATGTCGATTTTCCGTGGTACAAAAGAGTTCAATCCTGGGTTTTCCGCCTGTTCGGCTTCCACGCGCTGTTTCTTGGTTTCCATCTAATCGTGATTGCTATCAAAGAAAAGGGAACGAGAGGCGCAGAACCACTTTGAGAATCGGACAGGGGAATGACTCTTCTACAACTCACGCTTTCCAAAGTGTCTCTACTTCTTTTCCACAGTTGTCTCCCGTAGCCGTGAAACATACTGGGGTGAACAGTCCTCTTCCTTCATTTTGTGTTTAAACCCAAATCCGCCTTTTCCCTCCAACCCAGGTGATTACATCCCCTGATTTAACATACGACGACTGTTTAAGAAACAGAGGAAACACACACACAAAGCGACGATTCACTTACACCGAGGCACTGGTGGGAAGAGCCTCGTAGGACGGTTCCAGAGGATCCAAAGAGAGCTGCCAACCATCTCTAAAAACAACCGAACTACTGCTAAGGAGAGAGAAGATGTCCCACATGAGACTAGCGATGAAGAAACCAACCATGAGATCCACTGTGTAGTGCTTTCTGTACGCAATGATGAAGAAGCAGGTCACGAGCACATACACAACGCAGATGAACACAAGGACACGACGATCTGTGAATCAGTTTATACGAAGAAAGGAACAGGAGATGAGTCGTCTCGGAAGTGCCCGCAGAATCGCGATGAGACCCAGAATGGTGAATCCAATGTGTCCCGAGGGAATCAGATCGCCGCAGGAGGAGAAGGAAAGACCGTCGGAGGGCATGTGCGAAATCACGTCCACCCAGCTGGAGATGAGCTGCTCACGATGGCATTACTCTCTGGGAGGATTGAAGGTGCTTCCGGGTCTGCAGTGCGTTGCAGGTCCGGGAAGAATGGTAAGACACTCACAGCAGGCACGGATCACGTAATAGATGGAGAAGACGCGCAATTGGTCGTTGAGGAACTTAGCGAGGTGGCGGTAGTCCATCCGCAGAGCGAGGACGATCATGATCAGGAAGGGAATGAAGGTGAGGAGGTCCCTGTGAGTGAAGAAGAGATGAAGGGGTTACCCCACGCGCTCCAGCAACTTGCTCGTAAATTCGGGAATCAGCATAAATCCAATGTCCTTCAGCATCGGTCCCGGAACGTGCAGGTAGCCCGCCAGATTACGAGAAATCTCGTTCAACACCCTAACGATCACAGCAATGGACTGGGTACAACTCGCAACAAATCAGAATGTTGAAGGAATTGTGCACTTCGCGTGATTCGGCAATCTCGAGATTGTAAGCCAGCTTCTGAGAGATCACAAAAACGGCCATCAGCAGCAACGCGTACAGAAATCTACGCTAAGAGGGGGAAGAACGGAACGACTTCATGAAAGAGAAGGCGTGGAAGAGTCTGAAAAACGTGCTCCATGTGTACATGAAGAAGAAAAAACTAGGATGAAGGGAAGAAAGCGGCTCGTACGAAGCACAATTGTACAGAAAGGCAATTATCACGCTCCTCTTGCCCTGCTCGTTCCTAGAGGCGTAACAAGCGATTTCGAATACTACGATAGCATTATCGCTGAGAGTGCGAAGAATTGAATGACGGTGTGAAACAAAGAGGGAAAAGGAGGAAGAAGAGGCAACTAAAGGAGCACAGCAGCAGCGCGAAAGACAGACGTCCGCGAAGCGCACCGTCCCTGTACACAATCGGCTGGTTTTCGGTGTCAAACACGCCCGTGACCACGAGGGAGTACGTCTGCGACTGCGTCTCCAGCCGGTGCGCGCGAATGCTGACGGTGATGTTGGCCGTTTCCGTGCCGTTGGCCTGCAGCACCGTCGGGGAGAGGCGGATCATTTCCACGTTGTTGGTGCGGTCCGGCTCGCTCAAGCTACACTCAACGGTAATCGACAACCAAACTTGTTCGGGAAGAAGAGCGTGTCGCCCAGCGCCACCTCCAAGTCGATGTCGTTCACCATCACGCTGGAGCTGAACACCGAGGCGGGCGGGTCGGTCCAGACGAGCGTGAGTTTCACTTCAGCGAGTGTGTGGGGGTGAAGGGTGCCAAACACAGCAAAGAGGATATCGAAACCAGCAGCGAGAAGGAGACGCGCCGTACGTGGTCGTCCATCTCGCCCTCCTGAATGAACAGGTTGAACGCGCTCTCGTTGCGCCAGTATAACACCGCATTCAGGTCCATCCGCCCAAAACCCTGCTTGTTCCCGGGGAACGCCAGCTCCGTCTCCTCCGCGCCGAACAGCGCGCTCTCCTCGCGCGTCGGCTGCCCGCTGTGCACCAGCAGCGCCTTCAGCGTCGAGGCGGCCGGCACGAACGCGTCCTCCGCCCGCGGCGTGCCCGAGGGGTAGTAGCCCTGTTCCAAATACTGCGACAGCAGCAGCGCGCTGGCGGCCACGATGGGCGTGGACATGGAGGTGCCCGTCTTCGCGACCACGCGGCAGGTGCGCGCCTCACTCCCGCTAGAGGCGGCCGAGTCGATCGCCACGCCGGGAGCCAGGAGGTCCGGCTTGATGCGGTTGTCGGAGGTGGGGCCCTGGCAGGAGAAGGAGGCGCGCACGTCGCGGTAGCTCTCCGCGTTGTAGGTGGAGCCCACCGCCAGCACGTTCTTCCCGTTGGCGGGGGAGTAGATGGAGCCCGCGCCCTTCTCGCCCTCGTTCCCTGCGGCAAACACGATGAAGCAGTCGGGGTGGAAGTAGCTACGCTTCACACGGCCCGTCGCGTCTACACGAAGCTGTCGATGGAGGCCGTGTCGGTCGTGTAGGCAGAAGAGAAGGCGCCCCAGCTGGCGCTGTGGATGCGCGCGCCTTGGGTGTACACCGTGTTGACAATCGTGACGATGCGCCGTGGCGTGGACAGTCTGGCGTTGCCTCCCGCGCCTTTGCCGATGTCGAAGAACACCAGACGTGCCTTGTACGCCATTCCGTCGTATGGCGTCAGCGTAGCGTCCTCCAGCGCCTCGCCCACCAGCGTTCCCGCGACGTGCGTGCCGTGTGCGTCGGCGTCCGCCTCCGTGTCGTCCGCGTAGCTGTTGTACATGAAGATCTTGCGGTGGCGGGTGTCGTTGGCGGCAAAGTCGTACCGCACGGGGTGCGCGGGGTCGTGGAAGAAGCAACTGTGCTGGTCCACGCCCGTGTCGGAGAGCCCGATCAGCCGGTCTTCGCCGTGTGGTGGTGAAGGCGGGAACGAGTGGCGGGAAGAGGATATGGATGCCGTGACGGTAGAGCGGCACGGCATCGTCGCGCGTGGTCATGCGCTCTTGGGCGCCGTAGTCGCGGAGATGGCGGGAAGAAGGGGAGATGGCGGGAGGAACGGTGTAGCGGGTCTGCATGTCGATGCGGATGATGGAGGGATGCAGGGACAGAAAGGATACCGAACGGATCAGTTTGTCACAGGGAATGGTGATTCTAGGAATGAAGAGGGTTTGCGGATTTGGACTGGAGAAGTCTGTCGGGGGACGGACCCTCGTAAGAAACGGGCGTGTATCGATCGCTGAGTGTGGCAATGCACTGGACCAGTTGCTGAATGGGAGGGGACGCTTCCACCAAGTCGCAGGAAGGGATATCCTCCGCATCGAGGACACGGAACTCTTCTTCGAGGGCTGATAGAGGCAAGGAACCCATGGTTTGGAATTCGAGCGTCAGGGAGTCGCACTTCTCCGTCTGGATGCTCTGCAGCGTGTGCATCACTTGCACAGAGATCTTGGAGATGGAGGGAAAGCGGAAGAAGGTGGCCAGCATGGGATTCTCCTCTTCGGCGTGCAGGATGACGGATTCAACTGTGTACACCAGAATGCCGTGCGAGTTGCCTCCAATCAGCTCATATTCGCTACAGTTGACGCCGCGAATCATCCCTCACAGGGATGGGTCGTGGGAACGCAGGCGATCGACGACAGAATAGGCGGGAATCGTGGGCTTCACCTGCAGATAGTAAATGGAGGGGATGGGATCTTCGTCAAGTCGCCGATTGTCCATCCGTTGCCGCTGTTCTCTCAGCAGTTCCTTACAGTATCAAATCAGACATACGAAATACGTCAATGGTTTGGAGTTGCTGTTCGGGAGTCAAGTAGCTCATTCCGGATAGAATGTGGGATACAAATGCATGCGCGATTTCGGTGTGGCTGTTCCTGCCCTGCTCCTCACCGGAGGAGAGAGGAAGAAGAATGAACGCCAACGGCAGAAGGATGGAGGATAAGGCCATTTAGAATAGAAAGAAATGAAGGCATTCTCTCATGTGGCGTGTATCACCGATGATATACTTGTCATTTCTGTTTGACAGGTGGCGGAAACAAACAAAAGAGGGTCAGGACTCAAACACGTCGTCAATGACGTCGTGGATTCGCTTTCTCTGGAGCACCTCCATGCATCCCTACTCATCATCCCCAGCCCGCGCTCCCACGTAGTGATCGGGGAGAGAAATCCCCTCAATAACGGGGATGAAGCACTGCTGGAAGCCGAGCGAGGCCGCCGTCTTCAACCGGTTCTCGATCTGCTGAATGGGCCGCAGTTCTCCGGACAGCCCGATTTCCCCGATGAAGCACATCGTAGAAGGCAGGGACTCGCTCTTCAGCGAGCTCAGCAGACTCATCACCACGGGAAGGTCGGACGCTGCTTCGTTCACGCGAAGCCCGCCAACGATGTTCAGGTACACGTCGTAGCTGCTGAGGTTCATCTTGACGCGGGACTTGAGCATCGCGACCAGGAGCAGCAGACGGTCGAAGGAGTACCCGAGACAGCGACACTGCGGCGGGCGGTACTGCGAGTTCATCTTGCTGAGGAGGGATTGGAACTAGGATGAATGCCTCATCACGAGAGCACTTCCACGGGGATGGCACGCGAGCCGTTGGCGATGATGCCGACGGAAGACCCTTCGCTCAAAAGCAGGTGCTGGGAGAGAGGCTGGTCCTTCGGCACACTGGTGAGGAAGCAGGAGTACAAATCCTTCTTCTATGGATCAGAGCCAATCCGCCGTTTTCACTTCAATCAATCCCTGGTCCTTCATATCGAAGACTCCAATCTCGGGCGTGGAGCCAAATCGGTTCTTGACGCTGCGGAGGATGCGCGTCTGGTTGATGGGATCTCCCTCCATGTACAGGACTGTATCGACGATGTGCTCAAGAGTACGCGGTCCCGCCAAGTCACCGTTCTTTGTGACATGTCCGGTAACGAACACGGTGATGTTCAGAGACTTGGCCAACTCCTGGAGACGCGATGTGCAGATGCGCACCTGCGTGACGGAACCGGGAGCTGACGGGATGTCCTGCATTTCCACCATTTGAATGGAGTCGATCACAATGCACGAATAGAGAGAGGGCTGCACATGAGGGAACGCAACAAGGAACAACACTTGTATACACCAACTTCAGGATCGCGTCCAGATTGGTTTCGTGAAGAAGCAGGAGGTTCGCGTCGCGGATTCCCAGTCGATCGCAGCGTAGCTTCACTTGGTCTTCGCTCTCCTCTCCAGAGATGTAGAGAACACTTCGGGAATTGCATTTGCATATATCGCTCGACACTTTCAGCAGAAGGCTGCTCTTTCCAATGCCGGGTTCTCCTCCAACAAGCGTAAGCGATCCCGGAACGATTCCGCCACCGAACACGCGATTGAGCTCGGCGCCACTGAGCTTATACCGAGAATGCGCTACAGGGTTGATATCTCGCAGCTTGGAAGGCTTGACCACCTTCACCGAGGAAGAGCTGTACGCTTTGGACGGAGCGGAGACGGAAGGCGCGCTGTTCTGCTCAATGGTATTCCAGGCGTTGCACGCATGACACTGTCCTTGCCATTTCGTGTACTCCTTTCCACATTTGGAACAGCGGTAGCCGAAGGAATGATCTGAGGAGAAGAGCCGTCTGCTCATTGGCTGCGTCGGCAATGCAAGAGAAAGAGAAGGGAGGCAATAGGAACTCGCCTTGGGCTTCCATGCGCACAGCCTTCTCCACGCGGTCCGAGCAATCCTATTCTGAACTCTCTATCACAGTGCAAACATTCCCGCTTATTACTGAGGAAGGGAGAGTGATAATCTGTCCTCCATGAAATGGGAGGAATAATTGAATATCCCATTATGACTCTACACATTGCAACAACAGACAATTGTGTGTAGCATCACCAAAATGAATGCGTCTGATTTGTGCTTGACAACCTTATCATCAGTCTCTCGCTTCATTCCTTCTGTTTCTAGCACGGCATAGGCCTTTTCTCGAGTGTGACAAAAATAAGCCCGACTTTTTGCAACCGTTTACACGCAATCATTCTCGAAGAGACCGTAACGCAAACTAACATGGTTTGGAGAGTGTATTCGGGTCTGCTCGTTTTTTCCTTGCTCATCCAGTTTTTCTGCTCCTCTATCTTGGTGTTGAGCACGGACGATCCGTTGTACATGAAAAGTGCATGGGTTCACTGTGTAGGGTCCGATTTTCAGACAATGAGGTAGTACTGACCAGCACGCCCATCCCGACCGTGAGCGATGAGCCGTCCTCTCTGAAAATCAAACCACTCGATGTGTCTTCTGGTGGCAGCAACCGTGCTGATAGTGGAATTCCATTTGCTGTTGCTCCTTCCCAAAGTGTGTGCGAGCACTGTGACGACGAAAACCATCTTCGCCATGTTTTGCCTAGTCATGGCGACAAGGAACAGGAGCATATCAATGCCTCTCTTCAAGATGATGATGGAAACGCCGAGAAAAGACGCGGCATCCAATCGATGTTCCTCTCGGAAGCGGAATCGATACAGGATTTGCCGCTCGAGGACAATTCCGATCTCTCCTCCGAAGAGATCGAGCGACTCCTTCTCGGCGACGAGAACGATCTGAAGGACGAGAGCAACCGTGTGAAATACGCCTATTTCTACTCATCTCGCTCCCGCACGCCCAGTGCGACGACGGAGCCCACGGTCTATGTATCGAAGGAGATCAGGGAGGAGATTGCGTCGGAACCGCGAGAGTACATGTGGACGCGCATCAACAATGCGATGTGCAAGTTGGACATCAGCAAGGTCACAATTCGCTTCCATTCCTCTGACAAAGCAGCCCTCTCGCTGCTGAGCGACGATCAGCGCAGAGCGCGGGACGAACTGGTGGACAAGGAGCTAATCGCGAATGAGCGTGTGCTCCGAACCGAGGAAGAGTTCCAGAAGCAGTGGGATGAAACCATCCGCAAAGAAGGCGATATTTTCGCCCACGACCACCTCCCCGCCTTTTACGTCCAACGCAGCACACAACTCCTCCTCCAGCGCGAGCGTGCAGTGGTCGGCGCATTGAGCGCCCGCATGCACAGTGATCCGTGCTTCGCGTCGGTAGTGGCGAAGTACGCGGAGGTGCAGAAGCAGCTGTCCGCGAGCCGTGCGGAGATCATCCGGCAGGTGCGCGAGGCGGTGCGGCAGAGGCGCAGCGCGCGGACGGTGCGCGAACTGGTGAAGGAGGAGCCTGCGGGCATGAGCGTGGGCGTGCGGATGATGCAACGCGTGCAGGCGCAGCGCGAGTACGAGAAGAAGGTGGCGGTGTCAGATGGTGCGAAGGACGCGGTGTGCGATGGGTGCTTCGCTGCGAAGAAGGAGCCGCTGCTGGCGCGCATCGACTACCATGATGGAATGCTGCTGCGCAAGCTGGTGGGCGACACGGAGGTGGAGGAGGTGAACACCGCCGCGACGCGTGTGTGCGTGGAGATGGAGTTACGAGTAGGCTGGCTGCCGCCGGAGAACGCTGCGCCGGACGTGACGGCGGTGCTGATCGCGTCCGGGTACAACCGGCTCTTCGCTCTCCGACACTTCTTGTACCGCTGGCGCGGGTAAGCTCGCCTCCTCCGCCTCACGCGCAGGCCCGTGCTGCTGGCCATCCACGTGCCCTCCCAGTTCCAGTCGATGGTGCTTCACTTCCTCAACACCCACCACCTGCCCTCTCGCCTCACCACGCTTCTGCTCGTCACGTCGCAGCGAAGCGCTTTCGGCAGCTCCTTTCAAGTCAACTTGCTTCGCAACTTCGCCATCTTCAATCTTCGCACCACGCACTTCCTGATGCTGGACATGGACGTCCGAGTCAGTAGTAGGTCCGATTTCTGGAGTGTCAGAAATAGCCAATACCTATGATGAGTTGATGAAACTCCCGTCCTTCCTTTACAAAGGCAACCACAACGCGGTGCTTCTTCCCCTCTTCTTCCACAACGTTCCCAAGGTGCTTCAGCACTGCAACACTCCAGAAACCTGCGCGTATTTGTGACTTCGTTTGGCGTTGGTGATGGGTAGAACGGCCTCGTTCCAGCCGGAGACCAAGGCGGAGCTGATCGAGTGCGTGCAGTCTGGCGTGTGCTCCTCGACGCGGGGATACGAGTTGGACCACAATTACGTGATGCCGGAGTGGTTCGTGACTTCGCCTTCTTCGCGCGTGTCGCGCATTCGGTGCTTCGTGACGGACCGAATGCAGCCCTTTATGATGATGAAGCTGACGCAGGACACGATTCTGTACGATTCCAAGTTTTCCAACTATGGCTACAATCATGTTGCTTATTTTGAGAACGTGCGTCAGGCAGGTTATTCGTTTTACATTTTGAATAACGCCTTCGCACTGGATTCTCCTCATGCTGAGTCGGAGTGCACGTTGGTGGTTATTCCTAGCTCTATGTTCCGTGCAAACGCAATGCGGTCGGATAAGCGGCTCGACCTCTGGAGAATGATGGTCCAATTCCAAAGACAGTTGACAAGCAAGTACGAGACTTCGCACCGTATCCCGCTTTGCGCCATCCCTCAGACGTCCTACTATGAAGTCCTTTTAGAATCATAGTGTTCTGGTTTGTTTCTCACATTTCGTTGCTGGGTTTCCCAGATGAGTGTGTCCTTGCGTCGGGTACCCTCTTTCCTATCGCTACTCCTGATCGTCTTGTGTAGTCTCTCATCTTGTCAAATCGAGTAGCCGTTGCCCGTTTATCCTCTTCCGCCGTAAGTTCTGTAGCTGTTCTTTTCGTTGGAATCGTCTTCTAAAGCAGTCCACGCCATTCGCGTGGCCAATCGGAAAAGGAGGATTCGGCACTTGTCGGCTCGTCTTTACAACCAAACAATGAAGATTCATTATGTAGAATAGCACATGTTTGTTAAAGAGAATTCGATTCGCGTGTCATGTTACATAACCCAGATTGGTATATTGATTGGCAATCCTACGCGTGAAGAAGGCAAGGAACGACCACATTCGAACAAGGCAGCCGCAAAGCGCGACATAGATCAGACGGAGCGTCAGGTTGTCCAGCTGCGGATGCTTCTTTCCGGAGGGAATCACCAAGATGTTGAACATCCCGGGCTAATCGTCAATGCGCACCCAAACCGCATACAACACAGCACTCCTCAGCAGTGCACGTCACCGTTCCGTTGCCCATGCCCTCGTTCAGCACGATCCTACGCATAAGCCCAGTCGTCGAATGCTACGTTGCATTGTTGTTGCTCATCCACCAAACACCCGTCATAGGGTTGCAACCCGAAATGCAAGGCGAAACGACAATTCTGTTTCGAGAGCACTCCCTCTTTGTCGTGATGGTACACACGGGGGTGTTAGCCGTATTGTTGAAGAGAGTAAACATGCCGCTCTGCATGATCTGCGTCGTGATGCTGTACATCGTGCCGTTTAGCGACATCGTGTAAATCACTCCAATCGTTCCGCGGACCGGCGTCAGTATTATGACCGGCTGAATCTTCTCATCCACCTGACCGAAGTAATCGCTCGGACGCACCTCCAGGGTGTAATCGAAGACAGAGGATCCACTATTGCGGCGAGTGACCCAGAACTGTGACTCGTTCAGGAAGGCATCGTATCCGTTCCAAGCCGGAGCTAATCATGAGAATCCACAACCAACACTCACCGGGCGCATTGTATGGATTCGTACTCACCACATTGTTCGTATCCACCACGTTGTTGTTATACGCGGGAGGGTTCAATGTTACAGCCCCAGGAGCGCCAACTCCCTCCATTGCGGGATTCATCGGCTGCGTATACGACACAGGAATGGGCTCAACCATGACAGGCTTGTCCATGGGGTTGGGAGTCACTTCGGTCACCTGAGTCGGAACCGTCGCGGGCGCTTCGGCAACAACGATGGGGACAGTATAGTTTGTATTGTAGTTGATGGGGTAGTTCATAGAAATAATATGACTTCGGAAAGGAGGAGGAGAGATACGGTCGAGTAGCGAGTGCGAACACGGAAAACGAATGGATGTTTGTTTGCAATCGAGTGCGAGGTGAGGACTTCAATCGCTGGCGAGAAAGGGCCGTTTGCTGCCTTGTCTTCCATTGCGACTTGCAGCCAGTCGTATGGCTGAGGTAAATGGCAAACAATTCTGCAATCAACAGAGAACGCGATTATCCTCTCTTTCAACCCAAACCCCTTCGTTTGCCATGGATGCAAACGAATCGTTTTGAACAAACACAGACTATCGCGGGAAGAAAATCGTGCTCAACGCAGTGTAAATCACGCGAATCGTCAAGCCATCATACAAGGGGTGTTTCTTCCCAGAGGGGTAGACGAGCATGTAGTACTTACTAGCCTACGCGTTACGAGGGCATCCATTCCATACACAGCAGTAGTTCATCTCCACGAGGCAGATCTTTCCGGTTCCTCGGCCTTCATTCAGCGTTATCCTATTCCTAACGGTTCCAACCAGAACTCACGTCACATCGTTGTCCATAGGATGCAAAACACCCTCCATCGGAGCAGAGCCGGAAACAGCAGGAGTAATCAGGATGCGTGATCCAGAGCATGTATTCGCAATATACTTGATTGTGCAAATGAGGCTGTTGTCCTTCAAGTTGAACAGTCCGTACGTTTTCCGGTCCTTCTTCGATGATACGACCAAGTAGGAAACGCGGTCAAACAAGATGGCCGCGACATAGAGCGTCGGTGAGGATTTCATCCTAATAACAGCGGGAGGATCCATGGTCTGGTGTGGCATGCTGAAGCCGTTGGTGAAACGCACCTCCAAGTCATGATCATCCGACGCATAGTAGTCAGTGACAATGAACTGCGACTGCTCTGAAAAGAGGGGAGTGAGGTCAACAACACTCGCTACGCATGAAACATCACGAGAGCATCAACCCATAGGCTGCGATATCTTGATGCCAGAGCTCGATATCGCATCAGCCAAGTCGAAAGCGGAAAAATCAACATCGGGTGAGGGAATTGCCTTTCGTTTGGGTGAAAAGGAGGTCGGAACGACCTCACCAGGCCCCGCAACAACGACTTGTATCACTCCCTTAGAAGGAGTATTGTCAGTCTATGCAATAGGGGTGGACGGATCAATTACGGTTATATCCACATTCTCCGTGTTGGAGGAATCGTCGGTCGTAATAGGCACTGTAATAGAGGAATAAACGCTATTCATTTGTGAATAATTGAATGGTCTGGATATGAGATACGGTTCGGAACAGCGAAACGCAATTCCCCAAAACCGAAGATACCATACAATAGGGGTCACTCTCTTCAATGGAGTCCAAGGGTATGATAGAGGGAATACGGCGGTGGGTGCGAGCATTCCCCAGAATCAGAGTTGCCAAAAATCAGCACGATTTTGTCGACCCCAACCAATCTGCACAACCATCCATAGTTTTGTTGGAATAGTAGTTCTATTGTCCTGAGCATAAGGAATAGCCATTGAAACCAAAGATGGGAGACCGAGTTAAGGAATACAATAGTCTTGTTGACTCAAAACGGAGGTAGGTTTGTTCGTTGAAATGGTCACCTTTTCAGATTTCGCTATCTCAATTTTGAGGACAGAGTAACAAGGATTAACAGTGTTGTTCAACTCGCTACCATCCAGTACAGTGGTAGAGCGGAAAAGGTTTGGCATCGTGCGTGCATTGTAATGTGCAGATCGCGGACAATTCGACTCACTTCCTGGAAGAATTGACGAACATCCGCAACAATTTCGAAGTGTGCGATGATTTTGTCTTCTTCTTCAACGAGGTATGTTTATGTGTACTCGTTCAATCATCAGGTTTTCGACAAGGTGCAAAGTCCGGAGATGTTGCTGCACAATCTCTCTTCTGTCATCGACATTATCGTGTACCATCTCTCCATTCCGAACTCCTTGGCGAGAGACTCGATCCTGAAGTTGGTGGCCATTCTCTCTCGGGACATGAGGTTTTGCCGTTTCCCTCCACTCACGCCTAGAGGCGAGCTCATCCAGTACTACGACAAGCTTCTGTCCCTGCTGCTCTCCCTCATGGATCAGAAGGACCCAGAAGCCACGTCCTCGGTGTTCGAGACGTTGATTCTGATGTTCCGCAACCTGAACGGAAACGACATTCGCAACCACATCGCCATCATTCGCAAATACTATGGCCCTCTGTTCGGGAATAAGGCTCCCTTCATCCGACAATTCGCATGTGAATCATACTGCTACCTTCTTCGTCACATGAGCGCAAAGGGCGGCGCTAGCAGTTCCAATGCGGAATACACAAAGCACATGATGAAGGAGCAAGTTCGGGAGCAGATGAAGGAATTGACCATCATCTTGAAGGCGGTGTCGCGCAAGGCAAATGTGAGTGATTCCATGATTCTGGGCATATCTTCGTTGCTGTTCGAGTCGATTCGTGGAGTTGGCGGTCAGAGTCGTAATCACGGCATGGAGATCTTCAACCAACTTCTCGACATCGTCATCGGCGAGAAGACGCTGGACAAGACGGCCGCCCTTCCCTCGCCCTCGTTCATCAATGTGATGTTGGAGTTGCAGTATGATTTGGCGGAGTAGGTGTTTTTGATGAGTGTGATTATGATGTGATAAGTGATGTGATGAGATGATGTGATGATGATGTGATGCTCACCCCCTCCAGATACATCCTGCCCACCAAGAGCGCGCACTTCCTGTCCTCCATTCTCCAGCACATCACACGCTCCCCTCTCACCCACCGTCACTTCATCCTTGACCTCCTCATCATCTGGATCCAGTTCCACACCGGCGCGCACATCGCCGCCAACGCCTCGCTCTTCGACGACTGCATGACCCTCATCTCCTCCACCGTCGCCACACTGCCCGCTGACGACGAGCTCACTCGCAGCTCGCTCATGTCGCTCACGTACAACCTGTGGCTGTACCAACGCGCCGAGAACAAGGGGCAAATCACAGCCCTCACCAAAGTGGTGGCCAAGTTCACGTCCATCATGAATCACTGCACGCCTGAGAACGAAGTGCTGGTTGGGGCACCCCCACTTTTTGAGTCCTAGCTGCTCCGCGTGCACGAGTACGCCACCTTCCTTCTCCACTCCTTCATCGCCACACCCATCGCCACCCTTCTCACCAAAACCTTCTTCTCGTCTCTCTGTTCCTTCCTTCATCCCATCGCCAATCACGTCCTCTTCGTGCATCGTGCATTGCCGCTTCTCGCCGACGCACTCGACGAGATCGACGCCTCCCAGATCACGGCGGAGCTCACCTCCGATTCTGCCGTGCAGCAGGTGACCGCCCGTCTGCTTCGCGCCCTCACCGTCGCTCTCCCCGCCCTCTCCGCCCGCCCCATTGCCCAGTTCACTGCACAGTCCACCACTCAACCTACCACTCAACCTACCACTCAGTCTACAACTCAACCTACCACTCAATCTACCACTCAATCTACTGCACAGGCCACGGAGGCGGAGGCTGTGACGGAGGACGCGCTGACGCTGAAGGAGGCGCTGCTGTCGATGCACGTGCTGAACACGCTGGGCGCGCCCTCCGACGAGCTTCTCTCCACTGCCGAACAGGCGTTGCGCCGGTGGGTGGCGGCCTTCAAGGCGGAGGCGAGCAAGCCGAGCGTGGTGCGACAGAAGCCGAGACGGGAGTTACAGATGCTGATCGCAGAAATCGTCCGGTATTTGCTCGTCCACTCGTCCGCGTATGACGCGATGGAGGCTCTGATGCAGGAGGTGCTGGCGGTGTTCCACTTTTACCCCCTAATTCTGTCATCGCTGGCGGAGTCATACCACCATCTCCCCGACGCCTGCCGTACGGAGGCGAAGCTGGTGGCTCTGATGACGCAGTATGCCTGCTACTTGAACAGCCCGCGCCACACCGAGCGACAGAGCTGGCTGCGACTCTTCCTCGCCTTCCAGCAATGCGATGTGGGATCCCCCATTTTTGATGACGTGTAGTATCTGGACTCGACGGCGTCGGAGGCGAAGTACGTGGGCACGACGAACACTCTGTCCCTGCTGCTGCAAGCGGAAGAGTTGCCGCTCAATCTGGCGTCGGACCCAGTTCGCGTGTCGCTGTTGCAACAGGCGATGACGCCCGTGTACTTGAAGCTGATCAACGAGGCGATGATGGATGTGGTGGTGTGCTTCTTATTGGGCCAGTTCTACGTGAAGTGGTCCCCATTGTGGAAGACGGTGACGAGCCTGCTGGACGCGCTGGCGACGACGCAGGCGAAGCGCGTGTGGCGATGGACGGGTGTGAGTCTGTACAGCGCGGGAGGCTATTGTGACAACGATGAGAAGTGGTACAGTGAGGGAATGAAGGAGGAAGAAGAGGAGGAGGAAGAGGAAGAAGAGAAGGATGTGAAGAATCGTTATGAGGAGCGTGTGCGTCACGCCGTGAAGTGCGCGGAGCTGGTGTGTGCGCGAAGCAGCGAGACGCCGAACGAAGTGGCCATTGCCTTCGGGTGGGTGGCGGAGGACTACCATTGGATGACGCTGCTGCACTGTCTGGCCGCCATCCACGGCAAGTTCATGCCCTTCAACAGGGAGTTCATGAACCTCTTCTTCCTCTTCCTCCGCGATGGCTACTTCGCCCACGCCCGCAAGACCGATCCCTTCCTTGCGCACTATGAGGGCAATGCGAAGATCCTCAACCCCTCTGTGTTCTCGATTGCGCCCGCGATGGGCAACCGGGAGGGTTCGCGCCGGCTCAAAGCGTTCCTGAAGCTGTTCGAGAACCTGAAGGACGCGATCAAGAACTGCTACGGCGCGCCCGTGCTGCGTGACGTGTTGATGTACCTTCTGACGAAGAACGACACGGAGACGCAGAAGGCGGCCGTGACGATCCTGTGCTGCTTCCCGGCGCTGGGCAGCATTTCCTCGCCGTCACAGCTGAAGCCGTACAAGGAGCAGCTTCTGATGATGTGCGACGACGTGCAGTTCAAGGAGTGTGTGACCACCTTCTTCTTGTCGCCTGACGAGGGCATGATTCTGAAGGAACAACGCAAGGAGGTGATTCGCGTGGTCTCGCGGATTCTCTACGGGCGGCTGTTGGGACGCTCCTATACCAAGGTCCCGATCGCCGTGCGCCACGCCAGTGTGCTGTCCTATCTCAGCACCGTGACGGAGGAGGAGCTGGCGGAGTTCGTGGGCCTGACCGTCTGCCGCTTCTTCGACGACCTGTCGGTGCCCGTGCCCACCAGCACGGTGATGATTGACGCGGAGGTGGCGAAGCTGGAGAAGAACGATCGTGTCCAGTCAAATCACATGGTGGGCGTGTTGACGTTGCTGTACGACATCGTGAAGCATTTGTCGCTGAAGCTGAAGAAGTACGTGCACTTGTACCTGATCCTGCTGGCCTTCTTCTTGAAGCGGATTACGAGAGAACTGACTGCGCTAGGAGAGAAGGAGGAGGAGGAGAGTGAAGAAGACGACGACGAGGAGAAGGAGGAGGACGACGAAGAAGAGGAAGAGAAGGAGAGAAAGAACCAGAACCAGATGCAGCAGCTGCGCCGCGTCCGCACCCTGTGCCTCAAGCGCCTCACCGAAATGATCGGCTACTTCTCCTATCTTGACTTCACCATCTACTCCCCCTACTTCTTCGCCCCGCTGGCGCGCCAGCTGCAGCTCCTCCCCACCAGCTGCCGCCACGCCACCCACACGCCCGTGCTGGTTCACCTCTGCAACATTGTGAGCTCCAATAACAACCTGTTCTACATCTTCGACCTCCAGCCCCTTCTACTGCCGCAGAGTTTGCTGTGTCTGAAGAGCGACGAGGAGGTGGAGGAGAGACGGAACAAAAACGGACTGATTCGCGGAATCGTGGAGAGAGGGAAGATCGGGCATTTGAGCAATACAGTGGCGGTGGAGATCGTTCAGATTGTGGAGAATTTGCTGGAGATCGACCCCGAGAATGACTACTTCAACGAGAAGAAGAAGAAGAAGCGACTGAGAGCGTGGAAGACGGAGAAGGAGGATCTGACGGTGATGAGCCAGAACGCTGTGCTGCATGGCGGCGAGGCGATGGACGTGGAGAGCACTCTGGAGGGCATTCAGTTCATTCTGCCTCACGTGAACATGGTGGTGGAGGGCGTCGAGTACCTGCTGCGTGTGATTCACTCTCTCAACGGCAGTCTGTTCACGCGTCTGCTCAGCATCATCTATCATCTCGCCGAGCTGGCCAGCAAGAAGACGGTGACGCTGGCTGTGCCGACGTTAGCGCACGTGCTGAACCTGCTTATCTCCTTCATCAAGTATTCCGCCAACAAGGACGAGGTTCAGGACAACAAGATGCGCGTGTTGGACAGCATCGCTTCACTCGTGCCCCTGGTGGAGGACTACGACACGCCCATTCGCGCGCTGTCCGCTCTTCTCATTCCGGGAGAGTACTGCGTGAACGCGTTCAATCTCCGCAAGCGAATCGTCAGCGTGTTTGGCTTGATGGCAGGCTCCATTCCCGCCTTCGCCGACACTGTCCCGCTCATGAAGGACCTTCACGCCACCAGCGACAACACTATCGGCGGGTACTCCTTCGCCAAGCGAGGCGACGCCTATGACGTGATCGTGAAGAAGGGACTGTTCGCGTACGACCCGAAGTCGGTCAGTTTCCTGCCGCTGTTTGCGTGTGTGCTGAAGGATGCGACGGACGAGGACATGATGATCCGTACGACGGCGATGAAGTGCTTGAAGGAGCTGGTGGAGCGAATGGCGAAGGAGGAGTGGTGTGAGGTGTACGAACAGTTGTTGATGATGATCATGGGAGTGATCAAGTATGTCGTCAAGACGGTGAACAACGACAATGTGCGTCGTCCTATTGTGAGTCTTCTGCGCACCATCGTGATTCTGTGGAAAGATCACCCTTCTCTCGATCTGTGCTCGGATTTGATTGTGTTGATCGACGAGACGAACGACGACAATGATGTGATTCTGAACCTGATCGACATCAAGACGAGAACGCGCGTGAACGGACTGAGGCGCATCAACAAGTACGTGAAGGAGGTGGACGCGGGCGAGAAACCGCGGTTATCGGCGAGTACACTGCGGAACATTCTGATCCCGTTGCTGATGAGTTATGTGAAGGAATACAGCAAGGCGGCCGGTGTGGGATAGAAGAGGGTGTGATGAATAGACAACTTGATTCGCGAGGAATGCGCTCAGACCATCGCGCACATCGCCTCGCAGCTGAGTTGGAATCACTACATGGCTCTGTTCCGACGTGTGTTCAATTGCGTGGGGCAGTTGGGGGCGTGTGAGTTGTAGATCAGCAACAGCGAGGTGAACCCGTCGAAGCGCCTGGACCGCGCGGTGACGAGCGAGATGGAGACGTACAACAAGCTCTACACGCGAATGCTGTGTCTGATCGTGGAGAAGTTCCACTTCGAGGTGAAGGAGGTGGACTTCGTGAACGTGGTGGACGAGCGGATGGCGCTGCTGGCGGAGGACGCGCTGTCCGCGAGGGCGCTGAAGCAGGTGGAGTTCATGAAGAAGAAGGAGAAGCCTGTTAAGCCTGAGGAGAAGAAGAGTGAGGAGAAGAAGAGTGAGGAGAAGGTTGAGGAGAAGATGGAGGTGGAGAAGAAGAGTGATGAGAAGAAGTCTGCTAAGGAGAAGGAAGAGGAGGAGGAGAAGGAGAAGGAGGAAGAGGAGGAAGAGGAAGAGGAGGAAGAAGAAGAGATGGAGGTGGAGGAGAAGGAGTGGCTGGTGAAGGCCCCGAAGCCGCTCACGACCATCGCCAAGCAGAAGATCCTCCGCCTGGTCCTGACGGTGGTGATCCCCGACCTGCGCAAGTGCGGGCGCTGAGCGCGGCTGACGAGTAGACTCATGATCTCGACGGACGAGCGCAAGAACCAGATGGTGCACAGCGGTGTGGCGGTGGTGATCGTGCAGCTGCTGACCAAGCTGCCGACGAAGCTGTTCGAGATGTGAGTGAGGGTGGTGAGCGTGATGGGAAGCTACTTGCCCGGCGTGACGCAGACGGTGGTGCTGCTGCTGAAGCAGAAGATGCAGGACAACCGTGACGAGGCGCGGAAGACGCGTGGGTGCGTGAGGCGCGTGTGAGGCGTAGTGGTGAACATTCTGAAGCTGTTGGGCGTGGAGTACCTGCACCTGATTCTGAGCCAGATGCAGCACGCGCTGACGGAGGGCAATCAGCTGTTCGTGTTGTCCTACTCGCTGTGCGACATGGTCAACGCGGTGAAGGACAGCATCAAGAACGACCCCGTGCAGGAGATCACGATGGAGGTGGTGTTTGTTTGAAGCGTTAAGGAGTAGAACGAAACGGCCGTGTCGGAGGAGAAGTTGGACGGGACGCGCTACCCGCTGTTGCGGTCGCTGTCTCTCATTCACCAGATCACGCTGTACGATCTCTTCGAGGACGGCGCTCGCACGCGCGAGGTGGAGGAATTGCGCGCCGCCGCCAAGGCGAACTACCACGAGCTGGCGGTGAACCGTTCCTACGAGACGTGGCAACGCGTCACCTCGCTGTTGCCTTTCCTGCCGAACCCTGCGAGTGCGCGTGTGTGGTGCGAGTCATGCATAGTCCACTTCTGGCTGTCGCCTATCTTCCAACGCGTCACGACTTGCGAGGACATGACCCAACTGACGCGTCTCCGCGATGTGATGCGAGCGTGCGTGGCTGGCATGATGGAGAACCGTTCGGTGCAGGCGACGACGCTGATCGCGTACTGCGTGGGGATCATGAAGGACGCGGAGAAGGAGATCGAGAAGCAGCGCCAGGACGAGAAGGCCATCAAAGACTCCATCGCCATCTGGACCACCAGCGCGATCACGCAGCGAACCACGAGCGACGGTCGCAACCAGCTGCTGGTGCAGCCCGAGCGCCGGCTGACGGGCAACAACCTGAACGAGGACCGCCGCAAGAAGATCAACAAGACCAGCAAGGAGGAGTTCGTGGGCTTCGCGCTGCAGGTGCGTGTGGTGAGCGGGAGTGAGGCGTAGTTGCTGAACGCGGCGGTGGGCGCGAAGGTCCTGCAGCAGAGCGACCCGCATCATCACCAGCTCCTCGATCTGGTGATCGAGCACCTCCTCTTCACGCTGCGACTCTGCAAGAGCACGCCCGTGCTGGCGCAGTGTCTCAAGTTCGTGGACACGCTGCTGCAGTGGCGGCTGGAGGCGCTGAAGAACAACGTGGAGGCGCTGAAGGGTGGACGCGTGATCGGGTTTTGACGGCTAGAGTTGCTGTTCACGATGCTGTCGGATTTCTCCGCCACCTCCGCGGAGCTGACGCGGTCGCTGTTCCACACCGTTTCCGTCATTTACACAACCTACCCGTACGCGTGTCTTTTCCCTCTCACTCGCAGCAAAACGCCGCTCTCCGACAACCAGGCGCGCGCTCTGATCATGTTGGTGAAGCGCGATCTGAACCTGCCCGAACGCCAGAGCGCCGCTTTCGCGCTGGTTCGCGTCATCCTCACTCGCCGGGTGATGATCAGCGAGTTATATGATTTGATGGACGAGCTGAGTGTGACACTTCTTCAGTCCTTCAGCGAGACCACGCGGAATCACTGCTCGCGCGTGCTGTTGTTCTTCCTGTTGAACTATCCGATGAGCGAGGGTCGCATCGAGAAGATGGTGTCGTTCCTGCTGAAGAACATCGAGTACGAAGAGCCCTCGGGCCGGCTGGCGGACCTGAATCTGCTGCACGCGGTGGTGAAGGAGTTCCCACTGGAGGTGAGTGCGGTGATGTGATGTGATGAATAGTACCTGAACTCCTCTGCTGCGCTGTTCTTCATTCCCTTCATGTTGCGTATGATGAATGAGGGCAACAAACTCTGCCAAGCAGTGGTTCATGAGAGTTCATCTCTTCTCCCTCTCTCATTCATAGCCATCATGCTTCTCGCCTCGCGCGTCAGCGTCGACGTCTTCAAAAAACTCCGCGGTTTCTGCCAACAATGGATCGACAGCGACAAGCCTGTGATGCGTCGCACGGGGCTCGTCGGCGTTCTTCTTCTCACGCAGGGACGCGGACAGGTCGTCAAAGGCGACTTGCCGCGGTTATGCGAGATTATTCAGGCGCTGCTGCCGACGCAGCTGGCGGACTTGGACGTGAAGAGCGATGAAACCAAAATGTTGGGGGATGAGGGGTGTTCGGCGGACGACCAATTCTCTTTGTACACGCTGAATCTCACTTCCTTGAATCCGTACGCGGACTGGTGCGTCGCATTGCTTTTGCTGAACGAGCTGTACGGGCGTTTCGCGCAGCCGATGCAGGCGGCGGTGCGCGGGAACAAGGAGCTTCTGAACCGCGGTTCTATCCTCCTGGTCAGCCAGCACTGTTTCCCGCGGTTAGCGGCAGTGATCTTTTTCAAGCACTATTTCGCGGGAGAGTTCGCCGTGTCGTCGGCGTGTGACGCGGACAGCTGGCTTCAGGAGCCGGGTGCGGTGTTCTTTGTGTTGCAGCGTGTGTTGATCGGGTATCACTTGAGTCACACGAATGAGTTGATTCGACAGGAGAGTGAATTGCTGAGTGAGGTGTTGTGTGGGTTTGGAGAAGATGGGGCGTGGCCTCGCCCCACGTATTTGAATAACAAGGAGTTGAGAGTGCTGTGCGGGTTTGGAGAGGAGGAGGAGAGTGAGGAGAAGAAGGAGGATGTGAGACAGTTCTATGACATGGATTTGATTGAGAAGGAGAAGAGTGAAGAGAGTGAAGAAGAGAAGAGTGAAGAGAGTGAAGAAGAGAAGAGTGAAGAGAGTGAGGAGGAAATGGAAGAAGAGAAGGAAGAGAAGGAGAGTGAAGAGAGCGAGAAGGAAGAAGAGGAAGAGAAGAGTGAAGAAGAAAGGGAAGAGAAGAAGGAGAAGAAGGGCTCGCGACTGTTCAGCACACTGCGTCGCGTGCCCAACCCGCACCGCTTCGAGGACTGCTTGTTCCTGATTGGCAGCACTCTAGCGATGAACGAGCCCGCTATCAAGCTGGCGATGATGGGCGTGATCGAGACGATAACCGCGGTGATGTCGTCTGAAGCCATTGAGAAGCACATTGTGGGGACGGGTGTGAGAGGTGAGGAGTAGACGCCGTTGCTGCGGCCGCTGATGAAGGTGGTGAACGGCGCCAACGCGAATCAGCAGGAGCTGGTGGAGAGAGCGACGAGTGTGATTCACACGAGCATCGAGGAGAGAATGGACCAGACGACGTACATCAAGGCGTACGGCAGGCTTCAGGACGAGGTGAGAGAAGCGAGGTGGGGTGAGGCGTAGATGGGGAAGAAGAAGAACGCGCAGAAGATGAAGATCAAGCAGCTGGAGGTGCTGAACCCGAAGGAGGCGATTCGCCGCAAGAGGCAGAAGAACGAGAACAGCCGCGAGAACAAGCGCAGAAAGAAGATGATCATGAAGGGACAGATCCGATTCTAATTGTTGTTTAGTCCCGAGTTTGTTCCACAAACACACCACTTCTTGCCCTGCTTTGCCTGCTTCGCCTGCTTCGCCTTGGCAGCCTTCATCGCTCTCTTGCCCCTCATAATCTTCTGCTTCTTCAACGCCTTCTCCTTCTCCTGCAGCTTCATCGCCTTCTTCTCCTGCTTCCGCTCCTTTCTCTTCTCCTGGCGGTCCAACACCGACGTGTCCTCCAGCTGCGCGACACTCAGCGGACGGCCCAAATACTATCTCTCACCTCACCACACCACACACACCTCCGTTCCGCTCAGCGCCATGGCCTTCTTCATCGCCTCGGGCGTCGCGAACTCCACCGCACTACACTTCACCGGCACTCCACACACCCACCCGAATCCCGCGATCTTCCCGTCGTTCCTGCGGACCAGGAACACCTTCGTGATCTTCCCCGCGGTTTTGAACACCTCACGGAAGCTAGACTCTTCGCAGCTGTACGAAATACCCTTCACGTACCTGCTTGTGAGGCAGCAGCCAAACGTCTACACGCTAGTGTCTTTGTTGAAGGACTTCATGGCCGTCTTCTCGCTCTCCCTCTGCTGGCGAAGCTCCTCGCGCTTCTTCGCCTTCTCCTGCTCCATCAGCTCCTTCGCCGTTGGCTTCTTCGGCGTCTCTTCCTCACTCTCCTCCTCCTCACTCTCCTCTTCCTTCTCCTCTTCCTTTTCTTCCTCCTCACTCTCCTCTTCCTTCTCTTCACTCTCACTCTCTTCTTCCTTCTCTTCCTCCATTTCCTCCTTCTCTTCTTCACTCTCACTCTCTTCTTCACTCTCCTTCTCCTCCTTCTCCTCCTTCTCCTCCTCTTCATCTTCCTCACTCTCTTCGGAACTCGAATCACTCATCTCCATCTCCATCTTCTTCATCCACTTATCCGGGTTCTTCTGCATCTTCTCAATAGCCTTTATCATCTACCCATGAAAGGACAACAGCAGAACAACTTCCTCATCCATATTATCATCACCCTGAGGATTCCACGACTTCTCCTCTTCACTGTTTACTTCAATCTCTTCATCGTCCTAAACATCACCAACCACGCACTGTGCACACAGAACTAACAGCAAACTGGGGCTTTGTATCCATAGTCTTTGTGGAAAGCATGCTGCTCAGCAGTCCAGGCTTGTATTCTTCCAAACCTACCAATAAGGGTCCTTTTCTCCATCCGTTACTCTTATTCTTCTGCTCTTCTATAACGTCAATCATCTGCATACACACGTACCATTCGAAGAGGGCTTAGTTTCCGTTTCCTGATTCTTCACTTCCTCTCCCTCCTTCTTGTTTTGCTTCTTCTTGCTCTTCTTGCTCATTTGAATGCAGTGGACTCAGCAACGAAATGAACCACAAACTACACTTTTCTTGCGAGTGAGAAGTGTTCTTCCGTCTTTTGTATGGAATTTCCAGACACGGGTGCTTAGCGTGTATTCTCAATGGTAATGAAGGGGCTTGCTGTTCTTTTCGCAATTGCCCTCACCTGCTTCTTTTCTATTCAGTTCTATGCGTTTCGCCGTGCTCAAACTGCCAGTTCATTTCGCTTGTATACTGAAACCGAACTCCGTGACTATGACGAGGAGTCAACGAACGCGCCTACAACTCCTGTTGTGAATACTGTGACTGCTGCTGTTGAAGAACGAGAAACCGTTACACCCAGTCCTCCTCTTCATGGAGAAAGGAAGAATGGAAGCATCGTGATTCCATTCTATAAGAAGTCATGGTATCTACTATTCCGGCACTATCAGAAGGAGATGCGAAAACGAGCGCTGAATAGTCGTCCTCTCTTTTCCTACCAACCGCCCTATTCTCTCTATCATGGTGACCGTTATTCCCTCCTCTACGCAGATCGGGCTTGCATCAACAGTCTCAAGCATGAGGTGTACTTCTTCGATTCTTCCGAACCATCCGTCCGCTCTTCGCACTTGCGGCCCTCCACGAACTTTCACCCGTACAAGAAACCCATCCAGTTTTCGGGGTATGAAGGCGTTTCGTTCTTCTTCGTCAACTCTTCCTTTCCCTCCCTTTTCCCAGATTCTCCCTCCAATCTCACCTGGGTTCTTCTCACTCCGCCGGCTTCCCAGAATGAATGCGTCGAGGCGTTTCATCAGTACTTCCCTCCATTCTACCAATCTCTTCATCCACTCTTTTCGTCCCCTGTACTGTGCTTCCCTCTCCATTCAGTCTAGATTCAGCGTGTCGTACTCCCGTTCTTTCCGGTTTCGAGGAGACAGCCTTGCTCGAAGCTGTTCTTTGAAATCGCCCATTCGGCGCTTCTGGAGCCCTCACTGCTTCTTTACGGGAAGACGCTCAAGAAGGAGTTTAACCGAGATCAGTTACTCTGCTATCGCAATATCGTACCACCACTCTTCATTCCTTATGATTAGCTGATCTCTTCTCCGTTCACCGAAGTGTCCCCCATTTTGACGACTCCCATCGAATACGATTGCTACCGTGCTGCTGGGTATCGGTACTTCAGTATTGCGCCTCGGTATGGCAATTCTCGGTTTCTCATTACATCCCTTCTCCATGAGCAAGAGCCAGCGCGGAACCTTTCCTCTCTTAAAGGGATACCTGATTTGAAGACGAGAGAGTTCAAATGGGAGGGTTTGGGAATGAGAGAGGTTGTTTTGCTGTTTTGCAACTCGGACGTGATCATCCGAAGTAAGCGCTATGATGACGTGTTTTCGTTGTTCCTGCTTCCAAAGAATGGATATGTGGAGTTGCAAGAGGGTGAAACGAAACCGAGTTGGACGGAAGAGAATGCAGGCCTGCTGCGGATTCTGTTTTACAAGTCGACCTCTCTGTCCCTGCTTCCGGAAGTGATTGACGAAGTGAAGGGGAAAAAGTATGCCATTTTATCATGCACTTGTTTGTTGAAGTTTGTATATGGTGGCCATTCATGGCAATTACATTCTTATTGTCATTCAGCGAGGATTGTGACAATAGTATTGCCAGAAGGGAAATAGATGCGGAAATCCAATTATTTGACGAAGAAACACGCGAATACAAATGGAATGTGGAAAACGCTCAAGTGATGATTACCATCCGGTCAGAATCGACTTTACCACATGTCTTCGTTCTTTCTCTCCCAACTCGCGGGGTGAAGAATCCAGGCATCCTCCTCCACCACCTCATTCACTGGCTCGATCACCTCAGGCACCACCGGCACCTCAGGCTCCTCCACCACCTCCTTCACCACCTCCTCGGCAATCTCACTCACCACCGCATCCATCTCCTTCTCCACCGCATCCACCTCGTTCACCACCTCCACCACGTCCTTCACTTCCTCCACCACATTCACCACGTCACTCACCGACTCCACCGACTCCACCACATCCTTCACCACCTCCGTCGACTTCACCTCCTCCACCGACTCAGCAGTCTCAGCAGGCTGCTCAGCACACTCATCACACTCCAGCAGTCCGCGACGCACCGCCTCGGGGTACTCCACCTCCGTTACTCGCTCCACCTCCTCGTCGTACTCCACATACCCCAGCGGCTGACCCACCCTCACCTTCTCGCCCGGCGCCACCAGCCACGTGAACTGAGGCGCCTCGAATGCCAGCACGACCGTGGAGCCCATCTCGAACGCGCCCACCTTCTCGCCCTGACCCACCTCCCACGGCGCCTCGTACCGCGCGCGGTGACGGTAGTTCTTGTACAGCAGCTCGTTCGGCCGGTTGGTCACCACGGGGTCCTTCGTGTTCTCCAGCAGGATGCTGCCCACGTTGAACGCGCCCACCAGGCCCATGGAGAAGAAGCCCTCCTGCCAACGACCGTTCAGCACCACGCGCTCGTTCAGCGTGAACAGGCCCTTCACCTTGTTCGCGTAGAACGCCTTCACGGGCAGCAGCTGGCCCGGCACGTGCACGCGGTTCTCCACGGCGAAGTTGGAGGGAGCGTGGATACGGTGGTAGTTGGCGGGAGATAAGTAAAGCACCACCGAGTACAGGTTGTTGCTGTCCGCGATGTGCACTGGCTCGCCCACGAACTCGTTCAGGTCATAGCGCACGCCCTTCACTTGATGCAATTGGATGGCGTTGGAGGTGGGCAGATTCTTCTCATATATGCTCACCGTTCCGTCCACGGGGGACAGGATCAGGTTCTTGCAGCGGACAATCGGGCGGACGCCCTTCTTCAGATCGCGGGTGAAGAAGGCATTCGGGGTCTTGTAGTCCTCGAAGTTGCCCCTAATTATCACCAACGACACCAAGAATTACTCAAATTCGTCGACATTGATGCCAATCCACTTGGACACTCTGGAATACAGCGGCTTTCTCCAGCTCTTCGGACTACGGATGAACGACGGGTGGAGAACTCACATCTCCAGATTCATGGCTTTTCCCATGAGACGACTACACGTTCTGTTCATCAAAAAGGTGTGTGCGGCAATCTATCGCGTTACCGACCCACGCTACAGCAAATACTTGTTTCGGCGTGAGTCCTTCCATCTCGTAGGCCGTAGGATTCGAGAGGCTCTGAATATAGGTTTCGCGATCAAACGGATGGGTGTAGGCGTACCAAAGAACGCCTCCCGAAGCAGCAACCGCTACGAGTGAGCAGAAGCGCGCGAAAACCGCACTCACTGTGGTCATATTCACAATACGCCTCCAAAATGGTTTTGCTTCTATTCCATCACGGTTGCGCCTGACACATCCCACTTTTGGCAGTTCCGAAAGATCTCCACACACTAGGGTTCCTAGTGGCGGTGTGAACAGCGTTCGCCACGGAGTACATTCTCAAAGAGCGAAATCGCAATTCGTCCCCGAAAAGAACAAATCCTGAAAACAAACAGACCGACCGCTCCGCAATTAGTAACTATCCAAAATGATCTGCTTGACGGCATCGGGAGTGATGGCCTTGTTCTCGCCCAGCACGGTGTGTCTCTCCGTGAATCTAGCCATTACCCTCCGCCATCACTCCCACTTCTTGTAGAGACGATCCACCCACGACTTGTCATCGCTCTCCACGAACGCCGAGATGTGCGTCGGCATCTTCATGTCCTTCTCGTAGAACTCCACAATGCAGTCAATCGTCTTGTGCGCCAGCGCCTCGTCGTCGTCGCCCTCCAGATCGAACACGCGACGGCCCATCTGCACCAGCTTCGCCTTCTTCGCCTCGAACTGGAACTTCAGCACACGAGGCTGGATGCACGCCAGTGTGCGCGCGTGGTCCATGCCCAGGTACGCCGTCAGCTCGTGGCCGATCATGTGCGTCGACCAGTCGTCCACCACACCCTGCGTGATCCAACGGTTCAGCGCCTGCGTCGATGCCCACATGATGTTGGCACGAGCGGCGTAGTTCTTCGGGTCCTTCATGATCAGGCGGCCGTTGTCGATCAGCACCTTGCAGAGTGCCTCCGCGTAGCGGTCCTGCACATCGGCATCTTCGCATTACCCACTCTCTCTGAGCGTACTGGCACACACCGTGAGGTACTGCTCGCACACGTGCACGAACGAATCCACCACGCCATTGATCGTCTGACGCTCGGGAAGCGACATGGTCGTCTCGGGGTCGAGAATCGAGAACACGGGGAAGAGAACGGGGTTTCTCACGGAGTACTTGCACTACGCATGATGGAGAGCTTAAGGGACGGACATTTAGACGGCGGCACGAAACCACAGCACCCCAGTTGCTCTCCGATCCAGTCTATCGGTGACACTCTGGAGGAACACCTACGGCGGGAAGAGTCATCACGCACGCCATGGGAAGAGCATCCTCCAAATCACTGCCTCCGGCCAGCACAAGGTTCCACAGGTCATCCGACTTGGTGTACTTGCAGGCCGCAGCGATGAACTTGGTGCCATCCGCGACAGAACCGCCGCCAACAGCGAGAAGGAACACGCGGCTCATGTCAAGCTTCTTGACGACGTCGACAGCCTTCACGAGCGTGTCGAAATCGGGATTCGCCTCGATTCCACCGAACTCGATGATCTCGTATCCCTTGAGCGCGTCCATCACCTGATCGTACACACCGTTGCGCTTGATGCTGCCGCCACCATAGGTCATGAAGACGATGGAGTTCTTGGGAACCAACTCGGACAGTCTCTTGATTTCACCCTTGCCGAACACGATTCTCGTAGGGTTCGCGTAGTTGAAGTTCTTCACACCGCTCATTCTGGAAAAAGAAAAACTGTTCCAAGTCAGCTGCTTCCCCGTTTGCGCGAATGGACTCCGCAGAGGTGTTCTCCTCTCTCTCTTCTAAAGGGAGTGGTTGATTCTACGGGAGTGGTGAGAGGCACTTGCTTCTGCGATGTGTCGAAAAAGGAAATGGAATTGCTTTTGTGCAAAACAGATGCAACCCTATACATTGTACTTCACTAAATACTGGATGAGAATACTCCTCAAAATGTCGGGAAGATCCTGCACTCCGTGCTTGATCGGATGCTCGCGCAGGATTCCCTTCTCGCGATAGAACTCCATCACAGGTTTTGTGCGCTCCTCGAAGACATCGAACCGAGCCTCGATGATCTTGGGGTTGTCGTCTGCACGAACGACGAGCGGCTCGTTGCAGTCGTCGCAGAGGTTCTCCTTCTTGGGGAGAATGGCGGGCAATGCGATGGAACCCTCGTGAATGGGGTGGAGGATGTACGAACGGTTGCACTTCGGACACACGCTATGATTTAGACAACGAAAACAGTGGAAACCGCCGATTCATGAGCTTCTTCACCACAACACTCTTCGGCAAACTAAACGCAATGGCAATGTCAATCGGAGAGAACTAGACATGAACAAAGGCAGAAGGGTTCCACTTCTTCCATTGCCTCGGCTTGGCGAATGGTTCGGGGGAAACCATCCTAGAAGGAACGAGAGTGCAACGTCCAAACCATGATGAGGCCGGAGCGGTATTGGGGCTGATGAAGGACTTCCATGATCTTCGGGATGACGTACTCATCGGGAATCAACTCTCCCCGCATCACATATTTCTAGTGTGAACAGAGAAGGCAACTCCCCACTTCGGCGGTCTTTCCGAACTCTGTACCCTGTTGCATTTCCTTTTGAATCACGTATTTGGACCGGAATGTAGGGATCTACAGAATGACCGGAGAGACAAATCGATACAAGAAGCACCGGAGCAACGAGCCGCATGCAGGTTCCCACTCCCGTTCCGGGGGGTCCCATGAACAGGATGTTCTTTCTCTTTACATCTAACGCTTGGAACTATCAGTGACTCCTCTCTCGGGTGATTTACAAAACAGTTATAAAAAGAAATGGGATCCTGGTCGGCCTACATAGTCACTCGCTCCTGTAACACGGACGCATAACCTGTCGAGCTCCGCACCCAGCTGGGCAGAAGAAAGACCCTTGAGGTTCGCTACAATAAACTTAAGCTTCCCAACGCTTAAGGAATTGAAGGACATTCAATGGCGGGCACTAGAGGAGCGACGACTCCACACTCAAAAGAATGATGGTTTGTGGAAACAAAGCGCGCTCTCCAAAAAAACACGAAAGGGTACAGTGCACGTCACGCTGGAGAATAGCGTGTCCCCAGCTTCATCTTGTTAATCTCCACATTCAAGCACGTAATCGCTATGTGTTATACCTCCTCACCACCGCCAACCTCGGTCCTTCATCTTATTCGCATACTCCAGATTCCTCATCGATTCCTCCTGTTCACTGCATTTCTGCCTCAACTCTGAAAGCTGCACCTATGTCTCACGCTCTCTCAGCACCCAAACAGCCAGCGACTTCATCGTCTCCTCATTCTCGCTCAACTCCTTCTTCTGCATCTCGATGGTGTTCTTCTGCTGCTCAGCAGCGCTCTCCATCTGTTGGATCGTTTCGCTCTGCTTCTTGCTCTCCTCCTGCAGCGCCTCCACATTCTCCACAATCGCCACCTTCTCCTTCAGCGTGCTCACGGTAGCCGTCAGCTGGTCCCTCTCTCCCTGCAGCGCCAGGCTATTCGTCACCCATCTCCTCCTTAGTCACAGCTGGTTCTGCGATTCGGTGAATTGAGCCTGGATGTCCTCCAGCTTCTTCTGCCACTGGGCGTTTTGCTCCGCCAACGTAGAGTTGTGCTGCTCGTCGATGGTGGCGAGCTCCTGCTTCAGGGACTCGATCTGCTTCTCGAGCGTCTCCTTCATTTCCTTCATCTGCTGCTCGTACTGCTCCTTCGTCTCTGCCGTCTTTTCGTTCAACTTTGCGTTGAATTGGAAGGTCGTGCGGATCATCTCTTCATTACGTGCCTACCGGGTTAGAACAAGGGTGTACCGCAAACCCCATTCTGGTAGTTTTGAATGATGGACACAAGGTGATCGGTTGTCTCTTCATTGGTCGCCGAACGGAAAGGGAGCGAAATCAAGGGGAGCGTGAGGAAATTGGACTTCTGAATGATGGAGAGCGCCTTGTTCTCCTCATCTCCCTGGAGAACGATCTGTAGGCTACACTTCAACTGTCATCTCATCGCTACGAAAAGAGACCGCCGTACAGCTCGCTGTTGTCTTGGACCTTGTCCAGGATTGCGAAGAAGTCCGCAGTGAACGACTCGAAGGGAATGGAGAGCTTTTGGGGCTCCACGATTTGCTGGTACGCCTCCTTCTGTAAGTCGCAGTACAGGAGAAAGAGAACGTCCGTGAACGAGCTCAACTCCAAACGCAATCCCTGCTCCCCATTCTACCCATGAGTCCCTGCATAGACAAAGGACGTACGAAGGTAGTGGCATAAATGTGAAGCTCGAGTTCCTCCTCCTTCTCGCCAACGGTAACGAGCAGCTCACGACTCTCCACGGCATTGCCCTCGGCGTCGACGTCTCTGAATTGGTGTTCTGGATCCATCCGAAGAAAGAAAGGAGCCGCAGTGACGAGAAACGGGTCAAGTGGGAGCCCTCCAATTTGATTTGCGCGATCATTCAAATGTGTGCGGGATCCCAAGACAGTAATCATTAGCCCAGTTCATTTGTTTGTGTGCGTAGAATGAGCGACAGTGTTGACAACGTTCCAAAGGAAGCAGTGCATGAAGGGGAAGGCGATTCTCAGAAGCAGGAGGTAGGCTTTCGTTTTGGCAGCGACCGTAATGCGAATAGATCGACAAACTCAAGAAGGTCGTTCAGATCATTCAGACCAAGATGAAGGCCCAAACGACAAAGATATCGGAACTCACAAAGCAGTCGGAGCTGAAGGACAAGATCATCGCTGCCGCGAAGGAAAATCTGGAGAAGATTCAGAAGGAGAGGGACGAAAAGGACAAGGAACTGGATGTCTGCAGTGGCGCAGATTTTTGACGCGTAGTTGCTGCGGTCGAAGAAGGGGGGAATGTCGCTGGAGGAATTCGAGGGACAGACCCCCGAATCGGTGCTGGAACGCATTCAGGTGGGAAACAGTGTCTGGTGCTTGGTCAAATTCCCCGAGCGCGCCGAGGCGGACGAGTCCTTTTTGTCGAATCACTCAACGCATAGAGATGAGGATGAGGACGAAGAATACCACGACAACTCCACCATCTGGCTGACGCAGGACGAGCTGATCGACCACGTGAACAGCATCGGGTGCACGCTAGACCTGCCTCCCTTCTCGCTGTCCTCCGGGCAGGCCGCGCAGCTGGTACGGGCTTGATTCTGTTCTCACATTCAGCGATCGGAGCTGCAGTCTCTTCAGAAGATGTACGAGTCGCTGGAGGCGGAGTACAAGAAGTACCGCGTGGACATGGGTGTGTGTGATGATGCGCTGTAAGGTGTAGAGGTCTCTCTGTGGAACAAGAACGCGCAGATTGAGAGCGTGGGCGTGGTGTGTGGGTGTGAAGAGTAGTTGAAGGCGTCTGCGACCGAAGTGCCGGCACTGCCCGCGCAAACGCCGGGACAGGAGGACGTGGAGGGTCTGAAGATCCAGAAGGAAGCGATGCGTCAGAAGAACGCGGAGTTGGCGCGCGAGATCGACGGACTGAAGCTGGACGTGGAGGAGTTGAAGCTGAACGCGGAGAACGACAAGAGAAAGCTGGAGCTGTTGAAGAACGAGTGTGAGGACTGGAGACGGAAATACAAGGAGGAGGTGAAGGTGGGCGTGAGCGATGGGAGTGAGGCGCAGAAGAAGCAGGAGCGTGTGATCAACACGGAGATGAGCGTGGTGGAGGACAAGGAGACGATCGAGTCGCTGCGGCGCGAGCTGGAGTACATGAAGAGCAAGAACGAGCAGATGGCAAGGATGATGCAAAAGTCGGGCGGTGCGGAGAGCGTGCGGACGCCGGAGCCCGCGCTGATGCCGGTGAGAGAGGCGGACGTGAACAGCTCGGACCTTCTGACGAAGAATGTAAAAATGGGGGGTGTGTGGGATGCGTAGCAGTATCTGCGGAATCTGTTTTTCAACTACTTGTGTGCTAGGGACCGGAATTCGAGGTGGGCGTGAGGAGGGCGCGTGAGGCGTAGGAACCACATGCAGACCGCGCTGATGACGATCTTCCAATTCACGCCGGAGGAGGTCGTGGAGATCCGGGTGAGCGCTGATGCATCCAATAATGCGTAGAAGCGTGCGAGCCAGTGGAGATAATGTTGTTGTGCTGTGTGTTGGAACAAATGAGCATTATTCACAATCGAGAAGGGTTTTGATCTGCTGGGGCGTGTGGAGCATGAGCGTGTCCACATTGATGTAGCCGTTCTGCGGATCGTGGACCGCGTTGTAGAGACGCTCGTATTCCGCGGAAATCTGGCGACTCACGGCCAGACGCACGCGCGTGCGCAGCTTCGGGTGGATGGCGTAAAACTCGTTGTTGATAAAGAGGTACATCTTGGAAACAAGCAATTGCGTTCCCTTCTCGATAACCGCGGGAGACGCAATGGAGTGAATGGAGAGCGGCGGCGACAGCGAGTCCATCTGCTGCAGCAGGCGGAGCAAGTCGCAGTCGCGGAACAACCCGTCGATCTACACATCATCCCAATGCGCAGCACAAACCTTTTCCTTGATGATGCTGTCCATGTACATCTCGCTCTTTTCGCACAGGTAGTAGTTGTAGTTGATCGCGAAGCCGTACTGCGAAACCACCGATTTCAGCTCCTCCATCACGTTCACCAGTGTGATCGCCAGCTCCATCGAATCCAGAATGGGGAAGTAGTCGCGTGCGTTCTCCGTGATCGGTTTCAGCGCCATTCCCGCCAGATCGTCGAACAGTTCCGTCTTACGGGCCATGTCCATCGTCGCGTTGTTGAATCTACCCTCAGAAGCGCAAATGAACCCTCACATATCGAAGCACTGCCGAAGCAGGAGGAGCAATTCCGTAAACACGCTGCTCGTATCCACCTTCTTCTTGCTCGATGCGTCCGAGAGATAGCTGCTCGTGACGAAGGGGAACAGTTTGAAGTAGTGCTTGACGCGCATCACCAGCAGAGAGGTAATGCGCGACCACAGTGTCTGCTCTACCGACACCAGCGTCGAACAAATCGAACTCGAGGGGGAAATGAGGTTCGAAAGCGTGTTTTCGTAAAAGGCGAGAATCTGCATGGATTCAAAAAGTTGGGGCAGGTTGGAGTTCTCCTCGAAGAGGGGCACGACGTACTCCTGGATGAAGGAGTTGGCTCCCGAGAACACAATGTCCAAACACTCCGACACCACCTTCTCGTTCTTGTCCTTGCCAAGCAGGAATTGAATGCCACTCCGCTCTTCGTTGATATACTCGTGCAGCCACGTAAACAAGTCGCTCAGCAGCTGGTTGGGGTGTTCGTGAGATTGCTGGCTCCACTGGCCCAGATTCTCGGAAAGCAGAATCGTGAGGAGATTGCGGCGGTTATTCACGAAATCTGTCACGCAGTGGTTGAAGAAGGACTCTTTCTGCTGTAGGACGCGCAGTCCCTGCTGGAGACGGAGATAGCTGGCATTGCTGCCGTCCAAGCAGTACTGCTTGTCTCCCGCGAGGCGGCACTCGCCCTGACACCAGGTGAACAGTCGGTGGTACGCCGTCTCCTCCTCCGAGGAAATAGTCTCCAGCAGCTCGATGGTCGCCGTCATCATGCAGTAGGGATCCTGCATCAGGGCTGTGCACCGCTCCTTGATCGCGTTCGCACGTTCGAGCACCTTGAAAAACGCGTCAGAGCCGTTCTCGAAGATCGGGCGTTTGAGCAGAATCTCCTTTTCCTCCTCTGACAGAGAGTACTCGTGGAGGAACTTTTCGATGGCTGCTTTGCGTGACCGCAGGCGCTGTCTAGCCATCACCGAATCCGAGAAACATTACTCATATTCCACCGTATCCGAATGAAACGAATTCAGCGGGCGGGTTTGCTTCTCCGTCTCGTCGATGGTGGTTTCGATGTCACTACAGAGCTTGTTCACTTCTTCCAGGGAGGAGGAAAACTTCTCGAAAACCTAGTCGCATCAGGATCTGGCCCGCACTGCCCACAGTGTAGAACTTGCTCAGCTCGGATGCAAACCGCTTGGTAAGATCGCAGCTGATTCCTTCGAGGGAGTAGCGCAGGTTCTTGCGGCTGTCCGTCGAATTGTCCGTCGTATCGTAGTACTCCGCGAAGGAATCCAGAGCCTCCTGAATATCGCTCTGGGTCGTCTTCATATTCAGGACCTTCTGAATCTTCTTATCTAGAACACGCATCGCAGGCAATGAAGAAAAGAATGGCACCGCGTTGTGCAACAAACATGGAATTGCGTTGTGTTCTGTTTCCGGTTCACGAAATTAATGTTCCGCTCATTCTCACAGTGGATGTTCAGGAAATCCACATCCAAGCCGGTAATATACCGCTGCGCATTGGTCACCGTTTTGTTACTACGCATTACAACCCATGACTGATAAAACTCCTTCAGAATGCACAGGCTCTCCAATGCCAGAATCTTCTCTCCTCTCAAACTGAGATCCACCGTTCCGATCGCCTCGATCAGCGTGCCTGCACATCACTCATGATCCGAATGGCTACGCTTCTTCAGAGACGGCAGCATCGCGTACAACTTCTGGTACGCAGGTTCGTCCTTGTTCTTCGTCTGCTTGTCAACCGCCTTTGACACCCCCACGAACAGCTTCACTAGAATGCTCCGCATGTTCAAGCAGGCGTTATGCGAGTCGTAGGCGTCCGCGTCGTAGTAGAAGTAGGCGTCTAGCTTCGCGTCGAAGAACACGTTGCTTGTGTTGACGAAGATGAACGTCAGAGTCTTCGCGAACCTGTCAATCATCTTCGCCCAGCACTCTCACTTTCGCACCGACAGCACTTCGCCCACCACGCGACACTTCGTGCCCACCTCCAGCGCCGCGAGCTCCGCCGAAGAGGTGAGCTGTTCCTTGCCCAGACAGAAGGGAAGAATCACTAGTCCTAAATCGAGGGGAAAACGGTCACTGGAATGATCGGTGGGAACGGGGTGGTAATCGCCCTCCCATTGCAGAACGGGCTTCACCCACACGCGGACGGTATTCTTCTCGCTCCAGATTGCTTCGTCGGTGAATCTGGTGATGAGAGAAGACGACGCGCGTACTCGAAAGTGGGGGATTGCCCCATGAACTGCTTCTGCACCTCGAAGTAGTTACAGCAGGGGAGAGACACGACGCCGAGGACGCGCTCGCACTCCACAGAGCTCATGATCTGCTGAAAGGACAGGTGACAGTGGATCATCACAATCACCGCGTTGCGACAGCGGATTCGGACAGCCTCGACGAGGTCTCCTACGATATGCAGGTTCGGAACCTCATTCCACAGAGCACGGCGGTTTTTGCGCACCTCGTCCATGTTCTGCCTCAACAATGCTTTTTCATGATCCAGCGTGTGAATGAAGCCCTATTCTGTCAGAAGAGACAGACAGCAGGCACTTCCTTCAGCTGGGGATCGATGCTGTAGCATTCCCAGGACGGAAAGTGCAGAGCGAACAGGGCAGCAGACCGAGGAGTCGAGCCATCGCCAACGCACAGAATGGCATCCTTCAGATCCCCTTCGGCGGGCTTGTCGGTCATCTCTGGAATCACGTACTTCTTTGCATGTGCATAGGCTGCCATGGCTTCAGTCACCTCCTTGTCGTTCGGAAAGCTAGAAATGAGCCCTTTCCTCCTGAACTACATCCGCATGTCCGATAGCCGCGCTGCAATGCTCTTGTCTTCGTTGTACATCGTCAGATAGGTGCGATTCGTTTTGTCGAACGGAACAGACGATTCCGCCGTTTTTATCTTCTTGGACTCCATTTTGGGCAATATAAATGTGAACTAAACTCAACGGCAATGGAAAGGAAGCAAACTGGGCTCTGGAATCGATTTGTATGATATTCCGGGTCCAAGTCACGAATGAGTCGAGTGCATTCTGTAGTGTGTTTAGACAGTGGAGAAGACCGCAATTCGGTGACTGCCAAAAACGTGCCGATTTGCGCCATTCCTTTGCGGCTCTTTTACTGAAGAAATAACCATCCAATGGCTCTTAGCATTGCTTCGGTGTTGAAA
>OIWT01000651.1_pt1 | contig 47275 bp, 36 predicted proteins | sample 1587701 | NCBI WGS metagenome assembly OIWT01 (sample SAMEA3888904, study PRJEB22519) | human gut metagenome | biome: human gut; feature: human-associated habitat; material: faeces | place: Denmark | collected 2009 | reverse complement strand
ATTGAACGTAAGAACATGAAAAACTCGATTTTGCTAGACAGAACCGCCCTTATAGGATGTAGACAGAAAATTCTTTAGACGTGGACGTTAATTTTTGCATTATGAAAAGCGATTTTTTTTCGGGGAAGGGCAGGAGAGGCAAGGCTCTTGTTTCGGCATAAGGAATATATCCGGTTGCGGCCTTTTGTGTGGGTGGGCAATTCCCGAAGCTTGAAAAGCCTTTGAAAAAGTCCTGGATTGCGTTTTTTAGCCCATCTTTAGTATCGCTTTATAATAAATGCCCCCCCCCGGAGCTTGCGTTGTGTGGCGTTTATTTAGTTGTTTTATGGTGGGAAAATCTTGTGTTTAAGTTGCCGCTTGAGCGGAGATGATTTTTTCCAGCACAGTATGTTTTGAACGGACAAAACATACTGTGCCACCTGCTTTGTAATATAACGGTTCAGTCAGGATTTTATGCGCGCTCTGTAAAAATGAAATTTTAAAAAAAAAGAGAAACCCGGAAAAACTTTCCTGGGCTTCTCTTAGTCAAGCAATGATATCTGGGTATATCATGCCGAAACTTCTAGGGTGAAAATTGAAACCACGGTTTGTGGTAACAATTTGTCTTTCAGCTATAACAAATCGGACAATTTATATTTACTTATTCTGCTCTATATATTTATTGCTGCCGATTTGTTATCAGTTTTGACCAAACCGTACTATCCCAACGACGTTGGCGATAGCCTGCGAATGGCTAAACCTTACCCTTTTATCCGACTTTGATATTTGTTTTTTCAAAGCCTGATAGTCAAGTTTCTACTTTCGCAAAAACTTGATTTTTTTATAAATTACAGCCTGAGCTCAATGCAAACCTTGCGGTTTGCTAACGAGTTTTGTCCGCTTATGCTTACAAAACTCGCATATCGCACCAGGCATTGCATTTTCAAAAGTAAAATTCTTCAGTAAATGCAAGCTTTTTCAATAATTATTTAGAGGCTTTAATTACGGCCTGTGCGCCGGCAAGACGTGCTGCTGGTACGCGGAATGGTGAGCAAGAAACGTAGTTCAGGCCAAGCTTGTAGCAAAGTGCGATAGAAGCCGGGTCGCCACCATGTTCACCACAGATTCCAAGGTGAAGATCTGTTTTTACAGAGCGTCCCTTTTCTTCTGCAAGACCAATCATTACACCAACGCCATCTTCGTCCAAAGTCTTGAATGGATCCTGAATAAGAATCTTCTGATCCAAGTAAGAATCAATGAACTTAGAGTAGTCATCTCGGCTGAATCCGAATGTTGTCTGTGTAAGGTCGTTTGTACCGAATGAGAAGAAGTCCGCATATTCAGCAATTTTGTCTGCTGTGGCAGCTGCACGTGGGAATTCAATCATAGATCCAATCAGGAACTTCAATGAAGTCTTTTCAGATTCATTTACCTTTGCGATTACAGCTTCTGCCTGAGCGCGAATCTGTTTCAATTCAGCAAATGTAGTTACGTTTGGAATCATGATGCGAACATCGTGCTTAAGGCCTTCTTTTTCAGCCTGAGCAGTTGCCAAAGCGATAGCTTCAACCTGCATTTCATAAATCTCTGGATATGTAATTGCAAGACGGCAACCACGGTGTCCAAGCATCGGGTTGTGTTCATTCAATTCAGAGTATTTCTTTTCGATGAAGTCAACCTTTACGCCAAGTTTCTTAGCCAAAGCCTTTGCCAAAGCAGGTGTTTCAGCCTGAACGAATTCGTTAAGCGGCGGGTCCAAAAGACGGATAGTTACAGCGCGTCCTTCCATTGTCTTGATGATGTTATAGAAGTCTTTCTTCTGAAGTGGAAGAATTGCGGCAAGATTAGCTTTTCTTTCTTCTGTTGAATCAGAAATAATCATCTTCTGGAAAGAAGTAAGTTTTGGTTCTTCAAAGAACATGTGTTCTGTTCGGCAAAGACCGATGCCGGCAGCGCCAAAGCGGAATGCCTGTGGAGCTTCGTTCTGTTCGGCGTTAGCAAGAACTTCAAATCCCTTTACAGTTTTTCCAGATGGAGTTGTTCGAACTGAAGCAGCGCGAACTTCATCAGCCCATCCAAGGAATGTCTCAAGGTCGCCAGAAACAGCGGCAGGAGTTACAGGAATCTGTCCTTCGTAAACGTTTCCTGTTGAACCATCGATAGAAATGAATTCACCTTTCTTGAATTTCTTTCCGCCGATTGTAACAGAATCTTTGCCTGTGAATACAACGTCAGAACAACCGCAAACACAAGGAGTTCCCATACCGCGGGCAACAACGGCAGCGTGTGATGTTCGTCCGCCTGTAGAAGTCAAGATACCCTGGGCAACATACATACCTGCGATGTCATCCGGAGAAGTTTCCTTGCGAACAAGCATAACTTTCTTGCCTGCTTTGTCCCATTCAACAGCTTCTTCTGCTGTGAAAACAATCTGACCGCATCCAGCTCCAGGAGAAGCGTTAAGCGCAGATGCCAAAGGTTTTGCAGACTTAAGAGCCTTTCCGTCAAAGTGCGGGTGGAGCAACTGGTCAAGCTGGTCTGGTTTTACGCGAAGAAGAGCTTCTTCTTTTGTAATCATTTTTTCAGCAACCATGTCTACAGCCATCTTAACTGCGGCAGGTCCGGTTCGTTTACCGTTGCGGCACTGAAGCATAAAGAGCTTTCCTTCCTGAACAGTAAATTCCATGTCCTGCATATCGCGGTAGTGGGCTTCAAGCCGGTCGCGGATTGTAGAAATTTCTTTAAAGATTTCTGGCTGCTGTTTTTCAAGGGCAGAAATATCCATAGGAGTACGGATACCGGCAACAACGTCTTCACCCTGTGCGTTAATAAGGTATTCAGCCATAAAGTGGTTTTCACCAGTAGAAGGGTCGCGAGAGAATGCAACGCCAGTACCAGAAGTTTCACCCATGTTACCGAAAACCATTGCCATAACAGTTACGGCAGTTCCCTTGATAACATTTTCATCAATGTTGTTAAGCTTGCGGTAGATAATAGCGCGTTCATTCATCCAAGAGCCGAATACAGCGCCGATTGCAGCCCACATCTGGTCTTTTGGATTCTGAGGGAAATCTTCGCCCTTTTCTTTCTTGTACATTTCCTTGTATTTAGAAACGATTGTCTGAAGTTCTTCAGTTGTAAGGTCAGTGTCTTCTTTGATTCCACGAACAGCCTTTACTTCGTCAATGATGGCTTCAAATTTAGCGTGTTCAACGCCCATAGCAACATCACCGAACATCTGGATAAAGCGGCGGTATGCATCCCATGCAAAACGAGGGTTATTTGTTTTGTTGGCAAGACCAACAACTGATTTATCGTTAAGACCAAGGTTGAGGATTGTGTCCATCATACCAGGCATAGACTCAGCGGCGCCGGAACGAACTGATACGAGAAGAGGATCGTTTTCATCGCCAAGTTTTTTGCCGAAAACAGTTTCAAGTTTGTTAAGGTATTCGTCAACCTGAGCAGCAAGTTCAGCAGGGTATTTTCTTCCCAGCTTGTAGTATTCCTGACAAACGTCAATAGAAATTGTGAATCCCGGTGGAACTGGAAGACTTAAAGGAGCCTTTGCCATCTGAGCAAGGTTTGCACCTTTACCACCAAGGATAGGACGCATTGATTCATCACCTTCAGCGTCGCCGTTACCGAAAAAGTAAACATACTTTGTAGCCATTGATTTTTACTCCAAAAGAGATAGATATTAGTATCTGAAATAGTACATTTTATATGGTTTACTGTCAATTAAACGGCATAAAACAAGGTATATAAGGAAGAAAAAAAATAAAAAATGAAGGGGAAGTCTCCCCTTGCGTCCGCATTTCATTGCGGCCTATCCCCCCTGCGGGCTCAAACGCCGCCCTGCGGGCTTTAGGCCGATAGTGAAACGTACAGAAAAACTTGTCAAGTTGACACGATTTTTCTTGACAAGTTGACAACTTGTCTGGTATTCTTGATTTTGTGGAGGAATTCTATGTTGCAGATGACAGTTGGAGATTTAAAGGCTCAGTTTTCTATGGTTTTGCAGCAGATAAAAGCTGGCAATGATGTTGAAATTTTGTACGGACGCTCAAAAAAGCCTGTTGCCCGCATAACAGGGGTTGAAAAGGTTGAAAAAAAGCGCCGTGTTCTTGGAACTTACAAGGGGACTTTTACCGAAGTCGGTGATGGAAAAATTACACTTGAAGAATTTTTAGGTGTAAATTCTTTGGATGAGGTGGAGCCGCTTGTATGAAATATTTACTTGATACTCATGCTTTTATATGGTCATTTAGGAGTGCGGAAAAATTATCAAAAAAAGTTTATGAAGTTATAAGCGATGCTGAAAATGAGATTTTTCTAAGTTCAATAAGTTTGTGGGAAATCGCGATAAAATATCAGTTAAAAAAATTGGATTTGGGAAATCTTGAAATCTATCATCTGCCGAACATTGCAGATGAGTATAATTTTTCAATTCTTGTTCCTGAACCTTACGATTTTATAACATATTCAGAGCTTCCTTTGAAAAAGGAGCATCGTGATCCTTTTGACAGGCTCTTGATTCACACTGCGATTCGCAACAACCTTATTCTTATAAGCAAGGATAAAAAGTTTGAGCAGTACAAAAAAGATGGCTTGCAAATGATGTGGTAAATTTTTTTTATCCGTGCTACAGTTGAATATCTTTTATCTTGGGTGGGTCTTAATGGATTCTTCTTTTTTTGATTACGGAAAATTTAAAGTCGATAATATTCGCGCGGTAGATGCAAAATATGAAGCCCAGAAAATTGCGTTCGCTCCTTTGACGTATCAGGCGATACGGACGATGCTTGAGACAGGAATTCTTTCTGAGATTGAAAATGCCGGAGATTCTGGAATTACCAGAAGCGCTTTGTCTGAAAAAACAAAAATCAGTGTATACGGCGTCGGTGTCCTTTGTGAAATGGCTCTTGGAATGAACGTGATAAAATTAAGCGGAGATTCTGTTCCGGGTTCTGATGAAAAAGAAAAATTTGTGCTTGGAAAAATCGGCTGGATGCTTTTGGAAGATGATTTGACAAAAGTAAATTTCTGGTTTTCAAATGACATTTGCTATGAAGGCGCGTTCAAATTAAAAGAATCAATTTTGAACGGAAAGCCGGAAGGCTTGAAAATTTTTGGCGACAAGTGGACAACAGTTTACGAGGCGCTTTCCACGCTTCCTGAAAAAGCAAAAAAGTCGTGGTTCGATTTTGATCATTTTTACAGCGATATTGCGTTTCCGGAGGCTCTTCCGATTGTTTTTTCAGAAAAGCCAAAGTCGATTGTTGATATCGGCGGAAATACGGCGAAATGGTCGATTGCCTGCTGCAAGTATAATCCGGATGTAAAAATGACGATTGTTGATTTGCCGGGACAAACCTCTGTTGCGGAAAAAAATGCGGCCGCTGCTGGTTTTTCAGAAAGAATTGGTTTTTGCTCGGGGAACGTGCTTTCAGAGGAAACAAGGCTTCCTGAGGCCCCGGATGCAGTCTGGATGAGCCAGTTCCTGGATTGTTTCAGCCTTTCTCAGATTACAAAAATCCTTAAAAAAGTTCACGAGGCTGCAACGGAAGAAACAAATGTGTATGTTCTTGAGCCGCTCTGGGATAAACAGCGCTTTGAGACAGCTTCTTATTCTTTGCAGGCGACCTCGCTTTATTTTACCTGCATTGCAAACGGAAACAGCAAGATGTACCGTTATGAAGAGCTTGTGAATGCAATTTGCAAGGCCGGGTTTGAGCTTAAGACCGCGCATCACAATCTTGGTTCAAATGCATATTCGCTTCTTGTTTTCAGGAAAAAATAAAAATACAGAATGAAAGAGATTTTTGTTTCAAATATTCATAAATGGCAAGCTTCTCCTGAAAATCCAAAAGAAAAGCCTGTGCTTGAATTTGTTGACCCGCTTTTTAAACGCCGTTTGAGCCAGCTTACACGCATGACGATTCAGGTTCTGCATGATTTGCTGGAGGATTTTCCGGCGGCGGTGGATTTTAGCCAGGTTTTTGTTTCTTTTCGCGGTGAAATTGAACGTGAATTTTCAATAAATAAAGGCATCATAGAAGATTCCGAAATTTTGCCGGCAGGCTTCAGTCTTTCGGTTTTTAATGCGCCGATTGCCGCGGCGTCTCTGGCGTTGAAATTGAAGTCAGGCTATTCGGTTGTTTTTCCTGCAAAAGAAAATTTTTCAGCGGCGTTTTTGGCTGCGGCTTCCGCGGTTCTTTCCGGGGCACAGGAAAAAATTATTTTTGTTTATGGCGATGAATATGTTCCTGAGCAGTATGGAAAAATCCGTCCTGAAAATAATATTGGGCTTGCATTCGCCTGTGTCTTGAGCGCAACCGAAACAGAAGGAGCGGTGTCAATAAATTGTGACGAATTTGAAAAATACTCGGAGAATCCTTTGAAATTTTTAGAAAAATATTACAGGTAGGAAAATGGCGAAAGATTCAAAAGAAGAAATTGAAATCAAGTATAATCACAAGGAATTGCCAAGAGTAAAGAATTTTCTTTGGTACGGATATTCGGCTTTTATGAAGCTGTTTTTTTATGTATTCTTCGGGCTTGGAAGCGTTTTTCTTGCGATTTTTGTTTTTCCGTGGATCCGCGTTTTTGAGCGCAACAGGCATAGGTTTCAGATAAAGGCAAGGGCGTTTGTTTCTGCGTCATTTAGATTTTTTATAAATTTTATGCGTCTTACCGGCGTGGTGCATTTAAAAGTTGATGACAGAAATGCTTTTAGAAATATTCACGGAAAGGTTATTGTTGCAAATCATCCGTCTATGCTGGATTTTGTGTTTATTATGTCGCTTGTTCCAAATGCGAACTGTATTGTGCGCGGCGGACTTGCAAAGACTGTTCTTGCCGGCGTTATAAAGCAGTGCTATATTGTGAATACCCTTGATTTTGATGAGCTTTGCAAGCTTTGCAAGCAGACTCTGGATGAAGGAAATAATGTGATTATTTTCCCGGAGGGAACTCGTTCTCCTCGTCACGGAAAAAATCCGTATAAAAAAGGCGCCGCGCGCATCGCTTACTATTCAAAGGCTGGAATTCTTCCGGTTCTGGTTGGCGGCAACGATAAGTATGGGCTTGGAAAGCACGATCCGTTCTGGTCTTATAACCACACGGAAACTTATGTGTATGATTTTTCGCGTCTGCCGGAAATAAATATAGATGAGTATGTTTCCCTTTCGGAGACAATTGCCGCAAAGCGTCTTACTGATAAGATGGAAGAGGTGATTTATTCTGCGGTTGATAAAAACGACACTTTGTATATCACAAACCGCGACAAGGGACTTTAGGAACTGTTCCCTTGGGTGAAAGGGTAGGACGCGATGAAGTGCGTGCGAATTTTTGAAAAAAAATCGTTGGCAGCATTTGTCGTGTGGGAAGTCTTTTTCCCTTCATTTTTTTTCGCAGGGTTGCTTTTTTCTTGTCGTTTTTATAAAATATAAAAATCTATAAAAAGGTGAGTCGTATTGTGGACAAACTAAAGAACGAAATCAAAGAAGTAATTATTTCTACACTTCAGCTTGAAGATGTAAAACCAGAAAATATTGTTGATTCTGAACCGCTGTTCGGGGAAGGTCTTGGGCTTGATTCAATTGATGCGCTGGAACTTGGAGTTGGTTTAAAAAAACATTTTGGTGTGAAATTTTCTACAGAAAGTGCAGACAATAAAAAACATTTTGCATCTGTTGATGCTTTGGCTGAATATATTACTCAGGCAAGAGGAGTTAAAAATGTCTAAAGACGAAATTTTTGAAAAATTAAAGGGAATCCTTGTGGCAGATTTTGAGATTGATGAATCATCTATTACTCCAGAAGCGACATTGTTCGATGATCTTGAGCTTGATTCAATCGATTCAATCGATTTGATTCAGAAAATGAAGGAATTTATGCCTGCCGGCACAAAATTTGACCCTGCAATTTTCAAGACAGTAAAAACTGTTCAGGATGTTGTAGACGTTCTTGTTCCGTACATGGGCTGATGAAAAAGTTCTTAAAAGTTCTTTTTTATGTTGTTGCGGCGGTCTATCCGGTTCTTGTTTTTACGATGCTGGTTGTATTCAGGATGCCGGTAAGAATCTTGTCGCTTTTTGTGGTTGTGCTTGCCTGCGCTTTTTTTCTGAGCGCGAGCGGCGTCCGCAAATCTGACGGCAAATCAGAAAAAAAAGCGCTAGACTGGCGGCCAATGCTAAGTTCGGCGCTTTTTTTATTGGCAGGAATTCTTTGTTTTGTTTTTAATAAAAAGATTTTCCTGAAACTTTATTCGGTTGTAATCAGCGCGACAATGCTTTTTGTTTTTGGGTCTTCGCTGTTCTTTAAGCCGAATATTATTTTCAGGTTCGCCTGTCTTGGGGACAAATCTGTAAAAGGTTCGTCTTTTGAGCCGCAGGTGAACAGCTATTGCAAAAAAGTTACTGTTGTCTGGTGCGTTTTTTTTGTTTTGAACGGTAGCGTTTCCGCTTTTACAGCTCTGCATGATTTTGGAAACGATGCGCTGAATGATAAAATCTGGTCGGTTTACAACGGCGGAATTTCATATATTCTTATAGGGCTTCTTTTTGCTGTGGAATTTCTTGTGCGTAAAATGGTGGATAAAAAAATGATAAAGTCTTTTTCTTTTACAAAATTTAACTCTGATTCAAGAAAAGATGACCACATCCTTTGTTTTGAGGACAGCTGGTCTAAGAAAATATATAAAACCTGGAAAGATTTTCTGGTTGACAGCGCAAAGCTTCGCGCTTTTATTTCTGAAAAAAAATCCGAAGATTGGATTTTGCATTGCGAGGATTACTGGTATTTTCTGTGTGCGTTTGTGGCATTGCTTCAGTGCAAAAAGCGGATTCTTCTTACGCAGAATATTTCTGAAAATTTTATTGCGGAAATAAAAAAGCCTGGAGTTGAATTTTTAACAGATCAGAATGTTCCCGATGCTGTCTCAATTCCGGAGCTGGTCCGCAATTCTCCTGAGCCGGATGAAAAATTTATTCGGGAGCTTCCTGTTTTGAACAGTGAGGAAACCTGTATATTGATGTTTACTTCCGGTTCTACAGGAAAACCAAAGGCGGTTCCTCAGCGTATGAAGGAATTCGAGGAAGACAACGCGTTTGTAATTTCAAAATGGGGCGAAGAATTTATTTCCCGGAAATTGGTCACGACGGTAAGTCAGCATCATATTTATGGCTTTCTGTTTGGAGTAAGCCTTCCGTTTACGCTGGGAGTTCCGTTCAGGCGTAAAAGAATAGAATTTCCGGAAGAATTTGAAACTCTTTCCGATGAAAAATATATGATTATTGCAACTCCGGCATTCTTGAAGCGGACAGTTGAAATAGAAGAAAAACTTTCGCTAAAAAATCCGTGGATTTTTACATCCGGAGGGGCATGCTCTGCGGAGCTTGCTGAAAAAACTGAAAAACTGTTCGGTTTTTGTCCGCTTGAAGTTTATGGTTCAACAGAAACTTCGGGGATTGCGTATCGGCAGCAGTCTAAAGATGGGCCGAAATTTACTCCTTTTGCAAATGCGAAGCTTTGGCTTGGCGATGATGGCTGTCTTAGGGTTGTTTCTCCGTATATAAAAAATCCGGAAGGGTTTGCGACTGCTGATTTGGCGGAGTTTTTTGACGACGGACGTTTTGTTCTGAAAGGTCGTTCGGATTCAATTGTAAAAATAGAAGAAAAGCGAATTTCTTTAACGGAAGTTGAAAACCGCATTTTACAGACCGGCCTGGTTGCTGACGTAAAGGTTGTCGCTCTTCAGAATGATGTTCGCCAGTACCTGGCCGCGGCAATTGTTCTTAATCCGGAGGGCAAGAGGAAATTTGCAGGAACGGAAAAATATCTTGTAAACCGATATTTTCATGATTTTCTTATGCAGTATTTTGAAAATGTTGTTCTTCCTAAAAAGTGGCGCTTTGTTGAAGAGCTTCCTGTGGATGTCCAGGGGAAAAAGCATAAAGACGAAATTGTGGCTATGTTTATTAATGAATAATTTGTATAATAATTTTGAGGATAAAAATGACTAACTTACACAACGTAGAAAACGAAAATGTGCTTGAAAAATCAGAAAATAAAGTTGTTCTGGAATTTGTGATTCCTGCGTCAAGTGATTTTTTTGACGGGCATTTTCCGGAATTTAAGCTCTTGCCTGCGGTCGCGCAGTTTGAGATTATCACGCGCTTTTGCAGAAAATATTTTGGAACTCAACGTTATATTCCGCATATAAAAAGAATTAAATTTTCTTCGCCTATTCTTCCTGATTCAAAAGTAAAGCTTGAGCTTGAGCATAAAGTTGAAAAAGGTTCTGTCACATTTTGTATGTCCGATGCGGAAAATGCGGAGCATGTTTATTCATCCGGTTCTTTTAGCGTTATTCCGGAATAATTTTTTTTATGAAGTACGGATTTGTTGTTCCAGTTTATAATCATGGCTCAACCCTTGAAGATGTTGTAAAAAATCTTTTGCCCTATGAATTTCCTGTTATCGTTGTTGATGATGGAAATGATGAAAGGAACAAGGCGTTTATCCGTGATGTTGAAAAAAAGTATCCTCTTGTGACTGTCGTGGAACGAAAAAAGAACGGCGGAAAAGGCAAGGCTATGGAAAGCGGCCTGGAAAAGGCTCATGAGATGGGGCTTTCCCATATCCTTCAGATTGACTCCGACGGTCAGCACGATACAAGTAAAATTGCGAAATTTCTGGAGCGTTCTAAAAAAAATCCTGAAGCGGTTATCTGCGGGTATCCTGAATACGATGAAAATGCTCCTGTGCACCGCGTGAACGGACGAAAAATAGCGAACGGCTGGGTTCATATTGTTTCCTGGGACTGGAACATAAAGGATGCGCTGATTGGTTTTAGAATTTATCCTGTTGAGCCTTATTTCAAAATTGTAAAACGTCATGCGATTCTTGATGCGCGGATGGGATACGACATTGATATTCTTGTGCATTTAAGCTGGGCAGGAATTCCAATAATTTCTGAATCGGTAAAAATTATTTACCCGAAAGACGGAATCTCAAACTTCAGGATGGTTCGCGATAATTTCAGGATTGCAGGGACTTATACAAGGCTTTGTGTAGGAATGATTTTAAGAATTCCGCTTCTTGCGGCAAGAAAAATAAAACGGAGAAACTGTGAAAAATAAACCAGAAGAGCTTTTGCATTGGGCTGATGAAAAAGAAGTGATTTCCTCGAATAAGCCTCTTTTGCTGGTGTTCGGCTTGATGCGGAAACTGCCGGATTATCTTGTTTTTGTATTGATTTATCCGATTTCGTTTTTCTTTTATATTTTTTCAAAGCGCGGCCGTGTGGAGGCAAAAAATTATCAACGGCAGATGAAGGAATTTACCGGCGGAAAAGTTCCTTTAAAAATCAGTCCTTTTAAGCAGATTCTTTCGTTCTCTTTGTGTGTTATGGAAAAAATGGAAGGATGGCTTGGAAACTACCATTATAACGAGCTTGTTACTCACGACGATGATTTAAAATCCCTGCAGTCGCAGCTGGAACAGGGAAAAGGAGCGCTTTTTATAGGTTCACACCTTGGAAATATAGAACTTTTAAGAAGTCTTTCCAGCTTTGGGGAAAATGGCGTTAATAAAAAAATCTCTGTTACAACGATAATGGAGCTGGGTGCTACGGCGCAGTTCAACCTCACGCTTAAGGAAGTGAATCCGACTGTTGATTTTCAGGTTATTGAGCCGGAAAAAATCGGTGTCAATACAATTGTCGAGCTTCAGGAGCAGATTGAAAACGGCGGGCTTGTTGTGATTACCGGCGACCGGACAAGCGCAAGGTCGCGTTCAAGGATTATCCGGGAAAAATTCCTTGGAAAGGAAGCGGACTTTCCGTATGGGGTTTTTGTTCTTGCGCTTCTTTTAAAGGCTCCTGTTTATTATGTTTTTGGTTTGCGTACAAAAACCGTTTCGCTTAAGCCAAGGTACAATTTGTTTGTGGAAAAATCAAAAATAAACTTTGATAGCAACCGTTCGGAGAGAAATGAAAAAATCCATGCGCTTTGCAGGGAATTCGTGGAAAAGCTTCAGAACTATTGCGTTCAGTTTCCGTATCAATGGTATAACTTCTACAACTTCTGGAAGCTAGAGGATGCGCCAAATTGATGTATTTTGTGAAAACTATAGAATGCACGCCACTGCGCCACTGCTCGTGTCGTGGGTATAACTTCTATAACTTCTGGAAACTAGAGGATGTGGCAAATTGATGTATTCTATGCCGGAAAGGATGAAAAAATATGACGAATCTTGAAAAAAATGCGTATATTATAAATGAAACTGTTATTTCGGCAGAATTTTTCGATGTTGATGCGATGAATGTCGTGTGGCATGGAAATTATGTAAAATATATGGAAGTCGCCCGTTGCGCGCTTCTGGATAAAATTGGTTACGGATACAAGGAAATGGTAAAAGAAGGTTTTGCCTATCCTGTGACTTCTGTTAATTTAAAATATGTTCGTTCTTTGTGTTTTGGCGATAAGGCAACTGTAAAAACTTATCTTGTTGAATATGAAAACTGCATAAAAATTAAATATGAAATCTTTAATGAAAAAGGCGAGCTTTGCACAAAAGCGGAATCTACTCAGATGGCGATTGACTTAAAGACAAAAGAGTCCCGTTTTGAATGTACGCCTTGGTTTATTCAGAGAGTTGAGAAAATTCTAAAAGAAGAAGGGAAATTAAAATGAAAAAAATCATTTTAGCTGTAATTTCAGCCTTTTTTTTGACTGTTTCGGCAAATGCTGAAACTTTTGATTCTGTATGCAAGAATCTTTCGGGACGTCCTAATATGACAGGAAATTTTTCGCAGGTAAAAATAATTTCTGCGGTAGGTCGTTCAATGAAATCCAGCGGAACTTTTATATTCAGTCTTGACGGAATTATGTGGAAAACTGAAAAACCGTTTCCTTCCACAATGGTTGTGGGAATGACAAGCGTAAAGCAGACTCTTGCAAATGGAAAAGAAACTGTGATTGACGCCTCATCTAACCAGATTTTTACAAGCATTTCAACAACTTTGAACGCAATGTTCAGCGGAAATTCCGAGGTTTTGCAGAATAATTTTGATGTTGACTTCAGTTTTTCCGGCTCTGACTGGAAGGCGGTGCTTCTGCCAAAAGACAATATGGTAAAAAAAATCTTGCAGTCCCTTTCGATAAGCGGAAAGGCCGCTTCTGATTATGCTGATTTGAATACAATCGTAATGTCCGAGGCAAACGGCGACTCTATCACTTATAATTTTACCAATCAAAAATATCCAAAGGAACTTACGGCAGATGAAAAAGCTTACTTCTCTTCAAAATAAAACTTTCTTAAAATTCTGGATTTTTTTTCATGCGGTAATTATTGCGGCTTTTTGCGCAATGCTTTCTGTGAAAAAAGGCATAAATATCGATGCGGATTTGTTTAATATGCTTCCAAAGCCGGAAATGGGCAAGGCGCTGAATGCCGCGGACGAAAAGCTTACGGAAGTTACCGGGCAAAACGTTTTTATTCTTGTTTCAAATCCTGATTTTAACAAGGCTAAGCAGGTTTCGGAACAGGTTTATTCCCAGCTTAAGGAAAGTCCACGCTTTAAATCAATTTCTCTTTATCAGAATACGGATTCTTTTGGAAAAATTGTTGAATATATAGATAAATATAAGTATAACCTGATTGATCCGGAAACTATCGACGAGCTTAATTCTGAGGGCGGCGCGGAAGCCTTTGCGCAGGATGCGCTTTCTAAGGCTTACGGTGCATTTACGGTAACCTCGCTTGAAAACCTTGAGTCTGATCCGTTTATGCTTAGCGAGCACAATCTTTTGAATTTTCTTAAGCAGCTTCAGGAAAGCGGAACAAAAATGTCTCTTAAGGACGAAGTTCTTGCCAGCGAAGTAAACGGTCGCTGGTATGTTATGATTCGCGGAATCCTTAGCAAGAAAGGCGCGGCTCTTGCCAGCAAGGAAAATGCGGTTGTTCAGATTCATCAGGTTTGTGATCCGCTCGAAGACGGTGAGACGCGCTTTATTTATTCCGGAACGCCATTTCACAGTTACAAAAGTTCAACCAACGCTACTCAAGAAATCTCCCTTATTTCAACTGTCTCAATGACCGCAGTTCTGGTGATTCTGCTCCTGATTTTTAAAAGACCTTCGCCGATTCTGTTCAGCATCGGTTCGATATTGTGGTCAAGCCTTACGGCGATTTTTGCAACGCTTGCGATTTTTGGAAAAATGCATATTTTGACACTTGTCTTTGGAACTTCGCTTATCGGTTCGTGCATTGACTACAGCCTTCATTATTTTATCAACTGGAAAGGAAATCTTGCCTGCCACAAAGGTTATCAGGTTCGCAATCATCTTATAAAGGGACTTTCGCTTTCTCTTGTTTCAACGGTTATCTGTTACTTTATTTTAGTTTTTGCGCCTTTTAATCTTTTAAAGCAGATGGCTGTGTTCAGCATGAGCGGAATTATCTCTTCCTTTCTTACTGTGATTTGTGTTTATCCGTTTATAAAAGTTCCGCAGGAAAAACGGGAAATCAAGCTTCTGAAATACTATTCAATGCCTAGCTGGTACAATAAGAAATTTGTAGGAAGAATTGCGATTACGGTTATGTTTGTTTTTTCAATTCTGATTTTGCTGATTTTCCACAAAAATGTAAAAATTGAGAACAATCTTTCGCGGCTATATAAAATGGAAGGGCGCGAAATGCTTAATGAAAAAGAAGCGGCGCAGGTTCTTCAGTATAATCCTAGCGGCTGGTTTATTGTAAGCGGCGCTACGGTTGAAGAAACTCTTCAGAACGAGGAAAATCTTACTGCAAGGCTAAAGAAAATGAACGCAGGAAAGGAAAAAGGCGGTTTTGTATGCATAACTTCCTATGTTCCTTCGGTTGCGATGCAGAAAAAATCGCGAGCGGCGGCTGAAAAGCTTATGCCTTTTGCCGGAGAGCAGTATGAATATCTTGGCTATGATTCGTCTTTGGCAAAAAAATTGATTTCAGATTTCAACGCAGGAAAAGATGATTTTATAGAAATTGGAAAAAACGTTCCTGAATATCTTGAGAGCGCGATTTCTACGGCTTGGCTTGGCGAAATTGACGGAAAATATTATTCGGTCGTTCTTCCGGTGAGCGTCCTTGATTATGATGCCTATAAATCGCTTGCGGACGGTGAAAATGTATTCTTTATAAGCAAGGTCCGTTCAATGAACGCGGATTTGGACAGACTTTCTTCAATGATTCTTAATCTTTTTGTGGTTGTTTACATTGCGCTGTTTGTGATTTTGAAATTTTTCTATTCGTGGAAGCAGACTTCAAAAATCGTTTCAGTTCCGCTCCTGATTGTTCTGATGACGGCGGCGATTTTCGCGCTTTGCGGAATTCACTTTGAATTCTTTTCAATTACAGGAATGATTCTTGTTTTCGGGCTTGGTCTTGACTATGTGATTTATATGATTGAAAATGAAAAGCGTGTGGATGAAGTTCAGGATGCCAAGCTTGAGCCTTTTGCCATCGCACTGTCGTTTGTAACCAGCGCTGTAAGCTTTGGCGCTCTTGCTTTAAGTAAATTTGTTCCGGTTCACATGATTGGTCTTTCAATCTTTATCGGGCTTACAACGGCATTTGTTTCAACATTCTTTTATACGAGGGCGGATTTTTAATGAAAATAAGGAATGGATTTCTCTGCATTTCAGTAGTTCTCTGTTGTGTTTTTTGCAGTGTTTCCGTTCCTGTTTTTAACAGTCTTTCCGGGGCTGCGTTAGTCCGTTGCGCAGAAAAAACAAGTGTTCTGCGTAAGGGCGCGGTTCAGACAGAAGATATTTTCGCGGCTCTGGAAATTCATCCCATAAAGGCTGTTCCTAACGCTGAAAAACGCTTTTCTGCGGATTTTTTATGCCTGGGCGCTGAATCTTTTGAAAAAATCACCGCTTCTTTCTGCTTGTTCCATTTTTTCAGGCAGAAAATTGTTCCATCTAAAAATAAATATCTAAAATCCATATTTTTTCTGCAGACGCTATTTTAGGTGATTCCCCCTTTTTTATCACTTTTTTTATTAAAATTCTCAAAAAAAATCATCCTGGGGGATAATTATGTTTCCACTTATTATAGGACTCCTTGTTTTTACTGGAGTTGTTGCAGTTTGCGCCTACTTTTTTAATTAGCCTGAATGTCAAATTTTTTGTAAAAAGAATAAAAGCGCAGGCAGATTTGCAATATGTGAAGATTTTTGGCGATTGAATTAATTAAAGTGCGGAGCACCCGGATTAATACAAGCATAGCGCGAGCCAAATCCATCTGAGCAAATTGGAAATCTGCCGAGAGCGTTCTTTTATAATTTGCAAAAAAACTCGAAATTAAGGTTAATTAACAAACTGAATGTCGGGTTTTGCTGAAAAACTCGACATTTTACGCTAATAGTATTGCGTCGATTTGACTAAATATTCTATAAATTTTACAATACCTTTACAAAATATGAAAAAGTGTCATTTTGTAAAGGTGTTTTTTTTGCTTATGACGGCATGGATTTTATTTTCAGGCTGCACAAGCACAAAAATACTGGGTGACTCAAATATTGAGCCGATTTATATAACGAACATAAAGAAACTGTATCTTCTTCCTCCGTTTGATATTGAAAAAAATATTGAGAGCGAGCAGCGGCTTACGGCTACATTTGGCGGTAACTCAATAGCGTTGCTGGCTTATTTAAAGGCTGATGAAAATGAAATCTTCCTTTCTATGTTTAATGATTTTGGAACAGGAATGGGAACTCTTTTTTATGATGGAGAAAATATTTCGTTTGATTCGCCGGTTTTTCCAAAAAATTTAAAATCTGAATATATTGTTGCCGACCTTCAGTTTGCGTATTACAAGGTTCATTCAATTCAGAAGCTTTTAAAATCAATAAAGATGAAAATGATTGTAGAAGAATCAGAAGGGGTCGAAAAACGAAAAATTTATAACGGTCCTTTCTTGATTGAAGAAATAAATAAGTCAGCTGGAAAAATTGTTATAAAAAATAAGCTCCGTGGCTATGAATACGTCCTTCAGGAGGCTGATTAGTTGATTCCAGTTTATTTTTCAAGACCGGCGGTTTTTTGTGCGGCCGGAAGCAATATCGATGAGCTTTGGGAAAGCGTTGTCTCTGGGAATCAGAATGGAATTTGCCGCGTGAAAGCGCTGAACGGAAAGGAATTTTTTGTGGCGCGGATTGCTGATGGTTTGCTGAAAAAGTCTGGCGGGCGTTACGATATGCGGATTATCCGTATTGAAGAGCAGACTGTCTGCCAGCTTGAAAAAGAAATTGAGCTTGTGAAAAATAAATACGGCGAAAAGCGTGTCGGTGTTTGCGTTGGTTCTTGCGACAACGGAACGGAATTTTCGCTTGCGGGACACCGTGAGTATTTTGCGCGCGGAGAATTCCCGGAAGGTTGTACGCTGGAAATTCAGGGCGCGGATTATGTCGCATCCTTTATCACCGAAAAATATGGTCTGCAGGGACCTTCGCTGGTTTTTGAAACGGCTTGCTCTTCTAGCGCCGGCGCAATTATAAAAGCCGCGGAACTTATCCGTTCTGGAATTTGCGATGCGGTTGTCGCCGGCGGAATAGATATTGCAAGCGACACAGTTCTTATGGGATTTGATTCTCTGGAAGCCATTTCTTCTGAAATTACTAATCCGTTCAGTAAAAACCGCCATGGAATAACCCTGGGCGAGGCTGGAGCGTTTTTTGTAATGACAAAAGATGTCCTGGACGGAAATCTTCCGGTTCAACTTTTGGGCTATGGCGAGTCTGCGGATGCGTATCACATGACAAGCCCTGATCCTTCAGGAAATGGCGCGATGCGTGCGATGAAAAAGGCTTTGAGCGCAGCGGGGATTAAGCCGGAAGAAGTGGATTACATAAATCTTCATGGAACTGGAACAAAGTACAACGACAGCATGGAGGCGAAGGCTGTTTTTTCAGTGTTCGGGGAAAATAAAGTTCCGTCCAGCACAACTAAACCTGTTACAGGACATACTTTGGGCGCGGCAGGAGCATTGGAGGCGGCGGTCTGCTTTGCCTGCATTGAAAAAAATTATGGCCGGGAAGAAATCTGTCTTCCCGTTCAGGTTTGGGATAGGCAGCAGGATTCTGAAATGCCTGCGCTGAATATTGTTGATGAAAATAGCAAAAATTCTGGAAAAGTAAAAATCTGTTTGAGCAATTCATTTGCTTTTGGCGGAGCAAATTCCAGTCTGATAATCGGAATCAAATAGAAAAGAGGAGTGCTAAATGGCATCTGTAGAACCAAAAAATGTAGCTCAATTTATTGAACATGATGAACTTATAAATTATCTTCCGCATAAAGGCAAGATGTTTTTGCTGAGCCGGGTTACCCAGCACGATGTTGAAAAGCATACAATCACCAGTGAGTACGACATTACAAAAGATTGTATTTTTTATGAGGAAGAATTTGACGGAGTTCCGACCTGGGCAGGTTTTGAGCTTATGGCGCAGGGAATTTCCGCTCTTACAGGAATTACAAATAAAATCAAGGGACGCACGCCGCTTCCTGGAATGATTTTAAGTGTGGTTGATTTTAAGGCTTCTGCCGGATTTTTAATGAATGGCACAACATGCCAGATGAAAATTGCAGAAGATTTCCGTGATGAAGAAACTCATACTTATCGCTATTTGTGCAGCCTTTTTGCTTCGGCCGGCGACACAGAGCCTGCTGCGACAGCAAAGATTACCGTAATGGAAACAGAAGATATGCTTGCGATGTTTAATGGTAAGGCTGAATAGGCTGATGCGCAATGCGAAAGTTTTATAATTTTTGGGGGAAATATGAACGAAAACGAAAATAAGAAAGTTTTAGTAACTGGTGCTTCTGGTGGAATAGGCCGCGCATGTGCGGTAGAGGCGGCAAAAGCCGGCTATTATGTTATCTGTCATTACAATGGCAGCAAGGCGCGCGCGGAAGAGACTCTTGCGGAAATAAAGGCGGCCGGCGGAAACGGTGAATTGATTCAGTTCAATGTTTCTGACCGAGAGGACTGCAAGGCAAAGCTTGGCGGACTTGTTTCTAAGCTGGCGGAAACCGGTGAAATCCTTTGGGGAATCATCAATAATGCAGGAATTACACGCGACAACACTTTTGTTGGACTTGAAGACAGCGACTGGGATTCTGTAATCCACACAAACCTTGACAGTTTTTACAATGTTTTAAAGCCGCTTGTTATGACTATGGCTAGCCGAAAAAACAAGCGCGGCGGACGAATCATTACAATGGCTTCTGTAAGCGGAATCATCGGAAACCGCGGACAGTCGAACTATTCTGCTTCAAAAGCCGGAATCATTGGCGCGACAAAAGCGCTGGCGGTTGAACTTGCCGGCAGAAACATTACCTGCAACGTAATTGCTCCTGGCGCGATTGAAACTGAAATGACGGCAAACATTATCCCGGAGGCAAAAGAGATAATGCTCAGCACAATTCCGATGAAACGCATGGGTAAGCCAGAAGAAATTGCCGCCGCGGCAGTTTTCCTGCTTAGCGAAGGAGCTTCATACATAACTCGCCAGGTAATTACTGTTGACGGCGGAATGGTTGGATAAGATATGAAAGAGAAGAGAAAGAATGAATAAAAGTTTTAGAGAACTTTTTTTCGCCTTTCGATTTCTTTAAAAGTCAATCTGGAACTTCTGAAAAACTTCCGTTTTTTAAATTGATAATTTATAAAAACCTGAAACAAATTGTAAAGTTCTGTAGGGAGGGAGAATGAAAAACGAAATAAAAAATTCAGATAATCATGAAATTCTTTTTTATAAAGATGGCAATAATGAAGTAAAAATTGAAGTTCTCCTTAAAGATGAAAACCTTTGGCTTACACAAGCTAAAATAGCAGAACTTTTTGATGTTCAAAAACCTGCAATTTCAAAACATTTAAAAAATATTTTTGCAGAAGGCGAACTTGAAGAAACATCAGTTGTTTCCATTTTGGAAACAACTGCATCTGATGGAAAGTCTTATAAAACAAAGTTTTACAATCTTGATTCTATTATTGCTGTGGGTTATAGGGTTAATTCAAAAAAAGCCACAATGTTTAGAATTTGGGCGAATAAAATCCTTAAAGAATACATAATCAAAGGTTATGTAATGAATGATGAGCGCCTTAAAGAACCTGAATATTACTTTGGCAAGGATTATTTTGAAGAACAACTTGAACGGATTAAAGATATTCGGTCGAGTGAGCGTAGATTTTATCAGAAGATTACGGATATTTATTCAAAATGCAGTGCAGATTACGATGTGAACAGTCAGATTACAAAAGATTTTTTTGCTACAGTACAAAATAAATTGCATTATGCAGTAAGTCATCAAACAGCTGCCGAAATTGTTTATACACGGGCTGATAGTCAGAAAATTAACATGGGGCTTACAACTTGGAAAAATGCACCGGCTGGAGAAATAAGAAAACCTGATGTAAGTATTGCAAAAAATTATTTAAATGAGGAAGAACTGAAAAATCTTAATGAAATAGTTTCAATGTTTCTTGATTATGCAGAACGGCAAGCAAAAAAAAGCCAAATTATGTATATGAAAGACTGGATTCTAAAGCTAGATTCATTTTTAAAATTCAACGAAGAAGATATTCTTGAAAATAAAGGAAAAATAACTCATGAAATTGCCAAGAACTTTGCCGAAGAAGAATTTGTAAAATACAAGGCAATTCAAGATAGTCAGTATAAAAGCGATTTTGATTTGTTTCTTGAATCCACAGAAAAAAGAATAGAACAGAAGTAAGGTGAAAATAAATGAAAATCAACTTTAAAATACAAAAATACTAGACTTTGGCGGTGGATTCTCTTGTTAAATGCTTTGAAGGGCATCAGTTTGCTGATAAAGTTCAATATCGTTGTGATAAAGGTGATGAAAAAGAATCAAAACTTGACTTTGAAGAAAACGGATATAGAAATGCAAAAATCTGTTTAAGTGAAAAAGGCTTGCATGAAAACATTCATAAAATCCAGGACGAAAACTTTATAATTCATTCAGATAAAATTGAACGCACGGTTGGTGTATCTAGTTTTGATATTGAAATGGAAACTGGAACCGGAAAAACTTATGTTTACACCAACTAGAATTTCTAAAAAGTTTCAGCGATATAATTTAATGTAAAGGAAATAGGGCTGTCCTAGAAGATACCAATTGAAAATAAACGAAGATGTCCTGTTGTAAAAGAAAATATAAAAGAATACCTTGAAAAAACTTATGATAGAATTCAACAAAAGGAACAAATATATGTTTATTAAAAAGAAATTGAATAAAATTTTGATTTTTTCGTTTTTGTTATCGACTTTTTTTGCTTCTGCACAATCTGTATCAGATTTGAATAAAGAAAAATATTATAAATTGGAAATCAATCAATTTGATTGTGAGGTTTTGAATTCATATCCTCAAACTGTTATCGATATAAAAAACAAAAAAAATAAATCAATTATAAAATTAAAAACTCATGGAGCATTAAATGAATATAATCTAATGAGTAGTAATATCAATGATGGAAGTATTACGGATGCAAAAAAATATTTACAGAGTTCTGATTTAATTGATTACAGTGAAGAAAATATAGAGTTTATTTATAATAAATTACAGCTTTCTGCGCTATCAGAATTTCAGTGTGCAAAAACAATATTAAATTTTCTCTCTGCTGTTATAAAATATGACAGAAAACTTGCAGAGGAAATAAGTTCGGGTTCATGTTATGGTATGCCTGCTTCATGGGTACTAAAAAATCAAAAAGGAACTTGTGGAGAATATGCAAATTTATTTATTGCATTAATGAGATTAAGAGGAATCCCATGTAAATTTATAACAGGATTGTATTACTCTGAAAGACAGAGCACTTTTCATGCATGGGCTGAATTTTATGATAATAAAAAAGGCTGGGTTGCAGTAGATCCTCAGGGTTCAATAATAGGAGTAACATCAAATCATATTAAACTAATGGAAGGAATTGATTTTAAAGAAACAAATTTTGATATGGCAAACTGTAATTTCAAAATTAAGCAAATAGCTAAATGAAACTCATAAAACAATTCGATGAAACAGATTGTGGCGGCATGCTTTGCGAGGCTGGCAAGCCATTTTGGTAGTCATCTTTTTTTGTAACAATTAAAGGCTGTTTTTAGATTCATTTTATTGTAAACCACTTTCTATGTTTTTTAATTTTTCAAATAATTCTTTGTCTTTAGTTATAGAGATTATACTATTATTTAAATCTTTACCCTCTGACCAAGTATCTGGATAATATCCAAACCCCTCTCCATTCCAAAATTTATCATTTTCCAGCTGAATATTTTTTGCAAATGGTACAGAAAGTATAATGTTGCTATTAGGAAGAGTGATTGCAAACACATCAAAGTAAGAATACATGCCGCTTGTATTTTCTCCAATAATTGTTAGCTGTTTTGTTGGTTCGAATAATTTTTTTGCAATTGCGACGGTCTCCTCTCCAGCACTTACAGTGTTTCTGTCTGTTAAAATAATAATCTTGCCTTTGTAATATGGCCTCTTTCGCTTTGTATATGAATTATAGTCTGCGGTGTATACTAGTCTTGCTGGATTATGCTGTTGTTGTGATAAGAAGTTTGTGTAGTATCCAACAGCATCTGTTTGATTCTTATGAGCTGCTGATTGTAATTTTGCAAATGCGCTTACCGGGGAATCTATATATAGATTTCTATTGAAGTCATAATTAAAATGATTAATGATTAAGTTTCTGTTATCTCTTGTTAGAGGCAGGAGATTGTTGTCGTAAAGTGAATATAAAAATAATGCAGAATAAACTGGGTAGCCACCGCTATTTGCTCTGATGTCTATAACAATATTCTTTTTTTTATTCCATTTACTGCTAAGATTGCTATATTTATTTAGAACTATGTCGATACCTTTTTTGTAAATAGAATCATTGTCTGCTGGCATAAAACCTGATATTGACACATATCCAGATTTAGCAGTTTCTATTTCATGATATTTCATTTTCTCAGCGAGCCGGACTTCAATTGCGCCGTCATTGTGTAAATCTAGAGTTATTAATTTGTTGTTAAAGCTAAAATCTTTTTGACTAATTGGATTGTTAGATAAAACACCGACTCTGTAAATATTTTGACCTTTTGACTTGTAGATGAATAGATTGGCTGTGCTATCAGTGTATTTTGTATTTATTTCTAGCAAAGGAGTATCCGTTTCAAAAATATAAAAAGAATCATTTTTATATTGTAGGTAAGTATTAGAATAATGTATTTCAGTTTTTTTACAGAATTGAGTTCTTTTATTGTTTAAAATTAAAGCAAAATGTGCATCGTTTATATACCCTGCTGTATTTTCAATCAAAAAGTTATAAAAATCTTTTGTAGATATTGTATTTTTTTGCGAAATTAAATCAATGAATTTGTTTTTTAGAATGGTTGTATTGAAGCTATTTTCTATCATATCGTCATAACCTGCATAAGAAGATGTCAAGATGTAGATAAAGTCGTTTAAGTCTGATAAAGCTTGTTGCCTAGAAATAATTTCTACCGTTTTATAATTTGCAGTATCAAAAATATTGAATGTTTTATAATCCACAGGTGAATGATAAAGAATTTCAGCGTGTAGATTTGTTATAAATAATAAAAACATAAAAAAAATAAACTTTTTCATTGTGTGTTCCTGTTTATAAAAAAGTAACAATTTCAAGTTTTCTTGAACTAGCAGTTTTTATATTAGCCTGAATGTCGAGTTTTATGTAAATCGTGAAGGAATCGCTGTCAGCGACTTTTCAAGGTTATTACTAACCCATGCTACCGATGGATGTGCTCGCACTTTGTTTGAATTGGGTTGAGTTACTGTGCAAAACATTTCAGTTCTGCCGGCTGGCCGGTATCTCTTCTAAAAATCCTTCCATCATGAAGAAAATTTATCACATTTGAATTTTTATGTAAATTTCTTTTCCTGCTGAACCCCTGTTGCAAATTATTCGTTATATAGATTTTTTTTATTTATTACATTAAACTTTTATATGCTTGCTGAAAAATTTTAGCAGGGCGTTGTGGGGCGGCGTTTGAGCCCCGCAGAAGGGGTAGTGGAAAAAGATGTGACGGTTGAGTTTGCCGAAACCAGAACACCTTTTGCAGCGAGGGGAAGGCTTTTTTCCCCCCCCCTACCTTAAATAAATTTTGTGAATTAAAATCGCCTTTTTCCTTTGCAATAAATATGATAAGAAAATGAAATGGGTCCAGGAACTCCTGGTCTTGCCGGGGAAAAGGAGGGTTCTAGGGAGGAAAAACCCCCGCTTAGAAAGTAGAGGGGTTGTTCCTTCCTAGAAAAATAAGTTTTATAAAAGGAAAATTATATGAACTTTACAAAACCAAACGGAAAACGCCGTGTTGTGATTACAGGCGCAGGAATGATGAGCGGACTCGGGCAGTCTTGGGAAGAGGCGTTCGCCCAGCTTAAGTCTTATAAAAACTGTATTAAAAATATGGAAGAATGGCACGACATCCAGGGAATGAATACGCATCTTGCGTGTCCGGCTAAGGGTGAAATTCCAAAATATCCGCGCAAATTGGTTCGCGGAATGGGACGTGTTGCGCTTCTTTCTTATCATACTTCGCAGATGGCTCTGCAGATGGCCGGTCTTTTAAATGAAGACGGAACAATTGCTGATGAATGTAAAAACGGCAGGACTGGTGTTGCCTATGGCTCTTCTATGGGTTCTTTTGATTCTATTCAGGAGCTTACCAGCGTTATGGAAGACCGCTGCACTGCAAAGGTAAATTCTTCTACCTACATTAAATGTATGCCGCACACTTGCGCCGCTAATATTGAAGTAACTTACCAGCTTAAAGGCCGTATGATTGTAACAAGCGAGGCTTGTACTTCTGGCTCTCAGTCAATCGGCTATGCGTATGAAACTATTGAAAACGGCTTGCAGGATATGATGATTGCCGGCGGTGCGGAGGAACTTTGTCCGCCGGATGCTGCTATTTTTGACCAGCTTGGCTCGACTTCAATCCGCAATGAGCATCCGGAGACTGCTCCTAGTCCTTTTGATAAAGACCGCGATGGCCTTGTTATTGGTGAAGGCGCGGGAACTTTGATTCTGGAAGACTTGGAGCACGCTGTAAAACGCGGCGCAAAAATCTATGCGGAAATTGTTGGCTTTGGAACAAACACGGACGGAACTCACATTACTTCGCCAAACAGCGAGACTATGGGAATCTGTATGCAGCTTGCGCTTGATTCGGCAAATCTTAAGGCTGATGACATTGCTTACGTAAATGCGCATGGAACTTCAACCCATCACGGTGATATTGCGGAAACAACTGCGACCGCCCGCGTTTTTGGTCGCAAAGTGCCGATTTCTTCTACAAAATCATATATCGGGCACACTTTGGGCGCATGCGGCGCGGTTGAGGCCTGGATTACAATCAATATGATGAACGAAGGCTGGTTTCACCCTACGTTGAACTTGAAGAATGTTGACCCGGAATGCGGCGATTTGGACTACATCAAGGACGAGGGCCGCAAAATCGAGGCGGAATACGTAATGAGCAACAACTTTGCGTTTGCCGGAATCAATACATCTTTGATTTTTAAGAAGTGGCACGAAGAGTAGGGGAGCATTCTTAGTCCTTGGCCGTTGCTGAGAAAAGCCGGAAAGTTTTTTTTTCCGGCTTTTTTATTTTCACATCGCCTGCGTAATGCTTGCGCCGTGGTTCATTTAGGGGCGAACTTATTCTTCCAGCAGTTTTTGTAGCGTTGGGGAAATGTGCAGCACGGTTTATTAATTTTGGGGCGGCGGTTTTTCGTAAAATGAAAAAAACTGAAATGCAAAAGACTGTGAAAATGCCAGCCTTGGTTAAAGAGAAGGAGGGTATTTGAATTATTATTACATATCGGTGTAGACATTGATACATATTAATGTAATAATAATTGTATGGATGAAATAAATTTAAAAATCTCGAAAATTCATAATTATATTTATGCCAATGACGGTTTGAGCAATTCTGAAACGCTTAATGAATTTCTGAAACTTTTTTATTGTAAAATAATAGATGAAGAAAATGAAGATAATCTTTCAAAAATAGATAATAATGAATTGTTGCTTTTAGAAATTGAAAATTTATTTGCAGTTTTAAAAAAAAGACTTTTTGGATTAATAGATTCAAAAGAAAAAATAAATTTAAAAAAAGAAACTGTATTATTTGTAATAAGAGAACTTAAAGATATTAAATTAAAAGATGTTCAATTTGATTTAAAAGGTCATATACTTCAGAAAATAATTGATAGGTCTTATCGAGAGAGTAAAGGGCAATTTTTTACTCCGTCGCCAGTTGTTGATTTTATTGTAAAAATGATAAATCCTCAGAAAAATGAATTAGGCTGCGATCCGGCTTCAGGTACGGGTGGATTTATGTTTGCTGCATTGGAATATATTTCTAATCATCAAAAAATTGAAGCGAACGATGTTAAAAATGTTTATTTCTATGATATAAGCAAGAATTTAATAAAATTGATTGCAATGCGAATGATGTTTGAATTTTCAAATTGTAATACAAATCTTTTTGTTAAAGATAGCATTTCGGAAGAAATAGAAGATAAATTTGACTATGTTATTACAAATCCCCCATTTGGAACTCAGGGGAAGATTTCTACACAATCAATTCTTAGTAAATATGAGCTTGGAAGAGATGAAGGTGGTTTTGTTTTGAAATCGCAGGTTCCTGATATTTTATTTGTTGAAAAAGTTATAAAAATCTTAAAAAATGGTGGAAGGGCCGCTGTAGTTCTTCCTGATGGAGATTTTGAAAATCCTTCTTTAAAATATTTTAGAAAATTTCTTACAGAAAATGTCAGAATAGATGCAATTATTGCTTTGCCAGATGGGACTTTTATTCCTTATGGGACAGGTGTAAAATCAAGTATTATTTTTTTTACAAAGTTTCAAAAGCAGCAAATAAAAGAGCTTGTAGTAGCTGGTTATAATATTTTTTATGGGAAAATTACAAAATTAGGATATACTTTTTCAAAGCATTCAAAAGATATTTTTAAAGATAATGGAACAGCAGACGAAGATTATTCCGATGTTTTAGACTCATTTAAAAATAAAGAAAATACAGATTTTTGCTATACTGTAAAAATTTCAGAGGTTATAGCTAATGATTTTATACTTTCTGAGCATTTTTATTCTCCTGTTTATAATAAAGCTATTAATTTTATAAAGAAACAAGATTTTAAACCGTTGAAAGAACTGGTGGAATTTAAATATTTAAAAGAAAGAATTATTGATGATGAATATTATGATTATATAGAAATAGCTGATTTAAATGCGTATACAAATGAGATTATAAATTCTACAAAACTTTTGGGTGAGGATATGCCAAGCCGGGCAAGTTACAAACTGGAAATAAATGATATTATAGTTGCTACTGCAGGCGGTTCTATAGGGACTCCAAAACAGGCAAAAGCTATAGTGACAGAAAATTATGAAGGCTGCATCTGTACGAATGGTTTTTCTGTTATGAAGGCAAAGAATATATCTGCATATTATCTCTTAAGTTTTTTTAACAGTGAATTGTTTTATAAGCAAATTCTTAAATATAAATATGGAACGGCAATTCCTTGTATAAGTCGGGAAGATTTTGAGAATATTTTAGTACCAATTCCAGAAAAATCTGTTCTTATGAAAAAAGAAAATAATATAAAAGAAGCAATTCGGCTAAGGGAAGAAGCTATGAAGCTTATGTTTGCATAAATTTTATTCGTTTTCTCTAAAGTCTATTTGTGATTCATCGTATTCTACTGTGTTTGGCTTTGTGAATTTTATACAGTTATCAATATCAGAATACCAAGGCGGACAGATATTTAAATTGTCTTTTTTGCCTGGTATTAAAATATCAATTATATAATTTTGATAAAGATGGTTAGGGGACGATGGTGAATGAGAAATTTCTAATGGATTCATAAAAACAAATTCATGCTTTCCGGTTCGTTGAAATAAATCAACTGCCATTATTGAAAAATCACTTACTAAAGGGGCTGCTTGTTTTATTCCAGTTTGAGGATCTGTTCTTTCGCTAGGTTCATGAGTTTGTAGTACTTTATACAGGCCTCTGCGTTCTCTAAATGCGTTTTCTGTTAATAAGGTTTCGTCTGCATCATTTATAAATTTTTCAAGTTCTTTATTTGATTTGAAAATATTGGATAAATCTGCATTGTCTGGACCAGGAGTTGTTGGCTTCCATCTGAAACTGGGAAAGTTTTTGCTTGGATTTTTATTTTTCCATTTATTCTCTGAGCGGCTGTAGGTGATTTGTCCTTTATGAAAAATCTTCATTTTATCAATATTGATATACTTTTTCAAAAACTTGAATGCTTTTTTCTTATCTAATTTTTTTGAATGATCAACTTCATCAGTCTCGGCTGAGCGGAACTCTGAATTAGTCTTTAGACCTTTGCATTCAACGACATAATAAATTTTATTTTTACAGATTAAGAAATCACCTTTATATCCAATTTTCTTTTCGTTAAATCCACCGGCTGGTTTTTCTTTGATTCTAAAAACCTCGAAATTTTTTGATTCTAAGTATTCTTTCAGTAAAATTTCTGATAATGCACCATGTATATAGCCTTGTGAACTTGGACTCATTTTTAACGCGTTTAATATAACACCAGAACTTACCCCAAACTGAATTGAAAGCCAATCTTCGATATTTGACATCTTTTTATTTCCTTATATAGGATTATCGGAATGTGCTATAAAATTTTTATATTTATAAAATATAAAAATTTTTTTAATTGGCATACTTCACTTTTAATGATGAGTTTTTTTATTTTCCCATCGCCTGCGTAATGCTTGCGCCGTGGTTCATTTAGGGCGAACTTATTCTTCCAGCAGTTTTTGTAGCGTTGGGGAAATGTGCAGCGTTCTTGTAAGTTTTTCTGCGGCGGAAGATTCTGGTTGTTCCGGCGCGCTCTTGGGTTCGGACTTTTGCTCTGATTTTTTTACGGCGCGAATCAGGATGTTTTTCGGCGTGTGCTCCATGTCGATGAATTCCAGGAGCTGGACATTGTATCCTGAGTTTTCAAGAAATTCTCCTCGGAGCGCGTCTGTTAAAAGCGCTGAAAAGCGTTCCTTTATTATTCCGTATTTTAAAAGCGGTTTGAACTCTTCTGGAACGGAACTTTTGTTCAGCTGGCTGTTTATTTCGTGCTGGCAGCAGGGAACGCTTAAAATCGCCTTGCAGCCGTGTCTTACGGCGTAATTCAGCGCAAAATCTGTAGCCGTGTCGCACGCATGGAGTGTGATTACGATGTCCGGCGTGTTCTGATAGCTGTAGCCGGCGATATTTCCTGTGTCAAATTTCAGTCCTTTTAAATTCAGCTCGGCGGCGATTCTGTTGCAATATTCGATTACGTCTTTTTTCAGGTCAAGCCCGATGATTTCCACTTCAAGGTGTTTTATTTCTGTTAAAAAATAATGAACGGCAAAAGTCAGGTAAGATTTTCCGCAGCCAAAATCTGCGATTCTTATGGGATTTTCGCCGGTCTGTTTCTGGACTTCCGGCAAAATGTCGTTTATGAATTCAATAAACCGGTTGATTTGCCGGAACTTGTCGTGCTTGGAGCTGATGATTTTTCCGTCGCTTGTCATAAGGCCGAGCAAGACCATGAACGGCACGGGAATTCCTTCGGGAATAAGGTAGTTTTTTTGTCTGCTTCCGTTTTTCCAGACGATATTTTTGTTTGCCGGCGCATTTTCTTGCTTCAGTTTTTTTGAAAGTCTTGTTACATTTCCTTTTTTATTTCCAAGGTATGTTATTTCTTCTGAGTCTGTGCGCAGGACGCAATTTTTAAAAGTTGTTCCAGCGTGGGCTCTTATGAATTCGTCCAGCTCTTCTTCTGTTTTCTGTTCATGGAAAGCCTGGGTTTTTGTGAACTTTTCTATGTAATACATAGTTTTGTTTGAGTTGTTCGCCGCCTGGGCTTTTATGCGCAGGTATGGCCGGTCAAGTATTTTTTCAATGTTTTTTACAGGTTTGCTGAATGTGCAGGAAATTATCATAAGACTTTAAATGTATACCAAATGCAAAAAAAATGATATATTTAAAGTTATGGGTAAGACTATTGTTTTTGTAAACCAGAAAGGCGGAGTTGGAAAGACAACTTCCTGTATCAATATTGGAGCATATATTGCCATTTCTGGAAAAAAAGTTCTTCTTGTCGATTTTGACTCTCAGGGAAATATGTCCAGCGGCGTTGGCGTTTCTAAAGATAAGCCTACAATTTATGAACTTTTGGCCGGCCAGGTGACTGCGGAGCAGGCTATAAAACATACTCCTGTTGAAAATCTTGACGCAATCAGCGCTTCCATTGATTTATCCGGCGCTGCGATTGAACTTGTTGAGCAGGAAGACCGCGAATTTTTCTTAAAAAAGGTTCTTGACCCGCTCAAAGATGTTTACGACTACATTTTGATTGATTGTCCGCCATCGCTTGGAATTTTAACATTGAACGGCCTTGCCGCGGCTGACCAGGTTCTTGTTCCTATGCAGTGTGAATATTTTGCCCTTGAAGGAATCACTCTTCTTTTAAAATCTGTGAATAAAGTTCAGCAGGGAATTAATCCGAATCTTACAATCGGCGGAATTTTCTTTACAATGTATGATTCACGCACAAGGCTTGCGCAAGACGTTGTTATGCAGGTAAAAACTTATTTTAAGGACGTTGTTTTTAGCACTATAATTCCAAGAAATGTAAGGCTGTCTGAAGCGCCGTCCCGGGGGCTTCCGATTTGCAATTATGACCCTGAATGCGCCGGTGCGAAAAGCTATAAAAAACTGGCAGAGGAGATAATGCATCGTGGCTAAAAAAGGTGGTTTAGGTCTTGGCCGTGGTCTGGATGCCCTTATGGGCGGAAATAACAGCGTTCCTCTTTCCGGGCTGGGAAGCGCAAGTGATATTCAAAAAGATGAAAGCGGAAAGCCGATAAATCTTCCTGATGGAGTGACCGTTGATGACGACGGAACTCTTTGGGCGAATCCGGCTGATTTTATTGCAAATCCAAAGCAGCCGCGAACTGAATTTGACCAGAAAAAACTTGAGGAGCTTGCGGATTCAATCCGGGAAAACGGCGTTATTGAGCCGATTATTGTTGAGCCGGCTGAGAACGGCAAGTTTTATATTGTAGCCGGAGAACGCAGAACAAGGGCTTCCCTGCTTGCGGGGCTTTCAAAAGTTCCTGTGCAGATTAGGAAATTTGATGAAATTCAGCGGCTTCAGGTTGCGCTTATAGAAAATATCCAGCGCGCGGATTTGAATCCTATTGATGAAGCGCAGGCATATTACAATCTTATGGAGCTGGGCGAGCTTACGCATGAGGAAGTTGCTAAACGTGTAGGAAAAAACCGCTCTACAGTAACAAATTCTGTCCGTCTTTTAAAACTGCCTGATGATATGAAAAAATCTCTTGTTGACGGACAGATTTCTTCCGGTCATGCGCGCGCTTTGCTTTCTGTTTCTAATCCTGCCGACCAGCGCATTATGTTTGGAAAGATTGTCGGCAGCGGGCTGAATGTGCGGGAGGCGGAGGAGCTTGCTCAGGTTTATAACAATGGCGGGCGGGCGGCATCGAACAAGCCTTCTAAAAAAGTTGTAAAAAAAGATCCGGAAATTGCGCGCATTGAGCAAAAATTTATTGATGTTTTCGGTACGAAAGTTGTGCTTAAGGGAACTATTGAAAAAGGTTCTATTGAAATAAATTATTTTACAAAAGAAGACCTGAACCGGCTTTATAACATAATTGCGCCGGGACAGGAGTAGCGGATTCTTAAAGACAACGCATAGTCCGTTTGTTTTTATATTTTTAGCATGCCAAGAATTTTTCCTATGCTTTCGTGGATAACAAGGTTCGCCCTGGCGTCGCCTGCGGTTGCCGATTTGTTGATAAGGACAATATTTTTGCCCCTGAAATAATCAATCAGGCCGGCGGCAGGGTAGACCACAAGGGATGTTCCGCCGATTATAAGCGTATCTGCGTTTTTAATTGCATTGACCGCGCCATTTATTACATTCTGGTCAAGGGATTCTTCATAAAGAACTACATCCGGTTTTACAAGCCCGCCGCATTTTGCGCAGCGCGGCAGTTTGTCCGGGGAATTTTCGCTTTCTGCAATAAAATCGATGCCGTATTCTGCGCCGCAATCCATGCAGAAATTTCTTAGCGTGCTTCCGTGCAGCTCAAATACGTTTCTGCTTCCTGCTTTTTGATGAAGTCCGTCGATGTTTTGCGTCACAACGGCTTTTAGTTTTCCTTTTTCTTCCATTTTTGCAAGCTGAAAATGCGCGGTGTTCGGCTCGATATTTTTTATAATCAGTTTTTCTCTGTAAAACCGGTAAAATTCAACAGGATTCGCGTCAAAGAAACTTCTGCTGATAATTGTTTCCGGCGGATATTTCCATTGCTGGCTGTAAAGTCCGTCCTGGCTTCTGAAGTCCGGAATTCCGCTTTCCGTGGAAACTCCTGCGCCGCCAAAAAATACTATGCTGTCTGAGTTGTCATATATTTTTTGAAAATTTTCAATTTTTTCTTCAAGTTTAGTTTCTGTTTCATTCATATTCATTGATTTTATCACGAGAATTGAAAATTTAAAGATTTTCGGCTTTATTTCCGATAAAAAAAAGTAAAAATTTGAATTTTACCCTAAAAATTTGTCATTTGCTTATTTGTAGATTAAAATAAACTGTATTTAAAAAAAATGGAGATTTTATGTATGAAAAACATTAAGGTGCTTTTATTTGTTTTTGCTGCTTTTTACATGGTGACAGGTTTGTTTGCGAGGGATGTTGAAACTCATAGTGTTGAAAATTTAAAAAGCTGGCAGGATTCTTTTGATTTGAACAGCAGAAAAGCCGGAAAATATAACATTATGGTCAAGGCTATTGATTTGAGCGATAATGTTACTCTTGAAGGTCCGTTTAATATTTATCTTGATCCGAATTCTGACCTGCCGGTTTGCGGAATAACTAACCCTCATCCGGGAATGCGGATTGTCGGCAACTTGAATATTGTAGGAACTTGTGTTGATGATGACGGCGTTGAATATGTGAATTTGATTCTTGATGGCGACGAGGAAAATCCTGTACGGGCGAAAGGAAAGGAATTCTGGTCTTATTATCTTGATACTACGGAGCTTGAGGAAGGTCTTCATACTATAAAAGTTGTTGGCTGCGATATAAACGGTCTTGTTGGAAAGCCTGTTGAAATCACATGGAATCTTGACCGCCGCCAGCCGGTTACTGCCATCGAAAATAAAGTGATGGGAACTCTGGTTTCTAGGACAGTAAAATTTCATGGAACGGTTTCTGATGGAAACGGAATAAAAAACCTGTCTTATTCTGTTGACCAGGGGAATACTTTTAAAAATGTAAAGCTTTCGCGCAAAAAAGACAGGATTGAATTTGATATTTCTATTGATACAAGAAAATTCCCGGACGGTCCTGCTGTAATCTGGTTTAAGGCCGTTGATAACGCGGGCTCGGAAGGTGTGTATTCATTCCTTTATTTTATAGACAATACTAGCCCTGACGTGAAAATTCTTCAGCCGGCGGATAAAACTCCCCAGTTTGGCAAGGTTGCTGTGACAGGCTATGCAAAAGATACGGTCGGACTTTCAAAATTGAGCTGGACTTTTGGCAAAGAATCCGGGGATTTTGAAATTGTTCCGGGAAATCCGTTCTGGGCGAAGGAATTTGAGCTTGCGGGAACAAATGATAAGTCAAGAAAATTTACAATTTCTGCGACGGATGTTGTAGGAAACGTGATAACGGTTTCTCAGAATATTATTATTGATGAGTCTCTTGATAAGCCTTCTGTAAAAATTGCATTCCCAACGGCGGATTCGCTTGTTGAAAGCGGTGATTCCCTGTATGTGCGCGGAATTGCGACGGACGAGGATGGAATTGCGTCTGTAAAATATCGCCTTGATAACGGCGAATGGATTGAAGAGGCGACAAAAGGTGTTTTTTACGGCGTTCTTGCGCAGGGTGCGGAACTTTCCGCCGGAAAGCATTCTGTTTCAGTTGTCGCGACAGACAGGCATGGCGTTCAGAGCGATGTTTCTACTGTTGAATTCCAGGCGCGGGGCGCAGTTCCTGTTTTCTCCGAGGCTAAGATTGCTGGAGTTCCTGTTGTGAACGGAATTCAGGTTCATCCGGAAAGCGGTTCTGTCTTTACAACTACGGTTTCCAGCAGCGTAGGGCTTGCTTCCGTTCATGTTGAAACCCGCTGGGGAAACAATGGCTTGAAGCAGGATGACTACGAGTTGAATTCCGCGGGTTCATATACAGTGAATATTCCTATAAACGATGACTTTCCTAAAGGAATTGCAAAAATTTATATTTCTGCGACTGATTCAGTCGGACGTACAAAAAATTACAAGGCGATAATAGATGTTACGAACACAACTGTTGTCCAGGGAGCGGATCCGAAAGTTGTTCTTGATGACTGCATTGCTGATGAAAAAGGAACAGTTCTGAACAGCAAGGAATTTCCTGCGACCGGATATTTTATCGGTGGAAATGCGCGCTCTGTTGAAATTGTGCCGAAAACACCTTTTGCGATGGCAAGGCTTTCTGGAAATCAGATAATTCTTTCTGCCGGTGATGTCAATGGTTCTTCCGAGCCGGTTGTTGTTCGTGTTACAACCGACCAGGGGCTTGTGTATGATTCTCAGAAAATTGTGTTTAAGCAGGATTCCGCTTTTCCTAAAATAAAAATTTCAGAAACTTCGGATGTTCAGCTTCTGGATGCGGGCGGCGGAAGCGTTGCGATTTCCGGCTCTGTATCGTGTGAATCTGGAATAGGTTCTGTTTCTTACAGGGTGTTTGCTTCAAAGGCGAATATGAATGCCGGAGTTGTCGCATCCATGGGAAACGTTTCTTCCGGAGAAGTTGTTTCTCTTGGCGCGGTCCGTTCGTTCAATATTCCGCTTGAAACAGCTGAGTACGGAATTTATATTGTTGAAATTACTGCAGAAAGTGCCGGCGGAAACAAAACGAGCGAAGTTGTCGGCTTCAGGAATATTCCGGATTTTCCGGAAGGTGCGAAGGGCTCGCCTAAAAATCCTATGATTGTCTGGGCGGATGGCGAGAATGTTTACGCCGGCGCCGCATATCAGGGAGAGCTTGTCCGCTCTTTTTCAATTTATAAACGCAGCGGGATGAATCCCGGAGCAAATTCTTTGCAGTGTTCACTTGAATACGGAGATGGAAAAACTGCTTCTTCAAAATACAATGCCGTTAAAATTCCAGAAATAAAAGCGGCTTTTGCAAAAGCCGGCGATAAAGATTATGTTGCCGGAATGCCTGTTGTGCTTGCTAGAAACGAAAAATCATCCTTGATTGCTTACGTTGATTCTGAAGCGCAGATTTCTGCAAGTTATGAAATTTCTGGCGAAGACGTTCCTGGCGGTTCAAGACAGTCGGGAGGTTCGGCTCTTGTTTCAAAATCAGAAGAAAAGGAAAATCGCTGGATTGTTCAAATTCCGCTTGAAAATTTGCCGGCAAGGATGAACAAGGTTAAGCTTTCTGTAAAAGCCGGTTCTGTTTCAAGACAAATTTCAGGAAGTGTGGCAATAGTTCGTCCGGTCGAGGCTTCTATGCTGGATGACAGGCGTGCTATTTATATTATAGAAGATTCTGGCTCAAAATATGACCGTGATGTAGGCTGTTATATTTTACGCACTGAAGAAAGCTTTAGTTTTTACGCAAATGTTCCGGAGCTTGTGAGCGCAGATTTTGTCGCTGCGGCAAACGGCCTGAAAATCGAGCGTCAGGGAAATCTGGTCAAGGTTGTTCCTGAAAAAGAAGGTTCTTTTAATAATGTTGCGGTTCGTGTAAAGGATGTGAATGGAATTGCATATACATCTCCTGCTGTTAATTTTATTGTTGACAACGGCGCTCCTGAAGTAAAGATTGTAACCCCGGAAATTCATCAGTGGGTAAAAAATTCTTTAAGGATTACAGGAACTGTCGCAGATCCGAGCGGCGTAAAAAGCGCGGAGTATTCTCTGGATAACGGAGAAACCTGGAAAACGCTGAATTTAAGCTCATCCGGCAGAACTGCGGTGGGCGCGACGTTCAGCGGAACGGCGGATATTAGTTCTGCGGAAGAAGGACTTGTCGCTCTGGATGTCCGGGCTTTTGATGTCGCGGGAAACGTTGCCTACGCAAGAACTGCCGCTTATAAGGATGTGACTCCGCCGTCTGTGGAGATTGTCGTTCCTAACGATGATGCGATTGTAAACGGCGATAATCTTATCTGCTTCAATGTTTCGGATAACGCAAGTTTTGAAAAGGCATATTATATTGCGCCGCCAACAGGCAAATCTTCCGGGGTAAAGACGGAGATTACGGACATTTCGGCGACGTTTGTTTCAACTCATATTGGTACTTCGGAAAAACCTATTGATGATGGAATGTCGTTTGAGTTTGTGGATGCGGCTGGAAACGTTTCTTCTTACGAATCGTGGAGCTTTCTGATTGATTCAAAATCAGACTTGCCTGTGGCAGAAATTCACCTTCCGACTTACGAAGATGTTATTACCCGTGATTTTACGATTTCTGGAGTTGTTTACGATGATGACGGTCCTTCTTCTATTTATTACAGGATAGATGGCGGTCCGTACAACAAGCTTGAAGAAATGGGAACAAGTTTTGCGATAGATGTTCCTTTTTCAACAATGACGGATAACGAGCATACAATCAATGTTTATGCGGTTGATATAAATGGAGTAAAAGGTCCGGTTGCGGAAAGAAAATTCAGGGTTTCTACGGAAGAGCCTAAGGGTGCGGTGGAAACTCCTACAATCGACAAGGCGAATAAAGGTCTTATAACATTGGCCGGTGTAGCAAGCGACAGGAATGGCATTGAAAAAGTTCTTGTTTCCCTTGATAACGGTAACAGTTATAATAATGCGGTTGGAACTACAAACTGGTCGTATACGTTTGATTCGCGCGCAATTCCGAACGGAACAAATGTTGTGTTTATCAGGGTAATTGATAAATACGGAATTTCCGGTCTGTATTCAAGTTTGATAAACATAGACAATAAAGCGCCGGAAATGGTTTTGGATTATCCGCTGGATTATTCCGCGACTACAGGTCCTTTGTTCTTCAGCGGATATGCTTTTGACAACGTAGATATTACAGAGCTGTTCGTGACAATCAGAAGTCTTGACGGAAAGTCTATTCCTAGAAGCCTTCAGCGAATTGATTTTAATCTTGACAGGATTATCGCGCAGAATATAGACATCGCGGCTCTTGAAAACGGCTCTTACAACATCGAGCTTACGGCGCTGGATAAGGCCCAGAATGCGACACACGTCAGCAGAAACATCATGCTGAATAAAAATAAAGCGCTTGCTACGGTGAATCTTTTGTATCCGTTGAATGGCGAGCACAAGCAGGGTACTTTCAATATTTACGGAAATGCCGAGGCGGACAATAAGATAGAATCTCTTAGTCTTTATATTGATGATAAATATATTGCGACTACAGAGCTTACGGACAGCGACTACTTCCGGTTTGAAATAACTCCTGATTTGATTTCTGATGGAGAGCATACTTACCGGGTTGATGCGAAAGTTGAAACAGGACAGGTTATACGCTCAAGAATTCAGACTGTTGAGTATAATTCCGTAGGACCTTGGGTTGCGATTGATAATTTTACTTATGGGGATTTTGCTACAGGGCGACCTTATATAAAAGGCCATGCCGGATATTCTTTGAGCGAAGAAGAAAAAGTTGTGTCTTCTACAAAAAAAGCTACAAAGGAGCAGAAAGAAGCCATTAACAACAAGAAAGTCGCAAAGATTGAAATAAGTTTTGACAACGGAAAGTCATTTACTCAGATTTCAAAAAGTGAAAAATGGATGTACCGCATAGAAAATCAGGATATAGAAGAAGGTTTCCATTTTATGATTGTCCGGGCGACTATGAGGAACGGCGAAACTGCGATTGAGCGCACTATTATTCAGATTGATAATACCGCTCCAAAGATTCGTCTTATCAGTCCTAGCGTTGGCGGCCGTTACAATCAGGAGCTTGTTTTCAGCGGACTTTCCAGCGATACGGTTGGTCTTAAAGACGTTCAGCTTACGCTCCGAAAGGGAGACAAGGCTTATTATGAAGTTCCGTCTTTCATTCAGGGCTTGTACCTTGACTGGCATTTCTGGGGCGCGACGCTCTTTGATATTGGCGTAGGACTTACGTTCTTTGATGATGTAGTAAAAGTTCAGTTTCAGTGGGGTCAGTTTACCCAGGCGCAGAGAGAAATGTTCAGCAATACTTCAATGCGTTACGGCGGCGACAGTGTTATGGGAATCAAGATTCTTGCGAATGTTGCGAATATTCCGTTCAGCTATTTCTTTGGACGCGACCTTGACTGGCTCAGCGCGAATCTTGCGGTTGGAGCGCAGTTCAGCAGATTCAACGAGTCTGGTTCTGGAGAAGCGCAGATTCTTTCGGCGATTCTTGCTCAGCTTGAATTCCCTAAGGTCAAGTTCCCGAAGATGAAGTGTTTCAGTTCGCTGTCGTTGTACACGGAATTCGCTTTGTGGTTTATTCCGACGGATGTTTCAAGTTCGAATGTTGATATTAACAATATCGTGCCACAGATTGCAGAAGGTATCAGGTTAAGTGTATTCTAAGGCGGGTTTTATGAAGCGTAGCGTTAAAAAAATTATTACACTGGCTGTTTTCGCTTTGATTTCTGGAATTGTTCCGGCGTTTGCAATTGACGCGTATGTAACGGTAATTTACCGTGAAGTTGACATTGCGTTTGTTGACCGCTCCAATACGGAGCTTGACGGAATTCTTTCAAAATCAAATGAGGACAGAAACTATTATCTTATTGAAAACTATACGATGAAAAAAATACGCCATCTTGTAGTTTCTGAAGATTACGAGTTTGCAAGCGAAGCGACTCTGGTTGTGATTGATAATAATCTTGACAATATGGAAGCCGTTGAGCTTTATTCAACTATTTCTTCTGCCCTGGAAAAGCAGAAGGAGCAGCGTCTTGCTATTGAGCAGCGTAAGCGGGCTGAAAACGCCAGGTTTGAGGCGGAAAAGGCAAGGCAGCGGGCAGTTATTGAAAAAGATTATGTTTCTATGAACACGGCTAGCGGAAATACTGTATACCTTAAAGGCAAGGATGAGAAACTTTCTTCAACATTCTGGGCTTTTAGGTTCGGGCTTTTTGACGGAACATTTGTTTCTGACACGAGCGATGATTATACAAGTTTCCGTTACGGTTTGAGCGGTGATTTTACCTATGAATATAGTTTTGATAAGCTGATGATTGGCGCGGATGTAGGCGGAGATGCGGTTATCATTCCGTTCTTTGGCGATGACAGCACTATTCTTGGAAATTTCAGTTTGATTCCAAAAATGAGTTTTGCAGGGCTTGGAAAATGGCTTTCGTTCAGGGCAGGATTTGCTACTGTCATAAGGCTGGATTCCGGCGATGGAAATGAATCTTGTCTGCAGGAAACTGTTTACAGCCCGGTCTTTGGCCTTGGTCTGAACCGGATAAATATTGGCGGCGCAGAATTCTCTATGAATGCTGATTATCTTCTTGGGCATCTTATTTATGATGGTTTGAATTTTGCCATGAATTCGGCCATTAATTTTTCATTGCCAATGATGAAAATGGATAAGGTTCAGCTTAATTTTAATATTGGAATAAAGGACACACTTTTTGTAAAGGATTCAGGCATTGAAAACCGTGCCGGAATTATTCTTGCAGTTGGAGCACAAAATGTTATCAAATAAAAAAATAGTTACAGCACTGCTGATGTTTTTAATCAGTTTTTCAGTTTTTGCGCAGGCATCTAACGATGCTATGGTTCAGCGTTATCTGGAACGGGCGACCGCCGCTTATGACGAAGGAAATCTTGCTGATGCGTATAAGAATATAAACGCTTCGATTAATTTTGGAAAAATGAATGACGGAATTATTCCGGCGAATGTCCTTGTTATTGCCCGTTCAATTTATACGCAGCGTTTAAAGGAGCTGAACAGAAAGTACGTTGAAAGCTTGTATATTGATATAAAGACAAATCTTGTTGAAAAATATCCTGAAATAAACACGCCTGAGCTTACAAAACTTATGCGTCAGATAGAAGCGAATGTTACGGCGGCAGAAAAAGCGGCTGATAAAAAACAGCAGCATGATTTTCTTGAAAGCATAAAGGAGTCTACTTCCAGTACTCAAAGCGCGATTTCTGATCTTGGCGAAAAAATGCTCGACCAGACAAAGCAGAATTCGCAGCATCTGGCGGAAGTTTCAAGGACAATGAATACAAATATGACAAAAATTTTTATTGTTGTTGTAATTTGTATTGTCATGATTCTTTTGATTGTAGGGTTGATTTTGCTCATCATGCATTTCAGCGTAAAGCAGAACCACATTCAGCAAATGCAGTATGCGGAAGCGTTTAAGCTTCTGGCGGCAAACCAGAACCAGACAAATCAGCTTATGATAGGCGGAATAGCAGGGCTTTACAGCGACGAAGGATTAAAGCTTGCAGGCTCTTCGACATGGAGTCAAAGTTCGCTTCCGGAGCCGGAAGATACTCCTGAAGAAAAAGAGGCGCTGGCAGAGCTTGCGCAAAAATGCCGGGAAATCGGTGAAAAAATTGATGCTGCGACAGGAAGAAAAAACAATTCAAAAAATGTTTCTGAAATTGTGTTCAAGCTGGCAACGAATCTTGGATGCCGCCAGCACGATGCGATGGTTTATTTCTGCGCCGCGATGGTTTACGATGTTGGATTTCTTTCTATTGAACAGGAAACATTGAAGGCTCAGGCTCTTTCAGAAGAGCAGAAAGATAAGATAAGACATCACATTGATTTTGCGGAAAAGCAGCTTGAGTTCGTTCCTAAAAAATACTGGTCGGTTTTTAGCGATGCCGCAAAATATCACCACGAAAATTTTGACGGAACAGGATATTCCGAGGGTCTGAAGGGGGATAAAATTCCTCAGATTGCAAGAATTATTCGCGTTGCGGACAGTTACAACGCTCTTTCAAGCCGGCGCTCTTTCCGGGGCGGAATGGACAAAGAGTCTGCTCTGGAAAAACTTGAGTCAGAATCAAATCTTTACGATCCTGATGTTTTAAAAGTTCTTGAAGAGATTATATAGCCTGAATATTGAGTTTTTTCTAAAAAGAACAAAAGCGCAGGCAGATTTGCAATTTGTGAAGATTTTTGGCGATTGAATTAATTAAAGTGCGGAGCACCCGAATTAATACAAGTGTAGCGCGAGCCAAATCCATCTGAGCAAATTGAAAATCTGCCGGGAGCGTTCTTTCATAATTTTCAAAAAAACTCGAAATTAAGGTTATATAGCCTGAATATTAAGTTTTTTGTTGAATAACTTTTAAAAAGATGCCGATAAACTATGTATGAAAAAATACGTATTTTGTTTTATGGCATCTTTTTTTGTTTTAACAGCGTTATGCGCAAAACAGGCGAAACCTTTGTATAAAATGCAGGAAAAATCAAAAGCGGCGGAAGAAGTTTCTCCGGCCGGTGAGTCCAGAATTTTTATTGTAGGAACGAGCAAGGGTCTTTTTAAGCTTTCGAGAGGAAACTCATTTTTTCCGATTTGGACCGAAGGCTCTGTTGAACAGATTGTGCGCACGGAAATTCCTTCCGAAGATGGAAAAATAATTGAAAACTGGTATTTCCGCACCAGCAAGGGAATTCTTTTTAGTTCCGACCTTGAAATTTTTGAATACAGAAATTCCGGGCTGCCGCTGTCTACAATAAAAAATTATGACGGACAAAATACTGAATTTGAAACCCGGGTTCAGACATTAAAAGATTTGTGCGCAAATCCCTTGAATCCGCAGCATCTTGTTACAGCCACAAAAGATTCCGTTTATTTGTCGCGGGACGGCGGACGGAACTGGAAAAATCTTGGTTCAATGAGCATGGCTACACCTGGTGTAAAGGCATGCGCGGTCGGCTCAATGCCGGTTACGCTCAGCGATGGTTCTACAGGAACAGAGCTTGTTGTTTTTATGAGCCATCCCATTTTTGGTCTTTCCTATATAAAGCCGGATGCCGCCCGTCCTGCGTGGATTGATGTGGCAAAAGGCTTCGAGATGATGCCGAGCCTTACGAGCCCTGACGAAATTGCGGATATTCTTCCGGTTCTTGTTCAGGATGAATACGGAACTTCTTATGTTGATATTTATTTGAGCCAGAGTTTTATTCCGCGCATTTATAAATTTGACTGGCCGAACCGCCAGGGCGAACTTATTTATAAAGGCGAAGAGCCTGCCGAAACCATTGACGGACTTGCAGTTGCAGGCAATAAACTTGTTTATTCAAAAAATGAAACCCTTGGAGCATTAAACCTTGAGGATTATACAAATCCTGGCATTCCGGGAAAACTCTCCGAATGGAAAAAAAGTTTTGCCTGTGTTCCGGGCAGCGTGAATTCTGCATGGATTCCGTACAATCGCAGCGGATTGAAACGGGGAATTCTTCTGAATGAGCTATGGCTTTTGTATCCGGGCACGATAAATTCTCAGTACGGAAAAAAAGCGCTTGGTCAAAAAAGCATTTATGTCTCGGCGTATCAGTGCAGGCTTCAGACAGGAATTGATAAATTTAAAAAAATAATAAAGGACAACAATCTTAACAGTCTTGTTATAGATATGAAAGATGATTATGGACTTCTTCGTTATGACACTAAAGACGAGCTTGTAAAGTCAAAGGGAAAGGTTACTCAGTATGCGGTTGACCTTGACCATTTTGTAGAAGAATTTAAAAAAGACAATACATATCTGATTGCCCGGATAGTAGTTTTTAAAGACCGGAATCTTGCGAAATTCGGCGGTTCAAAATATGCGGTCTGGAATTACAATACAAAATCGCCGTGGGTCGGCATAAAAGAATATGAAGATATTGTGGATGAGGAAACCGGTGAAGTGACTGGAAAAAATCCTGTTTACTATGACGAAAACTGGGTTGATCCGTATTGCCCGGAAGTTTGGGAATATAATGTTGCGATTGCAAAGGAACTTATTGCCCGCGGATTTGATGAAATTCAGTTTGACTATATCAGGTTTCCTACGGATGGCTATAATTTGCGTCAGGCAAGCTACCGCTGGAAGAGCGAGGGCATGGATAAGGAAAGCGCGTTGGTTTCGTTCCTGAAATATGCCCGCGAAAATATAAACGCTCCGATTGGAATTGATATTTATGGCGCGAACGGCTGGTATAGAAGCGGCACCCGGACCGGACAGGATGTGGAGATGATGGCTGAGTATGTTGATGTAATCGGCCCTATGTTTTATCCAAGCCACTTTGAAAACGCTTTTATGAATTTTCCGCCGGCGGAAGACCGTGTCTACAGAATTTATTATTATGGAACTTACAGAAATTCAGTTCTGGCCCGAAACCGTGTTGTAGTACGACCGTGGGTTCAGGCTTTTTACCTGAACGTAAGCTACGACCGGCAGTATTACGGCAAAGAATATGTTTTAAAGGAAATATTTGGCGTGCGTGATTCAGTTGACCACGGCTATATGTATTGGAACAACTCTGGAAATTACGAAATGATTTCGCCGGATATTGCAAAGGATGAGCCCTTTATTGGAACTTGTCCGGAATCCAGCCCGGCGTTCAGAAAACCGGCTTTGGGAACACAGGAAGCGCCGGAGTTTACAAATGAAGGCCTTTCCCGCGCTGATAAAATTTTTAACCGCGAAAAAAAAGGCTGGCACTCAAATGATTCCGTCTTCAATCCGCTCTTGCAGATGAAACTTTTTAATAAGAAGATTGAAAAAAAATAACTTTTCAGCCCTGGCACTATTAAATTTTAGCCAAGGCAGAAGTTGACTAAGTTTTTTTCAACAAATTTTATAAAACTCAAGGTTGCGCACTAGGCAAAATACGGGGGGGGGTAGAATGTCCTATCTTATTTTGAAAGGGGACAAAAATGAAAAAACTTCTTTTTGCATTTTGTGCGGCAATCGCATTGTTTACAGGCTGTCAGAATGATTCGTCTGATGATTCGGCGTCTGTTCAAATCTCATTAAAAGAACGTATTAATACGGCAAGCGATGGTGATGTAATTGATTTGGGAAAGGCGAATCTGAAAATTGATGAAAAAGAGTCTTATACGATTTCAAGACCTTTGACAATTAAAAACGGAAACGTAAAAAATGCGACATTTACAGTAGAAAGCGATAAGGTTGTTTTTGACAGTCTTATGAACATAAATGGCGTAATCGTGCACGAAAGAGTGGGAAACGGCGACTTTACATTGCAGAACTGCTATGAGGTTAGTGAAGTTTATGTAAATGGTGGCGGAAGCAATTCCATTCACATTGCAAGGACAATTGTTGAAAAGCTCATTGTAAATAAGAAGGGAGTGCGGGTAGCGCTTTCAAATGATGGTTCTTCAAAAGTTACTAAGACTATGATTTTTGAAGACTGTGAGCTTGATTCAGAAAATGAAAAAAACTCTTTTGAAAAAGTTATTGTTGAAAAAGCTGTAAAAAATCTTAATCTTGCCGGAAAAACAAAAGTAGAAAGAATTGTTTCTACGGAATCGCCTGGTTCTGAATCGCCGACAATTAAGATTATCGTCAGTGTTGAAGTAAAGGTTGTTGCGGCGGACAGTACAGTAAAAAAATCTATAGAAAAAACAGATGGCAATGAAGAGTTTAATAAAAAAGAATCTACTATAAATGATACGAAAATTTCTAGTGAAGAAAAAGCGGACTTGGAAAAAGAACAGGAAAAAGTTGAAAAGCCTGGAGAAACAGAAAAACCTGGAGAAACAGGAAAACCTGGAGAAACAGGAAAACCTGGAGAAACAGAAAAGCCTGGCGAAACAGAAAAGCCTGAAACTCCGGCTCTTGAAAATCTTGATTTTATTGTTGCGTCTAAAGATAAAATTTCCGAAAAACTTGATGCCTTTCCGGATTTTGCTGTTGGGGCAATCAGTGAAATAAAAGTTGAAAAGACCTCTTCGGAAGTTATTGTTACAAACTCTGCTGCGTCTGAAGATTATTCAATAAGCTGGGATTACTGGCTTGTTTCAAAAACTCCGGTAAAAGCAGAAAAAGGCAAGAACTATAAAATCAGTTTTGACCTTAAGGCAGACAAATCCTCAAGAATATATCTTGCAACGCTGGATGCGGCAACGTCGGAAGATTCAAAATATGTTGAGTATAATGTAGGAACAGAATATAAAACATATTCAGTGGAAACAGGAACTACACTGACCGACTGGTCGGCAGAAGTTCCCCTGCTTGCAATTGGTTCTGTTTCAAAGCTTTATATTAAAAATTATAAGATAGAAGAAACCGATCCAAAAATTGGTTATGCAATTTTTGGATCAGATAAGAATGATTCCATTTCCTGCGAGGCATCGGCAGACGACATAAGCGTAACCTTTGGGGAAGACAGAATATCAAACATTAATATCTATCCGCTTGCTCTTGAAGTTGGCAGGCTGCACAAAGTTACATTCGATGTAACTTGCGACAAGGAAGTTTCTGATGTAGCCATTTTTGCAAGGGCAAATTCTAATGAATGTGCCACAGCAGGCAGTGAACATTTTGATTTTAATACTGAAAAAAAGACCGTTACATTGTATGTTCCGGTGTATCAGAAAAACAATGAAACATTAAGAACTCTTCTGGTTTGGGTTGACTCAGAAACTCCATGCAAACTTACATTCTCAAACTTTAAATCCGTGGAAACGGACTTGAATTCAGTGCTAAAGGAAAATAAAGGTCTTGGGCTTTACTTTGCGGGTGATATTTATCTTTCAGAAGCAGAAGGTAAGCTTTGGAGAGTTCTTTCTGCGGACAGACCGATTCAGCTTTCTCTTGGCTCAAGGGTAGAGGGGCAGGTTCTTCTTTGTGATTATGCGGCATGGGATTCTGTGGTGACAAGTTTTAGAATGATTTCAAAAGACTCTGGAGCGACAAGAGAAAATGACAATATTGTTTTTACCAACAATTCTCCAAAAACAGTTTCACTTAGTTTTTCAATTAATGATAAGCTTGAAGCTACGGTTGCTTGCGCTGACGAAACAGGTTGGCGTTTGAGTTTTGGCGGAGAACGAGAGCAGGAATTATCTGTTTCATTGAATGGGGGCTTTGTTCCTCTTTATGCCAGTGGCGTAGACGGAAATAATGCTCCTGGCAATATTGTTGTAAAAAATCTTGCTGATGCAGGGGACTATGTTATTACAGTGGTTTACAATGCGTCTGTCGGGTTTATTAAGTTAAAAATAGAAGGCGATGTTTATGAATGGCCTGAATTGCCTCCGTTAAAAACTGGCTGGTATTATTATGATATTAATAAGTCAGATTTGGGAGGTGCGGAAACCTTCGATATTCTTTTTAATAAAGAAAATTATGGTGATACAGAACAAAGTGCAAACATAGAAGATTTAAGTGTGAGCACAAATATCTACTGGTATGATTGCTGGAAGGAAACTGATGTTCCCGGTTCTATGTTGCTTGGCGTGTCAAATGCTTCTGACCGCGAGGATAAGCCGGACGTTGCTCCGGCGAACGGTTATATTCGCATATATTGCTATTCGACGTTTTCTGACCCGGGAAATTTAAATCTTTATTATTGGTCTGCTGTAGTTCCTGATTCTGCTCCAAAATGGCCCGGAGTAAAGATGATTGAATTCCAGCCGTAAAATTATAATCTGAAGTTATGCCATTCCTCTTTTTTGGAGGAGTGGCTTTTTTTTTCATTCGGGCGGCACGGCAGGATTCCATAGGGAACCTGCCGTCGTGCTTTCCGGGGTTCCGGCCTCCGCCTCATTGCTCCGCTCCTCTTGTCCTTCCGACGCATCCGCCTTCTTCCTTTTTCCCAGTTGTCTTCCCATCCCCGGTCTTTTCTCCGTTCCGCTCCTCCAATCACTTCCGCGTCCGGGCCGCGCGGGCGGCGCGGCTTCAGGAATGCCAGGGGCATCTGTAAAGAAATAAAAACAGGCCAAAAAAAACAGAATGAAATAAAGAAAAGCGGCTGAGATGAAGGAGATAAAAAAACCAAGGGAAAAAATAAAGGGAATAAAGAAAAGTTAAAAAAAAAATAAAAGAATTAAGGAAATAAAAAAAATCAAAAAAAATAAAAAAAAATAAAAAATTTTTCAAAAAAAGTGAAAAGAAGTGTTGACACTTTTTCATCAAGAGTATATATTCATATTCACCGTCGCA
>OIWT01000644.1_pt1 | contig 47554 bp, 45 predicted proteins | sample 1587701 | NCBI WGS metagenome assembly OIWT01 (sample SAMEA3888904, study PRJEB22519) | human gut metagenome | biome: human gut; feature: human-associated habitat; material: faeces | place: Denmark | collected 2009 | reverse complement strand
GCAAGCTGCTGACACAGTAGAGAATCTCCGTCGTTCACGGCGGAGAGAACGTCAATCACACACCGTCAAAAAAGGGGACTCCGAATCGGAAGTCCCCTCTTATGTGCTCTGAGTGAGCGCGATTACGCTTGAGCCTGCGTTTTCTTAGCAAGCAATTCGCGAATACGCGCCGCCTTACCGGAGCGAGTACGCAGGTAGTAAATCTTCGAACGACGCACATCGCCGCGACGTTTGACCTCAATGGAGGCAATCATGGGCGAATACATCTGGAACGTACGTTCGACGCCTTCACCGTTGGAAATCTTGCGCACGACAAAAGACGTGTTAAGTCCCCGATTACGCTTAGAAATCACAATGCCTTCATAGGCCTGTGTACGCTTGTGCGTTCCTTCGATGACGTTTACCACGACACTGACCGTGTCGCCGGCGCGAAATTCCGGGAAAGTTTTTCCCTTGGAAAGGCGAGCAATTTCTTCCTGCTCGAGAGTCTTGATGATATCCATCGGTATCTCCGTGACCATCATTGCCGCGCGTATTTGAGTTGTTCGTCGGCAAGAGGATGGGTTTTAAAAAGTTTCCGCTCAAACGGAAACACTCAACTTAGGAAGCGTTTTCAAGAGACTTCAAAAACGCCTCGTCGGCGGGCGACAAACGTCCGCGCGAACGCGCTATTTTAATCAAATCCGGGCGCTTTTGGAAGGTTGCTTTTAAAGTCGCTTCCCGCGTCCAGTGTTCGATGTTGGCGTGGTGCCCGGATAAAAGGACCTCGGGGACACCCATTTCACGCCAAACTTCCGGTCGCGTGTAGTGCGGGGCATCCAACAGCCCCGTTCGAAACGATTCGTCTTCAACCGAAAGCTCTTTTAAAGCGCCGGGAAGTTGCCTGACAAGTGCATCGATACACACCGCCGCCGGCAATTCTGCTCCCGAAAGCACAAAATCTCCGAGGGAAATCGTCACGTCTACGTAGGTTTGTATAAAGCGTTCATCGATTCCTTCATAGCGTCCGCAGACGAAAATAAAGGAGGCATCCGGATCGGCACTCCAGCTTTTCACAAGAGCATCGTCCAGGACATTGCCGCCCGGGGCAAATGCCACAACCGGGCCCGTATTGCCGGACTTGCGAATAAGGTCCACGCACTGAGCCAAGGGATCGGCCATCATGACCATACCCGGCCCCCCGCCGAAGGGCCGATCGTCAATTGTTCGATGTAGGTCGCTTGTCACATCCCGCGGATTCCACGTGTGAAGTGTCCACAACCCGCGATGTAAGGCGCGCGAAGAAATCCCGTGCTCGGTAACGGACGTAAAGACTTGCGGAAACAAGGTGATGACATCAAAGCGCATGGTCTAACTCCAATCCTCATGCCAGTCAACACGAATCGTACGGCGTGCTTCATCGATTGCCAGCACGTAGCATTTGACCATCGGAATAAGGTATGTGTGAGTGCCTGTAACAACCAAAATATCCTGCGCGCCGTTACTGTCAAAGGATGAAAGAGTTCCGAGTTTTACCCCTTCGGCGTTAATGACAGCAAAGCCGATTAAATCGACGGCCCAGTGTTCATCGTTTTCGATTGCGGGAAAGTCTTGGCGGCGCACAAAAAGGACGCCGCGACATAGGTCTGCCTCTTCCTTGTTTTGAATCTCTTGAAAGCGCACGAGGAAAAAATCGCCGTGGGGCATTACGCTCTCAGGCGTTAAAAGTCGAACGCTCCCCTTGCGGTCTTTAAGGGACCACGCGATTTGGGTTTGAAGCGCCGCTCCTTCGGAAATCGGAATAACGCGCACGCAACCTCTTACGCCAAAAGCGCCTGCGGCTTTGGCTACTTCAATCCACTCGGTCCGATTTTGGGTTTGGGTCATAAAAAAACGGGCTCCTTACTTGGGGAACCCGTCCTTATCAGCTTGAAAACTTAAGTCGTCTCAGAGGCATTTTCCGTAGATACCGAGCACTTCTTCAGTTAAGAGGAAAGCACCGAACGCATTCGAGTGTGCTGTCAGACACGGGTTGGCACGGCGTCGGCGGACTGTGCGCTCGCAGAAAACACGGACCCGAAACGACTTAATGTCTCACGCTATGATTACTGAGCGGCGACGGCCTTCTTGGCATCCTTGAGGATGCGAGCAACGGTATCACTCAGGTTGGCTCCCTTTTGTTGCCAGTATTCAATGCGTTCGGCATTGAACGTCAGGCGCTGGGGCCCCTCGGCGATAACCGGGTTATAAAAGCCGACGCGTTCGATAAAGCGACCGTTACGACGAGCACGCGAATCACAGACAAGCATGTTGTAAAACGGGCGCTTTTTAGATCCGGCGCGGGACAAACGAATAATTACCATAGATTCCTCTTCATTAAATGGAGCGCCCGTACCAGGCGCATACAAACACAGTCACCCTAAGTTTTACCTAGCGCAACAGGCTCGGGATTTTACGCCAAAACGTCCTGAAAAACCATTGTGATTTCATACATCCGAGCTCTTAAGACTTGAGTTATGTTAAAAAAAGTCTTCTCGGGCGATAAGAGTTCCTCTATCGACATGATAAAGCATCGTGTTTTCCGTAAAATTATCGGCGAATTCACTTGCGGTTTTTGCAACAACGCGTTAGAAGTTGAGAGACCCCCTATCGAAACGAAGTAAACCCGAAATAAACCACTGAATCCCGTTTTACTCTGATGAATAAAGACACTCTTTCCGACATTCCCACAGGCACACTTGTTCAGGGTGCGGTTGAAGTTATCGAGCGATTAATTCTCGAAGGGAGCATCAAACCCGGCGAGTATTTACGAGAGAAAGAGTTAGAAAGCAGAGTCGGAATCAGCCGAACGCCGATTCGCGAGGCTTTACGGTGCTTGGAGTCTCACGGGCTTGCCGAATCCTTTCCACGCAAGGGCTGTTGCGTCCGAACCATCTCCTTAAAAAGCCTCTACGATACGATGGAAGTCGGCATTGCACTCGAAGAGGCCACTCTTCGCTTAGCCCATAAACGAATCAACCCTAAGGGAATTGAGGCATTAAAAGTCTACATCAAAGGACTGCGAGCGTCTGCGAGGAGAAAAAGTCCGACCTATTCACTTGATGCAGAAACCCGTTTCATCGATTTGCTCAATAACCTGGCCCAAAACGCTTGGCTCGCCAAGCAACTGCATGTTTTCCGCCGCATCGCGCAGTGGCAACGAAACTCCTATCACTTTGTCAATCCCGACCCGAAGAAAGCCCTTGAACGGTACACGACAATCGCGCAGATGCTTTCCGAACCGGACACTGATACGGAAGAACTTGTGCGGTACAACAGCCGAACACTGCGCGAACGCTATGAAAGTTTTATCAAATACGCGGAAAAGAACGGATTGGACAAGTAGATTGCGGTATCGACTTCGGACGCTCGGTTTCTTTTAAGGGAAAGGAGCGTTGTTTCCTCTCCCTCCGGAGTACCGCTAAAGTCGACGACTCCGTCCCATGACATCCGCAAACCATGAGTCGATATCGCCGAGCGTAATCTGATTGCGCCTTAGCGTTGAAGCAATGTCCGTCGCGGTTACGATGAGTATCGGCTGTCGATCTTCGACAACCTCTTCATAGGCTTATTGAGCGACGTAACTGGTGGTCACCATGATTCCGAACTGCCGATACCGGAGCCGGGAGATTAAACGCGACATCTCATGTACGCCGACACCCTGTTTTGTCCAGTCATAACATTTGGCTTCGAGCGAGCAATCCAATCGTAACGGAGGATTCGGACTATTGTTTTTTTGAGAAATCAGATAGTCGCCGATGGCGTCTCGTCCGCCGTCACGCCACAGTCATTGATTTGGGCACGCGCAGATTGGTTGGTTATTGCTTTGACAAGCGCATGACCAAGCAACTGGTTATCAACGCTTTAAAAAAGGCTTGCGAAAATGAGGAACCTAACAATGGCTGCATCTTCAATAGTGATTAAGGCTCCCAATACTGTAGCCAAGCTTTTCAAGAGACACTTCAAGAATATCAATTGCGTAGCTCAATGAGCCGACGCGCTCAGTGTTGGGATAACGCCCCTGCTGAGGCTTTTGGGTCGACGCTTAAGCGAGAAACACTGCAGTTAAACGGATGCTTTAATTCACGACAGGAAGCTAAAAGGAAAGTACAAGACTGGCTCTACTACTATAATGGATGCCAACCTCATTCAAAATTGGGGATGAAATCATCCAATGAGTACTATGTTGAGCTTCTGATCTCGATTTAATGCAGTTTCAATCGAGATTCAAAATTCCTGTTCCACAACCCTATTCCAAAGCCATCGACTTAGACGATGCCAACAGTGTTGCGCCTATCCATTAAAGACTTTGTCTCGGTGGAACTTCAAATACTTCTTCCGCTTATCATCCATGGGCAATCGCTGGATAAACTGATTGTCAGTAATTCCGATGCGGCTTTTGTTTTTCGGACTTAGCCAGTTGGAAATGATGATGTGTCTATCGTCTGTAAATGATATAAGGCCACGATCGAACAGCCTGTCATACAGAGGACTAAGCATGTAGCCATTCTTCGGATCAACCTTCTCCTTGTCCGTTGAACACGCCCATGGCTTAATGTGGCTGGCTATGAGAAGCCTCTCATCATTTATCATCGTTATCGGGCAGTAGGGACACTCATCTAAAAGCGCGTCCCTGTACTTCCCCTGTCCGTCTCTTGATTTCCTGAACTCGTCATCCTTCCTTTCCTGCTTCGCCTGATGTTTTGGCAAAACAGCATTTACCTTCTTGTCTCCGTAGTTGAAAACAAGCGGCCCATTCTTCAAGTTGGCCACAGCCTCGAAGTCGACGAATAGCTTAAAGTAGAACTTTCCGGCTCTTGATCTGTCGGAAACCTCCATTGCAGAAATGTAGGTAATAAGTGGCAACGAAAGTTCCCTGATTATTTGGTATCCATCGTCATTGGATTTTATGTAGCCCCTCGTCCCCTCTATCTGATCCTGATCGTCAATCGTGAATTCTATGATTTCAGGCATGGACTTTACTTTGTCCATTCGTTCTTCCCACAATTGCGCAAAATCGTCCCTTCCAGCGTAGGACTGAGACGGGTTCAAATACTCCTGTTTTGTTGCGTCGAGATAGTGCAAAAGATCAGTTTTCGTTAGAAAGCACTGAACCTTCCTAAAGCCAGGATCGCCTCTAGAGAAGAAGTCATACATTTCACTCTTGTCGCCCACATACAGCTTCGCCTCTCCGTTCCCCGTTCCCAGCTTGTTTTTCCTTACAACAAAACAATCAGGAACGGTTATGAGTCTGTCAAAGGTGTTCTTAACGGTAAATTTCTGCCCGTCAATTAGCATTTTCAAACTCCATATTTCGTGATGTCCATTTGCTTCAGCAAAGCAATCAGGACATCCACAACAATACTGTTCCCCGCTTGCTGATACATTGAAGTATCGGAAACTACAATCTTAAAGTCGTCTTTGAACCCCATTAGACGCAGGCACTCTCGCGGGGTAAGTTTGCGCATCCTTCCCTTGTGGGTCACATAGTTGTCGACACCCGCTCGGTGCATCTTGTGCATTGTTTGGAGAAGCGGCCTGGCCACTTTCAGATCAGTTTCCGTAGAGGTTTTGAAATTCTTGGTTCCCCCCGCCAAAACATATTTCCTAACCTTGTCAGACAGATAGTACTTTTCCTCAACATCCTTTACTTCAAAAACGAACTCATCGTAATCCTCCTCTCCACTTGCAGGATGGAAAACGAAATCTCCGTGCCAGTTGAATTGCTGATTGCGCTTTTGGCAAAGCTGCACTTCCCCGTTGATTTGCGTATAGCTTTTCTGCCTGTTCCACGAACTCGTTACAAACTTGATTCCTTTCTCCTTAAGAAAGTATTTGTCAGAAACGTAATCTTCCAAAAAATCGTACATTTCATACTCAAGTGGAATGGGAGAAGGGTAACGGAACAGCGTCTTTTCCTTGAAACCAATGCAATACATTCGCTCCCTGTGTTGAGGAATTCCGTAATCCTTTGCGTTCAGCACTTTCTCATGGATGTCGTATCCAAGGCTCTTAAAAACCCCTTTTATGATTTCCCATGTCCTGCCACCATCGTGGTTTGTAATGCCCTTGACATTTTCAAAGATAAAAACCTTTGGCTTGCATTCCTTGACAACTCTCGCAAACTCATAGAACAGGGTTCCCCGCGTATCCGCCAAACCTAGACGCTTACCTACCATGCTGAAAGCCTGGCATGGCGCACCGCCAACAAAAATGTCAACATGTCCCTTATATGGCTTGGCATTAAAGGTTGTTATATCCGAATGCCAGCGCGATTCATCAAGCGGGTAATTTGCTAGATAACTCTTTTTGCACTTGTCGTCTATGTCACCTGCAAATACGATTTCATAGTTGAGCTTGAGCCTCTTGAATGCCTGCTCGATAGCGCCTATTCCGCTGAAAGACGTGGCCAGTCTGATTTTTCTTTCCGGATGGCTGAACTGTTTGTCCTTCCAGTTTGTTGCAATGTCCTTTTGGGCAGCAATCAACTGTTCGATCACATATCCATACTTATCGACATCATCCCCAAGATCGTTTTCAAGAGACAAAAGCTTCCTTTCTATTTTCTTCTTGTCTTCGTCCTGCATTTCATGAATTCCCATTAGCTGTTCTTCCAGTAGCGATAACAGGGAGTGTCTCGATTTTTGTGTCTTTAGTGGTTAATCAGGGGCAGTCAAGTTGGCTGCCTTTTTTCTTTAGGGGATTCAGTATGCCATATTTGTGCCGGTGGAGGGCGGAGATGGAGGGGCCCGAGTGGAGCTCGGGAGGATCTTTCTCTGCCCCTCCACCGGCTGCGCGCCCTCGGCTACTGCCTGAGCGCCTCAGTAAATCGATCCCAGCTGCTCATACAGTTTTAATGCCCTGTTAATCTCTTTTTGCATATAAATATCTTGAACCTCGAATCAATTATTCTTAGTCCAACTTTTTGTCCGCCCCTCCAACGACTGTAAATAAAAGAAAACTTAAGAAACCAGGGCTGGGTAATTTTTGTCGTTTTCTCTAGGGATAAATCTGTTCGCTTGACATGAAGAACGTCGGCAAACGTCTTGCCGTTAAGTTTCTTTGCGTGCTCGAGCAAGCCTCGAGGCGTTGAATCATCATATGGAGTAATGTCGTAATCCATGTTTTTTTTCAAATCGGTGCGAATAGATAGTTGAGTGATTTTATTCGAAAATTCGCAACATTAAACGGTTTACGAAGTTAAGCGCTTCGGGCACATAAGAGAATTCCGAGTAAAAACTAGAGGGTTTCTCTATCATCCCAAAACCTCATAGCGAAAGCCTCCTATGATTACCTAATGAGGCGAACACACATGTAACCATCATGAAAACCATTGAAGTCGTAGCTGCCATCATTTGTCAAGACGGAAAAATCCTTGCCACGCAACGCGGGTACGGGGACTTTAAGGACGGTTGGGAATTCCCGGGCGGCAAGATTGAACCGGGGGAAACCGCCCAAGAGGCCATTGTCCGCGAAATCAAAGAAGAACTGGCTGTGACGATTCACCCCGAGAAGCTCATTACAACCGTCGAATACGATTACCCGAAATTTCACCTGACGATGCACTGCTTTCTTGCCTCACTCGAAGAGGGCCATCTTTCGCTTTTAGAACACGAAGCGATGAAGTGGCTGACAAAAGATGAGCTTGATACAGTCTCGTGGCTTCCGGCCGACGTCAAGGTAGTGCAAAAACTCCGCACGATTCTTGCGTAAAGAAACGCTCCGCAACTCTTAAATCTTTTCTCTTGCTCAAACGCAAGAAAAGGTTTGAAGAAAAACCTCGCTTTGATCTACTCCCCTTTCCTGCGTTGCGCTGCTAAGTGGCTACTATATGTTTAAAAAAGCGGGGCCGCCACAAGATATAGTTCTCCGTTCTCGTATCACCGGAAGATCAAAGCAGGCAATTCAAAACGTCTTTCCCCGTGCAATCCCGATATCGTGACGCCGTTAAAACGCAATCGGATGCAAAAGACGCCATGGGAAACTTCGATTTTCAAAAGATGCTGAATTTAGCCCTTTCCTATCGCACGGTCGAACTTTTAGGAAGCGGTGACACACTTTCGAGTTTTGTCGCCGAGACCCTAACGCAAGAGAGCTCGTGCGTTTGGATACACGCCTCCGATGCAAGGCGCGACACATTCCTAAACGCGAACATTTCGATGACAGAGGAGTGCTTTGCCGAGACCTCGGTTGAGTTGCTGGGACTTGCGAAAAGAGCCTTTAAGAAAAGCCCCCGTCGCATCATCGTATCGCTTCCGACATCCTACGACGGAACGCGGTTTTCTTTGGTGATGGATTTGGCGGACCTATCCGAGCAATACAAGGGAACGCAACTTCTCCTCTTGCGCGACATTTCGGATGCACGTTTTGCAACGCCGGCTGCCGTGCGCATCAGCCTGAATCAAGAAAAAGCGCTTTTCGGGGTCATTCGTACGACTTCGCTCATAAAGCTTGCGGGGCTTACAGAGCCCCTTACAGACAGGAACTGGCTTTTCACGTGCCCGGCCTATGGCAAAGAAAAAGCCGCACGCGTGCCGACCTATCGCACGACACGTGCGCTGCTTTTTAACTAAATAAGTTTCAGGGTCTCACCGCGAGCGACCTTCGGAGCATCGTTTCCGATCATTTCAAGCAAGTTCTCTTCGCCGATGACAGGAACTCCGAGGTCGTGCGCTTTGGTCAACTTACTGCCGGCGTTTTCTCCGGCAACCACAAAATCGGTCTTTTTCGAAACCGAGCCCGAAACAGTACCGCCGGCAACCTCAATGGCATCTTTAGCCGCATCGCGACTTAACGTCGGAAGTGTTCCGGTTAAAACGAAGCTCTTACCTGAAAGCGGCAGGTTTGCCGTTTTCGTCTCACCCTCGGCCCAAGTCACGCCGCGCGTTTGAAGCTCCTCAATGACGGTCCTGTTATGGGGTTCGGCAAAAAAGGACGCAATCGACTCGGCGACAACCTCACCGATTTCAGGCACTTGCATCAAATCCTCAACCGACGCGCCCATCAGAGCCTTTAAAGACTTAAAGTGAGAAGCAAGGTCTCTTGCCGTTGCCTCACCGACGTGTCGAATGCCGAGCGCAAAGACAAAGCGTGCCAAGGTGGTATTTTTGCTCTTGGCAATCGAATCGATGAGGTTGTGAGCGCTTTTTTCTCCCATGCGGTCAAGCTGAATTAAATCGCTTACCGTAAGCGCAAATAGATCGGCGCTTGTTTTCACAAGTCCCTTATCGACCAAGGTCGTGACCATCTTTTCCCCGAGTCCGTCGATACCCATCGCGCGGCGCGTAGCAAAGTGAACAATCGAAAGCTTCACTTGAGCCGGGCACACAAGGCCCCCCGAACAGCGTAAATCCTTTTCTTCTTCGTCGCGAATGACAGCCGAGCCGCACACCGGGCACTTGGAAGGCATGCGAAACGCTACGGCATCCTTCGGGCGTCTTTCCGGAAGCACTCGCAGCACCTCGGGGATTACGTCCCCGGCACGACGTACGACAACCGTATCACCGATCATGAGACCTAGCTCGTGAATGTGGTCTTCGTTATGAAGCGTCGCGTTACTGACGGTAACCCCTCCGACGAACACGGGTGCTAATCGCGCCACGGGGGTCAAGCGTCCCGTGCGACCGACCTGAACATCGATATCGAGGACGCGGGTTAACACCTCCTCGGGTAGGTACTTGTGGGCACACGCCCAGCGAGGCTCGCGCGCCACAAAGCCCAAGCGCTTTTCAAGCGCATAGTCATCGACCTTGTAGACAACGCCGTCGATTTCAAAAGGAAGGCTCTTACGGATTGAGGCTACATAGGTGTGAAAGGCAGCAAGACCTGCGGCATCGAACACCACGCGCCTGACCTTGGCAACCGGAAAGCCGATAGCGGCGTACTTATCTAAAAGCCCGGTTTGGGACGTCGCAAAGTTCGGGTCGGAACACTCACCGATTCCGTATGCGTAAAAATGTAAGGGGCGGGATGCGGCAACGCGGCTATCGAGTTGGCGCAAGGCCCCGGCGGCGGCGTTACGGGGATTGACAAAGGGTTTGCTGCCCGAGGCGATTTGCTGGCGATTGATTTTTTCAAAATCGCTCTTGTGCATAATCACTTCGCCGCGCACTTCGATGACATCGGGAAGAACACCGGGCGTAAAGCAAAGCGGAATGTTGCGAATGGTCTTAGCATTGGCTGTCACGTCCTCGCCGACAATGCCGTCCCCGCGCGTTGCGGCCGACACGAGGACGCCTTTTTCGTATCGAAGACTCACCGCCAGGCCGTCGAATTTAAGTTCGCAGTCATAGCGAATCGGGTCCACATCAGGTAAATCTTTACGAATGCGCGCATCGAAAGCTACGGCACCGGCGTCGGAAAAGTCCGTTTCCGTGTGAATCGAAAGCATCGGCACTTTATGCACGACTTTGGCTAAATCCGAGCGTACCTCGCCGCCGACGCGTTGCGTAGGAGACGTGGGAGTTTTGAGCGACGGATATTTATCTTCCAAGGCCTGAAGGGCGCGGAAAACCCGATCGTATTCGGCATCGGGCACTGACGGGGCATCGAAAACGTAGTACTCGGTGTTCCAGCGATGAAGGGCTTGTTGGTATTCCAAGGCCTGTTTGCGCTCTTGCGGTGTCGGTTCACTGACGCTGGTTTGACGTTCTACGTTTTTACCCTGTGCCATGATTATTGTTGCCTAAAGAGTCGGTTACACCGACGCGTACCCGGGGCGATACCCTGTGCATCCATTTCTTGAAATAACTTTGTGAATTCCCCGTCGATATAAGATGCAGCAGCCGAAGCAATCGGATTGTCGGCTCCGTCCACGAGTGTAGCGTCAAGGACGGCGCACACGTCGTTTGCCACCTCAAACAAAAACGCCAAAGGACGCAATGCCGGATCGCACATCGGGATATCGAGTTCAAAGGCAATACACGTGGCATTATCGATTTGCGGCACAATCGAAAGAAAGGGCTCGGTTGCGCCCGGGGCGCATTTGACATATCGCACGTCGCGGCGTTCAAACCCGTTACGACGCATCGCGGATTGTAGTTTTTCCGAATCGTACGCCCCCTCGGTTTTCACAAAGAGCGTCAGCGAATTATCAAAGCGCGCAATCAGGTGCGAGAGCTTTTGCGCTTTTTCCAAAATCTCATCGATATCGCTTTGCTCGGCCTCGGCATCGATTTCAATGGCAATTTGGTTCGCAAGCTGCAAAAAGCGCGACACGAGAAGCTCGTCGGCCGTCTCACCGCGACGCGCCAGTTGCATGCGAATCATGACGGCTGAACAGGCATCGTTACCGCGAAACGATTCGGACCAGGTTTGCTTGGCGCTATCGAAAAAATCAGCCGTCACGATGTTCGTTAACTGCGACTTATCGATAAAGGCCGGGACCTGAACCAAGCGGTCGGTGGTAAAAAAGCCCTCGCGCGGCGTAAAGCGTACGAAGGTATCGAGCATGGGGTCATACTCGGGGGTTTTGCGCCCGGTATCGACTGCAAGAGGCCGAGTGCTTAAAGCGGGCTCAGGGCGGGTTAACGAGACGACAGGAAGCTCATCGATTGGCGGTTCTTCTTCAATCGGGGCGGCCTCTTTCGGAAGCGGGGCCAATGTGACGCGCACCTTGTTCGGAGCATCTGCCTGCAGCACCGGTTCTTCCGGGATTTCTTTATTGTCGGGAAAATCAACGTCTTTGGCCCCTTTTCCCGTTAATGCATCGCCGACACCTTGACGCATCTGATCGGTGACTTCTTTCACGGAATCTTCTTCACGACGACGGCGAACAAAGAGAAAATAGAAAATAACAACGACCGCAACGGCCGCAGCAAAGAGTAAATACGAAGGCTCAAAAGACATAACTATGTTCTGTGTGAAAATCAAAACGTATGCGAAACATTATCACGGTTGGGCAAGTTGTGCGGCTTGTTCGACGTCAACGGCCACAACGCGCGAGACCCCGGGTTCTTTCATTGTCACACCGACTAATTGCTTTAACTGCTCCATCGAAACACGGTGGTGCGTGATCATCACAAACTGCGTGGCCTCACTCATGTCGGCAATCTTTTTCACAAGGCGATCTTGATTGGCCTCATCGAGCGGAGCGTCCACTTCATCAAGTAGGCAAAACGGCGCAGGATTGAGTTTAAAAATCGCAAACACCAGAGCTGTAGCCGTCAGAGCCTGCTCGCCGCCCGAAAGAATCTTGACGCTTGTATTTTTCTTACCCGGCGGCTGCGCGATGACATCGATTCCGGTATCGAGGATTTCTTCCCCGGTCAGGCGAAGCGATGCACTGCCGCCGCCGAATAGTCCCGTAAACATCTGACCGAAATTGCGATTGACGGTCTCGAAAGTCGTGCGTAAGAGCTCTCGTGTTTCTGCATCGATTTTTCGAATGGTTTCCTCGAGATTGGCAATCGCTTCCTTAAGGTCCGTCACCTGACGCTCGGTTTCTTGCATTGCCGCTTGACTGGCCTCAAGGTTTTCAAGCGCAGCGTGGTTGACAGGGCCCAATTGGGCGATTTCCTGCGCAAGACGCGTCAGTTTGCCTTTCATAGCCGTAAGTTTCACGTGCTCGTCGATTACGCGAGCTCTAAGGCTCTTACGATCGGCTTTGAGTTCCTCTAAGCGTGCCGTAAAAGCTTCGCCTTGCGTCACATAGGTCTGGCGCTTGACCTTTAAATCCGAGATTTCCTGCATCAAGGGGGCCTGTGCGGCCACAAGGTCGCTTAGACGGCTGCGAGCCTCTTCGACGGCATTTTCCGCCGCATCGGACGCCTTTTCCGCTTCCATTAGGGTTGCGCGCGCAGCGTCAAGCTCTTGCGTCACGCGCAGCAAGCCCTCTTGCTCGGCTTGTAAATTCAGGCCCTCAAGTTCGGATTGAAGGGAGGTGATTTCTTCCGTCAGTCGCGCAATTTCCCCTCGAGCACTTTCGCCTTCTCGGGATGCATCGCGCGAGCGCTCTTCGGAGGCATCGGCCTCAACAAGCGCCATTTTTTCTTCCGCGTTTTTATCCGTTAGAGCGCGATCGGCCTCACTCGCGCGCTGCTCGGCCTCTTCAAGGAGAATCTGAGCATCGGTCACGGCCTGCTCTTTTAGACCGAGTTTTCGATCGAGCTCTTCGAACGCTTCTTCAGCCGCATCACGCTTGGCTGTCAAGTCCTCGATCCGCGCGGCAAGTTCCTCGCGTTCGGCCTTGGCCTTTTGCGTGCGGGCCTTGTAGGCCTCGATTTGCTCGGAAAGGCGCGTCATTTGGACGTCAAGTTCGTGGTGCGTTTCGCGTGAGGCAGCTAGGTTGTCGGCATTTTCGCGAATGCGTGCATTGAGCGCAGCAAGAGCGCTTTTCGTATGAAGTTCTCGGCTTGCCAGCGTGGAAAGGATTCCTTTAAGTTCGGTTTCTTTTCCCGACAGTGTCCGAATTTGCGCCGCACGACTCAATGCCCCGGAGGCCTCGTTTTCTTCCGCCCAAAACGAAACCGAAAATGCATCGACCGTGTGTCCGTCCGGCGTGACAAAACTCTCGCCGCCGGCAAGCTTACTTCTGGACTCAAAAGCTTCCGTCAGGTTTTCGGCAACACAGACGCCCGAAAGCCAAACGCTTAACGCATCCCGCGTCACGGCATCCGTGGTTCTTACGAAGTTAAGAAGCGGCGTCAATGCGCTTTCTTTCTTTTGAGGTACATCTTTAACAGGTTCGTAAAAAAGAAGGCGCGCCGGAGGGGCACTTGCTTCTAACCCGGCTACAAAAGTCACGTCTTTCATCTGCAGGGCCCCGGCTTTGGCCGCAAGGACAGCTTCCAAAGCTCTGGCCCACTTAGGATCCACATCGATTTGCTCAAATAGGCGTTTGGCTCCGTCAAAGCCCATCTTGGTAAGCCACTTAGCCAGAGCGCCTTCCTGGCCGATTTTCTCTTGGATACCGACAAGCGTTTGCAGGCGCGCACTGACGCGGGCTAAGGCAGCCGTTTGTTCGGAGATTTGCTGCGAGATTTCGGAAAGTGTCTTTTCGCCGACTTCTTTTTCGTGCGCAAGGCTCTCTTCTTTACTTAAAAGACTTTTGACAGACTCCTGAGCCTTACTTAAAAGGGCGGGTAACGCCTCAAAGCGCGCGGTATCGGGTACGCTCGCTCGTTCAAGTTCATCCGTTAAGGCATCAAAGCGCACCTGTGCGTCGGTCATTTCACGCTCGAGGGACTCAAGTTTGACGTTGACGACGGCAATGCCGTTACGCGCCTGATCGGCACAAGCGCGTGCCGTCTCATAGCTTTGTCGGGCGTCCTCATAGGCTTGCTCGGCTGCATCGGCTTGATCGGCAAGTCCCTGAGCTTGCTCACGGGCAGCGGCGGCTTTTTCGCGAAGCTCTCGGGCCTCTTCGATAAACGACGCTTCACGCTCGCGAGCAAAATTGAGCGCCTGAGTCCGACTTTCCAGGAGCATTTGATCGGTAGCAATCTGGCGATTTGCAGAGTCCTTGCGCTCGACGATGTGACGGATGTTACCCTCGACGTTACTGACGGCCTTTTCCGCCTCAAAGCGGGCCTGACGGGCGACGTTCGTCGTTTCCCGCGCTGCATGCGAGGCCTCCTTTAAGGCCTCGATTTTGAGGGTAATTTTTTGTGTGTCGCCCTGAGCGGCAACCAGTTCGGCTTCCTTTCTCGCCACACGCGCATTGATGGCATCGACCTGCTCATGCGCATCGATTTCTTGCATCAGTAGGCTTAATAACTCAGCATCGGTGCGCTCCTTTTCAAGCGCCTCCCAGCGACGCGCCGTTTCGGCTTCAAGCGTCAGGCGTTCGATTTCAACGCGTTTGGTTTCCTGTAGGTACGCGACTTTTTCCAGATTCGAGCGCGTCGCCGTCAAAGCCGACTCGGTTTCCTTGCGCCGCTCTTTGTATTTACTCACGCCAGCGGCCTCTTCGAGGTAAACCCGCAACTCCTCGGGCTTGGCCTTAATAAAGTTGCTGATCATGCCCTGGCTGATGATCGCATACGAGCGGGGACCGAGTCCCGTGCCCATAAAGACGTCCTGAACATCACGACGCCGGACCTGTTGGTTGTTGATGAGGTACGCGTTCGAGCCGTCACGCGTGACGACGCGCTTAATCGATAGCTCCGAGTAAGCGCCCCAGGGACCTGTGATCGAACCGTCCGAGTTATCGAGAACCATCTCGACGCTTGCGCGTGACGAGGCCGGGCGATTGGCCGAGCCCGAGAAGATAAGTTCGCTCATCGACGTCGATCCGCGAAGCTCGGAAATACGCCCTTCGCCGAGTACCCATCGAATGGCATCGATGACATTCGATTTCCCGCACCCGTTCGGACCGACAATGCCGGCTAAGTTTCCGGGAAACTCAATTAACGTCGTGTCCGCAAAACTTTTAAATCCGCTGATTTTGAGTTGACGCAGTCGCATGCCGATTTCGCTCAAAGGGTAACGTAAGGAACTCCCGCACAGGGAGTTTAAGTAAAGACTCTTATAATACTAGTTTTTTCGGCATTCCCTGACGTTTTATCCCCGTTTTGAGGCTAGGGCCTGACGGGCGACTTTTCCGGAAATAACGCGTTATGACCCAAAATCTTCGAACCATCCGTGACTTTACGCGCTTTGCCATGACAAGGCTCAGTCAAACAAACGCCTCGCTCGGACACGGCTCCGAAGATCTTTGGCAGGAAGCCACATTTCTCGTTTTAAGAAGCTTGGCCCTGCCCTTCGACCGCCTTGAATCGTTCTGGGATGCGGCGTTAACTCGAAAAGAAGCAGCCCGTGTGCTCGACTTGATTGAAAAGCGCACCGAACAAAAGATTCCGGCCGCTTACCTTTTAAACGAAGCGTGGCTGACCGGGCACAAGTTTTATGTCAACGAAAACGTCCTCATTCCCCGTAGCTTTATCGCTGAGCTCTTGAATGACGAACTTACTCCCTGGGTGCAAGACTCGGAATCGGTTGTCAGCGTTTTGGATTTATGTACCGGAAGCGGATGCCTCGCAATCCTGGCAAACGAAGCCTTCCCGAATGCCCGTATCGTCGGTGCCGATATTTCCGAGGCCGCCCTCACCGTAGCCAAGAAGAACGTCGAAGACTACGGTCTTACGGACTCCGTAGAGCTCATTCGCTCCGATGTGTTTTCCAATTTAAAGCATCGCTGCTTTGATGTCATTTTATGTAACCCGCCCTATGTGACCGATCAAGCCATGGCAAATCTTCCCGCCGAGTACCGCAAAGAACCGGCGCTTGCCCTTGAAGCGGGATCCGACGGCATGGACTTTATGCGCCGCTTTATGCCTGCTCTTGGAGCCCACTTGACGGAAAACGGCATGGCGTTTGTGGAAATCGGAGACGGACGCGATGCCTTCGAGGCAATCTGGCCGAATTTGGTGGTTACGTGGCTCGAGACGAGTGCGGGCGAAAACATGGTCTTTTGCGTAAACGCAGCCGATTTAAAAAACGCGGGGCTATAAAGACGCGAGCGGACGAACCTCATGCTGCGACTGACTCATCTTGCGATTGCCTTCGGAACCCGAGTTTTGTATTCGGACGTAAATCTGACGGCCGGCGGCCACGAACGCATCGGCCTAGTGGGGGAAAACGGAGCGGGTAAAACCACCCTCTTTCGCGCCGTTTTGGGCGAAATTTCTCCGGAAGACGGATTGATTGAAGCGCCCGAGCGCGACAAAATCGCCTATGTCTCGCAAATCGTCGAAGCAACTGAGGAAAAAGCCCTTTCCTATGTCATGAGCGGGCACATTCCTCTGGTGCGTGCCAAACAGGCTCTTACCAAGGCCCAGGCAGGAAACGACGCAATGGCTCTTGCGACAGCGCACGCACAACTTGCCGATATCAACGAAGGAGCCGTTAAGGCCCAAGCCTCCTGTGTGATGGCAGGTCTCGGGTTTTCTCTGCAAGACGCTTCACGCCCCGTGCGTGAGTTTTCCGGGGGGTGGCGCAATCGCCTGGCACTTGCGCGTGCGCTCATGCAACCGGCCGAACTCCTGCTTCTTGACGAACCGACGAATCACTTAGATATCGATAGCCTCATTTGGCTTGAGGCGTGGCTTAAAAAAGTGCAAGCGACTATCCTCATCATCAGCCACGATCGCGAATTTTTAGACCGCGCAACCAATGTGACCTGGGCGATTGAAAACGAAACGATTCTCCGCTACGCCGGGTCGTATTCGGACTACGAGCATCAACGCATCGAAAAAGAGCGGCTCATGGATGCCAATGCCAAAGCTTATGAGAGAAGGGCAGCACACCTAACGGCCTTTATTGAGCGCTTTCGCTATAAAGCAACAAAAGCGCGACAAGCGCAAAGCCGCATCAAGATGCTCGAAAAGCTCGAAGCGGTCGAGCCCGTGCGTGCCAAGCGCGCCTGGCGTTTTGAGTTTTTAGAGCCTCGGCACTGTCCCGAACACCTCGTGGATTTGGAAAAAGCAACGCTCGGATACGACGACACGCCGATTCTTTCGGGCGTGACGCTTTCGATCCGCGCCGGAGAGCGTATCGGCGTGTTGGGCGTGAACGGTGCCGGAAAAACCACACTCATTAAAACCATTGACGGGTGTTTGCCGCTTCTTGCCGGCCAAAGACGCCTCGGACAGGGGACCGTCATCGGGTACTTTGCACAGCACCAACTCGAGCAGCTCGATGAGACGCTCACCCCCTTAGAGACCCTCAAGCACAAGAGCCCCGAGACGCGTGAGCAGGAACTACGCGACTACCTCGGGCGCTTTCACTTCTCGGGCGAGCGCGTTGATGAACGGATTGCCCCGATGTCGGGCGGCGAAAAAGCGCGCTTGGCCCTGGCACTACTGGCATGGGATAAGCCTAACCTACTTGTTCTCGATGAGCCGACGAACCACTTGGACATGGCAACGCGCGAAGCCCTGACGATGGCCCTATCGACCTTTGAGGGGGCGTTACTCCTCGTGAGCCACGACAGGCACCTGCTGCGCACCTGCGCGGAGCGCCTTATTCTCGTGCACGAGGGCGCCGTCACCGAATACCCGGGAGATTTGGATGACTACGCCGATTTTGTTCTCGAGCATCGGCGCCTGTCGGAGAAAAAAGAGGCCCCCGAAAAAACGTCGGACACCCCGCTTCTTAATCGCCGCGAAGAGCGGCGCGCCCAAGCCCAAGAGCGCGCTCGGATTGCCGAGCTTAAAAAACCGCTCCTGACAAAGCTTAAAAAAGTCGAAAGTACACTGGCAACAGTCTCCGCTTCTCTTAAAGCCCTAGATGCGCAGATTGCCGATACCGCGTGGTACGAAACCGCATCACCCGATGCCGTTGCCGAGGCTTTAAAGGAGCGCGCCACTCTCGCAACACGCGTCGAAACGCTCGAAGGCACGTGGCTTGAACTTTCCGAAGCGCTTGAGAAAATCGCTTAGACGGCCTTTCCTCGGCGCGTGGCCGCCCAGCACACGAGGGATCCTGCGACAACAAGGCTCACGCCCTTAAAAAACGAGAGCGTTAAGGGTTGATTCAGATACATCGAGGCAAACAGACAGGAAAGAACGGGGGTAAAGTAGCTGGCAATCGCAAGGATGGTCATACGCCCGGAAATAATACCGATATTCCAGACCGCATAGCCGCTCGCCATCACGCACCCGGCTATCAGGCATGCCTTAACGGCATCAAACGAGAAGACAAAGCACTCTCCGAAGCCCATCGAATAAAGCGTTCCGTACACGAGGGTGTTGCCGAGAAAAATCAACACGACGGGGTTTTTCTTAATCCCGATGCCACGTGTAATTGAGCAGTAGGCGGCCCAGGCAACGGCGCCTGTAAACGCGAGAATATAGGGCGTCGGGTTTTTGCCGACGTTGGCGGCAATTTCTGCAGGATGAAGGCCCCCGTCTCCGGAAAGCACCATCGCCATGCCGGTAAAGGCAACGATAAGGCCGATTACCACCCATCGGCGGCTTGTCTGCCCGTTAAATACAATGGCAAAGAGGACCGTCAGACACGGCCATGCATAATTGACCATCCCGACTTCGATCGTCTCGCGCGATGTTCGGCATAGCCCCATCGAAATCGGAAAACACAACTCACACAAAAGAGCCGCCGTCAGGCCGAAAGCTAAGTACTTTTTCGGGTAGTCGGAAAACTTCGGAAATCCGAAGACTCACATCAAGAGTGCGGCGGCAATCAGATTCATAAGGCACACACCCCCTGCAATCCCGGCTTCGACTGTCACGGTACGCACAAGCCCGACGCTCATGGCCCAAAGGGCCGGAGCCGGCAGACCCACGGCCGTCGCTTTCGTTGTTGTTAACGCCATAAAACTTTCAACGACCCGATTCCGTTGGCACCGGAAAAGAAAACGCCGCCCGCATTCAGTTTTTGCGTGACGAGAGCAGCAACGGCAAGGCAATCGCCGGGAATGATTCCCGAGTCACTTTCACAAGCGCAGTAAACGGCCTTGCGTAAATCCGTCAGAACGCTATCGGCCCTGCCCTTAATAAGTTGCTCATTGTTCTCATAGGCCCACACGAGGGTATCGACGGGGTCGATTGTTCGATTTGCCCCCCTTGCCTCACTGACGTAAAGCCTGTCTTCAGGCCAAGGAGAAGCCGTGCGAAGAAGTACCCCGGTTGCGTAGGCCGCAGGTTGCGTCCCCCTGCCGTCGAAAAGAGCTGCCAGGAGTACGTAAACCGACTCTTCGGAAGCCAGAGTCACGGAAAGCGTTTCTTTTTCCGAGAGGGTCGTAATAAAAAGGGGCGAGGCAACGAATACCTCGCACGCCGTCTTCACGCGAAAACGGCGAACCGGGAAAAACCCGTACTTGGTGTGCGCAAGACGAATCGAGGGAAGGACCCCGGGCGCAAATAAAAACATAGCTCAAACCAGCCCTCTTCCGACAAAAGAGCGCGAAGTCTACGCCTTTTCGTCTCCCTGTCGGGGCGCCTCGTCTCGAACCGGTAACACAGGGTTGGGCTTATCGGTGTAAAAAAGCCAGGCCTGGTAGACATAGCCGCTAAGAGCATACAAGCAAAAAAGGATAAAGACAGCAAAAGCCGGGCTTTCGGAGACAATAATAAAAATCACACTTAACGCAAACGCAAACCAAAAGGGCTTGGTTTTTAAGCACGCAGCCGACTTTCCCGAGAAAAAGGGAGCGTTACAGACCATGGTAAGACCCGCATAGAGCGTAATGACAAAGGCATACGGAACGGGATTATCCAAGATAAAGGTCGGCATTTTCCCTTGGGCCGTCAGCCACACAAAGCCGGCAACGAGAGCCGCAGCCGCCGGGCTCGGAAGCCCCTGGAAAAAGCGCTTATCAACTACGCCGACATTGCAGTTAAAGCGTGCGAGGCGAACGCCGGCACACAGGCAAAAGACAAAAGCTCCCATGCAGCCGATGCCGCCCATATCGTGCAAAAGAAACTGGTAAACCGTCACGGCAGGTGCCACACCGAAGGCCGTCATATCGGCAATCGAGTCAAATTGCACCCCGAATTCGCTTTGTGTGTGCGTTAAGCGCGCCACGCGTCCGTCCATGCCGTCAAAGACCATCGAAAGGACAATTAAAACCGCTGCCGCATCGAAAACGCCGTTCGTCGCCCGAATAATCGCCAAGAAGGCACACACGAGAGACGCCGTGGTAAAAAGATTCGGGAGCACATAAATGCCGTGCGTGCGCACGATATGGATCTTTTTGCGGCTTGCTTCGACCATACGAGCGCGAGCCGGACGACGACGTGTACGTTGAACCATAGTCAAACTCCGAATGCGTTATGTTTATACCGCGGGTTTCTTAAGGCGTGCAATGACGCTTGCAACTCCGGTGACCTTATCGCCGATTACGACCGAAACCTCCGAGGTAAGGGGTAGATACACATCCACCCGGCTACCGAAGCGGATAAAGCCGTAGCGCGAGCCGCGCTCTAAAACGTCGCCCACGTGCGTGTAGCAAAGAATCCGACGGGCGACTAAGCCTGCAATCTGCACGAAGCAGACCGTGTCACCCGCGTGTGTTTTAACGACAACGGCATTGCGCTCGTTGTCGGTGCTCGCTTTATCCAAGGCGGCATTGAAAAACTTTCCTTTAAAGTACTCGACCTTTGTGACAGTGCCCGCAACCGGGGCTTTCTGGCTATGCACGTTAAAGACGTTCATGAAAATCGAAATCATGCGCATTTTTTTTTCGGTGTACGGGCACACGACTTCTTCGATTTTCACAACGCGACCGTCAACGGGACTGACGACGGCGTTAGCCTCTTCTGTCATTTCACGCACTGGATCGCGAAAGAAGTTCGCAACAAACAGGAAAAGAAGCCAAAAGAAAAACGCAACGAGGCCGTCGACAAAGCAATCAACCACAAAGGCCAGAACAAAGAATGCGGCCATAAAGGGCCAGCCCTCGCGAGCAAAGAACGGATGCGGGTAAATGCGTTTCACGGGTGCCTCATCTAGTAGATTGTCCACAAATCGGAAAATTGATTATACCGAGCCTTGAACGGACAAAAAGTCGGGAACGACGGCGTTATCGTGTACGTCGCCTTCCGGAGCTTCGGCAATTTCAAGAATCTTGACATCAAAGCGTAGCGTCCAGCCGGCAAGCGGGTGGTTGGCATCTAAAAGCGCTTTCCCGTCAGCCAGATCTGTAACGCGGTAAGGCCGCTCGGAGGGTTTTGCCCCCTTAACTGACTCAAACAGGAGCCCGACTCGCACGTCTGCCGGGTCTGCCAACTCCGCCGCGTCGCGCAAAATCACAAGCTGCTCGTCAAATTCACCGAAGGCTTCCTCGGGCTCAAGCGTAAAAGAAAGCATGGCACCGACTTTTTTCCCCTCGAGTTTGGCTTCGAACGCAGGAAAAATATCCCCGTGTCCGTGTAGATACCAAACCCCCTCAAGAGGCGTCTCATCGAGAACGTGCCCTTGTAAATCGGACATCCTCACGGCCATGCGCACGAGGCAATCTTTTGTAACGGCTTTCATACGTATCGAAAAAAAGAACCCGAGCCGATTCGTTCCCCCGAGCCAATCACAATTCCCGACCCTTTACCGAAGTTGCTCGGACAAAACCGACAGAATCTTCGGGGCGGCCCCCGTGGTGTCGGCCTTGCCGTCAGGCCCCGTGACGGTCACACGGGTCTTGCCGTCACTTTCGGCTAACCGAATGCGATACTCGGGCACCTCGACGGGTTGATCCTTGTTGAACATATTGGCAAAGAACCCGCGTTCGGCCTTCTTTTTGGCTTCGTAGTCACTATCTAGGTAACTGATAAGATAAATTCCACGGCTTCTGTCACGGTCAACGAGATTAAATCCGGCGCGATCCATCGCCAACCCCGCCCGTCTCCATGCGCGGTCAAAAGGCTCATTGATGACAAGCTCCACGGCCTTACCGTCGGCGTCATTGATAAGGTCTGTCACCGCTTGGGTTTGCTTAACAACCTCTTCACGAGCAGCGGCCTGAGCCGCCTCGGGTTTAATTTCCGGATTAAATTCGGTTTCCAGTTTCAGAGCCAGGCGTGAGAGCATCTCGGCTTCGAGCTGCGGGTCCGAAGGACCGGGCTGCCAAATCGTGTTGTCGGCATCTTTCCCCGCGAGCACTTCGACCATTTGCTTGTGGGTGATGTAAATGTCGGTCGTGCCGTCCTCGTTGCGTTCCATACGAGCACGGAACTGATCGCGTAGGCCCGTGTCATAGACAAAATCGAAAATCTTGCCGAACGTGGCACGAATGATGTCTTTGGGGAGGTTGGCCTTATTTTCCGCCCACTCGGTTTGCATCACGCCCGTCTGGGCGTTTTGCGTTTTAATCTCAAGGCCCACGGACGGCCAAAAGTCCTGTAAGACCGGCCAGACGCGGTCCGCGGGCACCGTCACGTGGACGTACCGGGTCTGACCGTCGCGAATGACTTTGGCCGATACGGTTTCCGGCAGAACGCTTCCCTTGGCCGTACCGAGCTTTTTTGCCACGGCTTCGTTGTAGTCACTTTGAGCATTGGCGCTGATCGTTCTCGGACGACCGGGAATCGCAAAGCGGTCCGTTGTGTCAATCGAATTTAAATCCGGAGGGATTTCCAGGGGTGAGCGCGAGGAACTCGATTCGTACTCGGCGCGTTCGCCCGGCATGTGAATGCCGATTTTCTCTAACTGAGAGCATCCGACAAGCGAAAAAGCTACGCCGGCAAGAAGGGTAATGCGATAGATTCGATTGGCCATAAACGTGTACTTTTGCCCGAATAAAAGAAAGTCGGAAAACGCACAAGGGCGTTATCCTAAATATGTCTCGCGCAGTCTAGCAAAAAGCACGATGCCTAAACGATGCATTTTTTAAAAGACGCACATCCGTAACACCTACTTACGCATTTTTTAGGAAAAGGAAACGCAAAACCGCGCCCGACCCGCAGCTCGCCCTAACGGCGTCACACGATCCCTTACAGCGAGCTTTTATCGCTCTTACCGAGAATGTCGAGAATCTGAAAGACAACGCTACGCATGTTGCGCCGATCGACAATCATATCGAGTGCCCCGAGTTCAAGAAGTTTTTCAGCCCGCTGAAAGCCGTCGGGAAGTTTTTCCCGCACGGTCTGCTCGATCACACGGGGTCCGGCAAACCCGATAAGGGCCCCGGGCTCAGCGATAACCACATCGCCCATAAAGGCAAACGAGGCCGACACGCCCCCCATCGTCGGGTCAGTCAGGACACTGATATAGGGAATCTTTGCGCGGTGAAGGTCGGCAATGGCCGCATTGGTTTTTGCCATCTGCATGAGGCTGATAAGCCCTTCTTGCATGCGCGCGCCGCCGCTTGCACAAAAGACGATAAAGGGGATTTTTTCTTCAAGCGCGCGTTTGACACCCCGCACGAAGCGCTCACCGACGACGCTTCCCATGGAACCCCCCATAAATCCGAAGTCAAAAGAGGCCGCAACAATCGGTTCGTTCACAAGGGTACCGCGCATGACAATCAAGGCATCGGTTTCTTTGGTCTTGGCTTGATACACGGCGATACGCTCGGGATAAGGCTTACTGTCGACAAACCCCAAGGGATCACACGGCGCGACCGAGCCGCCGATTTCTTCATGCGGACCTTTGCGGTCTAGAAAGCACTGTAAGCGCTCCTTGGCCGAAAGGCGCATGTGTTCGCCGCATTTGGGACAGACCATGAGTGATTCGACAAGGTCTTCGTTGTACAAAACCTGATCGCAATGCGGGCACTTGGTCCACACACCGCTCGGGATGGGACTACGGCGCTTGGTGCCGTTATCGGAAGAAGAAAATTTCGGAAGGATGCGTGTAATCCAGCTCATGGAACGTTTGTGTGAAAGGAAATCAACGAGTGCATAAATCTCGTTCGTATTTTAATGTTCGAGTGCGAGGGATTACAATCGCCGAAAAAAACCGCATTGTGATTGACCGGAGACAGACATGAGCGCCAGGCACTTTCTTGTTGTTGACGACCATACATTGATTGTACAAGGATTACGTTTTCTTCTGAAAACAAAATTTCCGGACTCCGTCGTGCACACGGGAACGACAGCCGACCAGGCGCGAAGCCTTGTTGCGCTTTACGGCTCGGCCACCGATCTTCTGATTCTCGATCTTTCACTTCCTGATGTCGAAAAGCCCACGGAGCTACTCGAAGAACTCGTGCGGCAAAATCCGACCTTAAAAATTCTCGTGCTATCGGGTATTACCGACCCCGAGCAAGTCTCGCAAGTGTTACGGCTCGGCGCAGCCGGCTTTGTCCCCAAGAGTCTTGAGACCGATACGCTTACGAAGGCCGTCGACTTGGTGCTCAAAGGAGGCGTGTACGTGCCGATGAAACTGCTCTCGGAGGCGCAGAAAAAGAAATTTATCGACAATGCCACACTCAAAGACAATGCCCCGGATGTGCGCCTTACCGATCGCCAAAAGGACGTTTTACTGTGCCTTGCGCGCGGGCTTCCGATCAAAAGCATTTGCCGGGAGCTTAATTTATCGGAAGGAACCGTCAAGACACACGTCACGGCAATTTATCGGGCCTTTCATGCCAATAACCGCACGCAAGCTCTCATTGCCGCCCAGAAAGCCGGATACGAAATCCTTCTTTAGCGCGATTGCCTATCCATAGCGCTTTGCAAGGTCGCGGCAAGAAGCTCGGCCGTCACGGGCTTTTGCAGTAAAAGCGGCATGGGAAAGGTCGTTTCAAAAGCCTTTTTATCGAGTTTTTCGTAGGCTGCGCGAATCTCTTCTTCGGCCACGGCCGTCAAGAGAATGCTCGGCACGGCTTTATTGACGGTCGTAGCTACAAGAAAGATGGTCTCAAGGCCGTTCGGAAATCCGTCCCCGAGGTTAAAGTCGCTCACAACGGCCGTCAAGGTTCCGGCCTGGGCTTCCCGAATCACGCGCTCGACAAAGACCGAATCGGGCTCGGCCGAAGAAATCACCGTGGCGCCGAGGCTTTTAAGCACCGCTTCCAAGGCCGTGCGCACAATTTCGTTATCTTCTAAAAGCGCAACGGTCCCGGAAATAGGTCGTAAGGATTCTCCGGCGACCTTGTGCGGCGTCTTTCCCTGCCCTTGCGCCACGGGGTCGGCAAGGAACGTGAGGATAAATGCCGAGCCTTTTCCGACCGTACTTTCCACGCGTAGCGGAATCGAAAGGCGAGAAGCTAAGCCCTTGACAATGGATAGACCGAGCCCGTAGCCCTGGGTCTTACCCTTAGCTTTTTTGCCGCGAAAAAAAGCTTCGAAAATCCGACCTTTTTCCGCCGGATCGATGCCCGGGCCGTCATCGGTCACGGCAATTTGTATGCGTCCTTGACCGATGTCGCATGCCACGAGCGAGACGGTCGTTTTCGTATAGCGCACGGCATTGGTTAAAAGATTTCTTAAGATTCTTTCAAGGAGCGTGCGATCGCAATCGAGGGCTACGGAAAGCGGAACAACACGAAACGCAAGGCCCTTGTTTTCACACAGCACGGAAAACTCGGCCGCAAGGTCTTCGAAAAGTTCCGTCAGATGAATGCGCTCGACGGTAACGGCAATTTGCCCGGACTCAATGCGGCTGACTTCCAAAACCTGACCGACGAGCGTTGAAATCGCCGTTGCGCAGGTTTCGATCTGGTCGAGCGCCTCTTTATCGGGGCCGGTAAGTCGCCCCTTAAGCAGTTGCAAATAAATGCCGAGCGCCTGCAAGGGTTGGCGCAAATCGTGATTGGCGCCGGCAAAAAATTGCGTGCGCATTTCGGTAGCCTCGGCTGTGGCGCGTCGCGCGCTGTCGGCGAGGGCTTTTTCGGCCTTCAGCCGCGTCACGAGGCGCTCGTTTTGCACGTTGCGAATGACCGAAAGCACGACGATTTCATTTAAACGCCGTCCCGAATAAAGGACAAAAGACGTGATGACAATAAGCGTTAAACACGTAAAGACTTGTCCGATACCGTAAGCGGCGGCAATGCCGAAAAACATCGGCGTTAAAGCTAGCAGTGTAAAAGACGTCAAACTCGGCAGCCAGCAGGAAAAGACGGGCCAGGAGGCAAAAACAATTGCGACGATTACCGTGACAATGACCACTTCGTCAATCGGATTTTTCGGGGCTAAAAAGGCCGAGCCTGCAAAGCCCCACACAAGCCCGGAAACAACAGCCACAAGCATCCAAGCGCGAAGCCACCGACGCACGTGCTTTTCCCGATTGCAGTCACTGCGAAAGCGCCGCCGAAAGTGCACGGCACCCCAAAGCGCAAGAACGGCTGCCACAGCCCAGCCGATGACAAGCTCATGCGAAAGTGTTCTGTAAAAATAAAAGACGACAACGAGGATGCCGAGCGCTTGGCTCACAAGGCTTACGGTCTGAAGACGAAGGGACTGGCCGATTTGTGCAACGAGCACGCGTGAGGCATACCGCACCGGACTCCAGCCGAAGAGGCGTTTAATCGAAGGCGCAAGACGCATAGTCTCTCTCCTTTAAGGGGCGCAGTGCGGCAAAATCGAAGCAACGTCGGCCGTCAGAGTCCACGTACCGCCGCCAAGCGCCACGGTCCCGACAACGCCCGTCGGAATCGTCACACACCCGGGGACGTGGCCGATCGGAAAGCCGGTCAAGACCGGGATCTTCAGGTTACGGCGAATAAAGTCAACTGCGTCGCACAGACCGAAGTGCCCTGCCCCGATACCGGCCCCCGTTTCCGAACCCGTAAAGTGGCCCAAAACGACGGCACTTTGTGAGGTAAGGACACCGGCGTACGCCAGCTGCAAGAAAGCACGCTCAATACGGTACGCCGGTTCTGCCACATCTTCCAAAAATAAAATCCCGCCTTGTACACTCGGGAAATACGGCGTTCCGAGAAGACTCACGAGAACCGAGAGATTCCCGCCCCAAATCAGGCCCTTCGCGGCAAAAGCGTCCGGATTTTGATAGGCACCCGAAGTGGCTTTAACGGTCAAATGAAAATCCTGACTTTGAAACGCATGTCGAAACGCCGCATCTCTTGCATCGCATTGCATATCAAAAGCATTGGCGCACGGCGCAAGCCAGCCGCCCTTTCCGAGCATAGTAAGGAAAGCCAGAAAAAGTGCTGTTACATCGGAAAAACCCGCCAAGGGCACCGTCGGACCGCAAAGTAAGTTCCAATCTAAAAGCGGCAAGAGGCGCGAGGCCCCGTAGCCGCCGCGTAGCGAAAGGGCCAGGTCCGAGTTCTTGTCCGTCAGTGCCTTTTCAAGCGCCCTGGCACGCACATTGTCGCTTCCCGCGAAGCGCCTGTCGACAAAGTGAATGTTTTGCGCTTCTCGCACGGACCAGCCGAGATTTGCGAGCGCTTTTTCGATGCGCGCCAAGCGAACCAAGTCAACGGCATCCATCGTGCCTTGCACCACCAAGGCGCGTGAAGGAGCGACAAGAGTTAAGACGGGGTTATTCGGCATCGATTCACTTCCTTTTTTTGGCGAAGTCGAGAAAAAAACCGCTCTAACAGTGCCTCGCACTCGCTTTGTAAAACGCCCCCTGCGGTATCTGCTTTCCAGTTAAGCGAGGCGACTTCCTGGAGCGTAAGGCGCGAGCCCATCGCTCCTGCAAGAGAATCGGAGGCTCCCCACACGACGCGCCTCACGCGTGACAATAAAAGAGCGCCGGCACACATAGGACAAGGCTCGAGTGTCACGTAAAGCGTCGTATCAGGCGGCATGCGCTCGGAGTTAAGCCCGTCAAGTGCCGCTTTTAAAACACGCATCTCGGCATGCGCCGTGGCATCGCGCATTGCGGCGACCCGATTGTGGTCACGGGCAATGAGGATTTTTCCCCGTGTCAGAACGGCGCCGACGGGCACCTCCCCCTCTTCGTACGCAAGATGCGCTTCCTTTAACGCCTCGCGCATCATCGCCTCATCAAAGACCGCATCGACGGGAATCTGTTTTTTTGTATTCACACGGCGATTTTTTTCCTGAAGCATCGCCCGAATCTGCTGCGTTCGAAGGCGCGTTTGACTGGCTTCGTTTTCTAGAAAAGTAAGGGCCTCGGAAAGCGTCGGAGGAAAGCCCGAAGGAAGGGAGACGAGATAGGTTCCTTCTTTTTGCATAACAAGCCCCTCACGCTCGAGAGCATCAAAAAGCGCCGTTGTCGTCGCCATGACCCAAGAACCTTCCCCGGAAAGAAACGTCGTTAACGCGGCAAAGATCGCCCCGTGCGATCGGCACACCGCCCGACCTGCGTCCGTAGCAAAGAAAAGCGCAACGCGTAAGAAAGCGTCGTACTCCTCGGGACAATCTTGTTTAAGTCGAACAAGACCGATACCGCGCTTGCACCGTGCCCGGGCATAGGTTGCGAGCACATCACTCTTTTCGGTATCCCCGGATTCGGTCATGGAGAAACACTAAATGACGCTTTGAAAGATGTTGACGGCATCTTCATGCGTTAATTTCTTAAAGCCGCCCAAGTGACCTTTCCCGAACGAAAGGTCCGCGAGGTGCTCAAAATCGGGTTTCTCACTTGTCACCTCATGAATGGCAGTCGGCAGACCCATTTGCTGGATAAAGGCAAAGAGCTTTGCAATCCCGAGTTTAATTGTGGCCTCATCGGTCGCCATGGGAGTTACGCCCATCACACGCTCGGCAAAACGCACGAAGCGCTCGGGATCCTCACTCCAAACGTAGCGCATCCACGCAGGCGTGAGGATTGCCAATCCGGCTCCGTGGGTAATCGTATCGACCCAGCCCGACAAGGCGTGTTCCATGCCGTGGCAAGCCCAATCCTCTTCGTGTCCGAGCCCGAAAAATCCGCAGTGCGCAAAGGTACCGGCCAAGGCCACTTCCGCCCAAGCAGCATAAGACTTGGGATTGTTTTTAATCTTGAGTGCGTTTTCCATAATCACGCGCAGGGCCCCTTCGGCTTCCGTGCTCGTAAATTCCACATCGGGGGTCTTCGTGAAGTACCGCTCCATGATGTGGCTCATCATGTCGAAAATGCCCGCTGCCGCTTGATTAGCAGGAAGCGTAAAGAAAAGCTCGGGGTTAATCGCTGCCAATTTCGGACGCAAGCAGTCATTCCCCATCCCGAGCTTCTTGTCGCCGTTTGTGATGACGGCGCGTTTACTTTGCTCGGACCCGGCCGCCGGGATCGTGAGAACAGCCGCCAAGGGAAGGACCTTATTAACTTGGGCTTTCCCGGAGAAAAAGTCCCAGGGGTCCCCCTCATAGGAAAACGCAGCGGCAACGGTCTTACCGGTATCGATGACGCTTCCGCCCCCGACGGCAAGGACACTGTCGATGCCCTCGCTTCGGGCCAACTCAAGCGCCTCGCGCACAAATTCGATGGTGGGATTGGGCTGCACACCCCCTTTTTCCACAAGGACCAGACCCGCATCCTCAGAGGCCGCCTTCACGGCATCGATCAGTCCGGACTTCACGGCCGACCCCCGTCCGTACACCAGAAGTGCTTTTTTCGCTCCGTATCCGTCGACAAAGGCTTTCGGGGCTTTAGTGTGTGCCCCGCGTCCGAACATCAGTTCCGTCGGATTTCGATACGTAAAAAATTCCATACAACACTCCCTTTGAATGAAAAATCTGCCCCTCGTATTTTAGCGGCGAAGCAAAAGCTCTACGGGCGCTCCGGTCATCAGACGTGACCACCGATGGATCAGATCGACGGACGCGGCCGAAAGTGCAAAAGAGGCCGCATCGCCCCCGCTCTTAACATGGCTATCCAGGGCGCTTTCCAGGTCACGCCTGTAAATCAAGGCGACGGCAAAAATCGTTTCCGTATCGTCACTCGGAACAAAACCGACGACCCGGCGCATTTCATCGGCTAAAAGACGTCGCGCGTAGGACGCAAGACCCGCCGGGTTCCAATCTTCCGAGGATCCGTAGTGGCGGTTTTTTCCGGAAAACGTCGCACCGATCCAGTCGGCTAAATGCTCCTGCGCCGCAGCAAGTTCCTCGGGACTTAACGTCCCCTCTTCAAGCGCACGGAGGCGCCCGGCGGTTTTTCGTGCCGCTTCGAAAAAAATGTCCGAGACCACTTCAATCGAAGAGAGGTCGGGTTTTCCTTTTTCCCGCGTGGAAAAATCACACCCGCAACGCGAATTGGAGCACGGGCACGGCACAACACACTCCTTTACGTGTTTTCGAACTTGGTGCCCGGCGGCATAAAGCGCAAGGTCCACTTCAGACACAAGTCGTGGTAATCGCGTGCATCGTCCTCTGTCATCTCAAGGTCATGCTCGGCTAACTGACCGATAAAATCCTGAACTTCCTTGACAAAGGTATTAACGGCATAGACAACAACCGATTCATCGTCACTGAAAAGCTCACGATCTTTATCGGAAAGCGCCATGAGCGGGATTGCGAGTGTGCACCGTAGGCTTCTTCCGAGAGCCGGCCCGTTCCAACCTTCGATCGGGATGTATTCAGAATCTTCTCCGAGGAAAATTCCCACCAAACTGTCCATAAGATTGAGAAAACGAGTGGTAACCTCTTGCGCAGAGAGGCGGTTCTGCAGCGCCTGCTCGGCGGTATCGATCATCAGTTCCGCGGAATGAAAGAAAATCGTATAAACCACGCGCACATCGTTTAAATCAAAGCGCGCGTGAGATGTCCGATTTTTTTTGCCGGATTCTGCCATGACGTATCTCTTTAAAGCTTCGGAAGATTTTTGAAGTCGCCTTGGCCGCTTTTGACCATACTCATGGCCGAGGTAATGAGCGTTGCAAGGTCGCTTAGATTGGCCGGAACCACAAGGGTATTGCCTTCCTTGGCCATTTTGGCAAATGCATCGACGTATTTTTGGGCGATGTCAAAATTAACCGCACTCATGCCGCCGGGAGAACTTACGGCATCGGCCACACGGCGAAGGGCCTCGGCCGTGGCTGTGGCAACGGCCAGGGTGGCCGCCGCCTGACCTTCGGCTTGATTGATCTGTGCCTGCTTTTCCCCTTCGGATTTGGCAATGGCCGCTTCCCGGGCACCGGTCGCAAGGTTAATCTGCTCGATTTTGCGGCCTTCGGAGGCGGCAACGACGGCTCTTTTTTCACGCTCGGCGGTAATCTGGCGCTGCATGGCCTGCAAAATCACAGCAGGCGGTGTTAAGTCTTTGATCTCATAACGCAAAACCTTCACACCCCAGTTAAGAGCCGCTTCGTCAATCGCAGAGACCACATCGCGGTTAATGACATCACGCTCTTCGAACGTTTTATCCAATTCCATGCGCCCGACGACACTACGCAACGTTGTCTGCGCGAGCTGCGTAATCGCAATGATGTAGTTACTCGTGCCGTAGCTCGCGCGTTGCGGGTCGGTCACTTGGAAGTAAAGGACGCCGTCTACCGTAAGCTGGGTATTATCCTTGGTAATGCAGACTTGACTCGGGGTATCAAGGGGCACTTCCTTAAGACTGTGCTTGTAGGCTACACGGTCGACAAAGGGAATGATGAAATTGAGTCCCGGGTTTAACACCGCATGAAATTTTCCGAGGCGCTCGACGACCCAAGCCGTTTGCTGCGGAACCACGGCCACACCCTGCCAGGCAAAAACACAGGCTGCAATCAAAAGAATCAGTGCAACAACCATCAAGCCGCTCATTTACGTGTCCTCCCGAACGTTTGACTCACGTCGTTTTAAAACCAATACCGAACCGGTAACGCCGACAATCGTGAAGAGACCCGGTGTTCTTTCGCTCTGAAGCTCCGTACGCACCTTCCACTGCGCTCCGCGATAGGAGACACAGGCCGTGCCGTCTTCATTCCAATGCGCGACCGTCACGGTCTGTCCGATATCCAAATTGTCGTTCGCCAGTCCTCGCGCATCCTTTTTGTGGTGGGCGCGATAGCGAGCAAGAATGACACCGCCCACGAGAACGACGGCCGCTGCAATCAGACACTGGATTTCAAGGGCAAAGCCGGCAAACGCTGCCAAAGCTCCGACTAAGGCCGCTACACCCAGCAAGAGGAGATAAAAGGTTCCGACAAGGAGTTCGGAAAGTCCCAAAACCACCGCGGCAATAAGCCACAGTGTCGGCACACTGACTGTCATGTACGTCTCCCCCTTTACTTAAAAAACTTCTTAGGTCTTAGCCTGAGCCGGGGCTCGCGCTGCTGTCTCGTCCTCATTGTCGTCGTCATCGCCCTCTTCGGCCGCATAGTGCGCCAAAATCTTGCGATACAGCGAATCGCTCACCGAGTCGGTATCGAAGACAAACTCCCCGACCTTTTGATCTTCAGCCAAGTGTTCGGCAAGGGCACTTTGCTCGGCGCGTATGACTATTTTAAGCGAAGGATTAAGTTGCTTGGCCGTCTCGGCAATTTTAAGGGCCGTCACAGGATCGACGCCCGAAATCACCAAAAGTGTGGCCGTGATGATATGCGCCTGCACGAGAACCATCGGGTCGGAGGGATCGCCCGTGATGACGGCAAGTTTCTTATCGCGCATTGCTTGTGCCTGCTCGGCATTTTCCACAATGCTCACGAAGGGAACGTGGTTTCGGAAAAGTGTTGCCGAGAGGATGTCATTGACGGCACACGTGCCGACCAAAATCGTTTGCCCCGAAAGGAAGCGCCGGTCGGTTTCTTGCGGGAGCTCCGAATACCGGTCGGTAATCATCGCCGCAGCACGCGCCCAGGCAAAGTACCGTAAGAGGTATTTGCGGACAAAGGGAATTGCTTTAAAGACAAAGGGGTTTAAGGCAATCGAGAAAATCGACGCGGCGACAATCATGCTCATTAGGTGCGTATCAACCATCTTCAGGGCAATACCTTGGGCCGCGAGGATGTAAGAAAATTCACCGATTTGCGCGAGCGCCGCCGCTACGGTAAGCGACGTATGCAAGGGGTACTTTAACGCATGTACGAGAATAAAAGCCGTAACACCCTTACCGATAATAATAATCGCGAGCATGCAAAGGATGGCCACCGGGTCCGTCAGAAGGACGTGCCAATCGAGCATCATCCCGACGCCGACGAAAAACAGGACCGAGAAGGCATCTTGTAAAGGCATGGAGTCTTTGGCCGCTCGGTGCGCATATTTACTTTCTTGCAAAACCATACCGGCAAAGAAGGCTCCGAGAGCGAAACTGACGTCAAAGACAACGGATGCCCCGAAGGCAATGCCGATGGCGCACGCGAGAATCGAGAGCGTAAAAAGCTCACGCGAACCGGTCTTTGCGACTTGAATGAGCGCCCAGGGAATAAGCTTTTGTCCGACAACGAGCATGAGAACCACAAAGGCCACAACGCGCAGAAGCGTAAAGCCCACAATCCAAAGGGTCTCCGAGGCACTTAAGGCAACTCCACCGTGGCCTCCTGCGAGAATCTGCGCCACGGGCGGCAGGAGAACCAAAATCACCACCGTCGCGATGTCTTCAACGACAAGCCAGCCGACGGAGATTTGTCCGTCATAGGTCTTAAGGTGACCGTGTAGTTCCAAGGCTTTAAGAAGCACCACTGTCGAAGCGCACGACAAGCACAGTCCGAAGACAAGCGCCTGGGCAAAGGTCCAGTTCCAGACTTCGATGGCAAAAAGCGCCCCCAAAACCGTTGCGATGGTCATCTGCAAGACGGCACCCGGAACGGCAATGTTTTTAACGCGAAGTAGGTCGGAAAGCGAAAAGTGCAAACCGACACCGAACATCAACAGCATGACGCCGATTTCAGAAAGTTGACTCGCAAGTTCCATATCGGCCACGGGTCCAGGCGTATGAGCGCCGCACATGATGCCGGCCAAAAGATAACCGACAAGAGCCGGCACCTTAAAACGTTCGGCTAAAAACCCGAAAATAAGCGCCAGGCCGAAAGCAATGGCGAGTGTTGAAATAAGCGGAAGACTGTGTTGCATGAACCTGTCCGGAAAAGATGGTTTAAACACAAATAAAACGCGGCGCGCAGTTTATTGTGTCCGGGCGAAATTTACAGAGGATTTTAATAATTTTTACGAATGCAAAACAAGTGAAAAGTTCTTGACTTGCCGCGCCTTGTTTCTCGTGGGTCGGAAGGCTCGCATGAGGTACAGATCTCATTTTTTTCGAACACCTTTATACCCTCTTTGTCAAAGAGTCCGAGCCCGGCAATTAGAGCGCCTTCAAGGCTATGTATTCCTTTAGGAAGTCCGTCGAGAACAGGCCCGCACCTGAGAGTGCGATGCGTTGTATCTTAGAATGCAAACCCCTGCCATCGGACAAGACAGCAGGGGCAAAGTTCCGTTCGCCGTGTGACGGACTCGAGCCGCTTATGAGGCGAAATCGGTCACTGAGAACGCATTACCACACATAACGCAGACCGACGTTATAGCGGTAGTTTTTCGTGTAGTCACTACCATCGGCGCGTTAAAGCGAGCCGTACACGCTTAACTTGTCCGTCATGTCAAACTGCGTACCGATACCGTAACTGAACCAAGTGCCTCCGACATTGACTTCTTGCTTTTTAACGACATTTCCGAGGGTTGCCGTGGAATCGGCATCCCCGAGGAAGTCATGTTTGACGGAAGCCGTCAAATAGACAGAGCCCTTGTTTTGAGCAAACGTGGCACCGACGCGAGCTCCGAGGCGACCGACGAGCGACTGATAGTCGTCCTGGCGGATACGAACGCCGTTACCGGCCGTGAAATCATCTCCTAAAGCCGTCGCATAGGACAGCTCAGCCTGCGATTCGACATAAAACATCGGGTTGATGTTGTAGCGATATCCGACCTCAGCAGAAAGACCGAGCAACGTGTTGTCATAACTCGCTTTCATAATTATTTCGGCGGGATTGGATTTGCCGCAATCGGCTCACAACAAGAGCGACCGGTTTTTCACAATGTTGCGGAAAATACCCTTGTTTTTTCATGAAAAAGCAAAACTCCCGGCGACATGCCTTAAGGTTCTGTCGACCGGGAGCTAAACGATCGCTCTTTTTTTTAAAGGGACCGCCTAATCGAGCTGATTGGCAACGGCCAGATAGTCGCGCAAGCGCTCCTGAAAATCAGGACTTCTTAACTTACGAATGGCGGCCGATTCGATCTGGCGCACGCGTTCACGTGTCAGACCCATCGCCTGCCCGACTTCTTCGAGCGTGTGATCGTGGTTCGTGCCGATGCCGTAGCGTAGACGCAAGACCTGCGCTTCGCGGGGCATGAGTTCCCCGAGGCTCTTTTGAATTTCTTCTTCAAGAGCGGTTCTAAGGTACCGCTTCTGAGGATCGTCCTCATCGTCGCCCTTAACAAAATCCAAGCGCGTTGCATCCTCGTCGTCTCCGATCGGGGCATCGATCGATTCGACGCCGCGCATCGCTTGCGTTAAGAGTTGGACCTTCGCAAGCGGCACACCCGAAAGCTTGGAAAGCTCCTCGTCCGTGGGGTTCTTGCCTGTTTCCTGCAAGAACTTTTGGCGTACACGGCGAATCTTGTTATAAGACTCGGTCATGTGGACGGGAATGCGAATCGTATTGCCGTAGTCGGCCACGGCACGCGTGACGGACTGTCTTACCCACCACGTAGCGTACGTGGAGAACTTGTAGCCGCGACGATACTCGAACTTATCGACGGCTTTCATTAGACCCAGATTGCCTTCCTGAATCAGGTCCGTCATCGCAAGACCGCGATTGACGTACCCCTTGGCAATGGAAATCACAAGACGCAAGTTCGCCTCAATCATCTTGGCCTTGGCATTGGCCAGATTCGTTTGAGCGAGTTTCACTTGTCGCGCAAGATCTCTTTGGTCATTTAAAGACAGCGAAGCCGTCTCTTCACTTTCGATAATTTTTTCCTGTAGGTGTGTTAAAAGCGCGGCATTGTGCCCGATCATCTCACCCCAGCGTGTTCCGGTTCGGGAAAGTTCCTCAATCCATTTAGTGTCCGTTGCCCGGGCTTTCATTCCTTCGATAAAGTCATCAACGGGCATCCCGCAACGCTCGACCATCACATCGCGCATCTTATGCGTTAAGGCATTTAAGGCCTCGACGTGCGCGGCGATGTGGTCGGCAAATTGCGTCACAGCCTTGACGGCAAAGCGTACGGGAAGAAGCGTTTTGCCGATTTCGGCGCGCGCCTCATTGTATTCTTTGAGTTTCTCGGGTTTGCCGAATGTCTCACGGATGATCTTAAGCTCACCGGCGCACTGATCGATGAGTTTCAACGCGCGCTCTTTCATCTCTTCGAGCTGCTCGGTTGTCATGGCCGCCGCACCGATATCGGTTGCAACTTCGTTTTTCTCAATGACTTCGGCATCATCGACCTGAGCTAAAGCCTCCAAGTCCGTAAAGCCGTCAATCACTTGATCGATCGGAATCTCGCCGCTTTTAAGGCCGTCTGCCATGCGCACGAGTTCTTCGACGGCCATCGGGTGCTGAATGATTGCCGAAAGGAGCTTGGCGGTAAACTGCTCGATGGATTTAGCAACGGCAATTTCCCCGGCACGTGTTAAAAGCTTATGGGCACCGACCCCGCGAAGGTAGGCACGAAGGGGATCCTTAGAAAGCCCGGCGCTTTCCTCGGGCGTTAAAAGAGCCGCCGCATCCTCTTCACTGATGTCTTCGTCATCGGGAATCGGCTCGGGAATGATGATGTCGTCTTGCGTGGGCGCCGTCTCGAAAACCTGAACGCTCATGCGATTTAATTGCTCGGTAATTTCCGTGAGAGCCTCTTCGGTGCGAACGGCGTTTTCCGGCAGGTAGTCGTTAATTTCCGCAATCGTCACCCATCCGCGTTGGCGTCCGAGTTTGACAAGAGCACTGTAGCCGCCCGACTTAGGAACCGCACCGGCCTCGCCCTCGATACCTTCGATTTCATCGGCTAACTTTTCCAAATCTTCCTGATCGTCAACGACAATGACCTCATCGGAGTCGACCACTTCGCCTTTTTCCGCCGCCTGAGCATTTTCGGAAACGGAAAAGCCGCCTTCATGGTCAATATCGATTCGCTTGTTCTTTTTGAGCCAATGGCGCATGTCGTCTAACGACGGTTTCTTTTTTTCTATCATAAAACATTGTCTCTTTTCGGGAAGGAATAAACCTCAATGTGTTCAAGAGAAAGCGCAAGGAGGTCTCTCTTAATGCCCCAAATTGTGTTTTGCCCTTAACGGCAAAATCCGTGAAAACCATCCGGAAACGCAAAAGCGCGCGGGGCGATTGCATTCCGCGCTCGAACGGTCGAAAGCGTCGACGGAAAAGTGCCTTAAAGGCCGGGAACGAACTTACGTTGCTTGTCCCGCATGAAGGTCGCACGCATTGCCCGGCGAAATTTCCGCTTCCGACTGACCTGTCTCCTGAGCGTTGCCTACTCCGGCGTAGGCGTGAAATTTCGCTTGTCGGGGCGATTTTATTGCCCGAAACGAAATCTTTCAAGAAAAACAACTCGTTTCAAACGAAGAAAATGTACCTTTTAAACGGGAGAACTCTCGTCAAGCCAAACGCCGAAAGGGCAACGAATCCGGGAGGCATACGCAATCAAAACACCTCGGCAGAAGCCTTCTGCTCAATCGTCGAAAGCTCTGCTGTCAATTCCTTTTCTCTCTCGGCCCATTTGCGATAGGCCTTCGCATCGAAGGGCTCGGTTGCTGCCAGTGTGCGCACTTTCTCGGAAACCCTCTCTTTCTCAAGACGCACGAAGGCCGCGTGGGTCTCAAGACGCGCCTTCGTAAGCGGCGTCAGAAGAACGATTTCTTTGGAAAAAATCTCTTTGTAGGAACGGTAGTTGGCACTGGCCTCAAGCATTGCGAGCAAAACCTGCGGCTCGCCGATCGGTTCTTCTCCGGCCAAGGCCGTTCGCCACACCTCGAGAATCTGCCGCGAGAGCCTATCGTCCTTGCCGATAAAGGAATCCTCAACGGCTGATGAAAACTCCGAACAAAGCGATGGGAAACTTAAGAAATTCGCAAGAATTCGGGAGGCAAAATTGGCGGCCTCCGGCAAAGGAGCAATCGGTGTTTTTGCTTGAGAACTCCCTCGGCGCCAACGGGGTTTAGCGACCTCGGGCATGGCAACCTGGGGGCGTGGCTTAGCAATTCCGAAAGCCTCTTCAACCGTATCGGGACTCATGCGAGATTTCATGGCCAAGAAACTCACAAGCTGCGCGCGCAGGAAGGGTGCCGAGCGCATAGAGGCCACAAGGGGTTTGGCTTGAGATAAAAACTGCCCTCGCCCTTCGGGCGTCATAAGGTCTTTGCCTTCGGAAACCGTTTTGACAAAAAACTCGCTTAAGGAAAGACTCTGATTTAACGCCTCTTGGAAAGCGGCCGCCCCTTTTTCTTTAATGAGACTATCGGGATCGTACTCAGGGGCAAGCACGATAAAACGCACTTCCTGGTTATCGGCAATTACGGGCAATGCTGCCGTCATCCCGCGTGCTAGAGCGTGTTGCCCGGCGCTATCGCCGTCAAAGCAAAAGTAGACGGTGTCGGTGACTTTAAGTAGTCGCCTGACGTGTTCGCTTGTAATCGATGTCCCGAGAGCGGCCACGGCCTCGGTAAAGCCGGCTTGTGCGAGGGAAATCACGTCCATGTAGCCTTCGACGATAATTGCGCGGTGCTTGGCGCGAATAGCATCGGCCGCTTCATATAGGCCGTAGATTTCCGTCCCTTTGTGGTAAATCGGTGTTTCCGGGCCGTTCAAGTACTTGGGGTGCTCGTCACCGTTTAGCGTTCTTGCTCCGAAACTAATCACCTGTCCGCGGCGATTGCGAATCGGAAACATCACACGTCCGCGAAAGCGATCGTACCGGTGCGTGGCATCTTTGCGAATGACAAGGCCGCACCCGGCCTCATCTTCCAACTCATGACTGTCATAGAGCGTCGGGCCGAGAACGTCTTTTAGCGCATTCCACGCATCGGGAGAAAACCCCAAACAAAATCGCCCCGCCGTCTGAGGCGTTACACCGCGGTTTTTGAGATACTCTCGGGCGCGCGGGGCACTCTCGAGCGAGCGGCGGTAAAAGTCAGCTGCCGCCTGCATGTGGTCAAAAAGCGTGCGTGTACGAGCGCTCTTTTCTCGTCCGGCCGCATCCTCGGGTACGACCATTCCGAGACGCCCGGCAAGAGCCCGTACGGCTTCCGGGTACGTCAGTCCCTCGTAGGCCATCGTAAAGCCGATTGCGTTTCCGAAAACACCGCACCCGAAACATTTGTAAATCTGTTTACTCGGCGTGACGGTAAAAGACGGCGTTTTTTCCTTGTGAAACGGGCAACAGGCAACATAGTTTTTCCCCGTCTTTTTCAAGGGGACGTGCTTGCCGATGACTTCGACAATGTCAAGTCGACTCAAAAGTTCCTGAACAAAGCTCTGGGGAATCACAAGCTATCCGCTATCGATTAACCGGCCAAAACGCTTTTGACGACGCCGCTTACAACACTCATGTCCGCCTTACCGGCAAGTTTTGCTTTCACGGCGCCCATAACTTTACCCATGGCACTCATACCCGAGACACCCATCTCGGAGATAACGCTCGTGACGACGGCACGGACTTCGTCTTCTGTCATCATCTGAGGCATGTACGCGGAAAGCACCTCGATTTCCGCACTTTCTTTCGCGGCTAGGTCTTCGCGCCCGGCCGCTTTGTATTGGGTAACAGAATCACGGCGCTGCTTAATAAGTTTACCGATTACAGCCGTAACCACATCATCGGTCGGCGCAATGCGCTCATCGACCTCACGCTGCTTGACAGCCGCGAGCAACAGGCGAATGCAGGAAAGGCGCGCCGTATCATGTGCTTTCATAGCGACTTTCATGTCGCTTACGATTTTCTCTTTCAGAATCATTTTTTCCCTCAAAAGAAAGAAAACGGCCGACGCAGAAACCCGCGCAGGCCGCTCATTGCGTTGAATGCGAACCGAGATTAGTAAAGTTTCTTCGGTAACATCATGCTGCGAAGACGCTTGTAGTGACGCTTAATCGCGGCGGCCTTCTTGCGCTTACGCTCGGCAGTGGGCTTCTCATAGAACTCGCGGGCGCGAAGCTCGGTGAGTAAACCTGACTTTTCGATGGTGCGCTTAAAGCGGCGCATTGCGACTTCAAACGGTTCGTTTTCTTTAACGCGAATGGTGGGCATTGATAAACACCTAATCCTTTGTGGTTGGTTTATATAAATCACTTCGGACAGTCCCACGACCGAAGCAATGAAAATTTAGGGTTGGGATTTTGGCACAGTCGGCGCTAGAGTGCAATGGAAAAAGAACAATTTTTTCAGAGATCTCGTGTATTTTGATGAAAAACCCCTCCACGGCCTCTTTGAACCGGGCCGAACGAGTGCCCTCGTGCGGCCCGACTCAAGCGAAACCCCCGGTTACAACGCTCTCTTAGAAGGCGTATCTGAAGCCGACGTGAGCACGCCACTCTTCATCGAGCACGGCACCTGACGTGCGCTCAACGCCGCCGTATACATAGGCGTTCTTGCCGATGTTGATGTCGGCGCCGAGCCCGTACTCGACCCACGTATCTTCCCCGTTAACCTTGTAGGAATTCGCGCCGCTTCGAATCGTGGCATCGCCCGAGAACTCGTGCACGGCCGAAGCGTGAACGTAGACATTGCCCCAACCGTTCGGGCAAGTGACGCCCGCGGCAAAGCCCGCACGTCCGAGAAGGCTATCGACCGTATCGAACGAGTAAGAAGCCGCCCCTCCGAGTTTTAACGTGTCAGCATCGGTGTAGGTGTATGTAAGTTCTGCCTGCGGTTCGACAAAGAACATCGGTGTAAGGTCATAGCGCCACCCGATTTCGCCTGAAAGGCTTAACGCCGTATTGTCGGCCGAGCCTTTGAGGTTCCCGTCGACTGTGTAATCAGCATCGGAGCGTGCTACGCGTCCGATTACGTCGACAAAGACACCGTTTCCAAAGGTCTTCGTACCGTAAAGCGCAAGGCTATACGAATCCATATCCGCATCGCCGCGCTTCATGTCGGCATTGGTCTTGGTGTAGGCAAACGCGAGACCGAAACGCGGGGCATGATCCGAAGGCATCGTATCAATACCGACTTGCACTGTCGTAAAGTTGTTTTTAAGACGATTGGAACCCTTAAGTTTGCCGCCGTCATAGCGGACCCAGGCGCCGTGTGTACCCGGTGCCGAACGGATGTCTCCTAAGCGTTTCCTCACGTCATTCATGAGGATGCGGTTGATTGCCAAAGACGAAACCATCGAAACATCAAGCGTATTGGACATGACGGAATTGACGTGCGAGGACACGTTTTGAGCCTTGCCGTTTGCCCCCACAACGGCTGTGGTTTCTCCGGCAGAAAAGCCCTCGGGGAGAACAACCGCTGCACCTTCGATTACGGCCTGCCCTTCGAATTTTTCAAGAAGCGCATTGACATCGCCGCCGAGTGCGTCATTTACCTCGCTCGTCGTACTGAGTGTGAGATTCTCCCCGGCAATGGCGTTGTTTGCGACGTGAACTGTGGCATCGGCATTGCCGAGCGTCAGTTTCGTCTTTTTGCCATCGGCCCCCTTGAGTTTTCCGATGGCGGCATCCTTGTTAAAAACCGTCTCTCCGATGAGAACGAGAGTGCCACTTGCCGCCTTGACCTCTCCGTTAATCGTTGTTGTGCCTTCTAAGGTCAACTTTCTTTTATCGGCGTGGTCAACATCACCCGCATCAAACACCGACTTACGATTCGCGGCATCAATCTCCTTTACATATCCGAGTAGGACGTTATCGTTTAGAGCAATTTGAGGAGCGCAAATATGAGCCGTAGCTCTGGGCGCCGCTTCACTGTTTACGATTGTTGCAATGCTGACAGCGGCCGAGTTTTCGGATTTTTCCTTAGTTCCGATTTGAATGCTTTTTTCAGAGGTAACTTTTACCGTGGTCAAATCTCCATTGACACTAACATTTGTTCGGGAAATCCCTAAGCCTCGATCCTTTCCCAAAAGAACCACGCCCTCCGTTCCGGTTAATTTAACCGTTGCATGCCCTTTCCCGTTGTACTGAGACTGATTCCAACTTCCGAACGAACTTGCGACAACAGCACTCGATGTGTCACTGACAACTGTGAGAAGTCCTTGAGACTGAATGTCCACTGCAGAGGCGCCCTCATTCCCCCCGAAATTACCGGCAAACACTGCAGGCGATTCGGTAGAGTGCAAATAGACATTTCCATTCGCCTCGATGCTGGCTTTCCCATTTGTTTGCGTCATAACAACATTTCCCGGGGAAGTCATCGTCACTTCATCCGCTCCGACAATGGTAACGTTTCCGCTGAAAGCGTGGATTAGGGTATTGGTAAGTGCATCAATGACAAGATTCTTGACCCCATCAATTTTCAGTGTTTTTCCACCACTAGCCAACAAAGTCGAATCAGACCCGTTTGCAGATTTCTGATAAATCGTAAGGCTCTCCCGCCCAGAGAGTGTGACATCGGCGTTTGTCGCACCAACAAGATTGACTATCTTCTTCTCTCCCGTATCTTTATAGGGATTATTCAGTTCAAATCGATAGGTGCCGACATTCTGGATTTCGGAAAGCCAATCGGAGGGTTCCCCTTCGAGTTGCTCCCCATTGACTTTTACTACGAGTTTTGCATCCTCTGCCCAAGCGATCCCGGAAGCCATCAAGCCAGCTAACCCGACGGCAATTACAGTTTTCGCACCCCTCCCTTGCATCGAACGGGCCATTTCGCTTACAGCCGTCATCCCCGAACGGGCGCGGTTATAGACAACCTTAAATGTCTTATTCATGGAATTTCCCCCTCGCAAATCAAGACTAATCCATTGCGGACAGATGCACCGCAAAACTTCTCTTCTCGGAAGGTCATTCTTTAAAAAGCGGCGTTTCCCTCAAAAACTTATCTCAACTTTTAAGACCCTTTCCAAGAGAATCCAAAGGGATTATCCCTCCGTCCGGGGGGGGGCAAGCTTTGATATTAATGGTTTTTTCGTGTTGCCGATGCGCAACTTAGGGGATTTCTTCAGTGGGGCGAAACCGCTAATTTTTGAAAATTTTGTGCTATCGAAATATCACCTTTTTTGCGATTTGTCCTTCTTTTTATTTCTGAGTGTCATGTCGAGAAGGTTACAATCGAAGCTCTTACGGATAATCAACACATGCAATCCATTTTCTTACACGCCTGTTGCGCGCCGTGTTCGGCTGCGGTTTTGGAGTGGCTTTTAAAAAACAACATGGCTCCGACCGTATTTTTTTTCAACCCGAACATCGCGCCGCGCACCGAATACGAAAAGCGTAAAGCCGAGCTTGTCCGACACTGTGCGTTTCTGAACGTTCCGACGATTGACGGCGACTACGACCACACGACTTGGCTTGACGCTGTCAAGGGTCTTGAAAACGAACCGGAGCGCGGACACCGGTGCGACGTGTGTTTTTATCTACGCCTAAAAGAAGCGGCTCGAAAGAGCGTGGAGCTCGGTATCCCCGTCTTTACCACAACACTTGCCTCAAGCCGTTGGAAGTCACTTGAGCAAGTCAATGCCGCAGGACTCAGGGCAGCTCAAGAAGAAGGCGTGCGCTATTGGGATAAGAATTGGCGCAAGGACGGACTTCAGGAGCGGCGCGGTGTGCTTCTTAAAACCTACGGTTTTTACAACCAAACCTGGTGCGGTTGTGAATTTTCTAAGCGCGATGCCGACATGCACCGCGCCTTACGACAGATACGCGAAAGCACCTCGGACTAACGCATCGCCTCGGGCATCACAAGGCTTCGCACGTCAATACGCATCTTGGTTCGCATAAGCCCGTTTTCAATGAGAAAGCGCTTATCTTCTTGCATCCCGCGAATATCGTCTTCGGTGAGAACATCGTAAAACGACGACCAGTCAAAAAGCTTTTGTGCTACTTCGGGGCTAACGCCCTGAGCCTTAGCGCCCATTTCCAAAGCTTTTTCTTTGTTCTCGTTAATCCACGCATGCGCCTTGCGGTGGACGGCAACGACGCGCTTTAAAAGATCGGGATGTTCTTCGGCATAGGCGCGGCGTGCGACCATCACAAGATTGGGTTTGACAAGCCCTTCGGCTGTCGTGATGGTTTTCATGCCGGCGTCATTGGCTTTGACGACAAGCCCCGCGGCTAAAAGCGCCGCATCAACCGAGTTGCCGACAAGTGCTGCGTACGCTTTCGGGGGATCCATACTCACAAACTGAATATCTTGCATCGTCATCCCTTCTTTTTTTAGGGCTGCGACGAGCATCTGGTGTAAGACCGTGCCGCGGGGACCGGCGACGGTTTTGCCTTTAAGGTCTTTGACCGAGTAGTTATGCCCTTTTTTCCCGACAAGCGCAAAGACACGATTCGGGTGCGCAGCGCCCGTGGCAATCACAAGGTCATTACCGACACCGACGGCAAGTAAGAGCGATGCCGTATTCATCACAGCCGAGACATCAAGGGCCCCGGCGGCTAACGCCTGTGCCTGTTTGGCCCCGGAATTGATCTCGTGCCAGATGACTTTCACATCGGACCCGGCAAACTCCTTTTCGAGCATACGGTTCTCTTTCATCACGATGTTTTGTAAATTAAACGGGGACTTGACGTAACAGATATTTAGGTCCGTAGCCAAAGCTGTCAAAGACGTCATCGACAAAACCGCGAACGAAGCCATCGCATCGCAAAAGACTTTTAGTTTCATACAAACTCCCTTAAAGGCACAGCGAATTATTAAGAAAAACTTTCACCGAGAATGCGCGAGAAAATCGCTGAGCGTAGCACCACGATTTCCTCGGATGTCTCATGGCGAGGGCGCGGACTTGTTAGTGTCCAAGTTTGACAAATCGTTCCGCCTTCCAATAAAACGATACGGTCGGCAAGCATGAGGGCCTCGGAGACATCGTGCGTCACAAGCAGAACCCCCGAGTGCGTGACCGAAAGAATGCGCGTAAGTTCCCGCTGCATGAGTCGCCGCGTTAAGGCGTCTAACGCCCCGAACGGTTCATCCAGAAGAAGAATTTCGGGGTTCGGTGCCAAGGCACGCGCGAGAGCCACGCGCTGGGCCATCCCGCCCGAAAGATCCGTCGGATGCGCGTTTTGCGACTCGAGCATGCGCGTAAGCGCCAGGACTTCGGTAACAGCTTCATCGACCTTCCGGGTATTCTTTTCATGCTCGAGCGCGAGTGCCACATTCTCGCGTACGCTCTTCCAAGGTAAAAGGCGGGGCTCCTGAAAGACAATTCCGAAGGAGCTCTCGGGGGCAAACGCAATGGTTCCGGCATCGGGCACTTCAAGCCCGGCTAAAAGCCTTAAAAGCGTCGTTTTCCCGCAGCCGCTTTGCCCGAGAACGGCGAGTACCTCCCCGGTATTGAGCGTTAAGTTCAAGTCCCGAACAGGGGTCACACGCCGCGCCCCTTTTCCGAAGGACTTGGTCAGCTTCTTAACAACAATGAGCGGAGTTACTTGAGCCATGTCATTGCCTTTGCTTGAAGTTCGCCGCCCCAGGGAGAAATCTTTGAAGCGAGTGCCACAAAGGCCGTATCGGCCAAAATGCCGAGAATCGCAATCGAAAAAATGCCGACGAGCATCACATCCGTGCGCCCGAGTTCGGCGGCATCTTGAATGAGCCACCCCAAACCCGATGCGGCTGCAATCAGTTCCGCTCCGATCAGGGCTCGCCAGGCAAAACCGAACCCGAGTCGCATACAGGTCATCACCGACGGAAGCGTCTGGGGCAAGATGATGTGGCGGAACGTTTCTTCGGGTGTCAATTTCAAAATCCGAGCCAGTTCCAAGAACTTGGGATCGACGTGCCGGAAGGCTGAAAAGCTCGTAAGGTACACGGAAAAGAAACTGGCAAGCATGACGATGGCTAACTTCGGGGCCTCTCCGATTCCGAGCCACAAAATTAAAAGCGGCACGAGCGACAAGGGCGGCACGATTCGAATGAATTCCAAGGGGTAGTGAAGCGCCTTTTCAAGCAGGGCATGACGCGCACACATCCAGGACATAAAAAGCGCAAGTGAGGCACTGACGGCGTAGCCCGCCATGACGCGCAGGAAACTTGCCGCCGCGTGCGTAAAAAGCGAGCCGTCGCAAAGCATGCCGTAGGCGGCACGTAGCACATCAGAGGGCGACGGTAAGAGCAAGGGGTTTACAAGCCCCGAAGCGCTTGAAAGCATCCAAGCAACCAGTACGGCCGCAGGGAGTGCTGCCGAAAGGAAGAACTTTTTTCCTATCATCTTCCGAATCATTCATCCGTATGTCAAATGTCAGAGTGCGTATCTTAAGGGACAATTCCCGTATTCGGCACTCGGAAAAAGCCCGAACCTTCCCACTGACTTCGCTACAATACAATAGGGCGATTCGATTATTCATTCAGAGTTCAACATGCACATTACAGTATTTCTCGGCGCGAAACTCGGCAAAAACTCCGTCTATCAGGAACGCATTACCGAGCTTGCCGCTTGGATCGGAAGTTCCGGCCACACACTCGTGTACGGGGGATCGAAAGAAGGTCTCATGGGCATTCTCGCTGACACAGCCTTAAAAGCCGGGGGCAAGGTCATCGGCATCGAACCGCAGTTCTTTATTGAAAGCGCCGTGCAGCACGAAGGGTTGACGCAACTCATTGTCACAAAAGACATGGCCGAACGCAAGAAGGAACTCATGGCCCGCGGCGACGCGTTCATTGTGTTTCCCGGGGGCTTCGGGACAATGGAAGAATTTGCCGATGTTCTCTCGGCGATTGCCTTAAAGCACCTTAATGCCCCGTGCATCTTTTATAACCTGAACGGCTACTACGATTTGATTCATCAGTATTTGGACCACATGATTGATATGGGCTTTGCCGTTGAGGATCAGAGAAAAGGTGTGTACTTTGTCGATAACCTCGCAGACATTCAGGCCGTTCTCACCAAGGTTTAGTTTTTAAGTCAGGCAATCAACGCCTCTTGCGTTGTTTTTTAGTGCTGCCCTGCTCGCACGAAAGCCGAATAGATATCCCCGGGAAAGTATCCGGCGCGAGTCTTTCGGCTTTTTCTTTTTCCATCGCTTTAAAAGCGCACCCTTAGAGCCCGAGATGAGGCAAAAGGACGCCTTTTTTCTAATAAGTCGCTTCCCCGGTAGACCCTTGTTGTTTTGTTTGGCTCCCGGTGCATTTAAGCATCGCTCCGTGCCCGTCTCGTCCTTCGGACTCCGGATAGGAATCAGGACGGCAATCCTATCGCGTGCGTAAATGAACTCTACCCCGTAGAGTAGACCAGTTAAGGTCATTGATTTTGGGCTATTTGA